>Ga0308410_1000668_pt1 | contig 18743 bp, 10 predicted proteins | sample HotsprOSTMatCore_FD_203467 | JGI IMG/M metagenome (GOLD analysis project Ga0308410, IMG submission 203467) | Hot spring phototrophic mat microbial communities from Octopus Spring, Yellowstone National Park, Wyoming, United States -... | ecosystem: Environmental > Aquatic > Thermal springs > Hot...
TCAAGCCCATAGGCGCCGGCAAGCTGTGGCACCCGATCAACCGGCATATGCACATCGAGCAGATCACCGGCCTCAAACCGGGTGGCGGCGGTTACCGGGCGAGTCGGCCCCGGCATTGCCGCTCCAGGGGGCCAGGTATGCACCGCCAGGACGGTCGTCTGGTATGTGTCGGCGAGACCGCTTTCGGCGATGGTCTGGCCGATCAAGGGTGAATCCGGGCGCACGCGGACTCGCGTCAGGGCGCCCTGCACACGGTAGGCGGCAGCAAGTTCCTCGAATGAGAGTTGATCCGTGCTCACCGGTGTTCGGGCCGGCTATCCGGTCAGGCAGCAAGCGCTGGCCTATGGTCGTCAAAAAGATAATGGCGGCGCCAAGCACCAGCGCCCCGATGGGCGTGAAACTGAAGAAGCCAAAGGCGCCCCTGCCGGCCCCGGCGCGGGCTTCACTGGCGATGATATTCGGCGGGGTCCCGATAAGCGTCAGCATACCGCCGATGAGCGCGGTGTAGGCGAGCGGGAGGAGCAGCCGCGAAGGGCTGATGCCGGCCCGGTTCGCCACAGCGACCACCACCGGCAGCATAATCGCCACCGCGCCGGTCGAACTCACAAAGGCCGAAATGGGCGCCACTACCAGCATCATCGTTACCAGGATGCGCCGCTCACTCGTTCCGGCCACACGACCGAGCCAGCGTCCCATAGCCTCGGCAATGCCCGTCTGCAACAGTGCATCACTGACCACAAACAGGGCAGCGATCAGCAGCACCGTCGTATCGCCAAAGCCTGCTGCCGCTTCCGACGGGGTAAGGATGCCTGTGAGCGTCAGGGCCAGCAAGGCCAGGAGCGCAGTGATATCAAGTCGAAGACGATCACTGACGAACAGGACGATGGTTGCAGCCAGGATCCCAAAGACGATCCAGATTTCCAGAGTCATAGGCAGGCACTGCGCATGGGCGCGGTTTGTCTGGCGACCAGTAGTCGGCAACGAGCGTTTCTCGGAGGGTACAGCCGTTCGCAGCCCTCTCCGACGGGCGTATGGTCACCTCGGCCGTCCATGCGGCTGCGCCGCACAACGCCGCAATGAACCTACGGTTGTTCCTGGGAGGGCTGCGCCCTCCCAGACCCTCCCGCGGGCGGAGGGATGGGGAAACCCGGTTTCTCCCGACCCCTGCGGGGCGAGGGCGTGGGGAAACCCGGTTTCCCCGCATCCCTGCTCCAGCAGCTTATGTTCACGTGAGACGGTCATGCGCATGGCGCACACCGCCGCGATGACCATGGCATGGGAGCGCGGGCGGGACGCCCGCGCCACGGCGCCGCGGGCACGGTGACCGCCCCTGCCCTGACCCTCCCCCGCTGGGGGCGGGAACCCGGCTCCTCCCCCCGGCGGGGGGAGGCTGAGAGGGGGGGCTGAACCCGGCGAACGATGGTCACCTCAGCCCTCCATGCGGCTCGCGCCGCACACCGACGGGATGAAAAAAGGTTCTTCCTGGGCGGGCTGCGCCCTCCCAAACCCGCCTGCGGGTGGGCTGCGCCCTCACCCTCCCGCAGGCGGGGGTATGGGGGAACCTGGTTCCCCCATGTTCAGGTTAGTTCGGCGATACGCCGCGCCACGCTCATCAGCGCGCCGGTGTCCTCCTCGCTCAGCCCGATCTCGGCCAGGGCGCGCCCCGCGCCGGCAATAAGCGACGTGGCCGTGGCCGGCGGCGCAGGCGCGGCGAGGGGTAATGGGCGGGCGGTGGCGGGGATGACCGGTTCTTCCTCCCGCGGATGTGGGGACCACAGCGGTGCCGGGCGGATCGCGCGCACCACCGGCCAGCCGTAGAGGCGCGCGAGGAAGCGCGCATAGCCCGCGGCGGCCCGTTCGAGCGTGTGTTCGGCGGCCACGTAGGCCCGCGCCCGCGCGCCCAGGGCCGCTGCCACCTCCGGGCGCGCCAGCAGCAGCCGGCAGTAGGCGAGCACCTGATCACCCTCGGCGGGGCCGGGGTCCACCTGGGCGGCCACGCCGGGCGGCAATTCGGCGAAGGCCCCGACGGCGCTCACCAGGGTCGGGCGCCCGGCGCCGAGGAGCCGCAGCAGGCTGGCGCTAGTCTCGCCACCGGTGGGGTGGCGCAGGTTGACGCAGATGTCGGCAGCGGCAACGTAGGCCTCGAACGCCGCGCGGGGCACGTAGCCGGTCACCGTCACGGCGTCGTTCAGCCCCGAGCGGGTGATCAGCCCGGCGAGATCGTAGTTCGGCGAGACGCTGCCTACCAGCAGATAGCGCGCGTCGTGGCCCTCGGCGCGCAGGGCGGCCAGCGCCCGCAGGGTTGGCTCGACGCGCTTCCATGCGTTGATGTGGCCGAAACTCGCCAGCACCACCGCTTCAGGCGGTAGCCCGAGGCGCGCGCGCGCCTCCTCGCGGGAGGGCATGTGCGGCAGCGGAACGCCCATGGGTACGACGGCCATAGGCAAGTCGGGGCGCAGCGCGGCGGCGCCCTCGACCACGTAGCGGCTATGGGCGATCAGCCCATGGGCGCTCTCGAGCACCGGTTCGCAGCAGGGGAAGTCGAAGGCCGCGTCGGTGAACCGCGAGCGGATCATAAGCTGAGCCATGTGCGCGCCGGGCGCCCCGTAGCGCGCTTCCATGGCGCGGACGTAGCTCTGCACGTCGCGCAGCCGGCTGGCGGCGTACCAGAGCATAAAATGGTGCAAGACAAAGTCGTGCAGCACGACAACGCCCGGCAGCCGCCGGGCCGCGTCCCAGATCGCCCCGTGCGCCGGGCTGTTGCCCATGTGGTATACCAGGGCATGGTAGCGTCGCCGCCGCAGCTCGCGCGGCAGGCGGCGCAGCGGCAGCACCTCCAGATGCTGCGCCAGGCGCGGGTTGGTCGGGCGCAAACCGTCCTCGACAAACAGCACGATCTCCGCGTACTGGCCGAGGTAGGGCAGTAACTCCTCGCTATAGTCGGAGATGCCCGAGGGCGCCGGATTCACGGGCGAACAGTAGGCGATGCGCGGTGCTTGCATGGCCCCGCTAGTGTAGCACAGGTCCGGCGCCTGCAACGTCGTTTCGCGGTGCGTCCGTTCCTGGTCACCATTGGAGGGTACATGTTCACGGTTCTCCTGGGAGCGAGGGCATCGTGCCCCCGGATACGCGAGCGGGTTGGATCTTCCGCACAAAATCCTGCCGCGATGATTGGACAGTGATATTGACAGTGCCCGCAGAACATTGTATAGTCCTACATAACACCAAATTAATGATCCCATCTGTGCGGTGCAGTGAGGCGCTGCCGGTAACTCAACGGATGAGTCCGGCGGCTTTTTGCACCCCCCGGTTCGTCTGGCAGGTTCTCGCAAGGACATAGGGTCGCTCCGCTCGGGCCAAGGTCCTCCGCCCATCCGGCCTCGTCGGCGCAACGATGCGCTACGGGGCAGTTGATGTATCCGCCGGCATCGGCAAACCGATACGCCAATGAAGCCCGCCACTCCCTCGAAGGGCCGAGGGGACGGCGGGCGTTTGTCTGTTTTCGCTAGAGTGCAAGGTGGTAACGATGCAACTTCCTGTGCGCGACGCTCACGGATTGTACGACCCGCGTTTTGAGCACGATGCCTGCGGGATCGGCTTTGTCGCCCGGATCAGCGGCCAACCCGGCCACGAGATCCTCTCCATGGCCCTCGAGGCCCTCGGAAACCTGGAGCATCGCGGCGCCGTCGCCGACGATGCGAAAACAGGCGATGGCGCCGGCGTGCTCACCCAGATCCCACGCGAGTTGATGCTCCGCGAGTTGCGTCGCCAGGGCATCGCCACGCAACCGGCGGATCTGGCGGTGGGCATGTTCTTCTTGCCGCAGGCCGAGGGCGCCGCCGCCGCGTCCTGTACCATCGTCGCCCAGGCCCTCGCCGAGCGCAACCTGACGCTCCTGGCCTGGCGCGACGTTCCGGTTGACCCCGAGGCCCTCGGCCAGCGCGCGCGCGCGGCGATGCCGTTGATCCGCCAGGCGCTGATCGCCCGCCCCGCCGGCCTCGATGAGGTCGCCTTTGAACGCACCCTCTACCTGGCGCGCAAGGCCATCGAAGGCGCTTTCCGGCGCGAGAACCTCGCCGCCTATGTGCCCTCGCTCTCGAGCCGCACCATCGTCTACAAGGGGTTGCTCCTCGGCAGTCACCTGGCGCGTTTCTACCTCGATCTCCGCGACCCGGCCTTCACCACCGCCATCGCGGTGTACCACCAGCGCTACTCGACCAATACCTTCCCCACCTGGGAGCGCGCCCAACCCTTCCGCATGCTCTCCCACAATGGGGAGATCAATACCATCCAGGGCAATGCCAACTGGATGCGCGCGCGCCAGGCGGTGCTGCACCTGCCCCCCGATTTTCTGGCCGCCGGCCCCGTGGATGGCCCTGTGGCCCTGACACCGGTGCTCGATGAGCGCGGCTCCGACTCGGCGATGCTCGACAATGCCCTTGAGTTGCTGGTGATCGGCGGGCGCGATATTCGCCACGCCCTCGCGATGCTCGTCCCCGAGGCCTGGGAGAAGGTGCCCGATCTGCCGCCGGCCCTGCGCGCCTTTTACCAGTACCATGCCTGCCTGGTCGAGCCCTGGGATGGCCCCGCCGCCCTGACCTTCTCCGACGGGCGCATCGTGGGCACGGCCCTCGACCGCAACGGCCTGCGCCCGGCGCGCTATATCGTCACCGACGATGGGTTGGTGTTCGCCGGCTCCGAGGTTGGCGCGGTGCGCGTGGACGACCGCCGTGTCGTCCATAAGGGCAAGCTCGGCCCGGGGCAGATGATCGCCGTGGATACCGCGACCGGCCACTTCTTCACCAATGACGATGTGAAGAGTTACCTCGCCGGCTTGCGGCCCTACAGCGCCTGGATCGGCCAGCATCTGCGCGCCCTGCCGCCCTCCGAGCCCGCGACGCCGGAGGAGGCGGGCGCCGCCGCGCAAAGCGCCGATCTGTTGCCCTTGCAGATGGCCTTCGGCTACACGTCCGAGGAGATGAACGTTATTCTGAAGCCTATGGCCAGCACTGGCCACGAGCCGGTGGGTTCGATGGGCGATGACACCCCCGCGGCGGTGCTCTCACAGTTGGAACTGGGTCGCCCGCTCTTCCACTACTTCAAGCAGCGCTTCGCCGAGGTCACCAACCCGCCGATTGACCCGCTGCGCGAAGAGATGGTGATGTCCCTCAGCGTCGGGTTGGGCCGGCGCGGTAATGTGCTCACCGAGACGCCCGAGCATGCCCATCTGCTGCAACTGACCTCGCCGGTGCTGACCGATGCGCAGATCGCCGCCATCCGCGCGCAGAGCGATCCGGCCCTGCGCGTGGCCACGGTCATGGCCATGCTGCGCCCCGATGAGACCCTGGCCGGGGCGCTGGAGCGCCTGCGCGCCGAGTCCGCCGAGGCCGTGCGCAATGGCGCGTCAATTCTGATCATCAGCGATCGCGGCGTTGACCCCGCCCACGCGCCGGTCCCCGCGCTCCTGGCCGTTGGCGCCGTCCACCATCATCTGATCCGCGCGGGCCTGCGCACGCTCTGCAGCCTCGTGGCCGAAACCGGCGAAGTGCGCGAGGTGCATCACCTGGCCTGCCTGACTGGCTATGGCGCCGAGGCGGTCAATCCTTACCTGGCCCTCGCCAGCGCCCGCCAGATCGCCCTGGAGCGCGAGGCCCTGCGCCAGAAGACGGCCAGCGCTCCGGTCGAGAAGCTGCGCGATGATCCCCGCTCGCGCACCCTGGCCGAAGAGGCCGAGCACAATGTGATCGCCTCGCTCGAGAAGGGCCTCCTGAAGGTGATGTCGAAGATGGGCATCTCCACCCTCGATAGCTACTGTGGCGCGCAGATCTTCGAGGCCGTGGGGCTTGACCAGGAACTGATCGATGCGTGCTTCGCCGGCACGCCGTCGCGCATCGGTGGCGTGGGCCTGGAGAAGCTGGAACACGACGTCCGCGCCCGCCAGCGCAAGGCTTTCGGCGACGCCGCGCCGGCCCTGCCGCATCCCGGCTTCTACAAGTTCAAGAAAGACGGGGAATACCACGCCTTCAGTCCTCCGGTCATCCACGCCCTGCACCGCGCCGTCCAGAACCCCCATGCCCTCGATGGCGATAGCTACGACCGCATCAGCCCCGAAGGCTACGCCCTCTACCGCGCCTATGCCGACCTGGTGCACGCCCGCCCGCCGACGGAACTGCGCGATCTGCTCGAGTTTGTGCCCGCCGGTCCTCCCGTGCCGCTCGATGAGGTCGAGCCGGTTGAAGCGATCGTCAGGCGTTTCAGCACCGCGGCGATGAGCCACGGCTCGACCAGCAAAGAGGCCCACGAGACGCTCTCGATCGCCATGAACCGCCTCGGCGCCCTGGCCAATAGCGGCGAGGGCGGCGAGGACGCCGAGCGCTTCAAGGACGAGCGCAACAGCCGCATCAAGCAGGTGGCCTCGGGGCGCTTCGGGGTGACGCCGGCCTATCTGGCCAGCGCCAGTGAGTTGCAGATCAAGATGGCCCAGGGGGCCAAGCCCGGTGAGGGCGGGCAATTGCCCGGCCATAAGGTGAACGAGGAGATCGCCCGCATCCGCCATACCGTTCCGGGCGTGGCGCTGATCTCGCCTCCGCCGCACCACGATATCTACAGTATCGAGGATCTGGCCCAACTGATCTACGATCTCAAACAGGTGAACCCCAACGCCACCGTCAGCGTGAAACTGGTGGCAACCGCCGGTGTAGGCACCATCGCCGCGGGGGTCGCCAAGGGCTATGCCGACATTATCCTGATCAGCGGCCACGCCGGCGGCACCGGCGCCGCGCCGCTCAGCAGCATCAAGAACGTCGGTCTGCCCTGGGAACTCGGCCTGGCCGAGACCCAGCAAACTCTCGTGCTGAACGGGTTGCGCGGGCGGGTGCGGGTGCGCGCCGACGGGGGGCTTAAGACGGGGCGCGATGTGGTGATGGCCGCGCTGCTCGGCGCCGATGAGTTTTCGTTCGGCACGGCGGCTCTGGTGGCCGAGGGCTGCATTATGGCCCGCGCCTGCCACAACAACACCTGCCCGGTCGGCATTGCCACCCAGCGGGCCGAACTGCGCGCCAGGTTCCCCGGCAAGCCGGAGATGATCATGGCCTTCTTCCGCTACCTGGCCCAGGAGATCCGTGAGATCCTGGCCTCCCTTGGCCTGCGTTCGCTCGATGAGGCCGTCGGCCGCACCGATCTGCTGCGGCAGCGCCACACCGGGCATCCCGGCGCCGACGATCTCGATCTGACCCCCGTCCTCGGCGCGGCGCGCATGATCGCCGGTCACGAGATCCGCCACGCCGGCGGGCGCAACCTCCTGCCGGCCGAGGAGAGCCTCAACGACCGGATCATGCTCGATACCCGCGGCGCCCTGGCCGCCCGCGGCCCGGTCAGCCTGAACTATACGATCCGCAATCGTGATCGCAGCGTTGGCGCCCGTCTCGCGGGGGCCATCGGCCAGATCTACGGCGACAAGGGCCTGCCCGCTGGGACGATCACCATCCACCTGCGGGGCAGCGCCGGTCAGAGCTTCGGCGCCTTCAACGCGCCGGGAGTGGAGTTGCGCCTCACCGGCGAGGCCAATGACTACGTGGGCAAGGGCATGGCCGGCGGCGTGATTGTGCTTGCCCCCGATGCGCAGACGCGCTTCGCCTGGCACGAGAACGTGATCGCCGGCAACACCCTGCTCTACGGCGCCACCGGCGGCGAACTGTACGCCGCCGGTCAGGTCGGTGAGCGCTTCGCCGTGCGCAACAGCGGGGCCATCGCCGTGGTGGAGGGCGTGGGCGACCACGGCTGCGAGTACATGACCGGCGGCGCCGTGGTGATCCTGGGGCCGACCGGGCGCAATTTCGGCGCCGGCATGACCGGCGGCGTCGCCTATGTGCTGGATGAGACCCGCAGCTTCGAGCGGCGCTATAACCCCCAGTTGATCGAGTTGCGGCCCATGAGCGCCCGCGATGAGGCGCGCGTGCAGCAGTTGATCCGCCGCCACGTCGAGTTGACCGGCAGCCCGCGTGGCGCCGACATCCTCGCCCGGTGGGAGAACTACCGCAATCTCTTCTGGACCGTGATGCCGCGGGAGGCCGTGGCGCGCATTGAAAACGCTGCCGAGGGCACCGAGGAACTGAAGCCGGCTGCCGCCCGCGCGGCATAAGCCCGAGGGTCCGGACGGGCCACGCCCGCCCGGACCTTTTCCTTAGGCGGGGAAACCCGGTTTCCCCATCCCCCTGCTTGAGGGTATAGCCCGCCCAGACCCTCCTGCGGGCGGGCTGCGCCCTCACCCTCCTGCGGGCGGGGGTATGGGGGAACCTGGTTCCCCCATGTTCACGTCAGGCCCCATGCGCGGGGCGCACACCGCTCGATGTACACGGCCCGGGAGCGCGGGCGTCCCGCCCGCGCCACGGCTCCGCGGGCACGGCGCCGGTCCCCTCCCTGACCCTTCCCCCGCTGGGGGCGGGAACCCGGCTCCTCCCCCCAGCGGGGGGAGGCTGGGAGGGGGGCAGCACCCTGCGCACGATGGTCACCTCAGCCGTCCATGCGATTCGCGCACAACGCCCGATGAACATCGCCTGGGAGCGCGGGCGGGACGCCCGCGCCACGGCTCTGCGGGCACGGCGCCGGCCCCCTCCCTGCCCCTCCCCCCACTGGGGGCGGGCACCCGGCTCCTCCCCCCAGCGGGGGGAGGCTGGGAGGGGGGCAGCACCCTGCGAACGGTGTTCACCTCAGGGCCTTTAATCGGCCAGTTCGCGGCCAGGCCGGCGCAGCGGCAGTTGCCCGGCCGCGGGTGGGGCGATGAGGTTGTAGGTGGTGATCTGCCGGTTCAGGTCGCGCACCTTCTGCGCGTACTCCGCGCGCAGGCGCTCCCGCTCCGGCGGGCCGGTCCTCGCCCAGCGGGCGGTGACACGGGCCAGCCAGCGCTCCAGATCGGCCAGTTCGGCGCGTATGTGCTTCTGGAGTTCGATCCACGCGGGGGCGTAGCCCGCATTCTTGAGCAAGCGATAGCCAGGTCGCAGATCCTCCGGCACGTGGGCCTCGTCCTCCAGGCGCAGGGGTTGCCCCGCGCCAGGCAGGTTCTCAAACATGCCCGCGGCCGCGGCCTCGCGAATGCGGCGCTCGATCAGACTTTCGTGCGCCCGCAACCGACCCTGGCCAGGTCGTGCTTCCGCGCTTTGCTCTTCGGATGGCCTGATCTCGGAAGGTTCGTGACGCATGGCTGGCTCCTAACGTGAACATAAGCTCTCGGAGGAAAGAGTGTGGGGAAACCGGGTTTCCCCACGCCCCCGCCCGCGGGAGGGTTTGGAAGGGCGTAGCCCTCCCAAGAATAACCTATGTTCATCCCGTCGGTGTGCGGCGGAGCCGCATGGAGGGCTAACGTGAACATAGGCTCTCGAAGAGAGGGGTGTGGGGAAACCGGGTTTTCCCACGCCCCCGCCCCGCAGGGATATGGGGAAACCGGGTTTCCCCATTCCCCACCCGCGGGAGGGTCTGGGAGGGCGCAGCCCTCCCGGGTCCAGCCTCCGCTTGCGCCCTGGCGCAAGTGTGGTAGGATAGAGTGCCTTCCAGTGACGCAAGGCAAGCCAGCAGGCAGGTGTGTCGCTGACGCGTTTCCCGCCGTCTCTTACATCGTAATAGTAACCTCTGAAACGTGCCCTGACGTGAACATAAGCTCTCGGAGCGGGGTGTGGGGAAACCAGGTTTCCCCACGCTCCCGCCCGCGGGAGGGCCTGGCCCGCACGCAGGGGGATGGGGAGATGGGGCGTCCGCCGCGCGGCGCTTTGACCCCGCCTGGCCCGCAGGCAGGGGGATGGGGAAACCGGGTTTCCCCATCCCCCCGCCTGCGGGAGGGTGTGGGAGGGCACAGCCCTCCCAGGAACAACCGTATGCTCATTGCGGCGTTGTGCGGCGGAGCCGCATGGACATCTGGTGAGAGGACGTATGGCCTGGCTTGCTCTTCTCGCGCTCATGCTGATGGTCGCAGCTATCCCTGGCGTCTCGCTGTATCTGGAGAGCCTTCGGTCGCGATCCACCGACGGCGGGGACGGCGTAAACGACGGTACCCGGCAGACAGCGTAAGGTACGCTTCCCGCCCCGGCAACGAAGCCCGGCCCGCTATGGCCGAAGCATCGGCGCAGCCAATCCTTCGGCCCAACAATGCAGCCCCGATGTAGTGTTAGCGTATGGTACAATCCGCGTATACCCGGCTCGGGCGCTGGCCGATCACCAATCACATGGGTCTCCGTACCCAGGACAGGATCAGAATCACGGGCGCTATCCAGCACGTGACGGCTCGTCCCCGACCGGGCTAACGTGAACATAGGCTGCTGGAGCAGGGGTAGGGGGAAACCGGGTTTCCCCACCCCCCCGCCCGCGGGAGGGTTTGGGAGGGCGCAGCCCTCCCAGGAAGAACCTGTCCTCATCCTGTTCGTATGCGGCGGAGCCGCTACCGTGAACATAGGCCCTCGGCGAGGGGTGTGGGGAAACCGGGTTTCCCCACCCCCCCGCCCGCGGGAGGGCCTGGCCCGCACGCAGGGGATGGGGAAACCGGGTTTCCCCGTCCCTCCGCCCGCGGGAGGGTCTGGGAGGGCGCAGCCCTCCCAGGAAGAACTTATGTTCATCCTGTTCATGTGCGGCGGAGCCGCTACCGTGAACATAGGCTGCTGGAGCAGGGGTAGGGGGAAACCGGGTTTCCCCACCCCCCCGCCCGCGGGAGGGCCTGGCCCGCACGCAGGGGAGGGGGAAACCGGGTTTCCCCGTCCCTCCGCCCGCGGGAGGGTTTGGCAAGGCGCAGCCCTCCCAGGAAGAACTTATGTTCATCCTGTTCATGTGCGGCGCAGCCGCATGGACGGCTGGCGTGAGTAGGTAGCAGTGGAGCGATAGGCGGATCCCTGCAATTGCCCTGTCCGATAGCACGGGCGCATAGCCCCTCCTCGCAATGGCCGGGTACGTGGGAGAACCCTGATGGATAGAAGCATCCACCAGACTACTCAGCCGGTGCTGACCGCCCCCGAACAGCCCTGGGTTGAGCGGCGCCTGCGGCACCTGGCGATCGTGGGGGTAGTGGCCCTCGATCAGGCGCTGATCTTTGCCGGTTTTGCCATTGCCTACTGGTTGCGCTACCTGGCCGACTGGCCCCCACCGTTCGACCGCGTGGTACTCGAGGTCGCCACGAAGAACTATGTGGATTTTAGCGCCTTTTTGCTGCCCTCGGTCCTGCCGCTGATGCTCTTCCTCGCGGTGCGCTTCGCTGGCCGGGGCCTGTATCGCACCGCTCCCCGGCTGAGCCTGTTCGATCAACTGGGGATCATTTTCAACAGTCTGGTGACCGGGCTGGCCCTGTTGATCATTTTTGTTTTCCTCTACAAGCCATTCTACTATTCACGTTTGATCTTCGCCTTCGCCGGGGTGAGTATTTTCACCCTCCTCAGCGGCTGGAGGATCGCCCTTGCCAGTGTGCGGCACTGGCAGTGGTCGCACGGGGTTGGCCGGGATCGGGTGCTGGTCGTTGGCGGAACCGGCCTGGGCCAGCAGGTGATGAATGGGATCGCCTCGTCTCCGGGCCTGGGCTATACGCTGGTCGGATATGTTGACGACCGGCCCATCGTGGCGAATGGCCGGGCCACGCGGGTCTATCGCCACCTGGGCAAGCTGGAAGACCTGGAGCGCGTCGTTCTGCAGAGTGGCGCGCAGCAGGTTATTCTGGCCCTGCCCTTTTCTGAGCAGGGCCGCCTGCCGGAACTGGTGGCCGTGTGCCAGCGTCTGGGGATCAGGTACCAGCTTGCTCCGGATCTCTACCAGTTAAGTTTCGACCGGGTGGATGTGCTGCAACTGAGCGGTGTGCCCCTGCTGCGGCCCAAGGAGATCCGGCTGAGCGGCGCCAATCTGCTGCTCAAGCGCGCCATTGATGTGGCTACGGTGATCCTGGCGGCGCCCTTTGTGGTTCCCCTGGTCGCCCTCATCGCCCTGCTGATCAAGCTGGACTCGCGCGGTCCGGTGCTGTTCCGCCAGGTGCGCGTGGGCAAAGGCGGGCAACCCTTCGTGTGTTACAAGTTCCGGACCATGGTGCCCGATGCCGAGGCGCGCAAGGCCGATCTGGTCGCCCGCAATGAGGCCGATGGGCCGTTATTTAAGATGCGCGACGATCCGCGCATTACCCGCCTTGGGCGTTTCTTGCGCCGGAGCAGTCTTGACGAGTTGCCGCAGTTCTGGAACGTGCTGCGGGGGGAGATGAGCCTGATCGGCCCGCGCCCCGCCCTGCCGGATGAAGTGGCGCGCTATGAACCCTGGCATCGCCGCCGGCTGGAGGTGCTGCCGGGGTGCGCCGGCCTGGCTCAGGCCCTTGGACGCAGCGACATGTCGTTTGATGAGCAGGTGCGCCTCGATATCTACTACGCCGAGAACTGGTCAGTCAGCATGGATCTGCGCATCCTGCTCATGCTCATCCCCGTGCTGATCAGTGGTCGCGGCGCCTATTGACGACGGAGAGGGAAGACGCAGCATGCGCGTGCTTATTACCGGTGGCGCGGGTTTCCTTGGCTCCCATCTTGCTGACCGTTTTCTCAGCGAGGGCCACGAGGTGATCGCCATGGATAATTTGATCACCGGGACCACGGATAATATCGCGCACCTCGCGGGTCATCCGCGCTTTATGTTCATCAAGCATGACGTGACGAATTATATCTACGTTGATGGGCCGCTTGACGCTATTCTGCACTTCGCCTCGCCGGCTTCGCCGATTGATTATCTCGAACTGCCCATCCAGACCCTCAAGGTCGGCGCCCTTGGCACGCACAAGGCGCTGGGTCTGGCCAAGGCGAAGGGGGCGCGTTTCCTGCTGGCCTCTACCTCCGAGGTGTACGGCGATCCGCAGGTGCATCCCCAACCCGAGAGCTACTATGGCCACGTCAACCCCGTTGGGCCGCGGGGGGTCTATGATGAGGCCAAGCGCTTCGCCGAGGCGATGACGATGGCCTACCACAACTACCACGGCCTCGAGACGCGCATCGTGCGGATTTTCAATACCTATGGGCCGCGCATGCGCCTGCGCGATGGCCGCGTGGTGCCGAATTTTATCCAGCAGGCCCTCAAGAATGAACCGCTCACCGTGTATGGCGATGGTTTGCAGACCCGCAGTTTTCAGTACGTGAGCGATCTGGTTGAGGGGGTCTATCGCCTGTTGTTCTCGGATGAAATCGAGCCAGTGAACATCGGTAATCCCGGCGAGTTCACGATCCGTGAGTTCGCCGATGTGGTGATCAGGTTGACCGGCAGCAAGAGCCCGATTGTCTATAAGGATCTCCGCACCCGCGATGATCCGCAGGTGCGCCAGCCGGATATTGCCAGGGCCCGACGGGTGTTAGGCTGGGCACCGCGGGTGAGCCTGGAAGAGGGGTTGCAGCAGACCATTCCCTGGTTCCGTGAAGAGCTCCGGCGCCGGGGTGAGTTGTAGGTGATGGACCGGCGCGTGGGGGGCCGGGGTTCCGGGCGCGCGGCGCGGCCCGCGGGGTTGGCGGCCCTGGTTGGCGCCATCGCCCTGGGTCTGGGGGTGGCAACCGCGCCCCTCTCCCTTTCGGTCTCGCTCGTCATCGGCGCCGTGGCCGCCGTCCTGGCCCTGCTCGCCCCCATCTGGGCGCTGTATCTGCTGGTGCTGTCGGTGCCGGTGCAGGAACTCTGGCTCTTGCCCGGCGGCCTTACCGTCACCCAGGCGGCCCTGCTCCTGGCGGCGGCAAGTCTGGCGCTGCACCTCTTCGCCTTCCCTGAGCGACCACTGATCCTCGGGCCCCTGCTTGTCCCCCTGGCTATCTTTGTGTGGACACTGGGACTCTCGGCCGTGTTTACCCCCTTCAGCCGCGCCGAAGGGTTGCGCGAGACGGCGCGGTGGTCCACGGTCTTGCTGGGGTATGTGCTCGCCCTGCGCGCCCTGGGAGGCGACGGGTGGGTCGCGCCCCGGGGCGAACAGAGTTTCACTCCTGCGCTCGGGCGTGCCGTGGGGGGCGAATCGGGGCCAGGTCCGCGTCGTGGCCCCTCCTGGCGGGTCTGGGGCCTGCTGGTGTGCCTGCTGGCGGCTCCAGCGGCGACGGGCGCGCTGGGGCTGGTGCAGTTTGCCCTGGGGTTGGGTCCTGAGAGTTTTGGGATTGGAGGCGGGCGGGTGCGGGCCTACGGCACCATCGGGCAGCCGAACTCATTCGCCGGGTACATGAACCAGGCCTGGCCCCTGGCAGTGGGCCTGGCCCTGTTTGCCCTGGTGGGCCTGCGGCAAGGGGCGCCGCGCCGGCCAGCCCTCCTCACGCTGGCGTTCGCCGGCGTGGCGGCGCTTCTGACCGGCGGGGCGCTGATCGCCAGTTTCTCGCGGGGCGGGTGGATCGGCGCCGTGGCCGGCATGCTGGCGCTGGTGAGCGCCGCGTTCGTGTTGCTTCCCGCCGATGCGCGCGCGCTGATGCGGCGGTTCCTGGTGGTCGTTGCCGCGGTGGGTCTGGCGCTCCTGGCGCTCGGCGGCGGCGGCCTGTTGCCCAGGGCGATCGAGCAGCGCGCCGTCAGCCTGGTACGCAACCTGCGCCTCTTCGACGTGCGCGGCGTTGCTGTGACCCCTGAGAACTTCGCCGTGGTGGAGCGCATGGCCCACCTTCAGGCCGGCTGGAACATGTTCCGCAGCCGGCCCCTGCTCGGCGTCGGGCCAGGCAACTACAGCATTGCCTATGAGCGAACGCCCGCTCCAGATGCGCCGCCGTTCAGCGTGCGGCCCTGGTATCAGTCGCGGGGCCACGCGCACAACTACTACCTGCATATCGCCGCCGAGGCCGGAGTAGTTGGCCTCGCGGCCTACCTGCTGCTGATCGGCGCAGTGATGGCGCAGGCGGTCCGCGCGCTGCGGGCTGCGCGCGACTGGTTGTGGTCGGGGGTAGCGGTTGGCGGGGCCGGGGTGGTTGTTGCCGTGGCCGCCCATAACCTGTTTGAGAACCTGCACGTGCTAAACATGGGTCTGCACCTGGGCGCCATCTGGGCCGTGCTCCATGCCTGCGAGGCGTCGCTCCCCTCGGACCCGCCGTGAACGCGCTAACGTGAACATACGCCCTCGGCCAGGGGTGTGGGGAAACCGGGTTTCCCCACGCCCCCGCCCGCGGGAAGGTAAGGGCGCGGCCCTCGCGCAGGGGTATGGGGAAACCTGGTTTCCCCATACCCCCACCCGGTGGGAGGGCCTGGGAGGGCTGCGCCCCCAGGAACAACCTCTTTGCATCGCGTTGGTGTCGAGCAGGGGTCCGGGGAAACCCGGTTTCCCTGGACCCTCGCCCAGCGGAGCCACCATTCGAAAACGATCGCATACCCGGAGAGGAAGAGCGACCATGACCTGCCTCGTGACCGGTGGCGCGGGCTTCATCGGCAGCCATACCGTTGATGCGCTCCTGCGTCGCGGCGACCAGGTGATTTGCCTTGACAATTTTACCCCCTACTACGATCCCGAGCGCAAACGGCGCAACCTGGCATGGGCCGCTACCCAACCGGGGTTCACGCTGGTCGAGGCCGACATCCGCGACGCCGAGGCGCTGGCCGGGGTGTTTGAGCGCTATCGTCCGCGCGGGGTAGTGCACCTGGCGGCCCTGCCCGGTCCACGGCCCTCGATCGCCAACCCCGCGCTCTATGCGCAGGTCAACGTCGGCGGCACCGTGCATCTGCTGGATCTGGCCCGGCGCTACGAGGTCGAACGCTTCGTGCTCGCCTCGACCTCGTCGGTCTATGGACGCGCGAGCAGGCTGCCTTTTGAGGAGTGCGACTCGACCGATCGCCCCCTTTCGCCCTATGCCGCGACGAAGAAAGCCGCCGAGGTGCTGGGCTATACCTTCCACAGCCTCTATGGCACGCCGATGAGCGTGGTGCGCTTCTTCACCGTCTACGGCCCGCGCGGGCGCCCGGATATGACGCCGTACGTCTTTGTTGATAGAATGGTGCGTGGGCAACCGATCGTGCTCTTCGAGCGCGGGGTGGAATTGTACCGCGATTACACCTATGTTGATGACATCGTTGCCGGCGTTGTCGCGGCGCTTGACCGGGCGCAGGGCTATGAGATCTTTAATCTGGGCAATTCAAGCCCCGTCGAACTCCAGCGCTTTGTCGCCTTACTGGAACAGATTACCGGCATACGCGCGGTGATTGAGGCCCGGCCGCTACCGCCCACCGAGCCGCCGATCACCTACGCTTCCACCGAAAAAGCGGCGCGCATGCTTGGCTTTCGGGCCGGCACCAGGGTAGAGGAGGGGTTGGCCCGCTTCTGGGAGTGGTACCAGCAAGAGGTGTTGCCTGACCATCGCTCTCGTCCCTAACGTGAACATAGGCTCTTGAAGAGGGTGTGCGGAAACCGGGTTTCCCCATGCCCCCGCCCGGTGGGAGGGTCTGGGAGGGCGCCGCCCTCGCGCAGGGGCATGGGGAAAGCGGGTTTCCCCATTCTCCCACCCGGTGGGAGGTTCTGGGAGGGCGCGGCCCTCCCAGGAACAACGTTTTTTCATCGCGTTGGGGTGGAGCGGGGGGCTGGGGAAACCCGGTTTCCCCAGCCCCCTGCCCGGCGAGCATGGGGGCGGGCGCCGCCCCCGCGCGGATGCGGGCCGGAGGCCCGCGCACCCAGGCCCGTGCCTATGGCTTGCCCGCGGGAGGGTTTGGGAGGGCGCAGCCCTTTTCCCCAGCCCCCGCCCGGCGAGCATGGGGGCGGGCGCCGCCCCCGCGCGGATGCGGGCCGGAGGCCCGCGCACCCAGGCCCGTGCCTATGGCTTGCCCGCGGGAGGGTTTGGGAGGGCGCAGCCCTCCCAGGAACAACGTTTTTTCATCAGGATCGCGGTGGGCCAGGCTCGCCGCGACGCCCCAACGCGGGCACGTACCAGGCTGCGCAGCGGAACTATGCCTAAAAGAATTGTTACTGGCTTACCCCTGCAAAATACGCTATACTCCTCCGGAGTATAGCGGCCTACCATGAACATAGGCTCTCGAAGAGGGGTGTGGGGCAACCGGGTTGCCCCACGCCCCCGCCCCGCAGGGGCATGGGGCAACCCGGTTGCCCCATGCCCCCACCCGCGGGAGGGCCTGGCCCTCAAGCAGGGGCATGGGGCAACCCGGTTGCCCCATGCCCCCACCCGGTGGGAGGGTCTGGGAGGGCGCAGCCCTCCCAGGAAGAACCTATGTTCATCCTGTTCGTGTGCGGCAGAGCCGCATGGACGGCCGACAACGTAAAGATGACGGCTGCAGACGGGGAAGACGAAGCCCTCCCCGCAACATATCAACTCATCACCACCAGGTCGTCGCGCCAGGAGCGTCGCGCACCACCCACAGGAGGCAGGCTGAGGCATGATCGCAGACAATACCAAGGGGGCATCTGCCGGTGAGGCGCCCGTGCCGGTGGAACTGCCCGTTACGCCTGAAGTTTCTCCTGAGGCCGAGATCGCGCGGGAAGGGTTTTCGTTATGGGAGCGCCTGCGGAGCCCGCGCACCCTCATCTCCTTCGGCCTCGCCATCGCAATTGTCATCTTTGCCCTGCGTGGGCTGGATATTGACCTGGCGACCACCTGGCAGTATATGCGGCAGGCCAACCCCTGGCTGCTCCTCGCCGGTCTGGGCATTTTTTATCTGACCTTCCCCTTGCGGGCGCTACGCTGGCGCGTGCTGTTGCGCAATGCGGGCGTGCCGGTTGATGAGGGGCGGGGCAGCTGGGCCTCGATGCCCGCGCTGATCGAGTACATCTATCTGTCGTGGTTCGCGAACTGCATTGTGCCGGCTAAACTTGGCGACGCCTACCGGGCCTACCTGCTCAAACACAATGGGAAGGTCAGTTTCTCGACCTCGATCGGCACCATCTTTGCCGAGCGTCTGCTGGATATGCTCGGGCTGTTCGGCTTGCTGGTCATCTCGGCCTATTTTACCTTCGGGGCGCATATGCCCGAAGGCACGCAGATCGTCTTCGGCTTTGGCGGGTTGCTGGTGGTGATGATCCTCGGCGGCCTGGCGAGTATGCGCTGGTTTAGCCCGCTGGTGCACCGGGTGCTGCCACGCCGGCTGCACGCTTTCTACGGGCGGTTTGAGTATGCCGCCCTGCGCTCGTTCCGCCCCGCCATCCTGCCCCGTCTGATCGTGTTGACCGCGGGGGTCTGGCTGCTGGAGGGCTTCCGGCTGTTCTTCGTGATCGAAGCGCTTGGACCGGCCATTGGCACCCTCTCGCTCTCGGCGATCATTTTTGTGGCTCTCTCCTCGTCCTTGCTGACCGCGCTGCCGATTACCCCTGCCGGTCTTGGGGTCGTGGAAGGGACGATCACCGTGGTGCTCACCTTCTTCGGGGTTGATAAGCACCTGGGCGCGGCCGTTACCTTCCTCGATCGGTTGATCAATTTCTGGAGCATCGTTTTTGGGGGGTTTATTGCCTACATTTTTAGTAAGCGTCGCTAACGTGAACATAGGCCGTTCACGGGAGGGTTTGGGAGGGCGCAGCCCTTGCGCAGGGGTATGGGGAAACCGGGTTTCCCCATACCCCCACCCGGTAGGAGGGTTTGGGAGGGCTACGCCCTCAAGCGGGGGTATGGGGGAACCAGGTTCCCCCACACCCCCGCCCGTGGGAGGGTTTGGGAGGGCGCAGCCCTTGCGCAGGGGTATGGGGAAACCGGGTTTCCCCATACCCCCACCCGGTAGGAGGGTTTGGGAGGGCTACGCCCTCAAGCGGGGGTATGGGGGAACCAGGTTCCCCCACACCCCCGCCCGCGGGAGGGTTTGGGAGGGCGCAGCCCTCCCAA
>Ga0308410_1000669_pt1 | contig 18701 bp, 13 predicted proteins | sample HotsprOSTMatCore_FD_203467 | JGI IMG/M metagenome (GOLD analysis project Ga0308410, IMG submission 203467) | Hot spring phototrophic mat microbial communities from Octopus Spring, Yellowstone National Park, Wyoming, United States -... | ecosystem: Environmental > Aquatic > Thermal springs > Hot...
TTGATGTATACTACCTGTGATGATTGTGCATTTTGGTGCAAATACGGTACATCGTACCGTCATCCTGTGGATACTGGCCTTCCTGATTGGGCCATGGCCGGCACTCTCGTGCATCATTCACTGCTCCCACCTACCGCGTGTCCACGCGGCGGGGATTGAGCATTTTCTATGCAATGTGCCCCATCCTTCTACCCAACACGAGACCAACACTCCACCAGTACGGTACGATTTGCTGCCATTTGCCCTCATCACAGTCATTGGGATGTACATTGTCATTCGGCGGATGACAACACGCATAACCATTCCCCTTTCATCATTCATCGTCCCGCCCGATCCCCCACCACCTCGCAAGACGTGCTTCTGGGTGGCAGGTTAAGGAAGCACCGTATCTGTAGTTTATATGTGTAAGACGATGTACTCTATTGCGAGGTGATACTATGCGACGCTTTTTTACGCTGTTGGGAGTAACTCTCTTAATGGTACTACTGGTTGGGTGTGGTGCGAACCAGAGCACAGGTCAGAGCGCAACTGCTGGCATTACAGTCCGTGACCCCTGGGTACGTGCAGCGATGATGAATATGGCAGGCGATCAATCCGGTGCTATGGGCAACATGCAGGGCAACATGGGCCAGGCAACACCAGTGGCCGGTATGGAAGGTGGTCATGGTCATGGTCACGGCCATGAGTATGGCAGTCAAGCCGCAAGCGCCGCGTACATGGTGCTGGTCAATAATAGTGCCAATGCCGACGCGATTGTCAAAGCCGAGAGCGATGTAGCCAAGACAGTCGAGCTGCATAACGTGATAATGGAAAACAATGTGATGCAAATGCGGCAGGTTGAAGCCATTGAAGTCCCAGCAAACGGCCAGGTTGAACTGAAGCCCGGCGGATTCCATGTAATGCTTATCGGTCTGACCCGCGATCTCAAGGAAGGTGATGAGGTTGTAATCAAGCTCACAACCCGCAGCGGTAAGACGATTGAGGTCAAGGCACCGGTGCGTAAGCCGTAGAATCCTTCCAGAGTCGATATCGATAAGGAGGGGACAGCATGAAATCTGTCCCCTCCGCTATCCAACAGCAGCAAATGCTCAACAGACGTGCGCCGTCACTGCATCCATCACAGTAGAGCTGATAATACGGTAAGCAGCAAACAGGTTCCGCTTGTTCTGATTGCAGGTACTCTTATGAAACGCATCTTTTTATCAATCCTTGCCATACTCAGCGCACTCCTTCTCAGTAGCTGCGGTGCCTATGAATTTCGTGGTACGGTGCTTGAACCACCTAATCCGGCGCCAGAATTACCCCTTACCGATCAATTTGGTAATGAGTTCCGTCTCAGTAACTATCGCGGTAAGATTGTGCTGCTCTTTTTTGGGTTTACGCATTGCCCGGATATTTGCCCTACTGCGCTTGGTGATTTGAAACGCGTGATGGAGAAGCTTGGGAACGACGCCGAAAAAGTCCAGGTTGTCCTCGTATCAGTTGATCCTGAACGTGATACGCCTGATCTGATGCAACGCTATCTGGCAGCATTTCACCCGACGTTTCTGGGGCTGAACGGTGATCGGGCGGTGCTCGAAAAAGCTTATAAAGACTACGGTGTTACCGCGATTCGTCGTGACTTACCGAACTCAGGCTTAGGCTACACCATTGATCATTCCGGTTATATTTACGCTATCGATCAGGCTGGAAACTGGCGCCTGCTCTGGGCCCATGGCACTCCGGTTGATGATATTGTCAGCGACGTCCAGGCCCTGCTGCGCAATCCGCCTCGCTCGTAACCAGAGCCTGCAACAGGATATGTCCTATGGCGTCGAATACCATCCTTAGTACGCGAGTGCGGGTCATTATCTTACTGGCAACTATCGCCATGATTGGCGCGGGCGGTTTCTTTCTCTGGCAAACGACAACCGACCGCCAACGCCAGTTAGTCTTTGAGATACCACCCGGCACTGCGGCCCGCATCGCCGCTGGTGAAGTGGTGAACATTTTCCCGTCTACAATTGTGATCGATCTGCGTCAGAAAGATAGGCTGGTTATTCAGAACAATGATAGTGAAGAGGTTACAATCGGTCCGTTCAAAATCGTTCCCGGTCAACGTCTCGTGCAACGTTACTGGAGTCCCGGCGTTTACGAGCTGATCTGTTCGGTGCATCCAGGTGAGCAGTTGCGAATCGTGGTGCAGTGAACGGTTATCTCACCTATGAGAAACTTACGCTACAATAGAAAGAAGAAGCAGTGTTCTCCATAGGAATGGTATGTTGCTTTCGTACTGGCATGCCACGCTCAACCAACCACCACTGACCGGGATCGACCTGCCGCCAACTGCCGGGATCGTTGTGGTCGGCGCCGGTGTCGTTGGTGCTGCTACTGCACTTTGGCTGGCACGTGCTGGCCTTAAGCCGCTAATCATTGATCGTTACGGACCGGCAGCCGGCGCGAGTGGGAACAATGGCGGTATTCTGGCCGCCGGTCTGGCCGAGAACTATCTGGCAGCTACTGCCCGCTACGGCGCAGCCACGGCCCGCGACCTCTACGCACTTAGCCTGGCCGGTCAGCGTCTGATGGTTGAGCTGATCCAGCAAGAGCAGATCGAATGCGATCTCCGTTTGCACGGTAATCTTAATCTTGCAATCGGTGAAGCGCAATTGACCCTCGCCGGTGCGACTGTCGCCGCACTCCAGGCTGACGGATTTCCGGCGCAGTTGCTTGATCGGGATGCTGCGCAAGAGTTGGTTTCTATCCCTCTCGGCACCGCTGTGAGTGGCGCCCGCTTCAATCCTGCTGCCGGTACGGTACATTCGGGTCGCTTAGTATACGGTTTGATCGCCGCTGCCCAACGCTATGGCGCTCAGTGCAGTTGGGGAGTCACACTTCAACGCATCGTCGTCACCAATAATAGCCTACGCTTGGAAACCGACCGTGGCTCGATTGAGGTGGCTGCCGCTATCGTTGCCGTCAATGCCTGGAGTGGTGACGTACTGCCAGAACTGGCCCAGCAGATTCAGATGGTGCGTGGACAGATGCTCTGCACGGCGCCGGTTGCGCCATTTATTGCGTGTGGCTTCGGCGCCAATCTAACCTCAACTGGTGAATACGGGCAACAGGTACCTGGTGGTCAGGTTCTATTTGGTGGTTGTCGTGCTATTGCGCCGAATAACGATGTTGGTGTTCCAGCCGGTGAAGTTAGCCCTGAAGTACAGGGTGCACTCGAGACAGGTCTTGGTCGCCTGTTCCCAACGCTCGCCGGCATTACCATTGAACGTCGCTGGTCAGGCGCAATGGCCTTTACCTCCGACTATTTGCCAATTGTCTACCATCCTTATTCTGGTCTGTTTGCAGTCGGCGGTTTTTCTGGTCACGGCATGCCATTCGCTGCTATCGTCGGCCGTTATCTTGCTGAGGCAGTGCAGACCGGTATCTTCCCTAACGCACTGACCCCGCTGCGTATTGATCGCCCGACGTTGCAGACGTAAAGGAGCCGCTCTGCCTACCCTGCTACTCTCATCGCCAGGGCAATCGCCCCCAGCACACCGGCGCGTGACCCTAACGCTGGCGGTACGATCAACTGTTCGGGGTGAACGAGAATGTGGGGATGCTGCAAGTAACCGTTTAACCACCGCTGCGTTGCTGCCCGCACACGTGGAAACATGTGTGGCTGACTCATAACACCGCCGCCAACAATGATGCGTTGCGGCGAAAGAATACAGAGCAACGTCGCCATTGCCTGACCAAGATAATCAGCCTCGAGCTCCCAGGCTGGATGATCGGCAGGCAATTGTTCAGCCGGCGCATGCCAGCGCGCTTTGATTGCCGGGCCACACGCCAAACCCTCTAGACAATCACTGTGATAGGGGCAAATACCGGTAAACGGATCACGTTCTGGATCACGTACCAGACGAATATGACCCATTTCAGGATGGATCAATCCGTGCACCAATCTACCGCCAACTAGTGCCCCACCGCCAATTCCTGTACCAACCGTGATATACACAGCAACGTCGCAGTCACGCGCTGCTCCCCACTGTTGTTCACCGAGCAGGGCCACATTGACATCAGTATCAAAGCCGATGGGTCGCCCTAATGCCCGCTGGAGTGTGCCAACCACATCCGTATTTGCCCATCCCGGCTTCGGTGTGGTGGTGATATACCCATACAATGATGAGAGCGGATTGAGATCAACCGGCCCAAACGATCCTACTCCAATTGCAGCCAATTGTTCAGCATCATGCGCACGGAAAAATTCGACAGCCCGGCTTAGCGTCTCGGCAGGTGTTGTGGTTGGAAAACGAGTTTCAGCGCGAATATCATCCGGCCCTGTGCCAATGGCACACACCCATTTCGTGCCACCAGCCTCAATACCACCGTAGAGGGGAGAATGTGTCATACGAACCTCGCACCCCGATTAACATGGGGTCAAACAAAAAAAGAGTTTACCGCAAAGAGGATATTTCACGACGGAGAGGTCAGCCTCTAAAATCCTCTCCGCAGAGTGCGCTGTGTTCAAGCCGCCTCCCTTTCCAATGAAAAACTCAATGGCAAAAGAAACTAATATCTTGTCTCATAAACACCTTACATGTCGAGAAACTGATCGCGAGCAAGAACATCTTCCTCGCTTTCACGGCGCTGAAGCAGGCACACCTTTCCATCACCGACCAACACTAGTGCCGGACGAGGCACGAGGTTGTAATTGCTGGCCATACTCAGTGTGTACGCACCGGCTGTTGCTACCGCGAGCACATCACCCGGCTCCGCCAACGGCAACTCAATCTCGCGTAACAGCACATCACCCGACTCACAGTAACGTCCACCCACCTCAAGCTTCGTGGATGCCGATACATTGGCCCGATTCGCCAACATTGCACTGTAACGAGCACCGTAAAGCGCGGGTCGAATGTTATCGGCCATCCCGCCATCGATATGCAGCCATCGTTCGCCCTTCCGCCCGATCACCCGATACAATGCTACCCCGGCACGGGCAACAATTGAACGTCCTGGCTCAACGGTCAGACGTGGCAACGGAAGAGCATGTTGTGCACAGGCCCGACACATAGCCGCACTCACAACGTGTGCGTAGTGTTCAATATCGGTTGCTGGCTGATCGGCGGTGTAAGGTACCCCCAGCCCGCCTCCCGGACTAAGTTCTTCTGGAATGACCCCAAGGCGATCACGTGACCGGGCCGCCAGTGCTACCAGGACCTCAACCGTTGCCGTGACCTGATCGAGCGCAAAGAGTTGTGATCCGATATGGGCGTGGAAGCCTAACCAGCGTAAGCCGGGGGCGGTTAGTGTCTGCGCAACAGCTTGATCAAGGCTGTCGAGCGGTAAGCCAAACTTAGCGGTAGCGCTCCCTGTTGCGATATGCGCATGAGTATCGGCTTCGATGGCCGGGGCTACCCGCAGCAGTACCCCCTGTGGCAAAGCGAGATGGGCCGTTAAAGCACGTAAACGCGCCAGCTCATCAAGGTTATCAACCACAATTGCCCCGACTCGCCAGGCAATGGCCCGCTCTAATTCGAGATCACTCTTTGCATTGCCGTGCAGGTGAACATGCTCCAGTGGCATGCCGGCTCGTTTGGCCACCAGTAATTCGGTTGCCGACACTACATCCAGCCCCAGCCCTTCCTGGGCCACTATTTGAGCCAGCGCCGTATTCAGTAATGCCTTTCCAGCATAATGTACCCTTGTCGGGCCGGGATACGCAGCCGCGAATGCAGTACGGTATCTCCGCATTGCACCACGCAATGTTGCCTCATCGAGGAGATACAGTGGCGTACCAAAACGCTCGGCTAACGCAACCGTGTCGCATCCGCCAATGAACAGGCGGCCCGCAATAATAGCTGCCGTCTCCGGCCAGACATGAGGGGCGAATGTCATGCATTTGTTCCTACCAGACCGAGGCGCGGTGCAGCCGCACGCAGAGCGGTAATCACTTCACCGATCAGGGCATCAAGCTCCATACCGATTACTTCGGCTCCATGGATGATCCCTTCGCGACTAACCTTTGCAGCGAAGGCTTTGTCTTTCATCTTTTTGCGCACCGAGGGAACTTCAACGCTGTAGATACTTTTATCGGGGCGAACCAACGCTACTGCGGTAACAAAACCACTCAGTTCGTCAACGGCGTAAAGTGTTCGTTCGAGCGGTGTCTCTGGTACTATTCCACTGTAATCAGCATGGCTGAGGATAGCCCGCAGTACTTCTGGTGACCAGCCCGTCGACCGCAAGTAGGCAACACCGTAGAAGGGATGCCCTGGCAATTCGGCTGGGAGTTCATCACCACGCAACAATGCCTCAGAGATAGCCGTTGTCGCTGGCCCGGCAACCGGCATATGCGGATAGCGCTCGAAGTCGAGATCGTGCAGTAATCCCACTGCGGTCCACAGATCGACATCAGCACCTTGCTTTTCGGCAAAGTGCGTCATACAGGCGGCAACCGCTTCACAATGCTTACGTAGACTATCTGAAGCAATCCATTCGTGCATAATCTGACGAGCTTTATCGGTGAGCATCACGGCTCCTTTGTCATTGTCGATTCAGGGAATGGCTACATATCGCTTTTTATCATACCACGTTTGCAATCGCTTCGGGCGGCATGTTGTACGTTTTACATGTACTCGCTTGGGTATAAGCTTGAACGGGTGCGAACCCCACCCACGTTGACATAGGGCTTTACGACACCTGGGTGCGTGGCGAGAATCTATTGGTTGGCGCATCAGCACACCATCACGTCTACAAGCGAAGGATAAGGAGCTAGAGCCAGCGCCATCGCTGCGGTGAGGTTTAGCCTTTCAGAAACTCGTGGTTTTGCTCAGCAGGGGCGCCGGCTGAAGTGGCGAGCAACGAAGCGTCGTATCAAACACCTGGGCTTGTGATGAGACGCGATCATGGATCGACGCGATGGAACCGGGTGAAACCGGGTTCAGCGCCGGTGCTGCGGTGCACGCCTGGCGGCCCTCACCTTCCCCCCTAGCCCCCTTCCTCTCCCGCGCTGCGGGAGAGGAAGGGGGAGGATGGAGGCAAAAGAACGGCGGCCCCCCTCACGCAATAGGCGCTGCGGGAGAGGACGGGGGAGGATGGAGGCGGGAGTGAAAGAACGGTGCCCCCCCTCACGCAATAGGCGCTGCGGGAGAGGACGGAGGAGCGGAGAGGTGGGAGCGAAAGAACGGTGGCCCCCCTCACGCAATAGGCGCTGCGGGAGAGGACGGGGGAGGGTGGGGGGTGCGAAAGCATATTGGCAACCTTACCATGCGATGGTTTCACAGGTATGGTACGTGCCCGATGAGAAATCTGGGTTTCTGATCAGGTTCTTAGTCCACACGGTCGCCTTGATACGCGGCAAGAACCTATCGGCTGGAGCATCAGCACCTATCGGGGGCAGGTTGGGAAGCCGCCCCGACCGCTGCGGTAAAAGGTATCATCGGCAAAACAAGTGAAGGTTTGCTGTAGACTAGCATCGGCATGGGAAGCGCAGCACCTTATCGTGCGCTGCGGACGCATTAAGTAACCGGCCCTCCGCTTCTCTCTGCTGGTGACCGGGAAAAACGTTGAAAATCCTCAGGTTAACAGAATATGTCTTGAACACAATACGACCGTTGGCAATCACGCAGTGCTGTGAGGACACCCTCACCTTGCTTAGGTCATATTCACCCGCCGCAACCGCAGCGAGTTGCTGACGACAAATACTGACGAGAAGGCCATTGCTGCCGCTGCCAGTACTGGGCTCAACTGCCAGCCGGTGAAGGGGTAGAAAACTCCTGCTGCCACCGGGATCAATACGACATTGTAGGCAAAAGCCCAAAAGAGATTCCAGCGAATGGTGCGTACCGTGGCGCGACTAAGCCTGATAGCCTGAGCAACTCCGCGCGGATCGCTGCGCATTAATGTGATGTCAGCCGTCTCCATCGCCACGTCAGTACCACTCCCCATCGCAATCCCAACATCAGCCTGAGCCAGAGCCGGTGCATCGTTGATCCCGTCGCCAACCATAGCTACTCGTTGCGGCTTACCGGCCTCTCCACCCTGTTGCAAGCGCGCTACAACTGCCGCTTTTTCATCTGGCTTTACTTCGGCATACACAGCGGTTAGCGGAATGCCAACTGCTGCTGCAATAGCGGCTGCCGTGCGCTGATTATCACCGGTTAGCAAGGCAACCGCGATCCCAAGCTGCCGCAACTGGGTTACCGCCTCTGCTGCGGTTGGCTTGACCGTATCGGCTAAGGCGATCACGCCCCAAACCTCACCATCAACTGCCACAACGATTGCCGTCTTACCGCCTTCCTGTAACTGATCAACCAATGCTTGCACCGGTGCTACATCCAGCCCATACGTCTGCAACCAGCGCACCGTACCGATCAGGACCCTTTGCCCATGCACCTCAGCCTCGACCCCGGCGCCACTAACTGCCTGGAAGCGCGTCGGTCGTTCGACCGTCAGCCCACGGGCCTGCGCCGCCTTGACAATGGCAACCCCTAATGGATGCTCACTTCGGCTTTCTGCTGCTGCCGCTAATTGCAGGAGTTCCTGATCGGTTACCTGCGCACTGTGCATGCCCTGAACCAATACCGGCCTGGTTACTGTCACAATATCGGTAACTTCAGGACGACCATGCGTGATCGTACCGGTCTTGTCGAACACCACCATTTGCAAGGTAGCTGCTCGCTCCAGAGCCTCGGCGTTGCGGATCAGGATGCCATGCGCTGCACCGGTACCCGTCCCAACCATGATGGCAGTTGGCGTTGCTAAACCCAACGCGCACGGGCAGGCGATCACCAATACCGCCACCGCAAAAATAAGTGCCTGCGTCAAACCGACCCCGGCCCATAACCAACCGAGAAACGTGATCAGAGCGATGGCTATCACAATGGGCACAAACACGGCTGAGACACGATCAACCAACGCCTGCACCGGCGCTTTTGATCCCTGCGCCTCCTGTACCAGCCGCACAATTTGTGCCAGAGCCGAATCTTTGCCAATCCGCGTCGCTCGCATCTGGAAACTACCACTACGGTTGATCGTCCCCCCAAAAACCGGATCGCCAGCCTGCTTTTCAACCGGTAGACTCTCACCGGTTAGCATACTCTCATCAATCGTCGATTCACCGCTGACAATCACCCCATCAACGGGAATCTTCTCACCCGGACGTACAATGACCATCTCACCAACCCGTACTTCAGTGAGCGGCACATCAACCTCTTGTCCACCACGTACTACTCGTGCCGTTTTCGGCTGAAGTCCGATCAGGGCTTTAATCGCAGCACTCGTTTGCCCTTTTGCTCGCGCCTCAAGATATTTACCGACCAAGATCAGCGTAATAATCAGCGCTGCCGTCTCAAAATAGACATGACCAGGCATCCCGCTGATCAAGATCGCCAGACTGTACACATAGGCAGCCGACGAACCGAGAGCGATCAGCGTATCCATGGTAGCAGTACGTGCACGTAGTGCCCGCCAGGCGTAGCGGTAGAAATCGCGCCCCGCGTAGAATTGAACCGGTGTAGCCAGTATTAGGAACAGCCAGTTCAGCAGATCGTCACGCGCTGCAACCATCGCCATCATTTCAGACATCGTTGCATCGCGCATTACCGCCATCATCGCCGCCCCATCACCAACCAGCCACGGCGTTATCAGACCAACATCTCGCGCCATCGACAGCACAAATAGCGGCAACCCAAAGACAATACCGACCAACAATCGCCGCCGTCGCTCGCTCATCTCGGCTTCGCGAACCCGTGCTTCAACATCTTCGCCAGCTTCACCGACATCAGCAGACTCAATAACGCCGTACCCGGCTTCTTCAACCGCCGTTACCAGCCTGGAGCGTTCAACCATACCTGGCACATAGCGCACGAACGCCTGCTCACTCGCCAAATTGACCTCGGCAGACAACACACCCGGTATCTTACGCAACGCCTTCTCAACCCGCGCCGAACAACTTGCACAGGTCATACCGGTAATCGGCAAGGTTACTTCGTCAACAACCACGCCATAACCGGCCTGCTCTACGGTCTGCTGTAACAGCTCAGGCTGAGTCTGCGTTGGATCATAACGCACCAACGCCTGTTCACTCGCCAGATTGACCTCGGCGGTCAGAACACCCGGTACTTTACGCAATGCCTTTTCAACCCGTGCCGAACAACTCGCGCAGGTCATACCGGTAATCGGCAATCTGATTTCACATTCGGACATAGGATGGAGTCCCTTTCTGAAGGATTGCTGCGTTTATCGTCTCACCGGGCAAACCCCAAACCATTAGAGGCACGACGGCACAGTAACCCTACAAGTGGGTATCACCGATGGAAAGCATATCCGATGCTCACGATGTACATCCCGTATGAGCTATCATGTGCATCTGTGTCTTACATCTCCATGTTCTCACGGCAGTGTGGTGGGTATGGGTAAGAACGGATGCTCTCCTGACCCGTGTGGTATGGATAGTATGCATCGCGTCATCGTCTCACACCCTGACTAGTGAGCAGCACTTTGGTCATTCGACCATCGGCACATCCTAGCACTACGGTATTCACATCAGCACGGGGCAGGGCAACCTGTGCTGACCTTCATGTCATGTTCTGCGACGAGATATTTCGGATAGGCTCCACATGTCTTTCAACCCTGGCTGAGAGCGTGATCGAACAGACCCAATAGTTTTTACATTGCCCTTTTCCACTCTACGTTTCGCACGATGCGGGCCAGGCAGGAGACGTTTCAATTGTGTTGAATGCGGCGTCTTTTCCACTCTGCGTTAATCGCACGATGCGGGCCAGAGGCCCGCGCACCCAGGCGAGCGCGAGACCGGTATCATCAACCGACTGCCGTTCTCACCTACCCAGAGGCCCGCGCACCCAGGTGACCGCGAGACCGGTATCATCAACCGACTGCCGTTCTCACCTACCCAGAGGCCCGCGCATCCAGGTGACCGCGAGACCGGTATCATCAACCGACTGCCGTTCTCACCTACCCAAAGGCCCGCGCACCCAGGCGAGCGCGTGAGGAGAAAGCTGCCGCACGCATCATTAGAGAACGGTGCTAACTAACAGGCAATTCCCAACGGTGTCACATCATCGTAACCTGCCTCTTTAATGGCCATCACAATATCAGTAACATCAACGTCTTCGTCATGAACTACGGTTACGATCTTGCTGTTCAAATCAACCTCGACCTGTGATACACCGCTCAGTGCACCAACTTCCTTACGTACTGCATGCACACAATGTTGACACGACACACCAGGCACACGAAACTGCTCAGTGACCATTGATAACCTCCTAATGATGAATATTCTCGAAAACCTGCAACAATTCAGCAAGGACCCGTTCCCGCTCGGCAATATCCTCACTCCGAATTGCGGTCGTAACGCAATGATGCAAATGTCGAGATAGTATCAGTGCATCAAGCTTAGCCAGCGCTTGCTGGATGGCACGGGTTTGATTAAGCAGATCGATACAATACGCATCTTCTTCCACCATACGCTGAACACCGCGAATATGGCCCTCGATAATCTTCAGACGGTTAATGATCTGCTGTTTTTGATCATCCATAGAACATTCCTTTTGTTGAGCCTGAGCCACCGTCGCTTATGGCTGGTTGTGTGTTCACGCGCAGGGAAGCAGACACTTCGTGAGATGACTATCCCCCCCCAGGGGGAGGGGTATAAACAGTATACCAGATCGGTCAAAGGTATGCAAGTCGGCACAGTTTTCGTAGGATGGGTTCTCCAAGGTTTCATTATGTCTAACAGTGAGTGGGAATCACGGAGAGAAGAAGAGGGAGCCGGTGGACAACCCCTCGCGTGACGATTTCCGATCCCGTGCGGCTGCCAGGTACACAAACCACCGACTCACACTTTCAAGTGATAGTGTAAGAGTAAGCGATCAGCGGAGACGGGTAAAGATGGATGTCAGACATCCATCGTCGTGAAAATCACCGTCTCCCGTCCAATGAGCGCGCCGGCTATCTCATCCTATCTGCCGCCTTCTCTCTCGCTTCGCAGCACCCGACGCAACTCGGCAACCAGAAGGTGCAGACGCTCATCATCACGTAACTCGGCCTGTCTTGGACGCGGCAAATTGATAGTGACCTCGGCCAAGACCCGTGCCGGACGCCGACTCAAGACAATCACGCGATCGGCGAGCAATACTGCCTCAGCCAGATTATGCGTCACCATCAGCACAGCCGGTTTCGGTTCAATCGTGGAAAGCAAATCCAACAGCTCACCTTGCAACTGCTCACGGGTCAATTCATCGAGAGCGCTGAAAGGTTCATCGAGCAGCAACACCGGTGGCGCCAAGGCCAGTGCCCGAGCCAACGCGACTCGTTGCTGCATGCCACCCGACAGTTGGCGCGGCAACCGATCGGCTGCATCGCTCAGCCCCACTCGCGCCAACAGTTCGGCCACCCGTCTGTCACGGTCAGTCGGTGTCCACCCGGCCAACTCAAGCGGTAACGCGATATTCGCCGCCGTATCACGCCATTCCAGCAATGCAGCCGATTGAAACGCGATCCCAAAGCGACGTTCGCGTCGAGCCTGGAGTGGTGACAGGCCTAACAGCTTTACTTCGCCCGTATCCGCCTGCTCAAGGCCCGAAACAATTCGCAACAGCGTACTCTTGCCACAGCCACTCGGCCCGACCAGAGCTACAACTTCACCGACTGCCACTGAAACATCGATCCCCGCCAGTACATGCACTTCGCCGGTACGCGAGTGATAGCGTTTGGTCACACCCTGTACCCTGATCGCAGGCTGGATCGATGCTTCAGCCGGCAGGCTATCGACAGATTTGTCAACGGTTAAGAACATACCAATGACGTGCCTGATAACTACCGCTGTTCGGGCAGCAGCGTATAATCAGGGAAATTACCGTACAACCGTTCCCCTGGCGCACCTACGGTCACTGCCTCGACCAGATACTTCCCGCCAACAAAACACCCCTTCCACGAGGCACCCATACCACCGAATACCTCTTCGCGATCACCGCGTGAACGCATTCGGTTGATTCCAACTTTGAAGGCCCGTAGCTCGCCGGCAATCATCTGCCCCAATTTCGGATCATCAGTTGCAATTGACGAAACCAGATTACCGTTCGAGATGTTCATCTCGCTAATCAGTTCTTCAATGCTATCAACAATCACGATCGTATCGACGGGGCCAAACGGTTCGTTGTGATGCAACCGGCAGTTCCGTGGCACATTCAACAGCGCAATTGGTGCCATGTACGCTGAAATATCCTGATCGGGTAAAAACAGGTCAGGGTTTAGTTCACCCTCGTACAGACAGATAGCACCTGCCCCTATCGCTTCACTGTAAAGCACGCGCAGTTCTTCAACCTTCTTGGCATTGATCAGCGGGCCAAAGTCAAGCCGTGGCAGCGGATCACCTGCTCGATCGACCAATACTGGGTTTCCAATCTGGAGACTCTTCAACACCGGCAGGTACATGTCAAGGAATTTAGGAAAGAGACGGCGCTGCACAACGTAACGGATGTAAGCCGTACAGCGTTGTTTCCCGTAAGCAAACCCTTTCTTAATCTGCTGCGCCAGATTTGTCCAATCGGAGAAATCCCATATTCCGTAACAGTTGACCCCCTCCATCTCGAGCATGTAGCGCTTATTGCGGTCGTACAGTGAAGCTGCAATGTCACGACCATTTGTTCTTCCACCGACAAATGCCAGACAAGCCACATCAGCATTCCGCACTAGGGCATCGCTCAGTGCACCACCTGAGCCGCTCACCAGCGAAACGGGTAAACCGGCCCGACGGGCAATGGCAAAGCCTAGCGTAAGCGCAAACAGGCCACCGTCTGATGGGGTTTTGGCAATCACCGCATTACCGGCCAGCGTCTGTACCAGCACAGCGTGCATAAGCACCGAGTACGGGTAATTCCACGAAGCGATGTTTGAGATCAAACCTAGTGGCCGACGCCCATTCATCATCCACTCGATCTGGTCGAGATACCATTCGACCCCATCAAGACAACGATCAACATCATCACACGCCAGATGATACGGCTTGCCAATTTCCCACATCAGCAGGTACACAATCAAATCACGGTACTGTCGCAACCCATCTATCGCTTCTCGCACGCGCCGTCGTCGCTCATCAAGATCGGTTTGCGCCCATTGTTCATGCTCACGCGCAGCAAAACGAACCGCCCGCTTTGCAGTATCCAGATCAATCATCGGCATCCGACCTAATTCACTACCATCAACGGGGGTACTGTAATGTTTCCCATGACCGGGCCAACCCCAGGTTCCCTCAATCAAATTGAGAACCTGTCCTTCAGCGTTAAAGGCTTCAGGAACTGCTGCCCGTAACTGCGCCATCAGATGAGACCATTCACACTCGGGTGCGATGATTTTGCTCATACGACTTCCTCTTCAGAAAACGTGATATTTGACACAATCACAGTATATCACGCTAGAGACAAGCGTTATACCTATTCCAGAGAAGGGTATCGGCAATTGCGATGAGCGTGTGCGGGGCTTCAGCGTGTTCATCCTCTGGTACGATGAAAGCGCCATTTCTCTGCGCACGACCAGATAAACACGAGCGCGGAACGTCATTCAGACGCTCAAAACGTCTTCCGACCTGCACAGTCGTCCGAGAGTGCGAGCCGCTGGAATGTGCTCTACCGTGGCAGAGGTATCAACCCACCCCTACCAATGCTTTCCCTCTTCCCAATTTATTCAGAGAGAGAAAGCATCTTGCCCCTCCTTCGTGACCAACCACTATGCTACACTATACACCAACAATGTCCGGGCCAGAGGTGTAACAAACTATGGATCATCGCACCGACCTACTCATACGACCACTGCGACGCAACCAAGGATTTTCACAGCTAAATACATACACTATCGAATTACAGTATGGCGACGGTCGCCGTCTTGTCGTAAGTGAAGATGTACAATTTAATTTGCCTCTCCCCGAATCGAATGATCCCAACAGTATTGCTCGCTTCGGTCAGGCGCTCTTCCAACGCCTCTTTCCCGGTCGCTTGCGACATGCCGTGCTCACGGCAAGGCAACTTGCCATTCAAAACCAACAACCACTCCGCCTTCGATTAGCGCTCGATCCGCTCGACGTTGAGCTTCAGGCTATTCCGTGGGAATTGCTCCACTTCCCGGTAGCAGACAATCAGAGTCGGGCCTTACCGCTTGCCACGAGTGATCATATCTTATTTTCGCGCTACATCGATAGCGAGCAGTTTCCACTACGCGATCCGCTCGATCACCGCCCCATCCGCATGCTCATAGTGCTGAGCGAACCCACAGATCTCGAACGCTGGCACTTATCCCCTTTTGACCGCAACGCGACCGAGCAAGATTTTCGCCAGCGTTTTCGTCCGTTTACTGATACGGGACAGTTGTCTTTCGATATTTTGCCCCGTGCGGGAGAAGCAGAACTTCGTACCGCGTTGGAACGCGGTTCCCTCCAACAAGAGAACGAACGCGGCTACGATATCGTGCTCTATTTGGGGCACGCACTCTTTGCGCCAGCATACGGTACTCGCCTCTTGCTTGAACATGGTGCGCAACGGCGTGGTCGACTCCTCGATGGCATGGAATTTGCCCGTATTCTGGCCCAATTGCCAGCTTCCCATCAACCAACGATGATCGCACTGATCGCCTGCAACAGTGCTACGGTTGATCTTCAAGCCCCGCTGAGCAATTTAGCTGCCCGTCTCATCGCCGATAGTGGGATCCCGGCAGTACTGGCAATGCAGCGACTAGTGTCAATTGACCTTGCCCGTGATTTTACCCAACACTTGACCGAGATACTGTTGCGCAACGGCCTTATCGATCTGGCGGTTGCCACTGCACGCCGACGCATTTATCGTCCCGATAGTGTCAACTGGAGTACACCCGTTCTTTATACCCGCCTGGCGACCGGACGTCTGTTTCAGCCCAGTGCGTTGCTTAGTTATATTGAATGGTTACTGCAACAAGAAGATTTCAAACGCTGGGCCGGTTATGAGTATATCGACGTTGGCTGTATCACGATTCCGGCCGAACAGTACGCCCAACTGTCCCAACGTCGCCCCGAAAATCCCCCTCCAATCAGCTCAACCCGCGATATGTTGTTAAACCTGGTAACAACCGCTGCCAAAGATGGCAAAGGGCAATGTATCGTTCTGGCCGGCTCCCAACAGTCTGGTCAAACGACCATTTTACGTCGCGTCTGCTACGATTTAGCGCGGCAGGCACTTCTTGACGTTAGAGCACCGGTCGGCGTTTTCGTCTCGCTGAACGGTTACACACAGGTGAGCGGTGAATTACGAATCTACCATCATATTGTTGAACAGGTTCGCCAGCAACACCTCGCGCTTGCCGACCAGCTCGATGCTCTATTTCGCGGAAGAACACAAGGCCCCACCCAACGCCCACGCCTGGTTTTTTTGCTCGACGATCTGGATCAGGTGGTGGAAAGTCAATGGCAAGAATTGCTGCGCGATCTCAACACAGCTCGTCAGCGCCTGCCCGACCAGAGCTTCATCATCGCAGCACCACAGACGTTTACTCCCTTAACGGCTGATCAGAATATTACCATACTGGCTATCCAACCGCTTGATGAACAGAGCATTATCGATTATGTTCGTCAGCGTAATCGCCGCCAGGCTAAGCAAATCATTGAACGCATGCGTGAGTATCGTTTGTACAACCTGGCAAATGATCCACGAATGCTAACCCTTATTTTCGAGCGTCTTTCAACCAATGGTCAGCAAAATATTACTTATCATCACATTATTGAAGAGTTTCTCGCTCAGGAACTACGCAACCTTGACCATTCTTATCAGATGGGGAACGTTGCGCACGAGAGTTTATATCAACTTGCCTGGCATTTACGCTGGCAAATGAGCGAATATCTTTCGCTAAGCGAGGTTTTTACTATTCTCGCTCAGGTGCGTCGTAACCGAGATTACAGTTTAGAAAATCTCTTTTGTCAACTCAGCAATACCCAACTCCTCACCATCATCGGTCAACAGGCGATTTGTTTCACAAATTCAGCAGTGGCTGCCTATTGTGCAGCAAAAGCACTCTATCACAGCCCGGATCGTGCGCAATTGTTGGCTAATATCGTTGCGCTATGTGCAGATGTTGAACGTCAACACTGGTGGGAAGATGTATTGTATGCGCTGGTCAGCTTTCTCGATAAACCCGAAGAATTACTACAGTATATCGCCGACTCACTGCGCGCCGGTAACAATCGGCTGGCAGTTCTGGCTGCACGCTGCTTAGAAGCAATCCCACCATCGCGCATGCAAGCCTTGCCTGAATTTCTCCGTCATGAATTGATCGATACCTGTCTGCTCCAACTCGATGAACGGCAAGAGCCTCAACCCGAACGACGTAAAACTCTGGTGAGTGCACTCGGCAAGCTTGATTATCCACAAGTTCGGCAACAGCTACGACATATATCCGTCAACAAGGTACGTCAGACCAGCAATGGGCCGCGCTACGAATATACGAACATCCGCATCGCAGCCGCTCGCGCTCTGCGTGATCTTTATCTCCCCACTTTTCAGCGTCGAGATGGTGGCAGCACACCTGCCGAAGCGTTTGATCGGACATCAATATCTGTCAGACAGTTACGTGATGATCGCCCCCTGATCGAGCTAATGTCTGCCTGGCTGAAAGCAGAGAGCGGCCGGCGCGAGCTGAGGCATCTGCTGCGCACCTCACCACTGGCCCCCGAACGGGCAATTGCTGCCTTTGCGTTAGCCGATGTAAGCACTACTCCATCACAGCAGCTCTGTGATGCCCGATTCCTTCTGCGTATGATTGTCGCTCCATCTGACACCATCAACACACCCATTAGCGACGATTGGGTTGACACTATGTGGGCGGCGGCTGATGCCCTCACGCTCCTCGACCCAGAATACGTTATCCCATTGATCATCACTCTGATCCGTCGCAAACCTGATATGCCCGCTCCAGCCGCCCAACAGATCGCTTACCTGGCCGGTCGCTTGCGTATCAATCAACCACTGGTGATTGACTGGTTGCTAACGTTGCTCATTATAAATCCCAGCCAAAGTGTAAAGGCGCGTGCATTACAATCGCTGGCCTGGATCGGCGAGAGTGCGGCTTCACGCACGATTGCCATCGTAGGCGGGAGTAGCCTCACGATCAAGCAACTGATCGAAGAAATTGCCCTTTGGCGACAACCACTCCCAACTTTCGCCATTGGCACATTTCAGCATGCTTTCTCCATCAGCGGTAATCAAGCCCTTTATCTCAGGCGTAAAGCGATTGAAGCACTGGCCTGGATTGGCGACAGAAACACCCTACGCGAACTAGACAGCTACTTCAAATACTGGCCACTCGAACTACGTACTCAGTGGTACATAAGTCGCAGCAGTTTACTGAGGAGATAGAAAAGAAGATTTCTTGACAAAAAACCCCGCTCGGCGACCAGTAATCGTCGCCGAGCGGGGAGGAATGAACGGGTGCATGGACCTAGGTTCCCAGCGGTGAGCCGCCAGTAGGATCGGCGCTGCGGTGTTTCACGACCCGGTTCGGGATGGGACGGGGTGGGTCCACCGCGCTCCACACACACCCATTGGGAGAAGAGACCGTCGTCCCTTCACCCCTCACGCGATTGCTTGCTCGTGCACCCTGTTTTCCTGCTGCCGGTCGGTTCGCCGTGACGGAAGGAAGCCCTCGCCCCTGCGCACCGGTCGCCTCTACGGGTCACCCCGCCT
>Ga0308410_1000675_pt1 | contig 18674 bp, 16 predicted proteins | sample HotsprOSTMatCore_FD_203467 | JGI IMG/M metagenome (GOLD analysis project Ga0308410, IMG submission 203467) | Hot spring phototrophic mat microbial communities from Octopus Spring, Yellowstone National Park, Wyoming, United States -... | ecosystem: Environmental > Aquatic > Thermal springs > Hot...
GTGAACACAGGTCCTCGGAGAGGGGTATGGGGAAACCCGGTTTCCCCATACCCATGGTATTACTCATCCCGCCGGAGGCGCGCAACCAGTTGCGAGTAGAACTGGCTGCTTGGCCGCAGACGCACGAAGGTGCAGACCCGCGGGCTGCGCCGCACCACCACCTCGTCACCCTCCTGCAACGACAGGTTCTCGCGCCCATCAATGGCCAGATTGGCGTGGTGGCGACTGCGGAGTTGCAGGGTCACCACCGCGTCCTCGTGCAGCACCATCGAGGGCACCCGCGAGAGATGCGGCGCAATGCCCACCAGCAGCAGCGCCCGTGAACGCGGATCAACAATCGGACCGCCCGCCGCCAGCGCGTAGGCAGTCGAACCGGTCGCTGTTGACACCAGCACCCCGTCGGCGTGGTAGGTGGTCAACGGCGAACCGTCCACACTCACCTGCACGTTCACGATACGACTGATCTCACTGCGCGAGAGCACGATCTCATTGAGCGCCGTGAAGTCGGCGATGCGTATATCCTGGCGATACAGACTGGCGCGGATCAATGCCCGTTCGTCGTACCAGCCTCCCCCCTGATCCACCAGTTCGATTGCCTGTTCGACCTCGTCGGGTTGCACCTCGGCCATGAAACTCAGGTGCCCCAGGGCCACCGCCAGCACGGGAATATCGAGCGGAAAGCACAGACGGGCTGCCCGCAACACGGTGCCATCCCCGCCCATCGCGACCATCAGATCGGTGTCATTCAACACGCCCGGCGTATCGCGCGCCTCCTGCGACACCCCCCGCCAGACGGCTATGTCGCGCGACCGCAACCACTCGGCCAGTTTTGCCGAACGCTCGATAGAGACGGAAGAGAACGGATTGTAGAGAATGGCTACCCGCCTGAGCATCGTGAGGGCTCCTCGATCAGCAAGGGAGGGCATCCGCGGGACGGTGCCACCAGCATACCACGGAACGATGGTCTCAACAAAGGCCACATACCCTGGTACGTGTTCAGATTTCTTCTGGGAGCGCGGGCGTTACCCCTGAGGCGACCATCGTTCGCTGCGTTCAGCCCCCCTCCCAGCCTGCCCCCGCTGGGGGGAGGAGCCGGGTTCCCGCCCCCGGCGGGGGAGGGTCAGGGAGGGGGCCGGCGCCGTGCCCGCGGCGCCGTGGCGCGGGCGGGACGCCCGCGCTCCCAGGTCATGTTCATCGCAGCGTTGTGCGCCATGCGCATGACCGTCTCACGTGAACATACGCCCTCGGCGAGGGGAATGGGGACACCGGGTTTCCCCATGCCCCCACCTGCGGGAGGGTGTGGAAGGGCGCAGCCCTCCCAAGAACAACCGTATGTTGATCACGGCGTTGTGCGGCGCAGCCGCATGGACGGCTAACGTGAACATACGCCCTCGGCGAGGGGAATGGGGAAACCGGGTTTCCCCATTCCCCCACCCGCGGGAGGGTTTGGGAAGGCGCAGCCCTCCCAGGAACAACCGTAAGTTGATCACGGCGTTGTGCGGCGCAGCCGCATGGACGGCTAACGTGAACATACGCCCTCGGCGAGGGGTGTGGGGAAACCGGGTTTCCCCACGCCCCCGCCCCGCAGGGGAATGGGGACACCGGGTTTCCCCATGCCCCCACCTGCGGGAGGGTGTGGGAGGGCGCAGCCCTCCCAGGAACACCCTATGGTCATCCCGTCGGGGTGCGGCGCAGCCGCATGGACGACTGGTGTGAACAGGTACATACCTTGTAACTGTCCACACCTGGGAGGCGGGAGGGTGAGGTTCCGGCGCGGCCAATCCCACCTTGACGTAGCCCCGACCTCCCGCCTCGCAGGCGCCCGTATCCTTCTGGCCCGCGCAGCGGTACATACAGCGAAGTATCCGCGCTTACCAGAGGAGTCTCCACCTATGAGCGACCGCGTTCTCTCCACCGCCATCGCCCGCGACGCCATTAGCGCCTTCCAGCGCATCGTCACCGGCCCGCTGCTCCAGCAGATCAGCGAGTTGAACACCCAGGGCCAGATTCTCAGCGAACCGAGCAACTGGGATGGGCGCCTGGCCGCCGAGTTTCGCGCCCGCTGGGCCGACACCCACCAGAAGCTGATCAGCACCCAGCAGGCCCTCGAGGAACTGCGCCGCCAGATCCAGCAGATCAACCAGAACATCATGCAGGCCGGCGGCAATATGTAGCGCTGGCGGCTGGCCGCGCGGGTCCAACGCGAGCGAGCGCGCCGGCAGCAAGACCCGCGCGGCCCATTTCCCCCGGCAATGCCGCCCGTGGACTGTGAACCCGTACGCAAAACCGTACCTGTTCACACCGGGGATAACGCCCGCGCCTGGGAGCGCGGGCGTCCCGCCCGCGTCGCGTCTCCACGGGCAAGTTGCCCGCGCTCCCGGGAGACATGTGAACACATACGCAAAACCATAGTTTTGACTGTGAGCATATCGTACCGGGCACGGCGAAGCAGCGCCCATCCCCGCGCCACCGGCGCGCCCCGGGACCGCTGACAGTGCCCGCGCCACGAGGAGCCTGGCCATGACCATCAGTTCGGCGCGTCCCGCGGCGCTCACACGCTACGCCCGCGCCACCGATGCCTCTGCCACGAGGCTTGAGCACGAGGCCCATCGCCTCGCCGGGATCCTGTCCCACTTTGCCGCGCGTTGCACCGAGTATCGCGTATCCGCAACCGACGGACTGGCCGGCCGTCTATCGGTTGCCGCCCGTGATCAGGCCTCCCTGGCCGCGTGGACGGTTGAAGTGGCCCGGGCCTTCACCGCCGCCGATACGCGCGCCGCAGCCGCGGCGACCCTCCGCGCCCAGGTCATCCGCTGGATGCGCGACCACCGCGTCCATATGTCGCTCCCAGCCGGGCTTGGACCACTGATCGAACTGGTTCGCCGCCGGCCCGAACTGGCCGGCGAGGTCTGGAACGGCATTGCCCTGATGCTTGACTATCATCTCGCCGAAATCGAGCGCGTCATGCAGATGTATGGGCCTGCCTGGACCTCGCAGATCCCCGCCCTGATCGCAACAATGGGTCCCTCGCTGGCCCTCATGGGCATGCTCGCCGGGGGCACAGTAGTTGCCAGTGACGCGACACGCTGGATGGCCCAACCGATCACCTCGCCCGCGGATGTTTTTGAACTGGCGCACAGCAGTGTCTGGGGCCTGATGTACCGGCCGGTCGATGAGGGGCGCATGCGTTCGATCACCGCGCGGCTCGACCGCATCCACCTGGCGGTCTGCGGCACGCTGGGCACGTGCTCGCACCCCCGTCCGCCCGAGTTCGCCGAACCGCTCCGCGACCCCGCGCGGGGTATTCTCGACGTGCCGCTGGAAGCGATGTACGACCCCGGTACGGTGCGCCATCGTGGCGCCGATGGCCGGCTCTACATCAGCCCCCAGGCGCTGATGTACGGCGAGCACAGCCTGATCGGCTCCTACTCCGGCGAGCAGGTGCGCCTGGCGCGCGTGGGGGCTCATGAGTACGCCTTTGGCATCTCCGGGTTGGACGTTGCCAATGCCCAGGGGCCGAACAACTTTTACGCCGTCGCGCTGACCTCGCAGGGTAACGCGAGCAGCGAAAACCGATACTTTGCCTACGTCAGGGAGCAACTCCTCGGCCATCTCGAGCGGCTGCCCGAGGGCAGCACCCTGCACCTGGCCGGTCACAGCATGGGCGGCGGCATGGTCATGCTCGCGCTCAACGACCCCGAGGTGCAGCGGCGCCTGCGGGACGGCAACTTCACCGTCGGCTCGGTGACCACCTTTGGCGCGGTGCGCCCCAACCGTCCGCGGGTCAACGACGTGCCGCCAGAAACGCCGAGCACCCTCGCCGGGCCACTCTTTGCCGATACGGTCGTGAACCATTACGTGGACACCGACGACGCCCTGGCGCTCAACGTCGGCGCGGGCCACGATCCGAGACGCTTCGCCAACGTGCATCTCCTCGACGACCGCGACATTGACGACCCGCGGGTCGCCCATCTCTCCTATGACACCAGCAGCTACCGCGGGCTGCCGGCGGCGGCGCAGGTGCTGCCCTTCGCCATCGATCCCGCCTATCACGAGGTGTACGCGCCAATCCCGCCCGCCAGGCCCCCGGCGCCCTCACCCTGTGGAAACTAACGTGAACATGGGGGAACCGGGTTCCCCCATCCCCCCGCCCGCAGGAGGGTTGGGAGGGCGCAGCCCTCGAGCAGGAGGATGGGGGAACCCGGTTCCCCCATTCCCCCGCCCGCAGGAGGGTTTGGGAGGGCGCAGCCCTCGAGCAGGGGGAGGGGGGAACCCCGTTCCCCCATTCCCCCACCCGCAGGAGGGTTTGGGAGGGCGCAGCCCTCGAGCAGGGGGAGGGGGGAACCCGGTTCCCCCATTCCCCCGCCCGCAGGAGGGTTTGGGAGGGCGCAGCCCTCGAGCAGGGGGAGGGGGGAACCCCGTTCCCCCATTCCCCCACCCGCAGGAGGGTTTGGGAGGGCGCAGCCCTCGAGCAGGGGGAGGGGGGAACCCGGTTCCCCCATTCCCCCGCCCGCAGGAGGGTTTGGGAGGGCGCAGCCCTCGAGCAGGAGGATGGGGGAACCCGGTTCCCCCATCCCCCCGCCCGCAGGAGGGGTTGGGAGGGCACAGCCCTCCCAGGAACAACCTATGTTCGTGCTGTTCGTGTGCGGCGCAGCCGCATGGACGACTGACTCGGAAATGTTAGCAGAAAGGCCGCGCCGCGCGCAGCGCCTTAGTTGCAAGGTATTGGCTCTGAACCGGGAGATCGCTGATGTCACAGGATATCTGGCAAGATGTGCGCTGGGACCACGGCGCCGCCGCTGAGGCCGTGGCGGCGCTGCAACGCGCCGCCGGCGAGATCGACCGCTCGCTTGCCGAGATCGGGCAGACCAGCCGCGAAGCCGCGACCGACTGGCTCGGCCCGCACCGCGAGCACTTCGATAGCTGGCGCGGTCGTGTGCACACCGAGTTAAGCTCCATCGCCGCGGCGTGTCGCCAGGCCGCCGCCGCCGTGCAACAGGCCAGCGCCCGCGCCCAGGAGGAGCAGGCGCGGCGCGAACGCGAACGCGAGGAACACTATCGCCGCGAACGTGAGGAGCAGTCCCGCCGCGAACGCGCCGGCGCGCGACGGGTATAAGAGCGCATCTCAAAACGATTGGCAGACGCCTGGAGGAACGTGGGGAAACCCGGTTTCCCCACGCCCCTGCCGGTCTGGACGCGGGACGCCGACCGCCTCCAGGCGCGCCGTGCCTGATCCGCAGGCTAACATTCGCTATCTGCAATCGCAGCAGGGAGGCCAGGTGCGCGATCACACCTTCAACCGTCCGCCGCGCATACGCCCGCGCTGGGCCGCCGAGCGCGTGGAACTGCCCGAACCGCCGGCGCCCCTGGAACCGACGCCGACCGACTGGGCGCAACTGGTGCTGCCCCTGGCGGGCGCGGGAATCTTCGCCAGCGCCGCCAGCCTCGGCGGTGGCAACCCGCTCCTGGTCGGGTTGCCCAGTGGCGCCCTGGCGCTGATGGGGATCGGCGCGGCGCTTGCCAATCGCCGCGCTGCCGCGCGCCGCGCCGCCGCCCAGTATGCCGAACGGCGCGCCTACTTCGAGGACCGCCTGGAAAGCCAGCGCGCCCGGCTGCGGCGCCTCTACGACCAGGAGCGCGGCGCGCGGCTCTACCTCTGGCCCGATCCAGGCGAACTGTTGCTGATCGCCGGCGTCACCGGCGGCGGCGCGCCCGATCCGCGCCTCTGGGAACGTCGCCCGGATGACGATGACTTCCTCGACCTGCGGGTGGGCAGCGGCAATCTCCCCGCCGCAAGTCAGGCGCACGTGCCGCCTCCCACTTCCACCAGCCCCGTGGATCAGCGGCTGCTCCGCATTGCCGCCGAACACGCCACCTTGCGCCAGACGCCCATCAGTGTGCCCCTCGCCATGCTTGGCTCCCTCGGCCTCGCCGGGCCGCGCCCGGCGGTCCTGGCCCTGGCCCGCGCTCTGCTCTGGCAGGCAGTCGTGCTCCACGCCCCCGGCGATCTGCGCCTGGCCGCTCTCTACCCGCCCGCGAGCGCCGCCGAGTGGGAGTGGCTGCGCTGGCTTCCGCACACAACACCGCTCAACAATGACCCTTCGCCGGGTCTGCGCATGCTCGCCGGCCACCCCGAAGTCGCCGAGCGCCTCACCAGCGACCTGCTCGACCAGCTCAGCCGGCGCAGGGAGCGGGCCGCGCGCCCCGACGCCGCTCCGCCCACCCCGCGCATCCTGGCCCTGGTTGACGGCGACGAGCTTCCCCGGACCTTCACCGCCATCACCGAACTGCTGCGCCACGGCGGGCCGCTGGGCATCACCACGCTGCTGCTGGTTCCTGCCTGGTCCGCGCTCCCCGAGTCCTGCGCGGCAATGCTCGAACTGGAAGCCCACGGCGCCCGCTGGACCCGCGCGGGCGATCAGTGGCCCCGCGAGCGGTTTTCGCCCGACCAGGCCGATCTCGCGGCCAGCGATCACCTCGCGCGCCACCTGGCCGGCGTGCGGCTGGTCGAAAGCGGCGGCGCGCAGGACGTGCCCCGCGCGGTCCGGCTCTTCGAACTGCTCGGGGTGAGCGCAGCCGCCGACCTGGCGCCGCCGCGCTGGTGGAATGAACTGCCCGCCACCGCCTGGCGCGCCGATGTGCCGATCGGCGCCGGGGCCGATGGGCAACCTATCTGCCTCGACCTGAATGAGAGCCGCCACGGCCCCCACGGGATCATCGCCGGGGCGACCGGCGCGGGCAAGAGCGTGCTGCTGCAGAGCATAATCGCCGCCCTGGCCACGACCCATCCCCCTGAGCGTCTGCAACTACTGCTGATTGACTTCAAGGGCGGCGCCGCCCTGATGCCCTTCGCCGCCCTGCCCCACTGCGCCGGGCTGGTGACCGACCTGGAAGGGCGCCTGGCCGAACGGGCCATGACGGCGATCAAGAGCGAACTGCGCCAGCGCAAGGAGGTGCTCAAGAGCGTGGCAACCGCCCACGGCGCCCGCGTCGAGAACATCGGCGACTACCGCGCCCTGGCCGCCCGTGCCGGTTTGCCGCCGCTGCCCAACCTGCTGATCGTCGTGGACGAGTTCGACGAACTGGCGCGCACCTACCCCGGCTTTGTAGCCGAGTTGATCCGCGTCGTGAAGCAGGGCCGTTCCCTGGGAGTGCACCTGCTTCTGGCAACCCAGCAACCCGCGCGAGCCGTCTCCGACGAAATCCGCAGCCAGCTCACCTTCTTCATCGCTCTGCGCCTCGGCAGCGCCGAGGACAGCCGCGAGATGCTGCTCAAACCCGACGCCGCCTTCCTTCCCACCGATCTGCCGGGGCGGGCCTTTTTCCGCGTCGGCGCCGAGACACGGCTGATGCAGGTGGCCCAGGTCACCACGCCACACCGCGCCGGCGGCGCCGCTCGCGCCGCATGGCCGCGGGTGAGCTTCCTGCGCGATGGGCGTGAACAGCCGGTCACCGTCGCTCACGATCCGCTTCCCGACCGGCAGGAGAGCGATCTCGACGTTCTGGTGCGCGCCCTGCGCGAGGCCGCCGAGGCGCGCGCGCCCACCCTCGCCGGCTGGCAACCGCCGCGGATCTGGCAGCCACCGCTCCCCACGCGGCTGCCTCTCGCCGCCCTCGGTGAGCGCATGGCCGAGGGGTGGCGCGAACCTCCCGCCGGGCCGGCCTGGCTCCGCCAGGCCATCGGCCTGCTCGATCTGCCGCAGGAGAGCCGGCGCGAGCCCTTTACCATCAGTCTGGCCGATGGTCACCTGGTGGCGATTGGCGCGCCCGGCAGCGGCAAGACCACGCTGCTGCGCGCCCTGGTGTTCGGCCTGGCCCTGTCGCACGCGCCCGACGACCTCTGGTGCTACTTGATTGACGCCGGCGGGCAGGGCCTCGGCCCCCTGGCCGGCCTGCCGCACGTCGGGGCGCACATCCAGGCCCGCGAACGCGAACGGGTGCGCCGCCTGATGCGTATGCTCGACGCGACCATCCGCGAACGGCAAGAGGTGCTGCGGGCCGCCGACGCCGCCGATCTGCCGGCCCTGCGCGCCAGCGGCAGGCGCCTCCCGGCCATGCTGGTGGTGATTGATAAAATCGCCGTGCTGCGGGAAGAGTTCCGCGATGGTCACGGCGGCGACGAGATCATTGACGATCTGATTCGCATCGCGCGCCTGGGCCGGCCCTTCGGCGTGCATCTCGCCCTGAGCGCCGATCGCGCGCCCGATCTCACCTACCGGCTGCTTTCGCTCATGGAGACGCGTATCGCCCTGCGCCTGCCGGAGTTGCACGACTACACCGATCTGCTCGGCGCACGGGTAAGCGCGCCGATTCCCCAGCACCTGCCGGGGCGCGCGCTCATCGCACACCCCGACTACGGCCCGCTCGACCTGCACATCGCCCTGCCGGGCCTCGAGAGCGAGGGCGCCGCGAGCGATACGGCCGAGGAACGTCCCGGCGCATTGGATGCCGAACTGGCGGTCGAACTGCGCCGGCAGGCGGCGCGGTTGAGCGCCGTCTGGCGGGAACGGGGCGCCAGCACCGGCGCGGGGCCGGCGCCGATCGAACTGTTGCCCGAACGCCTGAGCCTTGCGTCACTACAGGACGTAGCGGCGGCGCCCGCGTCTGGCAACGCTCTGACCGCGCCGATCGGGCGCGAGAGCCTGACCATGGGCCTGGCCTGGCTCCACCTGAGCCAGGAAACGCCCCACGCGCTGATCATCGGCCCGCGCCGCAGCGGCAAGACGGGCGCCCTGCTCTGTGCCGCCTGCGCCCTCGCCAACCGCTATGGCCCTGAACAGATGCAACTGTTCGTGCTCGACGGGCCCCGCGGGGGGCTACGGCCACTGCGCGCGCTGCCCCACACCACGATCTACGCGGACGATGAGGCCGGCGCCGCCGCGCTCCGCGCCCGCCTCCTGGCTGCCCGCGCCGACGTGCCCGCCGTCCGCCGGGTCGTGCTGGTTGACGACTACACCCTCTGCCGTGAGCGCATGCGCGCCCAGTTGACCCAGAGCTTCGGCGGCGAGCCCAACCTGCACGAACTGCTCTGCGAGATGGCCCAGGTCGGCGGGCAGCACGGCGAACATCTGCTGGTCGCTGCGGGCGTCACCTACGCCGACGATAACCTGCTGCGCGCCCTCGACGCCGGCCGCACCGGTCTGTTGCTCTGGCCCGGACGCTACGATCCCGGCACGCGCCTGCTGGGGGTCGCCCTGCCCCTGGCCGACCAGCGCGACAGCGACCAGCCGCCCGGAAGGGCGCTGCTGGTGCGCGACGAAGAGCGAGATCTGGTGCAACTCGCCCAGGCCGATATTGCCTGGCCCTCCTGGGAGGGTTGCGCCCCTCCGGAGCCTCATGGGCAGGCGGAGGCGGAACGTGGCGTTCCGCATTCCCCTCCAACCGGCCCTTGCTGCAACGAGACTGCTCGCTGAAAGGCAGGCTCGGAGGGGCGCGGGAAGGCTGCGCCTCCCCGCGCGCCCCCGTTCCGCCCGCGGCGGCAGACCCATGCTGGCTGCGCCAGGGCGCGCACCCGCCGCGGGCGAACCAACGGGATCGCGGAGGGCCAGGTCCGCCGCGCCTCCCCCGCACAGCGCAACGATGTCTAATGCCAGAGCGTCATAGAGACGCCGCAGGCTTGTGAACGCTGGAGCGATTCCTGTCGCATTGAGCGGCAATCTACAATCCGCAATCTAAAATCTAAAATGGTATAAGGTGACGGAACGATGACCCGACAACAACAGGAGATGCTGACCGTAACCCTGCACTGGCTCATCGGCGACAGGGAGCAAACCACGACGATCGTCTGCGAGGACAGCTCTCCCGAAACGCTGCTCCCGCTCCTGATTGACGGCTGCGGCCTGCCGGTTCGGAACGAGCGGGGGGAGCCGATCGCCTACACCCTGCGGCTGGCCTCGCCGGCGGGCCGGTTACTGCGCCCGGCTGAAAGCGCCAGCGCGCAGGGCGTGCGTTCGGGCAGCCATCTGTGGTTGACCGAGGGTTGCCGTGCCACGCCACGGCGCTGCTTGCTCGGGCTTCCCGATGGCAGCGAAGTGGCCCTCCCCCCACGCGGTGTCACCCTGAGCCGGGCCTGGCTGCTGCAAGCCCTGGCACTGCTGAACCTCGACACGTATCACCGCGAACTGGCCCTGCTGGAACAGCGCCGCTCTCTCTATCGCTACGTGTCCAACCGTCCCCACTGCCTCATCGCTCCCACCGGGACCGGCCCCTGGAGCGTCTCGACCGAGCGCACCGACGTGGCAACCCTGCTCAACGGCATGCGCATCGCTCCAGGCGCATCCGAACCCCTGCGTGACGGCGACATCCTGACGCTCGGCGAGGAGGGGTTGAGCCTGTCCATCACCCTGATCGGCGACATCGCCGCGTAGGGCGAACCGTCCAGACCCTCCCGCGGGCGGGGGTGGGGGGAAACGGGGTTTCCCCCCACCCCTCTTCGAGAGCCTATTTTCACGTTAGCCCTCCATGCGGCTCGCGCCGCACACCGACGGGATGAACATACTTCTTGGGAGGGCTACGCCCTCCCAAACCCTCCTGCGGGCAGGGGCGTGGGGAAACCGGGTTTCCCCCCACCCCTCGCCGAGGGCTTATGTTCACCTCAGCCGTCCATGCGGCTCGCGCCGCACACCGACGGGATGAACATACTTCTTGGGAGGGCTACGCCCTCCCAAACCCTCCTGCGGGCGGGGGTGGGGGGAAACCGGGTTTCCCCATTCCCCTGCCCCAGCAGCTTATTTTCACGTTAGGGCGAAAGAGGGTTCGCCTCCTACTCCTACCGCGCCCGGAACACCACGGCGGCGCGCTGATCCGGCGCGCCGTTCACGTATACGGTAGTGGTGGCGCCGGCAACATTGCCTGTCTGGGGCGTCCAGAAGAGCACGACGCTCCAGGTCGAGGCCCCCAGGCCACAGCGCCCGGCATAACCGCTGGCATCGGTCTGGTTCTGGTAACTGTGGTCGCCGTTGTTGATGCCCAGGACGGCTCCGGCGATTGGTCCGCCGGGGCCAAGGACCTGAATATCAATGCACGAGGCGAACTGACCACTGTTGCCGCTGCCATCGAAGCTTTTGCGTTGCGCGACGCCGAAGGCGCCGCTGGATCGCGCCGGGGGACGGGGGGCAGCGGTTGGACGGCGTGGAGGGAGCGCCGCTGGCGTCGGCGTGGCGGGGGCGGTGGCAGCGACGGGCGGGTTCAGCTTGCGTGCCAGGCGCTCCAGACAAGACCGGGCCGCATCACTCGTCTGGAGCGCCATGGCCCGCTCGCAGAACCGAAGCCCTTCCTGCCAGCGGGCCGCGGCGCCGTCATCCGCGGCAGTATCGCCGGCCTGCTCGAACACGCTCGCGGCGGCGAGCAAGCCGGTCGCTGCAATCTGCTCCGCGCCGGGCAGGCGCGGCTCGGTGACGGCGGCCGCGCCAGCCCGCCCGGCCAGCGCGCGGGCCATGTCGAGCGCCGAAGGGTCCTCGGCGATCGGCTCATGCGCCAGGACGGCCAGCCGCAGATCCTCGACGGCCAGGAGCGTAACCAGCGCGCCCTCCAGAGCAAGCAATTCGTCGCGCAGCGCCGGCTCGTCCGGGCGGAGGGCCAGGGCCAGGCCCACCTGGTCGAGGGCCGCGCGGAGCGCTCGCGCTTCACCGGGGGCGGCGGCGATGGCCTCGCGGGCCAGACCCATCCGCGCGCGCGCCAGCAACTCCACGCGCGCCGCATCCAACGGAGCGCCGAGCATCTCCACGATGGCGGCGTGGTCGCCGCGATCCAGGGTGGCCCGGGCATCGCGGAGCGCGGCAACCTCCACCGGCGTAGCCGGATCGTTCGGGGAAGGCGTGGCAACCGGCCCCGCCGGCTCTGCGCAGGCTGCCAATGCGACGGTCAGCACAACCACGGCGATCAGCTTGCATACGCGCACCATGGGAGATCCTTTCGTAGCTGGCAGGGGCATGGGGAAACCGGGTTTCCCCATGCCCCTGCTACCAGTTGTCGTTTTGAAATGGTCTTTTACGTTTCGCTGCATGGTTGAGGGCAGCCTACGCCTGCCCCCGCCTCTCCCAAACAGGGGAGACGTGGAGGGGTTGCGCCCCTCCAAAAGCCCCGCCGAGACGATGTCTCGTCGGAACATCGGGGTGATCGGTCGGGTCACGGCGCGGCGCCATCATCTGCCGGGGCCGCGACCTGCACACAGAAACGCACCTGGGGGCCGACGCGCACAATCTCCCCCGGTTCGAGCGGTTCGGGCGCGCCCGGCGTCAATCGCCGCCCTGGTTCGCCGACCATGGTGCCGTTGGTGCTCTCCATGTCGGTGATCTCCAGGCGATCGCCGATCAACGCGAGGCGAGCGTGTAACCCCGAAACCCAGCCACTGGCAATGCAGACGTCGCAGCCGGGATCGCGCCCCACGGTGATCTGGCGGCTGCGCACGGGCCACACCCGGCGCTCACGGCCATCCCAGACCACTACCTCCAGCGCCGGCAAGGCGCCGGTCACACGCCGCGCGGTCGTCACGGCGCCCGGGGCGCGGTAGCGTCTGGTGCTGTCCGCCGAACGTTCGGGAGCGCCGGAGCGCGACCGGCGCCGCCGGATGACCGCCATCGCTCCCACGACCAGCGGCAAGGCCCCCAGTCCCACCCACCAGACGGAGAAGGGTTGGTCGGTGGCCGGGAGGTCAAAGGGAGCCGTGGCGGGCGCGCCGCAGCCGGTCATGGTGAGTTCGTGTTTGCCAGGGGCCAGGCGCTCCGTGTCCACCCGCACCTGGAGCGGCGCGGTCGCCTCCAACCAGTCGGCGAGGCGCTGGTCAACGGTCATGCTCCGCACGGGGAGCGCCGCGCTGTCGGCGGCGGCGTAGGTCAGGTAGAGCGCGCCCAGGTCGGCTGCCAGGGGCGCGAGCGGGCCGCGCGCCTCTACACCGGTGGCCCCCAGGTCCACCACGGCCGCCGCCAGATCGGCCGGCGGCGGCAGGCCGGCGGCAGCGGGGGCGCTGGCGGCAAAGAGCGCCAGCGCCCGCGGCCCCACCGGGGCCTCTGCCAGCGCCTCGGCGGCCAGCCGCAGCGCCTGGCCCAGGGCGGGCGGCTGTTCACCGGGAGGACGGGGGGCGGCAACGAGCGCGCCGAGGGCCCGCCGCGCGGCCATCCCGTCAGCGCTAAGCGGCAACGCAAGCCGCGCAGTGGCATCGAAGGCCACCAGACCGGCCAGCGAACCGGGCGGCAGCCGGTCGAGCAGCGCGCTCGCCCGCGTGAGCGCATCGCGCAGGCGGGTGCTGTGGGGCGTGCCGGTTTCGTCCATCACCGGCGTCGTCTCGAGCACCACCACGAGGGCCAGCGGAACCGCGGAACGGACTGGCGCGCTTACGGGGTAGGGTACGCCGTCAATCGTCGCCGTCAGCGCAGGGGTTAGCTCGCCAGGACAGATGAGTTCGGCGAGGAGGCTGGTGGGGGCAACTTCGGCGACGCGGAGGGCGGGGGGCGCTTCCTGGGCAGAGGCTGTGGCGGGAACGACGCTCAACAGCAGGAGCGCGACCAGGGCAAGGCGGGAACACAGGCACATAGGGTTCACCTCCGGGAAGTGAGCGTGATCCACCCTATGTACCGCTCGCGAACGCCGCATGATGCGCCGCGAAGCGCGGGGGCGCTGGAGCGTGCGCGCAGTCAGGCCGCGCATAGCGCCCCCTATGCGGGGAACGTTTTCACCTTTAGGCATGTTTCAAAACCTGCGGTTTGCGCTTGACAGTCTGGCGGGGAGATGTGGAGGGGCCAGGCCCCTCCACAGCCACCCCTGGGGTCCCGTGTCGAGGCGAACGGTCAAGTGCGTTTGAAACAAGCCTTAAAAATATTTTTGGGAGGGCTTCGCCCTCCCAAAACCTCCCCTTCAGCCGTCCATGCGGCTCCGCCGCGCACCGACGGGATGAACATACTTCTTGGGAGGGCTACGCCCTCCCACACCCTCCCAGGGGGCGGGGCCTGGGTGCGCGGGCCTCCGGCCCGCGTCCGCTGAGGTATGGGGAAACCCGGTTTCCCCATACCCCTCGCCGAGGGCTTATTTTCACGTTAGTAGGTAGCGGCGCAAGGAAACGGCGTGCCGCCCACCATCACCAGGGTGACAGCCCCGGAATATTGAAACGCCCGGTAGTGGCGAGGAAGTACAGCGTCGGACCATAGTTGATCGCCACCAGCACAATCGCGCTGAGCACCCAGGGCGTCAGGCGGTCGAGGAACAGCGGCACATCCTCAGGCCCCGAGAGCGCCCGGGCGAAGCTCACCGGCCCGGGTTCCACGCGCCTGCCAGCCGTGAGCGTCATCAGCACATTGACCAGAAAGCAGAGGGCGCTGGCAAACATCAGCAACCCGCCAACCATGGTGAAGGGGAGCAGTCCTTCCCACTCAGGCAACACGTAGGGGGCAGAGCCGATCATCGTGCGCCGGGGCATGCCCGCCAGACCCAGCATGTGCATGAAGTGCGAGAAGAGGATCATCCCGATGATCCAGAGCCAGGCCTGCGCCAGACCCAGGCCCCTGCTCCACAGTGCCCGGCCCGATAGGTAGGGCAGCAGCCAGTAGGTCAGCCCTATGAAGGTCAGGGCCACGGCCGAGCCCACGGTCAGGTGGAAGTGGCCGGAGATCCAGGCGGTGTTGTGCACCACCAGGTTCAAATTGTAGCTGGCATTGATCACCCCGCTGGCTCCGCCGAAGGCGAAGAGCATCATCGCGAAGACCTGGGCGACGAAGGCCGGCTCGTTCCAGGGCAGGGCGAAGATCCAGGCCAGCCAGCCCTTGCCGCCCCGGCTGCGCCCGGCGTGCTCCAGCGAGGCGACCACGTTGAAGAAGGTCAGCAGGCTGGGGAAAAAGACGCCAACCGTGAAAATAAAGTGCACCAGTTTCCAGATCTGGGAAATGCCGGGGTCGGTGTACTGGTGGTGCAGACCGATCGGCACCGACATCACCAGGAAGAGCAAGAATGACACGCGGGCCATCGGCTCGCTGAAGAGCTTGCCGCCAGCCAGTTTTGGAACGATGGTGTACCAGGAGATGTATGCCGGCAGGAGCCAGAAATACACGATCGGATGGCCGGTGAACCAGAACAGGGTTCGCGCCAGCAGCGGATCGGTGCCCGGGGCCAGGCCGAAGGCCCACGGCAGCAGCAGCACCAGCATCTCGACCGCGATGCCGAAGGTGGCAATCACCCACATCGTCATCGTGACGATCGACATGAACGCTGCCAGGGGGATCTTTGCGCCCGGATTCTCCCGGCGCCAGGCCAGCAGGGTCATAACCTGGTTCGCCAGGAGAAAGTACGTCCCCACCACCACGATCGTCAGGCCGAGATAGAAAAAGCCGTTGGCCTTCAGTGGCGGATAGAAGGTAAACATCACCGTGGCCTGGTTCAGCAGGATCGGCACGGCCGCGATGAGCAGGCCCGCGGTCATGAAGTAGAAGGTGAACCAGGTCAGCCCGCGGTTCACGAGGGGACGGTCGAAAGAGCGCGCCGTTACAAAGGTCAAGAACCCGATGATATAGAACGTGGTAAACACCAGCACGTTGAGCACGCCGTGGAGGGTCAGACCCTGGTAGTAGCCGCCGGGGAGGATGGCCTTGATCGGTTTGTACAAATCAATGCCATTGTACTGCAACACCTGCAGCACGCCCATCAGCCCGCCCAGGCCCAGGGCCAGAAAGGCCACCAGAATGTTGAGGCCCGCAACGCGGTTCTCGGTGGCAAATCGATCGGCGACATTGGCGCGCGCGACGGCGCGTGGTCGAGCAATCACAGCCATGATGAAACCTCTTGCTCAGGGTGCGTGGGGGCGCCACTGACGCCGGGGCTAACGCACAATCACCTTGCCTGACATTACGTGATGGCCACTGCCGCAGTACTCGTGACAGACAAGCAGGTACTCCCCGGGCCGGTCGAAGCGCACGGTCAGTTTAGAGATCTGGCCAGGCACGACCATCATATTGACCGGCGTGCCAACGATCTTGAAGCCGTGAATGACATCGCGGCTGGTAAGCACAAACGTCACCTCGGAGCCGGCGGGTACCTCGATCTCGTTGGGCGTGAAGAGGAAGACCTGGGCAATCATCGCTGCCTGGTACTTGCCCGGCGCCAGTTCGCGCAGGCCAGGCTCATCAAAGGGCTCGGTGACGGCGATAGCCTTTGGTTCGATGCGCCCGGCGACGTCGGGCACGCGCAACCCGACGGCGAAAGCCGTAATCACCACCGCGGTAATCACCGCGACGGGGATGGCGACGCTCGGCAAAATCCAGGCCACCTCGAACAGGTAGCCCATGAACTTCTCGGGGTTCTTCAGTATCATGGCTGAATGATCCCTCCATTGCTCAACAGTTGCAGATACACCTGTAACCACAGGCCGACGATCAGCACCAGATAGCCACAGATGATCAGCAACGCGCCCCGGGGCGGTTCGTGGCGCTCGTGCTCGTCCTCTTCGCCAGCGGGCCGCGCCCGGGCCCAGGGTTCGCGATCAGGGGTGTTTTGCGTTGCCATAGATGTCGTTACGCTCCTCTCCACGACGGTTCCAGAGGACATTTTCGGGCATCGGCACGACGCGGGCCATCTCCAGATGCACCGTGTCCAGGCCGCAATCTACAATTGATGAATTGCACCAGTTCACTCGTTGTAACTGTTCACACCTGGGGTAACCCACGCGCCTGGGAGTGAGGGCGTCCCGCCCTCGTCGCGTCTCCGCGGGCAAGATGCCCACGCTCCCGGGAGCAAGATGAACACGTACCACTCTTTGTAGCTATCTCGCTCCTCGCCTGGTTGGAGAGGCGCGGCGAACCCGGGGTTGCCCGCGCCCCGCCGGCGGAGGATCCGGGAGGGCCTGGCGCTCCCAGAACGCAAGCGCATACCCCGCGCACCTGGATAGACGGTTAATCGGGGTAGCACAGAAACAGGTGCGAGGCTTCGTACACCTGGCGCATCAGGCCGCTGCTGCCCAGTTCCTGGCGCACCAGGTCGATGTCGCGCAGAAAGGTTTGCACGCGCAGCCGCTCGCCGGCGTACCTGGCCCGGATCACGCCGTTGCTGTCCACCAGGATCACTCGTTGATCGTGCTTGATCCTCCCGTTCGCGTCAGGCTGGCCGTAGTAGAAGCCCAGTTCGCCGCCGATCAGCGCCTTCAACTCGGCGGGATCGCCGGTGGCGAAGCGCCAGGAGCGCCGCTCGGCGGCCAGTTGGGCTGCGTAGGTCTGGAGCGCCTCGCGCGTGTCACGCTCGGGATCAAAGCTGATCGTCAGCAGCAGCACTTCGCTTCCCAGGCGGCCCTCGGCGCGCAGATGCTCGCGCAGGGCCACAAGCTGCTCGCGCTGCGCGGCGCAGTCCTCACCGCAACGGGTGTAGGAGAAATTGATGAACACCGTCCGCCCCAGCAGGTCACTCGCATTGATAGGCAGACCGTACTGATCCTCCAGGGCGAAGGCGGGCAGCGGGGCGATGCGCGGCAGTACTTTCACCGGTCGCGCCACAGCGAACCAGAACGCGAGCGCGAACAAGGCCAGGCCCAGCGCCACCAGACCGTACATGGTGATCCGGGCGCCCTGGCTCAAGCGCGGGGCGCTGTGGGGGATCCGCTCGGGGACCAGGACCAGCTTCAGGGGGAGCATAGAATTGCTTGTGATCGCAGGAACAAGTTACAGGCTAAAGTATATTTTCAGAGCGAAAGTACTACGGTAAAGCCCCGGCAACCGGTGATGGTGATGCGTTAACTTGCTATCAACAAGCGGGTGAAATGGGTGCGGATGGGGGAAACCAGGTTTCCGCATGCGCCTGTCCACGGGCGGCGGGTGTAGCGCAATTCTGCCGGTTGCGGTAGTTGTTGACATCCGCGCCACCTGTGGGCTATAGTGCAGCTATTGTGGTGAATCCCCGCTGTCTACGAAAACGTTATGGTCCAGTCGCTCGATCGTGCCTTTGATGTGCTCGAGGCGTTGGCGGAGGCTGAGGACGATATCAGTCTCTCGCAACTGACCGAGCGTGTCGGCTTGCCCCTGGGCACGGTGCATCGCCTGCTGGGGAGCCTGGTGGCGCGTGGCTATGCCGCCCAGGATCGCGATACGCGCCTCTACGGCCCCGGGCCGCGTTTGCTGCAAGTAGCGGCCCGCGCCGCGAGCAATCGCCGCTTTCAGCTCGACCGCATCGCCCGCCCGGTGCTCCAGCGCCTCACCGAGCTCACCGAAGAGACCAGCAATCTGGTGCTCCTGCAAAATGACGAGGGGATCTACAGCGAGCAGGTCTCCAGCCCGCGCATGGTGCGCATGTTCACCGAGGTCGGGCAGCGCGCTCCACTGTATTGCACCGGGAGCGGCAAGGCGATCCTTTCGACCTTTTCCCCGGACCAACTTGACACCTACCTGGAGCACACGCAGTTGCAGGGCTTTACCCACCGCACGATCACCAGCGCCGAGCGCCTGCGCGAGGAGCTTGAGGCCGCTCGCGCCCAGGGCTTCGCCCTCGACGACGAAGAGCGCGAACTGGGGGTATGCTGCGTCGCCGCGCCGATCTTCGACCGCTTCGGTCGCTGCGTGGCCGCGATTAGCATCTCCGGTCCTGCGGCGCGTCTGTCGCTGGAACGGGCGCGCGCCCTCGGCCCGCTGGTCCGCCAGGCCGCCGATGAGTGCAGCGCCCGCCTGGGGTACTGCCCTCCTGTTCAGGTTGAAACGACCGAAGAGTGACGC
>Ga0308410_1000677_pt1 | contig 18643 bp, 20 predicted proteins | sample HotsprOSTMatCore_FD_203467 | JGI IMG/M metagenome (GOLD analysis project Ga0308410, IMG submission 203467) | Hot spring phototrophic mat microbial communities from Octopus Spring, Yellowstone National Park, Wyoming, United States -... | ecosystem: Environmental > Aquatic > Thermal springs > Hot...
AATGAAGCTTATAAAAGATGGGGGTTTATTGAATTTTTTGATATTCACGACATGAGCCTTGAGGAATCAGGTTGGGGTGCTAAAGATGAAGATGTTTTTGAATTCGTAAAAAATTTTTTGTTGACAAACACTAATGATAATTATTTTGCCTACATAATAACCATGTCTAGCCATGGTCCATTTACATTAGTTTATAATTACTACACTAATGAACTTTTTGATGATATTGAAAATGAAGTTGTTCGAAATTATTTTAATTCAATTTCGTATGTTGATAGGGTACTTTCTAATTTCGTTGCTTTTGCTAAGAGGAATTTTAAGGATACCGTATTGTTAATATATGGTGATCATCACTCTTCGGTTGGTGATAGTGAATATTATAGAAGGTCAGTTTCTTATGTGGATGGTAGATTGATAGACATTGTACCGCTTTTCATTATTGGTGAAGGCTTCAAGATGATTGTTCATGAACCTGTTTCTTTTCTCAGTATTGCTCCTACTATGATTGATCTAGCAGGTGTGAAAGCTAAAATTAGGACCAAAGGCGTTTCTTTAATTAGAGGAACAGAAAAAAGCATATATCATATGGGTGAGTATGTACCAGCATACAAAATCAAAGAAGGTTTGAATTTTTACTTACCTTCTGAAGTCAAATAAACTACTGCTGATACACCTATCACTATTCCGAGTACCATTACTGCTATTTTACTTGGCTTCATGAGTTTTAAAAATTCTTCCTTGAGTTGCTCTGACATGAGCAAGTACGAGATGCTAAGAAAAATGAAAGTAGCTCCTAATACTATTAGATTCCATTTAATTATGTTCTTTAGCTTTTTGTTCATAATTGAAAAATATAAAAATACTACTTTAAAAGTCAAGACTTTAAATCTGTGTTGAAAAATTCACAGGTTAAACCTGTCACAGGTTAAACCTGTCTCAGGCTTAGCCTGTCACAGGCTACTGCCGCTTTTTAATTTATAATAGTAAAGTGCTAATAAGCACCCAGTGCTAATAAGCACTCACCCTATTTGTTATGGAGAGGCTTTGCCTCTCTACGCTTTCTAGAATATTTGAATAAAAAAGTACCATTCTTACTTTTGATAGGGAAGTAGACTAGAAAAGGTTTCTTGTATCATAGGTTTATAATAAGCCTTGTAAGTACATAACAATTGGTAAAACTGTATATCTTGCAATTAGTATTGCTGAGAGTGCTCCTACTATGTTGATGACTATTCCGTAGGATGATTCTAAAATGATAAGTATTTTATTCCTTATGCTATCGGGGAGAATATTGAATATTAGCCAGAATCCGTCAAGTGGTGGGAGAGGGATTAGGTTGAATGCTCCTAAAACGAAGTTTATAGCCATAGCGTACCAAATTATTAATTTAGCAACTTCTCCGAGGTTGAAGAGGTATAAAATTAAAAACATCAACACAAACAGGATAAAGTTTGATATTGGTCCTGCCATAGCGGTTATTATCCATCCAGTCCTTATGTTTTTGTAGTTTCTTGGGTCTATTGGTACAGGTTTAGCCCAGCCAAATATAATACCTATGTTTGATATGACAAGTAGAAGAGGCAAAAAAATACTACCTAGCGGGTCAGTGTGCTTTATGGGGTTTAATGTTAATCTGCCTGCTTCTTTTGGTGTTGGGTCACCGAGAGAGTACGAAACAAAACCATGTGCTAACTCATGAATTATTATAGAAATTATTAATGTAACTATTGCTAGAAGGATGATTAGTATTTCAATCACCTTATTTCCTTAAGCCAAGTTTTTTTATTAGTGCTTCGTACCTGTCAGGGTAATTTTCTTTTAGATAGTTAAGAAGTCTTCTTCTTCTACCTACTAGTTTTAAAAGTCCTCTTCTTGAGTTTTTGTCTTTTTTGAATTTTTTGAAATGCTCATTTAATGCTTCAATTCTTGCTGTCATCAGAGCAATTTGAACTTCTGGAGAGCCAGTATCGCCTTCATGTATCTTATAGGTCTCAATTATAGCTTTTTTAACCTCTTTAGGCAACATATCCACCCCTCAATGATAAATACATTATAAATAACATATATGATTTATCTCAACTTGTGTGCTTAATAGCACTGTGTGCTTAATAGCACTTCTTTATTTAATTGTTCTGGTGAGGAGAAGGGTAAAATCACTTTCAATAAGATAGGGCAGTTGAGATACTTAAAACATTTTCTTATTAAAAATTAGAGAGTTGTAGAGAGGTGAAACGTTTCTTCAAACAGTTAGGGTGGGGGGATATTGATAAAAATAAGAAGCGATGAAGTCTCTTTCTTGAATTGAGGTGCTACTAATGATTAAAATTAATCAATGAAACTCATAAGAAATTTGGTTTCTTTGCTTTTTGTTTTTGTCTTTCTTTTCCATTTTATTTTTTTTATTATTTCAGCTAGTTATGTTTTTTACCTAAAAAATCATAATCCTGTAACAACTCCATTGATGGAGTTGCGAAAAAGACAGTATGATGTTTCTGGAGTAAAGCATTCTTTCGTGAAATTATCGAAGGTACCTAAGAGTTTCGTGAGAATGATTTTGATTGCCGAGGATTGTAATTTCTACAAACATTCAGGTATTGATACTGAAGGATTGAAATTGGCACTTCAAAAGAACATGGAAAAAGGAAAATATTATTATGGTGGTAGTACGATTTCTCAGCAAACTGCTAGAACTTTGTTTCTTACACCTGAGAAGAGTTTTATTAGAAAATATCTAGAGCTTATATTGACATTTGAGATGGAGTTTATTTTGGGTAAGGATAGAATACTAGAGCTTTACCTAAATTATGCTGAGTGGGGCAAAGGAATATTTGGTGTACAAGCTGCCAGTAGATACTTCTTTGGTAAAAGTGTCAGAGAGCTTACAGAAGAAGAGGCGATGTCTTTGATTGCTATTCTGCCTAACCCTAGAAAGTATACGCCTTTTTCAACTTCAAAGTTAGTTCAGAGCAGAATAGAGCTTATCAAAAGTTACTATTACCAGCAGTAATAAGGAGGGGGTGATGGGTTTTTCTTGTGGTATAGTTGGGCTACCTAATGTAGGCAAATCTACTCTTTTTAACTCTCTTACTAAAGCAGGTGTGCCTAGCTCAAATTATCCTTTTTGTACTATAGAGCCGAATGTCGGTATAGTTGAAGTTTATGATGAAAGGTTAGATAACCTTTCTAAGATTTCTAATTCTGCTAAAACTGTTTTTGCTACGATGAAGTTTGTTGATATCGCTGGACTTGTCAAAGGTGCTAGTAAAGGTGAAGGGCTAGGAAATCAATTTTTAGCTAATATAATGGATGTTGATGCTATTGCTCAGGTTGTTAGGTTGTTCCATGCTCCCGATGTTGTACACATAGGCGATATTGACCCAATAAGGGATATAGAAATAATAAACACAGAGCTAATACTCAAAGATATGGAGTTTGTTGAGAAAGCAATTGATAGGCTTTCTAAAGTGGCTAGAGGTGGAAACAAAGAAGCACAGTCTGAACTTGAAATTTTGGAAAAGATTTTTAAGGGGTTAGGTGAGGGGAATTTGGCTAGGACTGTGTGTGAATCTGATGAAGAAGTGAGTGTAGCCAATAAATACCAACTTTTGACAATAAAACCGATGATAATAGTTGCTAATATTGATGAAAAGTTCATTGGTAGAGAAATGGAAGATGAGAACTTTAAGAAACTTGTTAAGTATGCTGAGGAAAAACTTAAGTGTGATGTTTTGCCTCTTTCTGCTAAGATAGAAAGTGAAATTGCTGAGCTTTCACCTGATGAGGCTAGAGAGTTTTTAGATAGCATGGGAATGAAGCTAAGCGGGCTTCAGAGATTAGCAATTGAAGGGTACAAGCTTTTGGACCTCATAACTTTCTTTACGACTGGTGAGAAGGAAAGTAGAGCTTGGACTATAAAGAGAGGCACAACAGCACAGAAGGCAGCAGGCAAGATACATTCAGATATGGAGAAAGGATTTATAAGAGCTGAAGTAATACACTACGATGAGTTTATAAAGATTGGTTCTTGGGCAAAGGCTAGGGAAGAAGGGAAAATAAAGCTTGAAGGTAAGGATTACATTGTCCAAGATGGAGATATAATGTTTATGAGGTTTAATGTATGAATGTAGAGAAATTTTTTGTTGAGCTTTTGGGAATTATTGCGGGTACTTTGACAACTATATCTTTTTTACCACAGCTTGTGAAGATTGTAAAAAATAAATCAGCGAAGGACGTTTCTTTGTTGATGTTTTTAATGTTCACTTTGGGTATATTATTGTGGTTAGTTTATGGAATTTTGACACTCACTCTTGCTATAATTATAGCGAACTCCGTGACTATCATTCTCGCTTTGAGTATACTTATCCTTAAAATTAAGTATGACAGGAAAAAGTGAAGAATTTGTAGACATCGGTAAAATACTGGGTAGGTTCCACTTAGACAATAGAGTCAAGATACAGCCATACACAAATACTTACGAAGAGTTTATAAGCATCAAGGAGTACTATCTTAAAACCTTGACAGGTTTCAAGAAAATAGATTTGAAATTCGAGCAACAAGCCGGTAAGTACCTAATATACTCTGTGCAGAATGTTAAGCCTGAGGTTATTCAATTACTTAAGGGTAAGGAAATTTACGCAAGGTATGAGGATTTACCTCCGACTAAAGAAAATGAATTTTATGTTCACGATTTAGCAAAATGTAGTGTTTTTGATTATGAAATGAACTTTTTGGGTGAAGTTACAAATGTTCTTGAGGGTGGTGGTGGAGTGTACATAGAATTTGGACAGTATCTCATACCTTTCTCCGAAAGGTATGTACAGAGGGTTGACATTAAGGAAGCCAAAATAATTTTGACTAAAGTTTTTTCTGAAGAGAAGGATTTCTTAGTTTAATTTAAACACAATCTGAGAATTATTGAAATGTAGTTTCTAATTTTTTTAGTATTGACTTAAATGAAAAAGTTGTTTTGGATTTTTTTGGTTATAATTTCATGTAGTGTTTCCTATGGAGAAAATTTTTTGTTGACTACGTATGTAGTGGATGAGCCAGGTAGCCCTTTGGCTATTGTAGTGCCTCAGAATATTCCCTCTAATTATTTTGTAAAAGTTTCATTTGATACAAACTTAATATTTAAGTTTTATCATGTTCTTGGACAGAGTGTGTCAATAATTCCAACCCCTGTTTTGTACGGTAAAAGTAATCTTAATATTTATGTCTATAAGGATAACAAAGAAGTTTTTTCTACGAATGTTGTTTTAGAGTATGTAGGCAAGAAAAGGAAAGTTTTCAAGCTAAATTTAACGGAAACATCAAAGAATATACTCAAGGATTCAAAGAGAATAGAGGAAGACAGAAAATATCTTCTTCATAAAATTACTAGTTCTACACCAGTTTACTTTTATCCCTCTGAACTTAAGCCTTTCATTTTACCATCTACTAATAATATTACATCTCCATTTGGTTTGCTTAGAAAGTATTCAAATGGGAAGATTAATTATCATAAAGGAGTTGATTTTTCTTTTACTCCTGATGATAATGTGTATGCTGCCAATGATGGAATAGTTTTGGTTTCTAGTAATTTTGTTGCAAATGGTAAAAGCGTGTACATCTATCATGGTTTAGGTATAATAACTTCGTATTTTCATTTAGATGAAGTTTATGTAAAAGAGGGCGATTATGTGAAGAGAGGGCTAGTAATCGGTAAGATTGGAGAAACGGGAATAGTTACAGGTAGGCACTTACATTTTGGCGTTTATATTTATGGTAGTAACGGCTATGTTGCCGTTGATCCTATTTCTTCAATAAAATTCTTTAATGAAATTATATCTGGTAAAAGTGTAGTTAAGAAAGACGAAAATTTAGGAAAAAAGTATGAATAAATATTTTGTTTTTGTTGCTTTGCTTTTGGTTTTTCTTTTTAATAGATCAATGATACCTTCTGTGTCTTCACCTGAGGTGAAGTTAGAAACTATTCTTGAAAGATACAATAGTATGGACTATGAGTATATTGTTAATATGTACAAGGAAGGTAAAATACCAAAGGATTATCCTTTATTTCCTTACCTTGTTTCCGTTTCACTTTTTAAAGTGTCAAATTATCAGGAGGTTTTGAGTTTTACTAATGCTAAAGTAGGTTTTGATATTTTGGATAACACTATAAAGTTACTTTGTGCTTTCTCTTTTTCTGAGCTAGGAGATTTTGGGAAGTCTCAAGATTTACTGAAAGAGTACTCTGAAAAGCCTCATCTAAGTTATTACGACGATTTGGTATTGTATTATAGGTTTAGAAATAGTATCTTCTTAGAAGATACACAAAGTTTAGTTTCTCTGAATTTACCTAGTAGGTTAACTATGAGAGACGAAGAAGCTGTTCAGGTGTCTAGGTTAATTTTAAGATATTATACAAACCAAAGTTTGGTTTTAAGCTTAATGAAGTTTTTACAACCTAGAATGCTAAAGGGTGAGGTGCTTAATAATATTAGAAGTTCTTTAGTTGTTTTAAAACCTAATATTGAAATATCTAAGGAGCTTATAAGGCTTGGCTTGACTAGGGAAGGATATACAAATCTTTTAGTTTTGTCAAAAAGAGAAGTAGAGAAACTTTATTATAGGGCGATGTTACTATACTTAGATAGAAAGATGAATGATGCATTGAGTATTGTGAATGGGATAAAAAAGTATTACACCAATGATGAATTTGCTTCTACAGTTAATATTTCACGAGATGATGTTGAGATACTTGAATTGAATTGTCTTTCTGAGGTTTTGGATAGGAGTAAATATAATGATTTTGTTTTGAAGAAGGCACCATCAAGTAGTAAGAAGGTTCTAGCTAATATATTGTCAAAATACAAATTACTTTTACCTGAGGTACATCTTGTTGTAATCAAAAGTTTTTTGAAAAAAACTGATTTTAGTAACTCTGACTACAAGTATCTGAGGAGCTTTATTTCTTATCATTTGAATGAGGGTAATTTAGAGATAGTTAAGAAATTTTCTGATTGGGCTTTGGGAGTAGCAAGGGGTACTGATTGGGAAAGAGAGTTTCTAGCACTTAAGTATGTATTTACTAGCTCGGATGAAGAGAAGAAAAATTTAGTGCTTAGGTTGGTGAGGTTTTATCCAATGACTTATGAGTATTATACCATTCTGGGGAAGGTTAAGGAAAATGTGGCTTTGTTTAACTTGGTGACAAATGAGCTTATAGGTGTTTATTCAGAGATTAAACGGAGTACAAACTTTAATTTAGAAATACTTAACTCTTTTGTTGGTGTTTCTTTGGCTTTTAAAGTTTTGGATATAACTAATACTTTGGATGATGATGTAAAATGGGCTCTCAGTAAGGTATCTTTTAAGTTTGATGTCTATACAATTACTAATACAAACACTAATACAACTAAGTTTCCATCTTATTTGGATAGGCTTTATAGTTATGGTCTGGTTTCTGATGTACATTTGGAATTAGGAAAGTTAAACTCTAGACCTGATATTAGGTATGTTGATGTATACAGAAGATACAAAGCTGTGAGTATGATGTGTAGGGCTACTGAGTCTTATGGGTTTGCTAGTAGTTTCTACTTTAGAAGGGGGGTTTTCTTATTGTATTTTAAGGATTATCTTTATCCTTTGCCTTATTATGATATAGTTAGCATTAGTTGTAGTAAATATAATGTTAGTTTGTCTCTTGCTTATGGTGTTATGAGGAGTGAAAGCAGGTATTCGCCTTTCGTTTTGTCTGTAGCGAATGCTGTAGGACTTATGCAACTAATACAGCCGACAGGTTCTTCAGTTGGTAGAAGATTTTTAGGTTTTAACAGGGATTTATCTCTTCTTGATATATATGTTGTTGATAGGAATGTAGAGTTAGGGGTTGCTCATATTAGGGAACTTATTGACTTTTTCAGGAATTATCCTGAAGGGCTCAAGGAGGTTTTAGTGGTTTCTTCGTACAATGCTGGTACTACCGCTGTTTTGAGGTGGTATAGGGCGTTAAACACTTCTGACCCATTGATTTTCGTTGAAGGTATAAGATATCTTGAAACTTACAATTACACCAAAAGTGTAATTGAAAATAGATGGTTTTATGATATTTTCGTTCTTAGCTCAAATGATAACTTAGCTTATAAGAATTAGGAGTACTAATTTTTTACAGAGAGGCTACGCCTCTCTACGGATGATAAGGTTGAACGGTGTGCTTAATAGCACCTTGTGCTTCATAGCACCTTGTGCTATATAGCACTTTGTGCTTTAAGCACTTTATTATTTTAAATAAGAAACAGGCATTAGCCTGTTAACTGAAGTTGAAATTTTTTCAGTTTTTTTGTAAAAATTATTATATGAAATTTGACTATCAGGACTTCATAAGAAGGTTGGTTGACTTTGATGGTAATCATTATGAGTTAGCGTATATTGCTTTTTTGAGGGCTAAGCATTTAGTAAATAATAATTTATTAGCTTCTTCGGAGGAGAAGGCAGCTGTCAGGGCTTTGTATGAGGTTTTGACTGGTAAGGTTCAGGTTGTTACTGGTGAAGAGAAAGAAGAAATTTAGTGCCGAGGTGGTGGAATTGGCAGACACGCTACCTTGAGGGGGTAGTGCCCGCAAGGGCGTGCGGGTTCAAGTCCCGCTCTCGGCACATTGAACTTTTTAGCCGATGTAGCTCAGCTGGCTAGAGCAACTGACTTGTAATCAGTGGGTCGTGGGTTCGAGTCCCACCATCGGCTCATAAAAGCCTAACGAAGTATTTTATAGTGTCTACCATACTGAAGACGCCTACTATTTTACCTTCTGAGTTCACAACTGGTAGTTTCCTTTTGTTTTTTGCTAGCATTATGTTCAGTGCTTCTTTTAGGCTCATGTCCTCTTGTAGTACTACGTCTTCCTGTTGCTTCTCTATTACGTCTTCGGCTAATATGTTTTTTGCTTTCTCAGGTGCGAATATGTATTTTATTAGGTCAGTTGCGTATATCATTCCTATTGGTTTGTCTTTGTCTAGTACTATTATACCGCTTATTTTTTGTTTTATTATCTTGTCAACTACTTTTGATAAAGGGTCTTTAGGGCTAACTGAGTAAACGGGAGTAACCATGAAATCTTTTACTTTTAATTCACCATCCATATTGACCTCCTCCCTACATTCAAAAGATAAACAAAATAGATTCTTTTTATCAACTATATATGAATGTTTAGAGGAATTCTGCTTTTGAAGGAATAGGTCTTTTTCCTCTCCAACCAAAAGGAGGTTGAATTCTTAATCTTTTTTTCTCTTGAAAGGAAAAGATGTTATATCTCAAAATTTCATTATGAAAAAGGTTTGGAATTTTCTAATTAGCTTTCTTGCTACTGGGGGTTTTTTAGGGAAAGTTCCTTTTGCCAGTGGTACCTTTGGTACTCTTCTGGGGGTTGTGATTTTTGTTTTTTTAAGTAAGTATCAACTGATTTACTACATTTTGATTATCCTTCTTATCCCTTTAGCTATTTTGATTTCTGATTATGCGCAGAAGAATATATACAAAGACGAGAGTGACCCAAAAGTGATAGTTATAGACGAAATTGTTGGGTATTTGGTTTCTACTGTAGGCTTTACCTTCTCAATTTCCCCTGAAGGTATATTCATAACTTTTGTCACTTTCTTGATATTCAGAATATTGGATATATTTAAACCTTTTCCTATAGTCCACCTACAGAGTTTAGAAGGTGGCGTTGGAATAGTTATAGACGATATCTTTGCTGGAGTTGTGACTAATGTATTGACTAGAATATTACTTGCTTTAAACCTTTCTTCTTTGATATTTCCAATGGTTTAATTGTGCTTACCCAATTGCTTGAAGCACATTTTTGAAAAACACATGGTAATGTGATAGTTCATGTCACAACAGGAAGATAATTGCAAGGTGCTGAATAGCACTTTCTCAATTATTCAAATTCTTAAAGTTGCTAATAGCACATTCTTAAGTGCTATTAGATTTTGTGCCTCAGGTGCTTTTTGTATAGAGTTAAGTGAGGCTTCAGCCTATCCTTCTTATTAAGCGTTTGGAGAGTTGCAGAGAGGTTAAGCCTTTTTTTAAGTCTTCAAGGATATGTGAATAAAAATGTGCTTTAAGCACGATTCTTGACAGGGTTTAGGTGGATTAATTATATTGAAAATATGTCAAAAGTATTACTTGAAGATATATTGGAAGAAGAATTGTCAAGGGCGTTTGAGGTTAAGGATAGGGAAGCATTGAAGAGGTATGTTAAGGTAATTGTTGAGTCGTTTTCGGAGAAGAACGATGTAAAAGAATTAGGTTATGAGGTGAAAGAGGGATTCAAGTTGATTAGTAAAGATATGTTAATGATTTCAGATAGGCTAATGGAACTTAAGGGAGAAATGGCGAATGTTAAAGAAGAGGTCAAAGAAGATATATCGGAAATTAGGGAAGAGATAAGGTTATTAATAGAGAGTACGAATAGGAGGTTTGAGGAGCAAAGGGAGTATACAGATAAGAGGTTTGAAGAGTTGATGCAATATTCAGATAAGCGGTTTGAAGAGATTAACAGAAGGTTTGAGGAGCAAAGGGAGTATACAGATAAGAGGTTTGAAGAGTTGATGCAATATTCAGATAAGCGGTTTGAAGAGATTAACAGAAGGTTTGAAGAACAGAGGGAGTATACGGATAAGATGTTTCAGGAATTGATGCAGTATGCAGATAAGAGATTTCAAGAGCAGAGGGAGTATACGGATAAAAGGTTTCAAGAATTGATGCAGTATGCAGATAAGAGATTTCAAGAGCAGAGGGAGTACACAGATAAGAGGTTTGAAGAGTTGATGCAATATTCAGATAAGCGGTTTGAAGAGATTAACAGAAGGTTTGAGGAGCAAAGGGAGTATACTGACAAAAGGTTTCAGGAATTGATGCAGTATGCAGATAAGAGATTTCAAGAGCAAAAAGAATACACAGATAAGAGGTTTGAGGAGTTATTACATTACTCTGACAAAAGGTTTGAGGATATGAATAAGAGGTTTGATGATATGAACAGGAGATTTGAAGAAATTATACATTACTCTGATAAAAGGTTTGATGACATGAATAAGAGGTTTGAGGATATGAATAAGAAATTTAACCTTCTTACTTGGCTAATAGGTATAGGTTTTACAGTTGTAACTGTTTTGATTACAGTGTTTAGATTCATTCACTAGATGTTTGTAGTATTTTTTGTTAGATTTGTGTTTAGTATTTTTTTATTTGAATGTTCTGTAATATTTAAGACATATTTACCCGAAGGTTGCTAGGAATGGAAAAACTTTGATGATGAGTGATGAGATAATTGAAATCGAGGAAGATATAAGTAGTATTCCTAATAGTATTATTATTATTCCGCCGACTATTTCTGTAATTCTAACTGCATTTTTGAATTTTGATATTAATTTCACGAATACATTGGTGAATATTGATGTTAAAAAAAATGGTAAGCCAAGCCCTAATGAGTATGTTCCGAGTAAAATTGCTCCTAGAATAGGATTACCTTCATATATTGTTATTCCTATTATTCCACCAAGTATAGGACTAATGCAAGGTGTCCAGCCAAAGGCAAAAGCCATACCAATCAATAAAGATACCAAGTATCCCCCTTTTAAATTTGACATATCAGCCCTTTTCTCATAATCAAGAAACGGTATCCGTAGTATTCCTACCATGTGTAGCCCTAGGATAATTATTATCACTCCTCCAATTCTACCTATCCACTCTTTTATATTTACCAGTACTCCACCTATTTGCCCTGCTATGACTCCAAAAGTGATAAATACAATGCTAAAACCTAGAATAAAATATAAAGTTGATAAGATAACTCTTATCCTTTCGCTTCCTTTAATCTCACCACCCTTTAAAGCAGAGATTGATACTCCGGAAATGTACGAAATATAAGGTAAAACAAGAGGCAAAACACAAGGAGATAGAAAAGACAAAACACCAGCTAAAAAAGCTATAGGAATTGTTATATCCATGTTGATATTATACTGTATATGGGTATATTATTTCAAGTTTAGGTTTAGCCACGTTGTTTTATTGAAATATTTTCACTCTAGCGGTGATGAATAATTAAGTAAGAGAGGTAAGAACCTTATAAATTGAAATTCATTTCCTTTATCTTTAATTATATTATTTATGCCTAATTTGTTCATTTCTCTTAGTAAAACACAGATTGTTAAGGGTGATGATGTTATAGCTTTGCTTGACTTGCTGAGAGGGTATAAGAAAATTGCTGTTGTGACGGGTAAGAATCATTTCAAGGTTAGCTCACATTATGAGAGGGTTTATAATGTTTTGTCTTCTTTGGGTGGTGAGTTTGTTATAGTTTCTGAGGTTGAGCCTAATCCCACTTTGGAGAATATAGATTTCTGTTACGATATTCTTAGAAGTTTTAAACCTGAGATTTTGGTAGGGATAGGTGGTGGCAGTGTAATGGATGCTACCAAAGCTATAGCTTTGAAATTAGCAAACGATGGAATTGATGTATGGGATTGCGTGGAAGGGAATGTGATTCCTGAAAGTGCTTTACCTACTGTTATGGTGCCTACTACCTCAGGTACTGGTAGTGAAGTCAATAGATACAGTGTAATAACAAATAAAGTAAAAGTTCAAAAGAGGGCTTTGAGGTCACAGGCTATTTATCCTAAGTATGCTTTGCTCATTCCTTCTATGACTTCTGATATGAATAAGTATCTTACGGCTATTACGGCTATAGATGCTCTTTCTCATGCTGTTGAGTCTCTCGTTAGTAAAAATTCTAATCCGATTAGTGAGTCTTTATCAGAAAAAGCTATAAGGCTTATCTTATCTAACGTGTTTGTTGCGTATAACAATGGTGGTGATTTGATTTCTAGGGAGAACTTGCAATTTGCTTCTACTCTTGGGGGGTTGGCTATAGATATTACTGGTGTTGGATTAATGCATGCAATAGAGCATCCTATTACTGCTAGGTTCCCTCATATTTCTCATGGTCAGGGACTGGCTATTCTTTTCAAAAAGGTTGTTGAACATAGTTTTATGTTCAATGTTGAGAAGTACAAAAAGGTAGCTGACGCATTTGGTATAAAGGTTAGAGGTAACAACGATGTGGTAGTTATGCATACTTTGATTGATGCAATAGATTACCTAATCACTTATTTAGGTTTGAACAAGAAGTTGTCTGATTTTGGTGTTGAGAAATCTGATTTGAAGCACATTGCCGAGGACGCTATAACATACATGGGGCGCTCTATAGCTTCTTCACCTTATTCGCCTTCTAAAGACAGTATAGAGAAGATTTTAAGAGAGGTCTTTTAATAGACTACTCCTGACATGTATCCAACTACGTAGTCTTTAGGTCCGCTTGTGTCTCCAGAGTTAAGAAGTTTTAGAACTTTGGCAGTTTTGTTTTCCTCTCTAGCGTAATAAATTATTGCTCCAAGTGGTCCGGCACCACAAGCCTCTATTTCTCTGTGTGCTAGGTATCTTATATACTTCTCGAAGTCTTTTGATTCAAATATTTGTGCTAATTTCTTGTCAAGTTCGTAGGCTTCTTCGTATGTATGGTAATGAGATAGGTCACTAGAGCTAATTATTAAAAATTTTCTATCTGTGAAAGTGTTGATTATTTTATCAATGGCTTCCGCCATTGTTATCATTGAAGTTTTGCTAACATCACCAAAGAGAATGGGCGCTAATTTTACATTGCCTAGAGCTAATTGTATGAATGGTATCTGTACTTCTAGTGAGTGTTCTTCATCGTGTATGTTCAGTATCGTTTCGAATCTCTCAAACTTAGAAAGAAAGTTTATAACCTCTTTATCTATTTCTACTAGTCCTAGAGGAGTTTTGTAGAAATCCCTATTGTCTAAGATGAAAGAGGTAGAATAAAAATTGTGACTGGGTCCCATGAGAATTACAGTTGTGTAGTTTTTGCCTTCAACTGCTTTGTAAGAGTATCCTGCCACTGGTCCTGAATATTTGTACCCTGCATGAGGTACTAAAATGGCTGATATATCTTGTTTACTAATTTCTTCCGGTACTTCGGCTCTTTGAATGTAGTTTCTGACCATTTCTTCTAACTTAAATTTTTCGGAAGGGTAGAAGCTACCAGCAAATGACGGATGCCTACAATTTTCAATAAAATTCACAACTCCCTCCTTAATTTAACCTTATAAAAAATTTAAGAATTTCTACTAGCAAAATCAAGAAGTTAAATGTTTAAAAATCTGCTATTAAGCACCTGTGCTATTAAGCACCTTTCAAAAACACTGTCTAAGTAAAGGTTATAGAAATTTATTAAAAAAATTATGTTAACTTGTTTGTTGAAAGAAAAAAAACAAAATCAAACCAAACAAAAACAACTAAGAAGCAACAAAAAACAAGAAAAAAAAGAATAATTTATTGAAGTAAAAACAAAAGAACCTTCACAATTACATAAATGTTAGCAAAGAGAATTATTCCTTGTCTAGACATAGATAAGGGAAGGGTAGTAAAAGGTATAAATTTTGAGAATATAATTGATGCTGGTGACCCCGTAGAGAATGCCATATTCTACAATGATAATTATGCTGATGAAATTGTTTTTCTTGACATAACGGCGTCATACGAAGAGAGGAAAACACTAGTGGATGTAGTTAGAAGGGTAGCTGATAACATATCAATACCTTTTACTGTTGGTGGAGGTATTAGAACGGTAGAGGATATGAGGGAGCTACTCCTTGCCGGAGCTGATAAAGTGTCAATAAACACTACTGCTGTCAAGAATTCTACTATTATTTCTGAAGGTGCATATAGATTTGGTTCTCAATGTATTGTTGTAGCTATAGATGCGAAGAGAGTAGGGGAACAATACAGAGTTTTCATAAAGGGTGGTAGGGAGGATACAGGTTTAGACGCTATTGAATGGGCTATAAAGGTTGAGGAACTAGGGGCTGGAGAGATACTTCTCACTAGTATTGATACGGACGGTACGAAAGATGGGTATGATATTGAACTAACGAAAGCAGTCTCAGAAGCTGTGAAGATACCCGTTATAGCTTCTGGCGGTGCTGGTAAAATGGAACATTTCCTAGAAGTGTTCAAAAAAACAAATTGTAGTGCTGCATTAGCAGCTTCAGTTTTCCACTTCAGGGAAATATCTATAAAAGAGTTGAAACTATTTTTAAAGTCAAACGGAATAAATGTTAGGATTTGACAATGAGGTTACACTTCTCTTATAAAATCATTTAATAAGGAGGGGAAAATGAAGAGAGTATCTCTTATCTTGCTAATTTCCTTTGTACTATTACTTCCTTTAGGTACTCTTGCAAGTGCTCATGAAAATGCTGAAGGTACGAAAGAGCTCACTATTGAGGTTATGAAGGTACATCCACCTTTTACACATTTTGGCATAGCGTTTCCCGTTGCGCTATTGGTGCTTGAAATAGCTTATTTAATTTTGAGAAGAAAGCCCGATAGTATCGAGTTTACATTTATTGTCTTAGCATTGCTCGGAGTTTTAGCAGCTACACTATCCGGGTATTATGTTTATACACACATTGATGAAGAAAGTTTGTCAAAAGAAGGGCTTGAATTACTAGAATCGCATGAGCTACTAGGGTTCATACTTACGGGTGTTTACTTAGTTGTTTTGGGGCTAAGAATTGCCTACTCACTGATTAAGGATGAGAGCAAAAAAAATATAATAAGATGGATATATTTAGCTATCATACTATTGTCTGTATTCGCTGGGTTCTTCCAAGGTTACTTGGGTGGTGAACTAGCTTATGGTGGATTAGTATAATTTTTTTATAGGGAGGCGGGAGCCTCCCTGTAGAATATGAATCTATGTCCTTATTTGTCCGTTTCCGTAGACTATCCACTTGTCAGCTGTCAATTCCATTAGTCCCATTGGTCCCCTAGCATGGAATTTATGAGTACTAATACCAATTTCAGCACCCAAACCAAATTCACCACCATCAGTGAACCTTGTAGATGCATTTACCATAACTGTTGATGAATCAATGTTCTCCAAAAACTTATTTGCTTCAAAATAATCTCTAGTTACTATTGATTCAGTGTGTCCTGAACCGTATTTTGATATGTGCTCAATTGCTTCTTCTGTGCTATTAACTATTTTAACATTCATTACGTAGTCAAGGTACTCGTTATAAAAGTCCTTTTCTTCAGCTTTCTCGATGTATCTCTTAGCATCTTCTGGAAGTTCTGAAACGACTATATTCATTGTCAAATCACAAACTTTGAGTTTGACACCTGCGTTTATCAGTGCTAAAAGAAGGTCCTTCTTGTATGGGTAATCTTTGTGTATTAGGAGGGTTTCGGCAGCATTACACACAGATGGTCTCTGTGCCTTGGCGTTGACTGTTATTTTTTCTGCCATTTCCTTTTCAGCTGTCTTTTCTACATAAACATGGCATACGCCTTTTTCCTGTCTCAAAACTGGCATCTTAGCATTCTCCACAACTGACCTTATCAGAGATTCACCACCTCTCGGTATAACAACATCTATGTACTCATCAAGTTTAAGTAACTCATTAACTACCTCATGTTCAGTTATATCAACATATTGTATCACATCAGATGGCAAATCTACTTCCTTCAGCGCTTGGGATATAAATTTCATTATTGCAATGCTTGAATTTCTGGCATCTGAACCGCTTCTAAGTATTCCAGCGTTACCGCTTTTTAGTATCAATGTAGCTGCATCAAGTGTAACGTTAGGTCTAGCTTCGTAAACCATTAGGATAACTCCTATAGGAACCTTTATTTTGTTTACCAATAAGCCGTTAGGTCTTCTCGAGCTATATACCACCTTACCTACAGGGTCATCTAAAAGTATTACTGTTCTTACTGATTCAACCATTCCTTGAATTCTTTTTTCGTTTAGTACGACTCTATCAATTAGTGCCTGTGACCTACCTCTTTGTTTTGCGAATTCTACATCTTTTTTGTTTTCCTCAATTATATAGTCAGCATTCTTGCTTATGTAGTCTGTAATTAATTCAAGTGCTTTGTTCTTTTGAGCTGTTGTTGCTTTTGAAATGTACTTAAATGCTTCTTTTGCTTTTTTACCTAAACTAACGGCATACTCTCTATAGTCCATAACCACCCCCAAAGAAAATATTATTATCATCTACCACTTGAGTAAGCAAGTAAGTACAAAGAGAGACTTAGCTTCGCTTTTAGTAGCCCCCTCCCACCCATTTTATCATTGGGAAACTCCGTTTTCCAACATCTTTACTTATCAAAAAGGTGTTTCGCCTCTTCACTCTTTGGTAAGCATAATTAAAAAGTGCTTCAAGCGCAAGGTGTAATTAAGTACATTGCTTTTAGTAGATTCTCCCACCACCTCCCTTAAACCCGATAAAGAAATATAGTTTAGCATTATGTGCTTCAAGTTAATTAGGAAAGTGCTATGAAGCACCACTAAGTTGAAAAGGCTCTGTCTTTTTTAGAAAAATTTAATTTATGAGACTTCCTAATCCTAGCTACAAAGGTAATAATTCACTTGAAGAGGTTCTTCTAAAGAGAAGATCAGTAAGAGAATATAAAAAACTACCGTTAACAATTTCTGAAGTATCTCAGTTGCTTTGGGCTTGTCAGGGAGTTACTGAGAACACTTTTAAACTTAGGACTTCACCATCTGCTGGTGCTCTATATCCTTTGAATGTTTATTTGGTTGTGGGGGAGGTAGAAGGATTAGAGAAAGGAGTATACAAGTATAACCCAAATTGGCACGAAATAAAACTAGTGAAGTCCGGAGATATAAGAGATGAGCTATATAGGTTTTCACTCTTACAGGATTGTATTAAAAATGCACCTATATCTATTGTGATTTCAGCAGATTACAGTATAACTACTAGGAAATATGGGAATAGAGGTATAAAATATGTGCATATGGAAGTTGGGCATGTTGGAGAGAACCTTTATTTACAAGCTACTGCTTTAGGGCTTGGAACTGTGGCTGTAGGTGCTTTTGATGATGAAAAAGTTAGAGAGTTACTCGGAATACCTGACAAAGAAGAGGTACTCTATATTATGCCTGTTGGTAGAGTGTAAGGAAGAGAAGTTTTGAAACTTCCTTAGTAAATCCATCTTCGGATTTTCAGGATAAGATTAAGCTTAAGCAAGTTACTAAGGATTGGGACGCATACAGAGCCCTAATAAAGGGAGAGAAACCTGTTCCGGGTAATATAACAAGAGCTTACGAGCTTCTAAAAAGGCTTATAATAGAATACCATAAAAGTAACCAAGAATTAACCATTGAGCATTACATCAAAGCAATTCAAAGGCTAAATGTTGCTGTTATATTTCTAGATGAGAGACCATTTAAAGGTGAGGACCCTCAAGTAATTTTTGAGACTCTCAATTCTCTCGGGAGACCTTTAACTCTATCAGACCTTGTTAGAAATTACATACTTCTAGGGTTAAGAAGCAATGACCAGACAGAAGTCTATGATAATATATGGTACCCTAATATTGAAAAAGTTCTAGAAGATGATACTTCTTATTTCTTCAGGGATTACTTACAATACAAAAAGTCTACCTATCTAAAAGTTGTTAGCGATAACAATACTAAAGAGCTATATCAGGAGTTCAAAGAATTCATAAAAAATGAATTTGGGGGAAGAGTTCACACTTATCCTATAACCT
>Ga0308410_1000681_pt1 | contig 18610 bp, 17 predicted proteins | sample HotsprOSTMatCore_FD_203467 | JGI IMG/M metagenome (GOLD analysis project Ga0308410, IMG submission 203467) | Hot spring phototrophic mat microbial communities from Octopus Spring, Yellowstone National Park, Wyoming, United States -... | ecosystem: Environmental > Aquatic > Thermal springs > Hot...
CACGGCGCTCGCCGTCGTCCTCTCGCTGCCGCTCGCGCTGCTCGCCGCACCGAACACGACGCCGAGCCCCGCGCTTGGGCATCTCGCGCGGCTCGTCCTGTCGTTCCTCCGTTCGGTGCCGGAACTGATCATGGGCATCATCTTCGTCGCCGCGGTGGGCTTCGGCGCGCTGCCCGGCGTGCTCGCGCTCGCGCTGCACTCCGTCGGCATGGTCGGCAAGTTCTACGCCGAGGCGATCGAGCATACCGACCCGCGCCCGCTGGAGGCCGCGCGCGCCGCAGGCGCAACCCGCTTGCAGGTCATCACCCACGCCGTGCTGCCGCAGGTGCTGCCGCAGCTCGCCGACATCACCATCTACCGGTGGGAATACCATTTCCGCGCCTCGACCGTGCTGGGCATCGTCGGCGCCGGCGGCATCGGCTTCGAACTGATCGCGGCGCTCAGGCTGATCGCCTACAACCAGGTTGCGGCGATCCTGATCACGATCCTCGCGTGCGTGGTGATCGTCGATACGACCGGGGCCGCACTGCGCAGCCGCCTCAAGTGATGCGGCGCGGGTGACGGCGGTGGTGGAGCGGGTAGCGGGAATCGAACCCGCGCGTCCAGCTTGGGAAGCTGGCAGGCTACCATTACATCATACCCGCGCCGCGCTCTTGTATAGGGCGCCCCCCCGCCCGCCTTCAAGAGCGCCCGGCCGCAGGCCGCCATCTTGATTTCATATGCAGCCCGGCCTAGCCATGGCGACGCGGAGTGACCCGCCCTCGTGATTTGTCCGGCCGGCTTGCGGCGAGGTGAAACAAGCGCGACGGGGGGCGACGGGACGTCCGTCGCCCCTCGGCTAAAGAGGCCAGCGGGCGGCGTGCCGTTCGCGTCTCCGAGGGCCGGACCCAACGCGAGAGGGTCCGATGACCGACCGTCCCCGCCTGACCTACGCGCCGACGCGCCGCGCTGCCACCACCGCAGTCCGCGGCGGGCTGATGCGCAGTGCGCACGGCGAGACCTCGGAGGCGCTCTACCTCACCTCCGGCTTCGTCTACGACAACGCCGCCCAGGCCGAGGCGACCTTTCTCGGCGAGCTCGACCGCTACCAGTATTCCCGCTTCGGCAATCCCACCGTGACGATGTTCGAGCAGCGGCTCGCCGAACTCGAGGGCGCCGAGGCGTGCCGCGCCACGGCCAGCGGCATGGCGGCGGTCGCTGCCGCGCTGCTCGCGCATCTGAAGGCGGGCGACCGCGTGGTCGCCAGCCGCGCACTGTTCGGCTCGTGCCATTGGATCGTCTCCACCCTGCTGCCCAAGTTCGGCATCAAGACCGTCTTCGTCGACGGCACCAGCATCGTGCAGTGGCAGCAGGCGCTGTCCTGGCCGACCAGCGCGGTGCTGCTGGAGACGCCGTCCAATCCCTGTCTCGACATCATCGACCTCGAGCGCGTCGCGGCTCTGGCGCACGACGCGGGCGCGGTCGTGATGGTGGACAACGTGTTCGCGACACCCCTGCTGCAACGTCCGATCGCGTTCGGCGCCGACGTGGTGATCTATTCCGGCACCAAGCACATCGACGGCCAGGGCCGCTGCCTGGGCGGCGCGGTGCTCGGCCGGCGGGCCTGGATCGAGGAGACGCTGCAGCCCTTCATCCGCAACACCGGCCCCGCGATCAGCCCGTTCAACGCCTGGATCCTGCTGAAGGGGCTGGAGACGCTGCCGGTGCGGCTCGAGGCGATGTGCCGCTCCGCCGGGCGGATCGCCGACTTCCTGGCCGCCGAGCCTGCGGTGACGCGCGTGCTCTATCCGGCGCGCAGGGACCATCCGCAGCATGCCCTGGCGATGCGGCAGATGTCGGCCGGCGGTACCGTGGTGAGCTTCGAGCTCGCCGGCGGCAAGGAGGCGGCGTTCCGCTTCATGGACGCGCTTTCCTTGATCGACATCAGCAACAACCTCGGCGACGCGAAGAGCCTCGTGACGCACCCCGCGACCACCACGCACATGCGCATCGGGGCTGCCGAGCGCGCTCGCCTGGGCATCGGCGACGGGCTGGTGCGGCTGTCGGTCGGGCTCGAGGACGTGCGCGACCTGATCGACGATCTCGCCCGCGCGCTCGCAGCGATGAGCCTCGCGCGCGCCGCCGAGTAGCGCGGGCTTGCGGCGCGTCGCCACGGTGGCAGAGTGGCGCGGCGGAGCCGGAAGGACAGGCGCATGACGTTCGAGATCTGGCTTGCGTTCGTCGCCGCCTCGGCGGTCGTGCTCGCGATCCCGGGCCCCACCATCCTGCTGGTGATCGGCCAGTCGCTCGGCGCGGGCAGGCGCGGCGCCCTGCCGCCGCTGCGCGCGATGCGCGACGCCTATGCCGTCACCGCGCTCAACCCCAAGAGCATCGCCTTCTTCGTCGCCTTCGCGCCGCAGTTCGTGGTCGCCGGCTCGGCCTTCGCCCCGCAGGCCGCGGTGCTGATCGCGACCTTCGTCGTGATGGCCGCCGCGAACGCGGCGCTCTATGTGCTGGTCGCGGGGCGGCTCGCCGGCGCGATGAGGCGCCCGGCGGCGCGTCGGCTCGTCAACCGCGCGGGCGGCACCCTACCGATCGGCGCCGGCCTCGCCTCCGCGACGTTGCGGCGCATCTGAGGCATGACCGAGGAGGACTACACCGAGGTAACGCGCGGCATCCGGGTCAGCGTGCGCACCCGCTTCCTCGACGAGCAGTCCGCCCCCGACGAGAACCGTTTCGTCTGGGCCTACCACGTCACGATCGGCAACGAAGGGGCGGAGACGGTGCAGCTCCTCCGCCGCACCTGGATCATCACCGATGCGGCCGGGCGGGTGCAGCGGGTGCACGGGCCGGGCGTGGTCGGCGAGCAGCCCGTGCTCGCGCCGGGCGAGCGGTTCGAATACACCTCCGGCACGCCGCTTGCCACACCCTCGGGCTTCATGGGCGGGCTCTACCACATGGTGGTGCGCGACACCGGCGAGATGTTCGACGTCGTGATCCCGACCTTCTCACTCGACAGTCCATACCAAGCGATGCGGCTGCACTGATCCCCTGGAGCCTGAGGCGTTCCCCTCTTGCGGCTGAGCCCGGGCGCGGCGGGCTGGCGGCCGCCGGCTGGTGCCGGACGCGCTTAGGGACAGAAGGTGAACTGACAGGGCGGCTTCTGCGGAGGCTGCAGAGGCTGCGGAGCCGGGCGGCGGAAGCTGCCGAAAGCAGCAGGATCGTAGCCCGGGAAGCCCGGCATTCTCCCCCGCTGGCGCAGGCGGACCGGCCCCTCCGACCCAGCGCCGAAGCCAATCCGGATCCCGACCAAGCCGAGCAGAAACCCTCCTGCGCCGGCGGCGCCGTCGACGGTGAGGGACATGTTGCGTGGCAGGAACGAAGGCGCCCATTCGAGATTGGCAAACCCGACACCGCGCCCGTTCTGTCCGCCCATGCCCGCGGTGAGGCCGAGCTCATCGCTGCCGTAAAACGACACCGCACCCGCGCCGAACAGCCCGGCGCGGACCCGGCCCGTGGCGGCGCGATCGCCGGCCACGTAGGCCGTCTCGCCGCGCAGCGTGAAGGGGGCCGAGATAGAGTTCGCCGCGCGCGCCCAGCCGGCGCTGCAGCAGCGCGTTCCTCTCAGCCGTCTCGGCGAACGCGCCGGCCAGCCCGAGCGCCTCATCGGCCCACCAGAACTGCACCTTGCCGCCCTTGCCGTCCGAGCCGCCATAGGCGCTGCCCTGGCCCTCGCCCTGGAACGTGAAGCCGGAACCGAAATCGAACCGCACCGTGCCGTCGAGCACCCCCGCGCCGGTCCGCCCGCCGGCGTTGCTGTCGGATGCGCCGCCGCGCGGCCAGAGCGACCCGCCGAGCGCATCGAGCGGGCTCTGCTGCTGGGCCGCGACCGGGGCCGCGATCAGCGTCGTCGCAAGGGCAAGACCAAGGCGTAGGTGCATCCGATCCTCCTGCGGCCGGCGTCCCGATAGCCCCAGGCGCGGCGCGGAGGCAAGCATCGCGTCACGGCGGCTCAGCCGAAGTGGCGCAGCCAGGCAACGATCCGCTTCGTCATCGGCGAGAACAGCCTCGGCGCGAAGGCTTGGCCCGCGGCGCGCTTCCCGGCCTCCGCCAGCGTCGGGTAGGGCACGATCATCCCCGCCACGGTCGAGAGCCTCGTGCCGGTCGCGATGGCGAGACCCCACAGGGAGATCATCTCGCCCGCGTGCGGAGCAAGTATCCCCGCACCAAGGATCCTCCCCTTCCGCGTCGCCACGATCTTGACCAGCCCGCGCCGGCTTCCCTCGGCGATCGCGCGATCGTTCTCGGCAAGCGGCCAGCGCAGGATCGCGAGGTCGCGATGCCCGGCCGCGCGCGCCTCCGCCTCTGTCAACCCCACCTGCGCGAGTTCGGGGTCGATGTAGGTCACGCGCGGCAGCGCGGCGTAGTCCACCTTGGCGGGCAGGCGGAACAGCGCCGAGCGGATCACGATGCCGGCGTGGTAGCTGCCGACATGGGTGAACTGGCGCGGGCCGATCCCGTCGATGTCGGCGATGTCGCCGATCGCGTAGACGCGGCGGTTGGAAACGCTGCGCAGACCACGATCGACCTTGACACCGTGCCTTGTCGTCTCGACCCCGGCTTTGTCGAGGTCGAGCCTGTCGAGATTGGGCCGCCGCCCGGCGGCGACCAGCAGATGCGAGCCCTCGATCCGCTCCTCGCGCCCCTCTCCCGCGTCGAGCACGACCGCGATCGCGCCCTCGCCACCCTCGACGCGCGCGATCTTCACCCCCTCACGCAGCATGACCCCCTCCTCCTTGAGCGTGAGGAGGGCGCCCTCGGCGAGCTCGGGATCGTCGCGCCCGAGCATCGTCGCCACCTCGAGCACGGTCACCGCCGCGCCCACGCGGCGATGCGCGAAGGCCATCTCGAGTCCGATCGGCCCGCCGCCGATCACGATCAAGTGGCGCGGGCACGTGCGATTCCCCCAGAGCGTCTCGTTGGTGAAGTAGGGCACAGTGTCGAGCCCAGGGATGGGCGGCACGGCCGCGCGCGCTCCGGCTGCGACGACGATACGGCGTGCCTTCAGGGTCGTGCCGTTGACCGCAACCGTGTCGGCGCCGGTGAAGCGTGCCTCGCCCCGGATCACGATCGCGCCGAGGGCGGTGAAGCGCTCCTCGCTGTCGTTCGGCGCGATCTCGGCGATGGCGTGGTGCACGTGATCGACCGCGCGCGCGAAGTCCACCTGCGGCTCGCCGGCGCTGACGCCGAAGCGCGGCGCGGCGCGGATCGTGGCGGCGTGGTGCGCGGCGGCGAGCAGTGCCTTCGAGGGCACGCAGCCGAAGTTCAGGCAATCGCCGCCCATCTGGCTGCGCTCGATCAGCGCCACCTTGACGCCAAGCTGGGCGGCGACCGCGGTGACGGACAACCCCGCCGCGCCGGCGCCGATCACGACCAGATCGAAATCGCGGCGCTCAGGCATGGGACTTCTGCGCACGGCGCGCCGCGATTCGGCGCCAGACCACGGGTACGAAGGCGAGGAGGGCGAGGCCGAGCAGCGGCACAAGCACACGGGGCGCAAAGACCACGTCGAGATCTGGCCGCCCACCGGCGGCGAGGATCTCACCCAGCCCCGCGCCGATGCCGGCGAACACGGCGGTCGCCGGGATGATGCCGAGGAAGGTGCCGAGCGCGTAGGGACCGAGCCGCATCCCCACCAGCGCCGGGGCGAGGTTGACCAGCCAAAACGGGAACAGCGGCACCAGCCGCAGCACGACCAGATAGGAGAGCCCGTCGCGCTCCAGGCCGGGCCGCACCGCGTCGAGCACCGGTCCGGCCTGGCGCGCGAGCAGATCCGCCAGCGCGTAGCGGGCGGCGAGGAACAGCAGCACCGCGCCCGCCGTGGCGCCGAGCACCGACAGCGCTGCGCCCCAGAACACGCCGAACAGCAGTCCGCCGGCGAGCGTCAGGAACACGCCGCCGGGAAGGGAGAGCGCCACGGCAGCAGCGTAGGCGAGCACAAAGCTGCCCGCCGCGAGCGCCGGGTTGTCACGCACCAGCGCCGCCAATGCCGCGTGGTTGGCAGCAACCGCCTCGGCCGACAGGTACCGGTCGAGCCCGAGCGCGAAGACGAGGGCGATGCCGCCGCCGATCGGGGCGAGCGCCCAGAGCCGCCTCCAACCGGGCCGCGGCGATGCTGCTTGGTCCGTGGTCATGACAACGCGTCCTCCTCCGGCGAGCATGCCCGAGCTTCGCGCGCCAACGGGCGGTGGTTTCGCGCCCGCGCGCCCGGCGCAGGCCAGGACGGTGCCGCCGCGGCATTGACCGCGGGCGCGGCCGGTCGCTATACGCCCGCGGCCGGCCGGGACACCGCATCGCCGCGGATGCGGCCACCGCGGTTTGCCGCGCCGCGAACAGGAGGTATCGCCCGTGTCCAAGCGCACCTTCCAGCCGAGCAGGCTCGTCCGCAAGCGCCGTCACGGCTTCCGCGCGCGCATGGCTACGCCAGGAGGCCGCAAGGTGCTGGCGGCGCGGCGCGCCAAGGGCCGTAAGCGCCTCACCGCCTGAGAGTTTCGGGATCGGGTGTCGCGCCCGCGCAGCCCTCGTCCCGCCAAGCTGACGCGGCGGCCCGAGTTCGTGGCCGTCGCCGCCAGAGGGCGCAAGCACGCCATGCCCGGAATGCTCGTCCAGGGTCTGAAGGTCGAGGGTCGACCCGGGGTGCGGCTCGGTTTCACTTGCTCGCGCAAGATCGGCAACGCGGTGGCGCGCAACCGCGTCCGCCGACGGCTGCGCGCGGCCGCCGATGCGGTGCTCCGCCCGGGGCCCGAGGGCTGGGACCTTGTGCTGGTCGGGCGGGCGGCGACGCTCGAGCGGCCGTTCGCGGCGCTGGTTGAGGACCTGCGCACGGCGCTGGCCCGGATCGGGGCCGGGCCGTGAGCCCGCTCGCGCATCTGCTGCGCGGGGTGGTGGTGGCCTATGAATGGACGCTGCGACCCGTGATCGGGGCGAACTGCCGGTTCGAACCGTCGTGCAGCGCCTATGCGAAGGAGGCGATCGCCACGCACGGGGCGGTGAAGGGCGCGGGGCTTGCCGCCTGGCGCATCCTGCGCTGCAACCCGTGGTGCGCGGGCGGGCACGATCCGGTGCCGCGCCGCTGCGATGCGCCCGACAAGGACCGATAATGGTCGACCAGAAGCGCCTGATCCTCGCGATCGCGATCTCGATCGCCATCCTCTTCGCCTTCGAGGTGCTGTGGCACCAGCCGATCCGCGAGGCCGAGCGCGCGCGCCAAGCCGAGATCGCTGCGCTGGCCGAGATCGACGCGGCACAGGCGCGCGAGGCCGCCTTGAGCGCGCCGATGCCCGGCACGGCGCCGGCGGCTCCGCGTCTGGCCACCACCCCGGCCAGCCTGCGGGTGCGCATCGACAGCCCGGGCGTGATCGGCTCGATCAATCTGGTCGGCGCCGTGATCGATGACGTCACTCTGCGCCGCTTCGGCGTCACCCCCGATCCCGACAGCGAGCGCGTGCGCGTGCTCGAGCGCCGCGGCAGCCCCCAGGCCTATTTCGCGCAGTTCGGCTGGAGCGCGGTCGGCTCGGATGTGCAGGTTCCGCCGCCCGACGCGCTGTGGCAGACCTCGGCCACAGTGCTCGGTCCCGGCCGGCCCGTAACGCTGTTCTGGGATAACGGCCAGGGCCAGCGCTTTGAGATCGCGATCGGCATAGACGACCACTTCTTGTTCACGGTCGAGCAGCGCGTGATCAACAGCGGCGCGGCGACGATCACGGTCAACCCCTGGGGCCGGCTGCGGCGCGAGCACACGCCGCCGACTGAGGGCTTCTTCATCCTCCACGAAGGCCTCGTCGGCGTGTTCGACGGCCGGCTCACGGAGCAGACCTACACCAGCGCCAGGGAGGAGGCGGAGAAGCAGGGCGGGGTCTCGTTCACGCATCAGGGCCGCGGCGGCTGGGCCGGCTTCACCGACAAGTACTGGCTCGGCGCCCTGATCCCGGACCAGACCCAGGAGGCGACCTTCACTTGGCGCGTGCCGATGGAAGCCGGCGAGCCGCGCTATCAGATCGATTTCCTCGCCGGGGCGAAGACGATCGGGCCCGGCCTGCAGACCGCGAGCCGCAGCCACCTCTTCGCCGGCGCCAAGGAGGTGCATCTGCTCGACCGCTACGCCGCGGCCCTGCGCGTGGAGGGACTGGACAAGGCAGTGGACTGGGGCTGGTTCTACTTCCTGACGCGCCCCTTTTTCGAGGCGCTGCACTGGCTGGGCGTGGTCACCGGCAACTACGGCTTGGCGATCCTGGTCTTCACGTTGTTCCTGAAGGCGTTGTTCTTCCCGCTCGCCAACAAGTCCTACAAGGCGATGAGCAAGATGAAGCTGCTCGCGCCGCAAATGCAAGAGCTCAAGGAAAAATACAAGAATGACGCTACCCGGCTGCAGCAGGAAATGATGGCGCTCTACAAGCGCGAGAAGGTCAACCCGGTTTCGGGATGCCTGCCGATCATTCTCCAGATCCCTGTGTTCTTCGCGCTCTACAAGGTACTGTTCGTGACCATCGAGATGCGCCATGCGCCGTTCTTCGGCTGGATCCGTGACCTCTCGGCCAAGGACCCGACCAACATCTTCACCCTGTTCGGTGTGCTGCCCTGGGATCCCGCCGTCATCCCGATCTTCGGGCCGTTCCTACATCTCGGCATCTGGCCGATCCTCATGGGGTTCACGATGTACCTGCAGCAGAAGCTGAACCCGACGCCGCCCGATCCGGTGCAGCAGAAGGTGTTCATGCTGCTGCCCTTCGTGTTCACCTTCATGCTGGCGCAGTTCCCGGCCGGGCTGGTGATCTACTGGTCATGGAACAACCTGCTGTCGATCGCGCAGCAATGGGTGATGATGCGCAAGGTGGCCCAGCAGCAACCATCGCCCGCCAAGACGTGACCCCGGCGGGCGGCCTCGCCGAGGCGGCTGACGAAGCGACCCGCGCGGCGCTGATCGAGGCCGGGCGGGTGCTGTTCGCCGGCGCATGCGCCTTCGTCCATGCCGCGCAGACGCCGGACCAGCTGCCGCCGCCCCACGGGCCCGAGGTGGCGTTCGCCGGGCGGTCCAATGTCGGCAAGTCGTCGCTGCTGAATGCGCTCACCGGCCGGCGGACACTCGCGCGCGTCTCGGCGACGCCGGGGCGGACGAAGCAGCTCAATTTCTTCGACCTCGCCGGCCGGCTGACGCTCGTAGACATGCCGGGCTACGGCTATGCCGAAGCGGCCAAGAGCGTGAAGGAGGCGTGGCAGGGGACGATGTTCGCCTATCTGCGCGGCCGCCCGACGCTGCGTCGGGTGATGCTGCTGATCGACGCCCGCGTCGGTTTCAAACCGGCCGACGCGGCGGCGATGGCCCTGCTCAACGATGCCGCGGTGGCGTTCCAGCTGGTGCTGACCAAGGCGGACAAGGTCAAGCCCGCACCTCTTGCAGCGATCGTCTTGGAAGCCGAGGCCAGGGCGCGAGCGCACACCGCGGCGCATCCGCTCGTGCTCGCGACCAGCGCCGAGACCGGGGACGGCATCGCCGAACTGCGCACGGAGCTGGCATCGCTCGCCCTGCCTTGACCACGTGCGGCGACGGCCGCTAGAGCGGTTTGCGCGCGGGTGGAACCGCTTCGGGCATTCCGTGCGAGCATCTCCACGCACTCGGCTGGCTCCCGCCGTGTGCGATCTGCTCTACCGCCCGTCGGACAGCGGGGAGGAAGGCCGGATGGACAGCGGCGCGGTGGCGACGGGCGAACAGCGGGCACGGATCCTGTCCGAGGCCCTCCCCTTCCTGCTGCGCTACGACGAGGCGACGGTGGTCATCAAGTACGGCGGCCACGCCATGGGCGAGGAGGAGCTCGCCATCACCTTCGGCCGCGACGTCGCCTGGCTCCAGCTCTCAGGGCTCTACCCGGTCGTCGTGCACGGCGGCGGACCGCAGATCAACGCCATGCTCGAACGGCTGAACATTCCGTCCACCTTCGTCGATGGCCTGCGCGTCACCGACGAGAAGATGGTCGAAGTGGTGGAAATGGTGCTGGCCGGCACCGTCAACAAGCAAGTGGCCAGCTTGATCACCCAAGCCGGGGTGATGGCGGTCGGTCTCTCGGGCAAGGACGGCGGGCTGATTCGCGCGCGCAAAATGACGCGGACGAAACGGGACCCCGGCTCGAACATCGAGCGTGTGCTCGATCTCGGCTTCGTCGGCGAGCCAGAGCATATCGACACGCGGGTGCTAGAGGCGCTCAAGGGAGCCGAGATCGTGCCGGTGATCGCGCCGGTGGGTCTCGGCCCGGAGGGGCGGACCTACAACATCAACGCCGACACGGTGGCCGGCGCGGTCGCCGGCGCGCTCAAGGCCAAGCGCCTCTTGATGCTGACCGACGTGCCCGGCGTGCTCGACCGCGACCGGCGGCTGATCCCGGAACTGACTGCGAGCCAGGCGGAGGCGCTGATCGCGGACGGCACGATCTCGGGCGGCATGATCCCGAAGGTGGAACATTGCCTCGCCGCTGTGAGGGCGGGCGCGGAGGCGGCGGTGATCCTGGACGGGCGGGTGCCGCACGCGATCCTGCTCGAACTCTTCACCGAACAGGGCGCAGGCACGCTGATCCGGCTCTGACAGCCGGTACTCCGGGGCCTGAGCGCCAGCCGCCGGGTGCGGCGTGCGGGCGGCCGGGGCGGCCGCGCGCAGACACCCGATCGCTTGTGACCTGCCGAGCCTCAAGTCAGCGACAGGCCTCCGCCAGCGCAGCCGTGCTCAGCCGGCCGCGGGCTGGGCGGCGGCGGCCGCGGGCGCGCGCTGCGTGGCGGCGCCGTCGCGCGCCAGGAAGCCGAGGTGCCAGCGCATCTCCTCCTCGGTGAGCGGCCAAGCGCCCGGCGCGGCGGTGAGGATCGCGTCCGGCGGCAGCCGGCCGAGCAGGGCCTGCACGCTGGCCGCCGCGCGCATCGAGAACCCGGCCTTCCAGCAGAGCGCGACCAGCCCCTTGGCGCTGCGGAGATTGGCGGCGCGCTCGACCACCGACAGCGCGACGTCGGCCGCGCGCGCCAGCATCGCCGCGACCATGCGTACCTCGCCGCGGTCGACGGCCGCCAGAAGATGCGCCTCGGTCAGCCGCCCGCGCGCCTTCAGTTCCCCGGCGGCGGCGAAGGCGTCTGCCGGCAGCGGCAGGTCGGAGCGGTGCGCCGGCACGCTCGGGCTGCCCCAGGCCACCTGCTTCACCACCTGTCGACGCAGGAACTCCGCCGTGGCGGGGTCGAGATCGGGCCGCGTGGAGAGCGCCTGCACCAGGTGCTCGGCGACGATCGCGGCGAGCGCGCGGGCGGCGCGCGCCGACAGGTGCGGCCGGCGCACCAGCGGCTCGTGCCATTCGACGTGATCGGAGGCGCGCGCGATCAGCGCGTCCAGGGTCGTCTCGCGGATCTGGGCGGATGTGTTGCGCAGCAGCGCGGTGATCGCCGGAGAGTTCGCGGTCCGGGCGATCGCGTCCGACACCGTCTCGTTCAGATGCGGCCGCCGCGCGATCGCGCCGATCGTCTCCGCGCCGGGCTGGGCATGCACCAGGGCGAGCAGGTCCTCGGTCGAGAGCAGCGGCGAGAGCTCCAGCACCGGGCCGGCCACGGGGATCTCGGTGTCATGCGCGAGCGCCAGGATCAGATCGCGCGGCGCGTCCGGCATGTCCTTGACGACATCGGCGATCGCCGCGCGCACCTGCACCGCCGTGTCCTTCACCAGCCGCGTGAGCGTCTCGGCAGTCAGGCGCTGTAGGCGGTCCTGGCTGGTCGGGTCGAGCTGCGGCGCGAGCATCGCGATCTTGCGGGCGAGCGCCACCCGTACGCGCTCGTCGGCATCGTCGGCGAGCAGCCGGTCCGCCTGCGGCGGCGTGCGGCCGTTCGCGGCGACGGCGACGCGCACGTCACTCTCGCGGTCGGCGGCAAGATAAAACAGCAGCTCCGGCGCCATGTCGCCGCGCCGGGCGAGGGCGGCGCGCTCGGCGAGCGTGCCGGAGCGCGCGATCCGCTTCGCTTCCTCGTAGTCGGCCGCGCGCATGAGCGGATGTCGGATCGTGCTCATGGCGCCGACAGGCTCCAGCCGGCCTTGCCGGCCCGCTTGGCGGCGTACATGGCGGCGTCCGCGCGCAGCAGCAGATGGCTGGTCGCCTCGCGCGTCATCGGCGCGCGCACGGCGATGCCGATCGAGAGGCTGATCCGGACCTCGCCCGGCGGCGCGTGGTGGACGAGCGCCAGCGGCGCATCGGCGATGATCCGTTCGGCCCGCGCCACCGCGATCCGCGCGTCCGCCCCGTCGAGCCAGAGAGCGAACTCGTCGCCGCCGAGCCGCGCCACGAGGTCGGACGGCCGCACGGCCGCCCGCAGCAGGCCCGCGGCGGCGCGGATCGCCGCATCGCCCGCCTCATGTCCGAACCGGTCGTTGATGGGCTTGAGGTTGTCGAGATCGACGAACAGCAGGGCCCCTGACTGCCCCTGGCGGTCCAGCCGCTCGAAGCGTCGCTCCAGCTCCTCGAAGAAGGCCCGGCGGTTCAGAAGCCCGGTGAGCGGATCGGTCCGCGCCTGGCGCAGCACTTCGGCCTGCATCGCCTCCTGGGCGAGCAGCAGGCCGATGAAGTCGGCGGCGGTGTGGACGAGGACGCGCTCCTCGGCATCCCAGGCGCGCCCGCCCGGCGAGCGCCAGATCAGCAGCAGGCCACCGCCCCCGCCGGGCTGCCGGGCGGCGGCGGCGGCGAGCGGGCGCCCTTCCGCATCCTCGCCGAGGGCAGTATCGGGCCCGGCGCCGCGGTCGAGCGCGGCGGCGGCCGCGACCAGGGCGGGCAAGGCCTCGCCGACGCTCAGCACCGGCGTCAGCCCGGCCTCGGTGCGGCGCAGGATCGCAGCGCCGGCGGCGCCGAGGGCGGGCATCAGCGCTCGCGCCGCGCCGGCCAGCATGCCCTTCGCCAGCACCTCCGTGCGGGTCTCCGCCAGCACCGCGTCGATCAGGGCCTCGCGCCTGAGCGCGGTGGCGAGCGCGTCGGTGCGACGCTCCTCCTCGGTCACGTCGCGCCCCACCCCGCGCGCGCCGATCACGCGGTCATCGGCGTCCACGAGGGGAACGCCGGCGAAGGAGAGGCAAGCGAGGCGGCCGTCGGCCCGGCGCAGCCACGCGCGCACGCCGCGGCGCTGACGGTCGGGGCGGAAGGGCGAGAAGGGAGGCAGTCCGGCAGGTCCTTCGGCGAGGATGTCGTCCGCCGGCCGGCCGAGCAGCTCGCCCGCCGGCCAGCCGAGCGCAGGATCGGGGAAGACGAAGGTGAACCGCCCCTCGGCGTCGGTCTCCCAGGCGAAGTCGGCCGCCATGTCCACCAGATCGCGCCAGCGCTGACGGCTGTCGAGCAACGCCTCGCGCAATGCGCTGTCGAAATGAGAGGGGGCGAGATCCAGGGTCATCGCGGCAGTCCGTCGGTCGGCACGGCCGGAGTGAACTCCGGACGGCGTTAACGGCGGGTTGCCGCGCGCGTGCGTTGACAGCCGCTGCGCCTGTCGCGAGGCTCCGTCCGCTGCCGCGCGGGGGAGACGGGCCGCCGATGGACGATGCGTTGAGGGCCGAGATCGAGGCGCTGTGGGAGCGCCGCGCCGAACTCAATCCCGGCACCGGCGGGCGGGCCCGCGAGGTGGTCGAGGCGGCGCTCGACCTGCTCGATTCGGGGGCCGCGCGGGTGGCCGAGCCCGCCGGCTCGGGCTGGACGGTGCACGAGTGGCTGAAGAAGGCGGTGCTGCTCTCCTTCCGCCTCGCCGACAGCCGGGTGATGCACACCGCCGCCGGCGCCTATGACAAGGTGCCGCTGAAGTTCGAGGGCTGGGGCGAGACCCGCTTCCGGCAGGCCGGGTTCCGCGCCGTGCCGGGTTCGGTGGTGCGCCGGTCGGCCTACATCGCCCCCGGCGTCGTGCTGATGCCCTGTTTTGTCAACGCCGGCGCCTATGTCGATTCGGGCACGATGATCGATACGTGGGCGACCGTCGGCTCCTGCGCGCAGATCGGAAAGAATTGTCACATCTCCGGCGGCGCCGGGATCGGCGGCGTGCTCGAGCCGTTGCAGGCGGCGCCCGTGATCATCGAGGACGAGTGCTTCATCGGCGCCCGCTCCGAAGTCGCCGAAGGCGTGATCGTCGAGCGCGGCTCGGTCCTGTCGATGGGGGTCTATCTCGGCGCCAGCACGAGGATCGTCGACCGGGCCACCGGCGAGGTGTTCGTGGGCCGCGTTCCGGCCTACTCCGTGGTCGTTCCGGGCGCGCTGCCCGGCCGGCCGCTGCCCGACGGTGCGCCCGGCCCCTCGCTCTACTGCGCCGTGATCGTCAAGCGCGTGGACGAGAGGACGCGCGCCAAGACCTCGATCAACGACCTGCTGCGTGACTGACGGCGCCTCCCTCGCCGACCCGCTGTCGCTCGCCGCGGCGCTGATCCGCTGCCCCTCGGTCACCCCCGAGGATGCGGGGGCGCAGACCGTGCTCGCCGAGGCGCTGACCCGGCTCGGCTTCGCCTGCACCGATCTCACATACGGGCGCGTGCGGAACCTGTATGCCCGCATCGGCACCGGCCGCCCGGCGCTCTGCTTCGCCGGGCACACCGACGTCGTCCCGCCGGGCAATGGCGCGTGGACGGCCGACCCGTTCGGCGCGGAGATCCGCGACGGCCTGCTCTACGGCCGCGGCGCCGTGGACATGAAGGGCAACATCGCCGCGTTCGTCGCCGCCCTTGCGGGCTGGCTCGAGCGGCACCGCGGCACCCCGCCCGTCGCCGTGTCGCTGCTGATCACCGGCGACGAGGAGGGCGAGGCGGTGGACGGCACCGCCAAGGTGCTGGCGTGGATGGCGGAACGGCAGGAGATCCCGGCCTTCTGCCTGGTCGGCGAGCCGACCTCCGTCGCCACCCTCGGCGACCTGGTGAAGATCGGCCGGCGCGGCTCGATGACGGCCCGGCTGGTGATCGAAGGCACACAGGGCCACAGCGCCTATCCGCAGCGCGCCGACAACCCGATCCATCGCCTCCTGCGCGTGCTGCACGCGCTGACGGAGCAGCCGCTCGACGCCGGCACGGACCGCTTCGAGCCGTCCACGCTTCAGGTCACAAGCATCGATGTCGGCAACCCGGCGAGCAACGTGATCCCGGCGCGCGCCGAGGCGACGTGGAACATCCGCTTCAACGACCGCCACACCGCCACGAGCCTCGAGGCCTGGATGCGCGGCATCCTCGAGGCCGAGGCGCCGCGCCACACCGTCGCCTTCTCCTGCTCGGGCGAGGCTTTCCTCACCATGCCCGGCCCCGAGATGGAGAAGCTCGTCGCCGCGATCGCCACCGCCACCGGCGTTACGCCAAAGCTCGACACCGGCGGCGGCACCTCCGATGCGCGCTTCATCGCCCGCCACTGCCCAGTCGCCGAATTCGGCCTAGTCGGCAGCTCCATGCATCAGGCCGACGAACGGGTGCCGCTGGCGGACCTGCGCGCCCTCGCCCGCATCTACGAGGGCGTGCTGGACGCCTTCGCCACGTGAGCGCCCGCGACGTCGCCGCAGGCGTGGCCTCGGTGGCGCTGCTCGCCCGCGGCCGCGCGATCGGGCTCGACCTGCTCGACGGCTCGCCCCACGGCGCCTGGCGCAGCTTCATCGCGCTCTTCGTCGCTGCGCCGTTCTTCCTCGCGCTCAAGCTGCTCTCCGCCCCGCCCATCGTCGCCGGCGCCGACCCGGCGCGGCTCTGGATCGCCGAGGCGATCGGCTACGTGACGGGCTGGTTCGCGCTGCCGCTGGTGATGCTGGCCGTCGCGCGCGTGCTGGACCGGGTGCATCGCTGGCCGCTCTTCGTCTGCGCCTGGAACTGGGCCAATGTCGCGCAGATCCTGGTGTTCCTGGTCGCCGCCCTGCTTGCGGCCCTGCTGCCGCGCGGGTTGGGCCAGCTCGTCACGCTGGTCGCCCTCGGCTACGTGCTCTGGCTGCAGTGGTTCGTCGCGCGCGCCGCCCTCGACATTCCCGGTCCGCGCGCGGTTGCGGTGGTCGGCGTCGATCTCGTGCTCGGCCTGCTCGTCTCCGGGCTGACGCTCTCGGTCGGGCTCGCGCGTTAGGGCAGATCGCATGCGGCCGGAACAAGCGGTGTGCATGAAGATGCCCGCACGGACTGCCGAGAGCAGCCTCCATCCGTGTGGAAACCGCTCCCGGGCTGATCGTAGGCGGCTGGAATGAGCCTTGCGCGTGACGATGCGCGCATCGATGCCCAGAGCGGTCTTCGGAGGTGTGACGAACGCGCCGGCGGGGTGCGTCAGCGCAGCACCTCGAAATAGCCGGTCTCCTCGTCCATCCGCGCCTGTTCCGTAGCGCGGAAGTCGTAGCGTGAGACGATGCCGACGACATGACCGTCCTTCACCACCGGCAGGTGGCGGAAGCCACCATCGGCGAGCAGGCGCAGCGCCTCGATCGCGTTCTGCTCCGGCGCGATTGTGACAGGGTTGCGGGTCATGACCGCGCCAAGCTTGGTATGCGCCGCATCGAGCCCCTCGGCGAGCAGGCGTACGGCGTCGCGGCCCGTGAAGATGCCGGCCAGCCTGTCGCCGTGCTCGACCACCAGGACGGCGCCGACGCGGCGGGCGTGCATGGCCTCGCATGCCTTCTTCACCGTCGCGGTCGGCGGCAGGGTCAACGGCTTCTGGTTCCGCACCATCTCATGCAACGTGCGCGTCTGCATGGCGTCACTCCCGTGTCACTGATCCTTCATAGACCGGGTAGAGCGCGGCCGGGTTGATGCAGCGCAAATGGCGGCCCCGGCCGGCAGGGCACTCGGCCCGGCCGCTTGCCGGACCTCGGGCCGGGCCGGCGGCGGTGTCGCCGGGCCTCGCGAAGGTCAGGTCTGCGGCTGCGCCGGATCGGTGCCGCCGCCGCCCCCCTTGATGCCGCCAAACCCTCTCGCTGCCGGCGGCAGCCCGGGCCGGAGCGGTCTCCACAGCAGCGGAACCCCCGCGCGGTTTTCCTTGGGAGCATGTCCACGCACCCGGCTTCTCGCAGCAGGGTGCGACCTCGTCTAGCCGCCGATGCGCATCAGGCGCTCGGCCGTCATCTCGGCGAGGCTGTTGATGCCGAGCAGCGCCATATCGCGGCCGATCTCGGTCGCGAGCAGGCCGATCGCGTGCGCGACCCCGTCCTCGCCGCCGATCGCCGCCGCGTAGAGGAACGGACGGCCGACGAACACGTAGCGCGCACCGAGGGCGATCGCCTTCAGAACATCGGTGCCGCGCCGCACCCCGCCATCCAGCATCACCGGCAGATCGCCCGCCGCCCGCACCACCTGCGGCAGCACGCGCAGCGCCGAGACCGCATAGTCGAGCTGCCGCCCGCCGTGGTTTGAGACGATGACCCCGTCCGCGCCGTGCTCGCGCGCGAGCCGGGCATCCTCGGCATCGAGGATCCCCTTGATCACCAACCGGCCGGGCCAGCGGTCGCGGATCAGGGCGATATGGCTCCAGTCGAGATGATCCTTGCCCGCGAAGTCGCGCAGCGCCCGGCGGGCGAGGATCGGCGCGCCGCGATGGGCGAAGGAGTTCTCGAAATGCGGCATGCCGTGGTTCAAGAGGGTGCGCGCCGCCGTGCCGATCAGCCAGCGCGGCCGGATCGCCCCGTCCCAGGCCAGCCGCAGGCTCGGGCGGAGGGGCGTGGAGAAGCCCGAGCGGATGTTGTTCTCGCGATTGGCCGCCACCGGCACGTCGGCGGTGATCACCAGCGTGCCGAAGCCGGCCGCCGCGGCGCGGTCGATCAGGCCGAGAATGCGCTCGGGATCGCCCGGCAGATAGGCCTGGAACCAGCTCTCCGGCGCAGCCGCCGCCACCTCCTCGAGCCGGATCAGCGACGAGCCGCTCATGATGTTGACGATCCCGGCCTCCGCCGCCGCGCGCGCCAGCACGATGTCGCCGCGATACGCGATCAGGGCCGCCAGCCCCATCGGCGCGATGCCGAACGGCACGCTCCACCGCCGGCCGAACAGCTCGACCTCGGTCGAGCGGCCGGCGACGTTGCGCAGCACCCGCGGCACCAACCCCCATTCGGCGAAGGCAGCGCGGTTGTCGGCGACGGCCCGGTTTTCCTCCGCCGCGCCGGCGACGAAGCCGAAGAGAGGGCGCGGCAGGTGGCGGCGCGCGGCCGGTTCGAGATCCTGCAGCGAGAGGATGCCGCGCAGCCGGCGGGGGATGCTGACCGCCTTGCCCTCGGCATAGTTGAGGCCGGCGCGCGGGGCGCGGCGCGGCCGCCGGGCCGGCGCGCTCGCGGAGTCGAGGGTGCGCGTGCTGATCGGAAAGCCCTCCCGTCTGTCCGGCCAGACCCTGCCGCCACCTCGGCCCTCTTGTCGAGGCGAAGCTGCCGCCCCGGCGGGCGAACCAGGTCTGCGCGGTTGCGGGGCCTGCTCGGCCGCGTGACGCGCGCCCCACACCGCGGGCGCCCGCGCCTGATCGGCGCCGTGCGGCTGCTCCTGGCCGCCGCCGCGTCGCGGCGGCCGGCGACGGGCTGCCCCGGCGCCGGCGCGTCGACGCGCCGGCGCGACCAGCCAAGCCCCGACGGTCGCGGTACCGCCTGACGAGCGGGACGGGGTCTCCGCGTC
>Ga0308410_1000690_pt1 | contig 18557 bp, 15 predicted proteins | sample HotsprOSTMatCore_FD_203467 | JGI IMG/M metagenome (GOLD analysis project Ga0308410, IMG submission 203467) | Hot spring phototrophic mat microbial communities from Octopus Spring, Yellowstone National Park, Wyoming, United States -... | ecosystem: Environmental > Aquatic > Thermal springs > Hot...
TCTCGACAGCGCGGGATCGCCCGCGCAAGATCATCCGCAGGGTTCCGGTAAGGGAGAGCTTGAGGATGCGAGGGATCGCAATCGCGGCCGCAGCGGCCGCGTTCGTTGGCGGGCCTGCGGCCGCGCAGGTCGCAGGCACCATGACCCTGATGGCTTATACGGGGATCTTCCAGGAGCACTATACCGCGGTCGTGGTGGAACCCTTCCGGGCGCGCAATCCGGGCCTCACCGTCGCCTACTTCGCGCCCGGCACCTCCGCGCAGATGCTCGGCATCCTGCGCAGCCAGCGCACCGCGCCGCAGACCGACGTCGTCATCATGGACACCACCACCGCCGCGATCGCCTGCGCCGAGGGGCTGGTCGAGAAGATCACGCCGGCCGAGGTGCCGGCGATCGACGAACTTGTTCCACTCGCGCGCGCGTCCGGCGGCGAGTGCGGCCCGGCCGTGACCTTCGACCATTTCGTCATCGTGTACGACACCACCAAGGTCAGCCCCGCGCCGACCAGCCTCAGGGTGCTGTGGGACGAGAAGCTGCGCGGCCGGATCGCGGTCGCGGCGCCGCCGAACATCCAGGGCCTCGTGCTGACCGCGATCGTGGAGCGGATGGAGGGCGGCGACTACACCCGCGGCATCGACCGCGCGATCGCGAAGTTGCGCGCGCTCGCGCCGCTGGTCCAGACCTTCGATCCGCGCCCCGACGGCTACAGCCTGATCCTGAACGACCAGGTGACCTATGCCACCGGCTGGAACGCGCGCAGCCAACTCTACCACGACCAGTCGAACGGGCGGATCGGCGTCATGCTGCCGGAGGAGGGCACGGCGTTCCAGATCAACACCATCAACGTGGTGCGCGGCGGCCCCAACCGCGCCGCCGCCGTGGCCTTCGTGCAGCATGCCCTCGCTGCCGAGGCGCAGACCGCCTTCACCAACCGCATGTTCTACGGCCCGACCAACGGCAGGGCGACCCCGGACCCGGCCGCGCTCGCGCGCACCGCCGTCGACCCGCGCTATCGCGAGCGGCTGATCCCGCTCGACTGGGGCGACATCGTCAAGCTGCGCGACGCCTGGAACAACCGCTGGCGCCGCGAAGTGATCGCCGCCGGCGGGCGGTGAGCGGGCTGTGGCGGAACTGTCGCTGGCGGGCCTGACCAAGCGCTACGGTGACGGCCCGCCTGCCGTTGACACGCTCGACCTGACCGTTGCCGAAGGCGAGTTCCTCGCCCTGTTGGGCCCCTCCGGCTGCGGCAAGACCACCACGCTCCGGATCGTCGCCGGGCTGGTGCCGCCGGATGCGGGCGTGGTGCGGCTCGGCGGGCGCGACGTCACGGCGGAGCCGGTGCATCGTCGCGGCATCGGGCTCGTGTTCCAGTCCTACGCCCTGTTTCCGCACATGACGGCGGGGGCGAATGTCGGCTTCGGACTGGAGATGCGCGGTATGGCGCGCGCCGAGCGCGACCGTCGCGTGGCCGAGGCGCTGCGCATGGTGCGGCTCGAAGGGCTCGCGCACCGCAAGCCGCGGGAGCTCTCGGGTGGGCAGCAGCAGCGCGTGGCGCTGGCCCGCGCGATCGCGATCCGGCCCTCGCTGCTGCTGCTCGACGAGTGCCTCTCCAACCTGGATGCCAAGCTGCGCGAGGAGATGCGGGGCGAGATCCGCGACATCCAGCGCGAGGCCGGCATCACCGCCGTGTTCGTCACGCACGACCAGACCGAGGCACTGGCGATGTGCGATCGGGTGGCGGTGATGCGGGAGGGCAGGATCGAGCAGGTCGGCACGCCGGAGGAGGTGTATGAGCGACCGGCCACCCTGTTCGTGGCCGGCTTCCTCGGCCGCATGAACCGGATCGCCGCCCCCGTCGCGACGGGGGCGGGGAGGCTCGCGCCGGGGCAGGTGGCGATGGTGCGGCCGCACCGCGTGCGCATCCTGCGCGACGGCGCCGATCCGGGGGGCGCCGAAAATCGCACGCAGGGAACCGTGCGTCGCATCACCTACATCGGTGATGTGGTGCAGGTGGAGGCCGAGACCCCCCTCGGGCGCCTTGCCGCCGAGGTCTCGGGCGCGGCTCCCGAGTGGCGCGGCCTCGCCCCCGGCGCGCCGGTCGGCTTCGCCTGGGCTGCCGCCGACACTCTCGCCTTCGCCGATCCCGCATGACGCGGCCGCACCTTCCCTGGCTGCTGCTGGCGCCCGCGCTGCTGGCCCTGGCGATCGTGTTCCTGCTGCCGATCGCCTGGCTGTTCCGCATCTCCCTGAACATCTCCGAAGGCTCCGGCGCGATGGTGGAGGCGGTGGCGCTCGACAGCTACGCCAAGCTGTTCGGCGACGAGTTCACCTGGACGCTGACGGGCAACTCGTTCCGGCTCGCGGCGATGTGCAGCGCCGCGGCGGTGCTGCTCGCCTATCCGATCGCGCTGTTCCTGTTCCGGACCACCAGCCGCTGGCGCGGCCTGTTGGCCATCCTGGCGGTCGCGCCGCTGCTGGTCTCGGGGGTCGTGCGCGTGGTCGGCTGGCTGGTCGTGCTGGGCGATCAGGGGCTCGTCAACGCCGCGCTGCTCGGCCTCGGCCTCGTGTCCCGGCCGGTGCCGCTGATCAACAACTGGGACGGCGTGGCGATCGGCCTGACCGAGAGCGTGATGCCCTATGTGATCCTGTCGCTGCTCGCCGGGTTCGGCCGGCTCGACCGCGCCGTGGAGGAGGCGGCGGCCACACTCGGTGCGCCGCCCTGGCGGGTGTTCCTGCGCGTCACCCTGCCGCTGTCGCTGCCCGGCGTGATCCTCGGCTGGCTGATCGGCTTCGTCCTGGCGATGAGCGCATTCGTCACGCCGAAGCTGCTCGGCGGCGGGCGGGTGTTCGTGCTCGCGACCGAGATCTACGACCTTGCCCTGGAGTCGGTCGATTGGCCGGCGGCGGCGGCGCTCGCGATGTACGTGCTGACGCTCCTGCTCGTGGTGCTCGCCGCCTACACAACGCTGACGCGCAGGATGGCCGCCTGATGGGCTTCCGCCTGGTCGTCTTCTGCGCCTATCTCTTCCTGCTCGCGCCGGGCATCTTCGTCGCGATCATCGCCTTCTCGTCCGACCGGTTCCTCACCTTCCCCCCGCCCGGGCTGTCGCTGCGCTGGTTCGCGGCGCTGTGGGAGCACGAGGCGCTGATGGGCGCGATGCGGCGCAGCGCCATCCTCGCCGCCGTGGTGACGGCGATCGCGCTCGCGATCGGCGTGCCGGCGGCGTATGCGATCGCGCGGCTCCGCTTCCGCGGCCGCGATGCGATCTTCGCCGCGCTGACCGCGCCGCTCTTGCTGCCGACCCTGGTGCTGGGCCTCGGCATCCTGCTGGTGTTCTTCCCGTTCGGTCTTGCCGCGACGTGGCCCGGTCTCGCGATCGCGCACCTTGCCGTGACGCTGCCCTTCGTCGTGCGCATCATGGTGACCGCGCTGTCGACGCTGCCGCCCGATCTCGAGGACGCCGCCGCGACGCTCGGCGCCACCCCGTTCGCGGTGGTGCGGCGGATCACCCTGCCGCTTGCCCTGCCCGGGCTCATCGCCTCGGCCGCGCTCGCCTTCCTCATCAGCTTCGACGAGGTGGTCATCAGCCTCTTCATCGTCGGGCCACGCCTTTCCACCCTGCCGGTCGAGATGTACCGCTACGTCGAGGGCCGCACCGATCCGCTGGTCGCGGCGCTTGCGGTGGTGCTGATCGCGCTCTCGCTCGGCGTGGTGCTCTTGGTGGAGCGGCTGCTCGGGTTCATGCGCGCCTTGGGGCGCTAGAGCGGCTTCCACACGAGTGGAAACCGCTCTGGGCATTCCGTGCGAGCATCTTCACGCACACGGCTGATTCCAGCCGTGTGCGATCTGCTCTAGGGAGGGTTCTGATGCCGAGATACGAGATCGGACCGATGCCGGAGCCGCTGCCGGCCGCCCTCGTGGCGAAACTGGAACAGGTCGAGACCGCGACGGTCGGCCACTGGCGCCATTGGGGCTTCATGGATCGCGCCATCCAGCCCCTGCTTCGCGACAAGCGGGTCGCCGGCGTCGCCGTCACGCTTGCTATCCCGGGGCCGGACTCGACGCTGCTGCACCACGCGCTCGGCCTGCTCCGCCCCGGGGACGTGCTGGTGGTGGACCGGCTCGGCGACGACCGCCATGCCTGCTGGGGGGGCGGCGTGACCGTCGCCGCCAAGGCTGCCGGCGCCAAGGCGGGCGTCGTCGACGGCCCCTGCACGGACCTCGCGGAGATCAGGGACAGCGACTTCCCGATCTGGTGCCGCGGCTTGGCCCCGATCACCACGCGCCTCTACGACCTCGGCGGGCGGCTGAACAAGCCCGTGTCCTGCGGCGGGGTCGCGGTGATGCCGGGCGACGTGATCCTGGCCGACGAATCGGGCGTGCTGGTGCTGCCGCGCGAGGAGGCGGAGGCCGAGGCCGATGCAGCGATCGCGCGCCAGGCGCGCGGGCGCGAGAGCCAGGACAAGGTGAAGACCGGCGCGAAGCTCGGGGACCTCTCCGGCGCGACGGCGAAGGTGGCGGCCGCACTGCGCGGCTGATGGACGCGACGCCGGAGGAGGCAATCGCCGGCGCTTTGGCCCTTCTGGTCCGCGCCGCTGCCGACCCGCGCCATCCCCGCCGCATTGTCCAGCTCGCCACGACCAGGCTCGATGGCACGCGCAGCGCCGCAGCATCATCCTCCGCGCCGTCCATCCGGCCGGCCGCGTCCTGCGCGTCCGCACGGATCGTCGCAGCGCCAAGGTGTCCGAGATCGCCGCTGCGCCGCGCGCCGCGCTGCTCGCGTGGAACCCGCGGGCGCGCGTGCAGCCCCGCCTCGCCGGCCGCGCCGAGGTGCCGACGTGCGGTCCCGCATGGCAGGCCGCGTGGGACGCGACACCTCCCCGATCGCGTCGCGACTATGCGCAGGCCGATCCGCCCGGCCTGCGCGTAGCCGCTCCGCCCGCCGTGCCGAACCATCCGCAACCGGAACGCAACGTCGCCGTCATTCTCCTCGTCGTCGATCGCCTCGACCGGCTTGGGCTTGCGCCCGGTGCACGTGAGAGGGCAAGTTTCGCATGCGACAGTGGCGTTGCGCACGGAACCTGGCGCGTGCCCTGACACGTCGAGGAGCACGCTGTGGAGAAGAAGACCCAGATCAACACTTGGTACATCCTTGCCGCCATGCTTGGCGTGCTGCTGATCCAGGATCTTCTGACAGCGGCGCGCCAGACCGAGACGCTGCCCTATTCCGATTTCAAGCGCCTGGTGGCGGAGGGCCGAGTCGCCGAGGTGACGGTCGGTGAACGGCGGATCACCGGTCGCTTCCGCGAACCGATCGACGGACGGCCCTACTTCATCACCCAGCGGGTGGACGACAGCCTCGCCGCGGACCTCGCCAGGGCGGGCGTGACCTTCACCGGCGCGCCCGAGCCCGGCTTCCTGGTGACGCTGATGTCGTGGATCGTGCCGGCGCTGGTGTTCTTCGGGCTCTGGTTCTTTCTGATCCGCCGCTTCGCCGATCGAGCCGGGTTCGGCGGCATGATGACGGTCGGCAAGTCCAAGGCGAAGGTCTATGTCGAGAAGGACACCGGCACGACCTTCGCCGACGTCGCTGGTGCCGACGAGGCCAAGGCTGAACTCCAGGAGATCGTCGCCTTCCTGAAGGACCCCCAGACCTACGGCCGGCTCGGCGCGCGCTCGCCGAAGGGCGTGCTGCTGGTCGGCCCGCCGGGCACGGGCAAGACGCTGCTTGCCCGCGCCGTCGCCGGCGAGGCGGGCGTGCCGTTCTTCTCGATCTCGGGCTCGGAGTTCGTCGAGATGTTCGTCGGCGTCGGTGCCGCGCGCGTGCGCGACCTGTTCGAGCAGGCACGCAAGGCGGCTCCCTGCATCATCTTCATCGACGAGCTCGACGCGCTCGGCCGCGCGCGCACGGCCGGGCCGATCACCGGCGGCTACGACGAGAAGGAGCAGACCCTGAACCAGCTCCTCGTCGAGCTGGACGGCTTCGACGCCTCGGCCGGCATCGTGCTCCTCGCTGCCACCAACCGGCCGGAGATCCTCGACCCGGCGCTCACGCGCGCGGGGCGGTTCGATCGCCAGGTCGCGCTCGACCGGCCGGACCGGAAGGGACGGCGCGAGATCCTGGCGGTGCATGTGCGCAAGGTGAAGCTCGCGCCCGATGTGGATCTCGACGCGATCGCCGGCTTGACCCCGGGGTTCACCGGGGCCGATCTCGCCAACCTGGTGAACGAGGCGGCGCTGGCGGCGACGCGCGCGAAGCGCAACGCGGTGACGAGCGAGGACTTCACGGTCGCGATCGAGCGCATCGTCGCCGGGATCGAGCGGCGTTCGCGGCTGATGAACGCGGATGAGCGCAGGCGCGTCGCCTATCACGAACTCGGCCATGCGCTGGTGGCACTCTCGGTTCCCGGCGCTGATCCGGTGCACAAGGTCAGCATCATCCCGCGCGGGGTTGGCGCGCTCGGCTACACGATGCAGCGCCCGACGGAGGACCGGTTCCTGCTGACCAGCGCCGAGCTGAAGGGGCGCATGGCGGTGCTGCTCGGCGGGCGGGCGGCGGAGGACCTCGTGTTCGGGGAGATCTCGACCGGCGCGCAGGATGATCTGATGCGCGCGACCGAGATCGCGCGCGGCATGGTGACGCGCTACGGCATGTCCGAGACCCTGGGCGAGGTCGCCTACGAGACCGAGACGAGCCGCTTTCTCGGCCTGCCGATCGAAGGCGGCGGCCGGCGCTTCTCGGAGCAGACCGCGCGCGAGATCGACCTCGCGGTCAAGAGCCTGGTGTCCGAGGCCCACGCGAGGGCGCGGAACATCCTGGAGCGGCGCCGCGCGGAGCTCGACTCGCTCGCGGCCACACTGCTGGAGCGCGAGACGCTCGGCCCCGAGGATCTGCCGAAACCGGTATCTTCACGCAACGACACCGAAGCGTCATCCCGATCCGCGCCGTCTGCGCTACCGGAGCCGCCATGAGCGGGACCATTGTCGCCTATGGGCTCTCGACCGAGGGAATGTGCGAGCCCGACCCGCTTGCGCGCGAACTTGCGCTGTTCGCCGAAGCCGGCTGCACGGCGGCCGAGATCTCGTTGCAGAACGGCTTCGCCGTCACGGGCGGGCGGGTGAATGTTGCCGAGGTCGAGGCGCTGGCGGCCGTGCTGCGACGTTTCCCGTTGCGCTACACCGTGCACGGTCCGCTCGGCATGAACCTGATGGACGCGGCGCATCACGACCTGCACCGGGCGGTGTGTCGGGCGATGATCGAGGCGACGGGGGCGCTGGGCGCCGGCGTGCTGGTGGTGCACGGCGGCGTGTGGGAGCGCGGCCTTGCGCCGGAGGAGGTCGAGCGGCGCAAGCGCATGGAGGTGGGGGCGCTGCGCGAGCTCGGCGATGTCGCCGCGCGGCACGGCGTCATCCTTGCGCTGGAGAACCTGCCGCCGCTGCCGCACATCCCGGAGACGCACGACGCCTGGGGGATCGCGGCGCAGGTGGAGGCGGCGGCGCATCCGCAGGTCGGCGCGACGCTCGACATCGGCCACGCGGCGATGATGGCGACGGCGAAGCAGCAGGATCTTTCCGCCTCCATCGCCGCGATGGCGCCGCACGTGGTGCATCTGCATCTGCAGGACCAGTTCGGCCGGCTGGACACGATCCGCCTGCCGGGCGCGGGCGAGAAACTTGCCTACGGAACTGGTGACCTCCACGCCCCGCCCGGCTGGGGCGCGATTCCCTTCGAGCGACTGCTTGCGGGATTCGCGCCGCGTGCCGGGACGGTGATGATCTACGAGCTGGCAGGGAAGTTCTTCCGCTTCGTCCCCGAGACCGCGGCCGCGCTGCGGCGGTTCGCGGGGATCATAGGAACGGCGCGTCAGGCGGCCTGAGCCGCGGCCTCGGCCGCGATGGCGCGGATGCGGCGGATCAGTGCGGCGACGCCGTTGCCGCGGTTCGCCGAGAGATTGCCGATCAGATCCAGCTCCTTGAGGAAACCGGGGTCGATGGCGAGGATCTCCTGCGGCGTGCGGCCGGAATAGACGCGCAGCAGCATCGCGACGAGCCCCTGCACGATCGCCGCATCCGAGGCGCCGGCGAGCCAGAGCCGGCCGTTGTCGAGGCGCGGTTCGATCCACACCTGGCTCTGGCAGCCATCGACCTTGCGCGAGGGCTCCTTCCACGCCTCCGGGAAGGGCGGAAGCGCGCGGCCCCAGTCGATCACCTGCTCGTAGCGGTCCATCCAGTCGTCGAGGAACTCGAATTCGTCCTTCAGCGCCGCGATTGCGTCGGTGCCGGAGGGTTCGGACGGGGTGACGAAGGGCGCAGCCATGCCAGGGAGATGGCTGTTGGCGGGCCGCGCTCAAGTGGTCCTGGGTTCCAAGGGCCTTGCGGCCCTTGGTAGGTCCAGGGCGAAGCCCTGGTGGGGTGCGGGGCAACGCCCCGCGAGGGTCAGCGCAGCGCGGCGTTGATCTCCTCGAGCGCCGCCGCGCCCGGGCAGAGCGCGGCATCATCGAGCCGGTTCAACGGCGTGGCGACCGTGCCGAGATGATGGTGCAGGTCCTCCGGGTGCGGATCGACGTAGAGCAGGCCGGTGACGATCTCGCCCATGGCCTTGTGGCGGGCGAGGTAGTTCAGCGCCGCGACGCGGTCGGTCGGGTCATGCTCCTCATGGAGCTTGCGCATCCGCAGCACCGAGCCGTCGTGCTGTGTCACCTCGATCATCTCGCCCGGCGCGTAGGAGGCGGTGATCGGCATGCGGTCGAAGAACACGTCGAGCCGGTTCACCGCCTCGTTATGCTCGCGCACGTAGTCGTAGCTCTTGGTGCTGCCCTCGTGGTTGTTGAACGCGACGCAGGGGCTGATGCAGTCGATGAAGGCGACACCCTGATGCGTCAGTGCGCCCTTGATCAGCGGCACGAGCTGGTTTTTGTCGCCCGAGAAGCTGCGCGCCACAAAGGTCGCGCCGAGCTCCAGCGCGAGCGCCACGAGGTCGATCGGCTCGTCGGTGTTCACCGCGCCCTTTCTGGCCTTCGAGCCCTTGTCGGAGGTCGCGGAGAACTGGCCCTTGGTGAGTCCGTAGACGCCATTGTTCTCGACGATGTAGGTCATGTTGACGCCGCGGCGCATCAGGTGGGCGAACTGGCCGAGGCCGATCGAGGCGCTGTCGCCGTCGCCCGAGACGCCGAGATAGATCAGGTCGCGGTTCGCAAGGCTTGCCCCGGTCAGCACCGAGGGCATCCGCCCGTGCACCGAGTTGAAGCCGTGGCTCGCGCCGAGGAAGTAGTCGGGCGTCTTCGAGGAGCAGCCGATGCCGGAGAGCTTGGCGACACGATGCGGCGGGATCGAGAGCTCCCACACCGCCTGCACGATCGCCGCACTGATTGAGTCATGGCCGCAGCCGGCGCAGAGCGTGCTGATCGAGCCCTCGTAGTCGCGCCGCGTGAGCCCGAGCGCGTTGGTGGGCAGCTTCGGATGATGCAGGGTCGGCTTGAGATAGCTCATGGCACGGTCCTCCGCAGCGGGACAACGTCGAGCGCGCTGGCGTGACGGCCGATGGCGGCGCGGATGAAGCGGGCGGTGATCGGCGTGCCGTCATAGTGCAGGATCGGCACCAGCCGGGCGGGGTCGATGCCGCATTCGGTCGTGATCAGCGTGCGCAGCTGCGCGTCGCGGTTCTGCTCGACCACGAACACCGTCTCGTGCGCCGCGATGAAACGCCCGACATCGTCGTGGAAGGGGAAGGCGCGGATGCGCATCGCGTCGAGATGGATGCCGTCCTCCTCGAGCCCGACCAGGGCTTCGCGCATCGCGGCCGACGTGCTGCCGTAATAGATCACGCCGTAGGGCGTCGCGCGGCTCGCCTTCCGTTCGATCGGCGCCGGCACGAGCGTCTTGGCGGTCTCGAACTTGCGCAGCAGCCGCTGCATGTTGTCGACATAGGCGGGGCCATGCTCGGTGTACTTCGCGAAGCGGTCGCGCGAGGTGCCGCGGGTGAAGAAGGCGCCCTTCGTCGGATGCGTGCCGGGATAGGTGCGATACGGGATGCCGTCGCCATCGACGTCGAGGTAGCGCCCGAAGGTGGCGCCCGCCTCCAGCATCTCGGCCGTCATGACCTTGCCGCGGTCCATCCGCTTCGCATCGTCCCAGGCGAAGGGTTCGCACAGCCAGTCGTTCATGCCGATGTCGAGGTCGAGCATGACAAAGACAGTGGTCTGCAGGCGGTCGGCGAGATCGAAGGCCGCTGCGCCGAAGTCGAAGCACTCGCGCGGATCCTCGGGCAGCAGCAGCACGTGCTTGGTGTCGCCGTGGCTCGCGTAGGCTGCCGCGAGGATGTCGGATTGCTGCGTGCGCGTCGGCATGCCGGTGGAGGGGCCGGCGCGCTGGACATCGAAGATCACGGCCGGGATCTCGGCGAAGTAGGACAGGCCGACGAACTCCTGCATCAGCGAGATGCCGGGCCCCGACGTCGCGGTGAAGGCACGCGCGCCGTTCCAGGATGCGCCGATGACGATGCCGAGCGAAGCGAGCTCGTCCTCCGCCTGCACGATGGCGTAGCGCTTGCGCTGGTCCGGGTCGGTGCGGAAGCGGCGGCAGTAGCGCTCGAACGCCTCGGCGAGCGAGGTGCTCGGCGTGATCGGATACCATGCGCAGACCGTCGCCCCGCCGTAGACCGCACCGAGGGCGGCTGCGCTATTGCCGTCCACGTAGATGCGGTTGCCGACCTTGTCGGCGCGCTCGAGCCGCAACCCGATCGGCGCGAGATGCGCCGCCGCCCAGTCGCGGCCGATGTGGAAGGCCTCGCGGTTCGAGGCCGCGAGCTTCTCCTTGCCCCTGTACTGCTCCGCGAGCAGGCGCTCGACCACCGCAGGGTCGATGCCGAGCAGCGACGAGAGCGCGCCGACATACATGATGTTCTTGAACAGTTGGCGCTGGCGCGCATCGGCGTAGCGGGCGTTGCACAGCTCGGTGAGCGGCACGCCGAGCACGGTGATGTCGTCGCGGAACCGGCTCGCCGGCAGCGGCTTGGTGCTGTCGTAGACGAGATAGCCGCCTGGCTCGATCTCGGCGACGTCGCGATCCCAGGTCTGCGGGTTCATCGCCACCGCCATGTCCACGCCGCCGCGGCGGCCGAGATGGCCCTCGCCGCTGACGCGCACCTCGAACCAAGTCGGCAGGCCTTGGATGTTCGAGGGGAAGATGTTGCGCGAAGCGATCGGTATGCCCATGCGCAGGATCGCCTTGGCGAAGAGCTGGTTGGCCGAGGCCGACCCGGAGCCGTTGACGTTGGCGAACTTGACGACGAAGTCGTTGGTAGCCTTCAGCGGCAGCATGCGGTCGCCCCGTTGGCGTAGGTCTTGGCGGCCTCGAGATAGAATTTCTGCATGTCCCATGCCCCGGTGGGGCAGCGTTCGGCGCACAGGCCGCAATGCAGGCAGACGTCCTCGTCCTTGACCATCACCCGCCCGGTCTTCAGTCCGTTCGCGACGTAGAGGTCCTGGCTGCGGTTGATCGCCGGGGCCTTCAGCCGGGTGCGCAGTTCCTCCTCCTCGCCGTTCTCGGTGAAGGTGATGCAGTCGGTCGGGCAGATGTCGACGCAGCCGTCGCACTCGATGCAGAGCCTCGCATCGAACACCGTCTGCACGTCGCAATTGAGGCAGCGCTTAGCCTCCTTGTAGGCGAGCTCGCAATCGTAGCCGAGCTCCACCTCGACGCGGATGTCGCGGAGCGCGAGCCGCTCCTCGACATGCGGCACCTTGTAGCGGAGGTCGATCGAGACGTCGTTGTCGTAGCTCCACTCGTGGATGCCCATCTTCTGGCTGGCCATGCGCACATGCGGGGCGGGCCGCGCGCGCACGTCCTCGCCGCGGCAGAAGAGGTCGATCGAGATCGCGGCCTCGTGGCCGTGCGCGACCGCCCAGATGATGTTCTTCGGGCCGAATGCGGCATCGCCGCCGAAGAAGACGTTCGGCAGCGTCGATTGCAGCGTGAGGGGGTCGAGCTTCGGCAGGCCCCGGCGGTCGAACGCCACACCGATGTCGCGCTCGATCCAGGGAAACGCGTTCTCCTGGCCGATCGCCACCAGCACGTCGTCGCACGCGAAGGTGGCGTCGGGTTCGCCGCTGGGAACCAGACTGCGCCGCCCCGTGGCGTCGTACTCGGCCTTGACCTTCTCGAAGACCATGCCGGTCAGCCGCCCGTTCTCGTGCAGCACCTGCTTCGGTACGAGGTAGTTGAGGATCGGGATGCCTTCGCGCATCGCATCCTCCTTCTCCCAGGGCGACGCCTTCATTTCCTCGAAGCCGGAACGGACGATCACCTTGACGTCCTCGCCGCCAAGGCGGCGGGCGGAGCGGCAGCAATCCATCGCGGTGTTGCCGCCGCCGAGCACGATCACGCGCCTGCCGATCCGTTCGACGTGGCCGAACGAGACCTTCGCCAGCCACTCAATGCCGATATGGATGTTGGCCGCGGCTTCGGCGCGACCGGGAACGTCGAGATCGCGCCCGCGAGGCGCGCCGCAGCCGACGAACACGGCGTCGAAGCCTTCGGCGAGCAGCGCCTTCAGGCTCCGCACGCGGTGATTGTAATGGGTCACCACGCCGCCGCGGCGCGTGATGTAGCCGACCTCCTCCTCGATCACGCTCTCCGGCAGGCGGAAGCGCGGGATCTGGGTCCACATGAAGCCGCCGCCGCGCGCCTCGGCGTCATAGACGTGGATTTCGTAGCCGAGTAGGGCGAGGTCGCGGGCCACTGTCAGGCTCGCCGGCCCGGCGCCGACGCAGGCGATGCGCTTGCCGTTCTTCCGCGCCGGGATGGGCGGCATCCGGCTCAGCACCTCCTCCTTGTTGTCCGCGGCCACACGCTTTAGGCGGCAGATGGCGACCGGCTCCTTCTCGACGCGCCCGCGCCGGCAGGCCGGCTCGCAGGGCCGGTCGCAGGTCCGGCCGAGGATCCCGGGAAAGACGTTCGAATGCCAGTTGATCATGTAGGCGTCGGTGTAGCGGCCAGCCGCGATCAGCCGGATGTATTCCGGCACCGGCGTATGCGCCGGACACGCCCACTGGCAGTCCACCACCTTGTGGAAGTGGGTAGGGGTGCTCAAGTCCGTGGGCTTCAAGCGCTTCCTCCCCGCCTCTGCCGATGCAGTGCCGCAGAGGCGTTGTCCGTGCCCTGCCTCTCATGATGGGGCCACCGAGCGATCGCGACAACGGCGCGCGCGCGGACGTCAAGCTCTTCGGGCCGCGGCGCGAGGCGGAAGGCGGCAAGGGCCTCTTTCCCGGTGGCCGCAGAGGTCCCACACTGACCGTTCGCGCCAAGGAGAGGGACCGCCGCGGTGGCCATCGACCATCTCACGCAGAACTGGACCGTCACCAAGCCCGCCGCGCGAGGCCGCAAGGGCATGGTCGTCTCGCAGGCGCGAACGGCGGCGCAGGCGGGCGTCCAGATCCTGGAGGCGGGCGGCAGCGCGGCGGACGCGGCGGTGGCGACCGCTTTCGCGCTGGCTGCGGTCGAGCCGTGGAACTCGGGGCTGGGCGGGGTCGGCTTCGCGGTCGTGCATCCGGCGGGCGAGCGGTCGGCACGCGTGGTGGATTTCGGCCCCGTGGCGCCGGCAAGGCTCGACCCGGGGCTGTTCCCGCTGGTGTCCGGCAAGTCGGAGCATCTCTTCGCCTGGCCGAACGTGCTGGACGATCGCAATGTGCATGGCCCGCTTTCGGTCGTTATCCCTTCCGCGGTCGCAGGCTATGCCGAGGTCCATCGGCGCTGGGGTCGACTGCCCATGAGGGACGTGCTGGCGCCGGCGATCGCGCTTGCCAGGGCGGGGCTGCCCGTGGACTGGGTGACGGCGCTCAAGCTCGCCTCGGCCGCGGCTGACCTGCGGCGCTACGCGGAAAGCGCGCGCATCTACCTGCCCGATGGGCTGCCGCCGGCGCCGCCCTATGTCGGCCCGGCGAAGCGGATCGTGCTCGGCAACCTTCCGGCGACGCTGGAGCGGCTGGCGGAGGCGGGCTTGGAGGACTTCTACCGCGGCGACCTCGCTGCCGCCATCGCCGCGGACATGGCCGCGCTCGGCGGCGTGCTCGACGGCACCGATCTCGCTGCCTGCACGGCGCGCCTCGGGGAGGCGAGCCGGCATCCCTGGCGCGGCCGGGTGATCCAGGGCGCGGGCGGGCTGACCGCCGCGCCGACCATGCAGCGGGTGCTGGAGGCGCTTGCAGGCGAGCGCTTCGGCGCCGTGCCCGACGTCGCCTTCTTCACCGCCTTCGCCGCGGCGATGCAGCGCGCCTACGCGGAACGGCTCGCCGGCCTCGGCGACACCACGCCAGCGAACCCGCGCGCGGCGGAGGCCTGCACCACCCATCTGACCGCCGTCGATGCCGACGGGATGATGGTGTCGATGACGACCACACTGCTCTCCTCGATGGGCAGCCGCATGGTGCTGCCGCGCACGGGCGTGCTGATGAACAACGGCGTGTTCTGGTTCGACCCGCGGCCGGGGCAGGCGAACAGCATCGGCCCGCGCAAGCGCCCGCTCTGCAACATGAGCCCGATCGTGGTCGCGAAGGATGGCGCGCCGGAGATCGCCGCCGGCGCCTCGGGCGGACGGCGCATCCTCGCCGCCGTGCTGCAGACCCTGCTGTTCGTGCTCGAGTTCGGCATGGACCCGGTGGAGGCCGCGCACCATCCGCGCATCGACGTCAGCGGCGAGACCGGCGTCTCCGCCGATCCGCGGCTCGCGCCCGCGATCCTCGCCGCGCTGCGCGACCGCTTCGGCGCCGAGGAGGTCGAGCACACCGTGATGCCGGTGAACTACGCCTGCCCGAACATGATCGTGATCGGCGCGGACGGCGGGCGCACCGGCATCAGCGACGTGATCAACCCCTGGAGCGGTGCGGTCGCGCAGGGCTGAGCCATCCGGGCTTCAGCCGCCGGGCGGCGTCAGCCCCGCCTGCGCGGCGCACCAGCGCGCGGTTTGCTCGTGGGTGGCGAACCACACGCCGGCCCTAGACTTAATGTGCTCGATGAGCCGGTCGAGCAGCGGCAGGCGCGAGCGGTGGCCGATCACATGCGGGTGCATGGTGAGCAGGAACATCCCGCCCTCGTCGTAGGCGCCGTCGAACTCGGCGCGGAAGATCTCCTCGACTGCGGAGGGCGGCGTGTAGGGCCTGAGCGCCGAGAACCGCACCATGTTGAAATAGACCGCATCGTCGCGGATCCATTCCGGCGGCAGTTCGACGATGCCGGTGGGCTCGCCGTCGGCGACCAGCTCGTAGGCGTCGTCGTCGGCCATCAGACTCGAGTCGTAGAGCAGGCCCAGCTCGCGGATGATCGACAGGGTCGCGGTCGAGAAATCCCAGGAGGCCGTGCGGATCCCGACCGGCCGCCGCCCCGCGATCCGCTCCAGCGCATCGGCGGCGCGGAAGGTGAGGTCGCGCTCGGCGGAAGCGGGCAGCGTCGTGTTCGCCTCGTGGATCCAGGAGTGGATGCCGATCTCGTGGCCCTCGTCGGCCAGCGCCCGCACCTCCTCCGGATAGAGCAGCGCCGCGACGGCCGGATAGAAGAAGGTGGCGCGCACGCCGTGCCGGTCGAGCAGGCGGCGGATGCGCGGAACCGCCTGGCGGTTGCCGTACTGTCCCTGGCTGATGCGCATCGGACTCTCGTCGGCGTCGCGCAGCGGGATCGTGTCGTGATCGGCGTCGAAGGAGAGGGTGACGCAGCAGCGCGCGCCGTCGGGCCAAATGGCGGGGCGCATGGAGCGGCCGGCGCGTGCGCGATGGACGATGCGGCGCCAGACCTCGTCCGGCCACTCCCAGGGCTGGCCGTGCCGGCGCGTCGTCTCGGTCTCGGGCATCGGCGGTGTCCTCGCGTCGCGCTGCCGCGACCATGGCCGGTTGCCTGCGGCGCGGCAAGCGGTCACGCTGCGGCGATCGATCCAGAGAGCCGACCCGCATGACCGACCTCGCTACGCTTTCCGCTGCGGCCTTGCTGCGCGGCTATGCCCGCCGCGCGTTCTCGCCGCGCGAGGTCGTGCGCGCCTGCCTCGACCGCATCGCCCGGCTCGAGCCGCAGCTCAACGCGATGGTGGTGATCGACGCGGAAGGTGCCGAACGGGCCGCCGCGGAGAGCGAGCATCGCTGGTTCGCCGGACGGCCGCTCGGCGCGCTCGACGGCGTGCCGGCGACGGTGAAGGATCTGGTCGATCTGGCGGGATTTCCGACGCGGCGCGGCAGCCGTCTGACCGATCCCGCGCCGGTCGCGCACGACGCGCCGTCGGTCATCGGGCTGAAGGCGGCGGGCGCGGTGATCCTCGGCAAGACCACGACCACCGAGTTCGGCTGGAAATCGCCGGGCGACTGCCCGCTGCACGGCGTGACGCGCAATCCCTGGAACACCGCGATGACCCCGGGCGGCTCCTCGTCGGGTGCGGGTGCTGCGTGCGCGGGCGGCTACGGGCCGTTGCACATCGGCACCGATGCCGGCGGCTCCATCCGCATCCCGGCGGCATGGTGCGGCATCGTCGGCGTCAAGCCGAGTTTCGGCCGGGTGCCGCAATGGCCGCTCGGCGCCTTCGCCGCGGTCGCGGTGGCGGGGCCGATGACGCGGAACGTCGCGGATGCGGCGCTGATGCTGGGCGCGATGGCGCGGTTCGACTGGCGCGACCCGTTCGCGCTGCCCGACCCCGAGCCCGGCTGGCCAGGGCCCGTGCGGACCGATGTCGACGGTCTGCGCATCGCCATCGTGCGCCGGGTCGGCTTCGCCGCTCCCGCCGACGAAGCGGCCTGGGCCGCCGTGGAACGGGCCGCGACCGCGCTGGACGAACGCGGCGCGATCCTCGAGGAGGCGGACCCCGACCTGCCGGACACGCGCGCGGTGTTCGTGCAGGTGTGGTCGCACGCGCTGGCGCGGCTGGTGGGCTCGATGCCGGCGGAGAAGCGCGGGCTGCTCGACCCGGGTCTGGTCGGGCTCGCCCGGCGCGCCGCGCCGATGACCGCCACCGAGTATCTGGCGGTGCAGGCGGCGGCGATCGAGACGGCGCACGGCATGGCGGCGTTCCATCGCCGGTTCGACGCGCTGCTCTGCCCGGCGGTGCCGGCGGCGGCGGGACCTGTCGAGACGCCGGTCGAGACACCGGAGGAGGATCTCTGGCGGCACTGGGCGCCCTGGACCTTCGCGTTCAACCTGTCGCGCCAGCCGGCGGTGACGGTGCCGACCGGGCTCGACGCGAACGGCCTGCCGCGCGCGGTGCAGGTCGCGGCGCCGCTCTACGGGGATGCGCTCGCGCTGCGCGTCGCGGCGGCGATCGAGGCGTCGCTCGAGCCGCCGACGCTCGCACCGCTGTAGCCGTGCCGCGGCCGATCATGTCCGTGCGTCCCGTCATCGGCCTGATGGCGAAAGCACCGCGTCCGGGCTTCGCCAAGACGCGGCTGATCCCGGCGCTCGGCACGGCGGGGGCGGCCGCGCTGGCCGAGGCGTTCATCGCCGATACTGCCATGCTGCTGCGCGGCACCGGTGTGGATGTCGTCGTGCTCGCGACACCGCCCGAGGCGGCGGCGGTGCTGTCCGCGCTCTCCGGTTTCCCGGCGATCGCCCAGCGCGACGGCGATCTCGGCGCGCGCATCTCCGGCGCCTTCGCCGATCTGGCCGCGCGCGGTCACGCACCGGTGCTGCTGATGGGGACGGACAGCCCGACGCAGCCGCAGGCGCATGTGACGACGGCGTTGTCCCTGTGCGCTGCGCACCCCGATGCACTCGTGCTCGGGCCGGCGGAGGACGGCGGCTACTGGTGCGTCGGGCTGTCGCGGCCGCAGCCTGGACTGTTCGCGGGCATCGCCTGGGGCACCGGCTCGGTGCTGGCCGAGACCAAGGCGCGGGCGGCGCGGCGCGGCGTCCCGGTCGTGCTCGGACCGCGGTGGCACGACGTGGACGAGCCGGCTGACCTGCTGCGCCTGCGCCTGGAACTTGCCGGCGATCCCGCGCTTGCGCCCCGCACGCGCGCGGTGCTCGGGCTCGTCCCGTGAGGCGGCAACAGGTTCCTCCCGGGATGGACCGGTCGGGCCAGAGCGGTTTCCACGCGACCGGAAACTGCTCCGGGTGTTCCGTCGGAGCGTCTTCCCGCGCAGGGCTGATTCCAGCCGTCCGCGATCTGCTCTAGCCTCTGCCGCGCAACGCTGTCGGGAGGATGCGATGATGCGACGCCGCCTCGCCCTCAGGCTCACGCTCGGCCTGCCGGCGCTGATCGGCTCGGCGCGGGCGCAGGCGTGGCCGGATCGCCCGCTCACCATGATCGTGCCGTTCCCTCCCGGCGGACAGGCGGACCTCGCCGCGCGGCCGATCGCGGCGGCGATGGAGAAGCTGCTCGGCCGGCCGGTGGTCGTCGTCAACCGCGGCGGGGCGGGCGGGGCGGTGGGCAACCGCGCGGCGGCGCAAGCCGCGCCGGACGGATACACGCTGCTGATGACGCTCTCCTCGCTCGCGGTGCTGCCGGAGGCGGATCGCCTGTTCGGCCGCACGCCCAGCTACGAGGTGAGCCAGCTCGCGCCGGTGGGGCGGGTGCTCGCCGATCCGACGC
>Ga0308410_1000699_pt1 | contig 18462 bp, 18 predicted proteins | sample HotsprOSTMatCore_FD_203467 | JGI IMG/M metagenome (GOLD analysis project Ga0308410, IMG submission 203467) | Hot spring phototrophic mat microbial communities from Octopus Spring, Yellowstone National Park, Wyoming, United States -... | ecosystem: Environmental > Aquatic > Thermal springs > Hot...
AGCATTGGTGTTTGTCCCAGAGCAGGCTGGGAAATTCCGCCTTGGTCCAAAAAAGGTATTGGGGGAAGGTCACGCCTCGGTTTCCTAGGCCCCGGGTCTCTTAAGTATTCCGAGAGTTTCGAACTCTTTTGCTCCCAGGAAGCATGCTCCCTCCGAGGCCGGGCTGTCTGCCACGGTCCTAAGCGGAGGAAAGGAAGCGCTACAAAAAACTCCCGGGGATTGGCGGAGGCAAGTAACTTTGTAGCCACAACCGCCCAGTTTTTCGAAGGCTTTAGCTCCACGGTTTGCTCGGCTCTGAATCGCTTCCCCCGGCCTTCCCATTAATTCGGGGGCTTTTCCGGGAAAATGACGCCCCCCTGTCACAGGCCTAAACGGCTTTGAGGCAACGAATATGCGATTACCTGAGACAGGTGCCCTTTCCAAGTCGGAAGCTACAAAACAGCCGGCCTCAAGCTCAGCCTCTTTCCCAAAAAGGCAAGTATCACCCTTTGGCGGCGTTGCTCCGGATTCCAGGAGGTTCTGCTGGACTGCCCGATCGACCACTCCTGCTTTCGAGGAAATTTGCAAGTTTCTTCAAACTCGGACACGTGTCCAATTACCCCAGCCGAAGCGCGCCTCCACCAACAACGCCCTCAAGGCTAGATCTAACACCATTGCATACCAAGCACCGCGAACACCCAGTTGGAAGGCCGGCACTACGGTATTGGGAAGAATCTCAAAGGATGGAAGAGCTAAGAGGTAAGTTGCCGGTATCCGGACGCCCATAAACCCGATTAGGGAAATGGCCAAGGTAATCCGGGTGTCCCCGGCTCCACGTAGTCCTGCACTGGTAATCATGACTATAGCAAGAGGCACCATTCCGATCCCGATGATACGCAAAAGCGGTGCGGCTGTGCGGGCTACTTCCTGCTGGGTTAATGAGACAAAAAGGTAAGGTAGCCAGGGTGCCAAAATAAGTAAGCCCAAACCACCTATTCCCATGATCAGGCATCCTAGGTTTCGGGCTATTTGGACGGCCTTTTTCGCCAAGTCGGGTGACCCCGCTCCTAAATATTGCCCCGCCAAGGTTGCTGCGGCTGCTTGAATGGCGATTCCCGGTAGAAAGGCGATTGATTCGATGCTGAGAGCCACCCCGTGAGCCGCAGTGGCCAAAGTGCCCAGCCGATTGATTAAGCTCAAAAACCATAATTGACATCCGATTACTACAAGGTTGTCCACTCCCCCGGGAATCCCTACCCGGAGGATCCTTTTCACAAGCCGAAGGTCTATTCTGTCGAATTGCAGCTGGAGCTTAAGACCATGCCGCCCATTAAGAACGAGGACAAGTAGCACCACGGTTCCTCCAAGAAACCCGATGGCCGTGCCCACCGCCAAGCCTAACCAATCCAGAGTGGGGAGGGGGCCGACCCCGAGGCAAAGCCCCCAGCTGAACCCGATATTCAGAGTGTTTACGACAGCCATCACGATGAATCCTGCCACCGTATCCCCTGCCGATCGAAGGCATCCTATCGTCACCGCTTGGAACGCAATCAAAGGGATACAGGGAGTGACCACACGCAGGTAGACTTGAGCTGCTCCGGCTGCGGGACCATCTAGCTGCAGCAAAGAAACTGCCTGAGGGATAAGTGGGATGCCCAGGGCTGTGGCTGGAACAGACAGCAAAAAAGCCATGGCCAAAGCGTGGTGGAAAACGCGGTTGGCCTCGGAGAAATCTTTGGCCCCGATAGCTCGAGCGGTGATGGCTGCAGCCCCCACAGAGAGAGTGGAAAATATTCCATAAACCAACCACAGGAGGTAACCGATGACCGTCATCGCAGCGAGGTGCTCTGTGGCAAGGTAGTGGCCGCTAAGTAGCCGATCGGATAATCCCACCAACATCGACAGGATCTGTTCCCCAAGCACAGGGGCGGCAAGAACAAGAATCTGTCGACGAAGATCATTCGAGGAGCTCACCTGGGGTTTCACGGTCGGTAAATCTACGGACTCCCCGATAAGGAGATACCTTTCTGTTTCGCTCATCACAGTCAACGTATACTGCTACGGGCGTTCCAACCGGCGGATAAAAATCCTAAGGGAGCCTAAAGACTTTCCCCAATCTAGATATTGTCTGAAAGACAAACGATCGCGTCACCGGCAAAAGAATGTCCCGGTTTGCAGGTCTCCCGAGAGCATCTCTATAAAGCACCCTAACGCTGAGCCGGGGCTGAAACGGTTCAATGATCCAGAGGATCTGCTGAAACGGTTCAATAATTCGGAGGATCTTTAGAACACTCTCTTAAGAACGATTTTGAAGTCGGGCTGGGGAGGGCGGTGAAGGATTTTCAATTTCCTTCATACCCTTCCAGAATGGCTTAAGAGAAAGTCATTTTGGGGTTGAGTGGAAAAGTAGCGAGAGTGGCTAGCGTAAGAGGCCGCCGAGCTGGGCTTTTCCTTCGTGAAGCACACTTAGGATCGCCGGGGTAGAATAACCGTCTAAAGGTGGGGAAATATAAGCTTGTCCCCCAATAAGGGTGATAAAAACTGCAACAGCTGTATCTTTTTGCTGCATTAGAATAAAACAGGCGGACCGGGTCGGGCCGCTTGGTCCCGGTCCGCCTGCTCGAACGGAAGTTCGTCACTTCCGCGCCCTTGAGAACCGTGCGCGTTACGGGGGAGTGGGGATTAGGAGGCCCGGCTCTCAAAGGCTAGGCCTTTTCGCGGAGTGGGGGGATACACTCCACGGAGGCAGGCCCAAGCCTCGCGCTTTGCGTCCGGCAGTGTCCGAAGAGACCACCGGACTCTCTGGGGGGTGACTGCTCTGCTTCCGCAGAGTCATTAATTTAAGGATGCACTTCTTGTGCCAAAAACCAGAAAACCGTTGGATTCACACCAAGCCCTGCGATTTTGAAAGCCTCGGCCCGTGCGGTGGATGATTCCCTGGGCTATAGACAAGCTACACAGTAAGAAAGAAAGTCAGTGACGACGTAAGAAAGTCAGTGATGATTCCCTTATGTTTTCTGTTTACTATTTACTATATGTGTCTACTATATTTGCGGAGCTTATATATCTGCGGAGCTTATAGCTCGGCTTTTTCTCGGGGTGTCTCCCCACAGCTTGACCGCCACTCTCTCAACGGGGAGACTTGAGGGCAGAAAATTGTCGCGTTTTTCCCGCGGGAGGGTACTTATTTTCCTGCCGGCCGCTGGAGAGCTTCTGGGGCTTGGTCCCTTTTTGGGTGTTAGCCTGGGATATCGTCTTTTTGGGGAAATCCCTATTGCCCAGCTTCCCTGGCCCCAAAACTTGGCTAAGGAAGAGGACAATGTCCTCGGTGGTGTGCGGACGGGGCACTGGAGTCGGGGTCCCGGAATTACTCCCCATCGTGCCTTCCTAACTGTTTTGCTTCTCGTAGCATTCTTGGCTGAGGCCGGCAATGGTAAGATGGCTCCGCTTTCTTCCCCACCACGGTTGCTCTGCCGCGGGAATTTCACTTGTCCATGAATACCATGAATACTGAGGGGAGCGAAACCGCTTAACCTCGGATCTAGAGTTCGGCGACAGCGGCTTTCTTGGGGGGCTCAACACCCGGCTTGCCGGTACCAATTGGGGTGCTGACCATCGATTTGGAGGGTGCGGTGAGACCACTCGCCCACAAAGGATCTTCAGCCGCTTGAGGCCCTAAGACTTTCCGCGATTTTAAAAGCCGAGGGGATTGCCACAATCGGCGAATTACGCCGCTGCTGCTATTTCCCACAGCCTGCGGTATGCGGGAGAGGCTCTCAGCAGTTCCGCGTGGCTTCCCATGGCGACCACCGTGCCATCTTCCATGAGCACGATTTGGTCGGCTAAAGCCAGGGTACTTAGGCGATGGGTAATGATGAGGGTAGTCCGACCTGCCGTGAATTCCTGGAGGGCCTGGTGGATCAGGCGTTCACTTTCCAGGTCGAGCTGACTTGTGGCTTCGTCAAGGATAAGGATGGCCGGATCGCGGAGAATCGCACGGGCAAGAGCAATTCGTTGCCGTTGTCCCCCTGAAAGTCGGCATCCGAACGGACCGATTCGGGTCTCGTAACCCTGGGGTAGATCGTGCACGATGAACTCGTGGGCATATGCCCGCCTGGCTGCGTCTTCCACCTGGGCCCGAGTAGCATGTAGCGACCCATAGCGAATGTTGTTGAAAACGGTGTCGTCGAACAGAATCGGTTCTTGAGTAACCAAGCCAATCTGTTGACGGAGTTCCCGGAGCCGAACCAGACGGATGTCTATGCCATCCAGGAGAACACGTCCCCTGGTAGGGTCCATAAACCGGGGAATGAGGCTAACCAAAGTGGTTTTTCCGCAGCCACTGGGTCCGACGATGGCCCACCGCTGGCCAAAGGGAATCTCCAGCGAAATGTCCCGAAGGACTGGTTGTCCGGGCTCGTAACAGAAGCTGACATTTTCAAAAGTCAGGTGCCTGCGATGCCGCGGCAAAACTAATGGGGCAGAAGGGTCGGAAATTTGGGCAGGTCGATCGAGGATTTCGAACACTCGGTCGGCGGCAGCTGCCGCACGCTGGAGTTGCCCGTAGACATCAGAAAGTTTCCTTACCGGATCAGCCGCCCCTGCAAGGAAGGCAAAAAAGAGGACCAAGGCTGGCAGTTCCAATGGCCGATCGGTGATCTTGATTCCCAGAAGGTGAGTATCACCGCGGAGGACAAGCCATCCACCTGCCAAGATTCCCAAGATGATGGTAGTAATTCCTAGGATCTCGATGACCGGGTGGAGAAGGGCATCGTACCGGGCAATCCGCATTGCGTTGCGGAAGTAATGCTTGCTGGTGGTATGGAAACGCTTTTCTTCTTGTTTTTCCATGGTGAAAGCTTTCACGACGGCAATACCGCGGAGGGCTGCTTCTAAGGCAGCGTAAAGCTCGGCCATGTTGGCCATAGCCCGAGTGTGAGCCCGTTTTAGAGTTTTGCCCAACCAGCGAATGGTATAACCGGCCACCGGGGTGACCAGAAGGGTTAGAAGCAACAATCGCCAGGAAATCAGGGCAGCCCCTACCAGGCAGGCTACCATCTTTAAGGGTTCACGGGCGAGCTTGCCGCACAGACATTCCAGACCGGCGGAAATCGCTCCTAGGTCATGGGTGGCCCGGGACATGATCTGATTGGCACCCTCTCGATGGAAAGCTGCCAAATCAAGCCGTAACACATGGCTAAACAGCCGCTGGCGAAGCTCGAACGTCGCCAATTGGGCAAAACGGGCGGCGAGCACGGCCTGCAATATCAGTAGGAGGCTTTTCAGCACCGTCCCGAGGATAAGAAGAATGCATAAAAACACCAGAACCGCAAATCTATCTTCCGGCAATAAGGGGACGATCCACCGAAAGCCGATCTGGCTCCACCGAAGGTATCTTTCCCCAATCAGTAGTTCTCGGCGTAACGACAAGTATTTTGACTTTGCTTCCGGATCGGTGCCCAGGAGCTCAAGCCCAGCTTCTTGTTCCCAGGCCGCCATTGCCACGCGGAGATGTGCAACTTTTTCCTGGAGTTGCTGAAGCCTTTTCTCCCATTGGCGGACCAAGGGTTCTTCGCTGAAAGCTATTTGTACAAGCGGATAGACAGCACCAATATTCGCTCCCCAAAAAAAGCCAACTCCTATGGCACACAAAATAGCTCCTAGAAAACTCCACCGATACCGAAGGGCAATTCTCAGAGCGCGGAAATAGCTCTTCACCTGGGCCTCCCTTCCCATCCGCCAAAAAAACGGTCCGCAAGGTGCTCCGTGCGACTAGCGAAACATGCAATACTGTCCGAAGACGATCCGGGAAGCTTTGGGGTCGAGCGTCCAAGGTCTCCGGACTCTGTTTTCAGACCCGGATGTTTCTCTGGTTGCGAACCCGGGAGCAACTTACCTCGTTAACTAACTTCGTAAAAAAGGATGCTCTCCAACGGCTACGAACCGGTCCCATTTCCTAAAGGAGAGGATATCCCAAAACCTTGGGGACGGTTTGCAGAATTTTCCGGCTGCGGTTGTGCCCCATTGACCGCCCCCGGTGGATACTTCGTGGACACACGCCGCCGAACGAGCAAGGTTCCGCGGTTCAAAGCGGTTTCCCCAACAGGGTTCGGGGTTCGTTCCTGCAAATGGCCCCACGATTCCCTCTGGGGAACGAAAGTAATGATAACCGTGTCTGATCTCTGAACCGGCCGCCCCGAATTCCCCGGGATGAGTCCCAAACTCCGGCGTTCTCAATGGGTACCGCGGTCGGCTGCCTAGTTTCTCCGCCGGTGAACGTCTCTTTCTGTGCCTGCTCCAGTTTGCCCCAGATCTGCAACCATGTCCTCCCCTTTGAGATTGTGGGCCAGAGATTGTGGGCCAGTGGTGATTCGATCCGCTAGCGGCTGGATACCGTGCTTAACCGGGAGGCCAGCCAAAAGTCCTCCCTCCCACCATGTGGAAGTGAACGTGCATGACTTCCTGCCCCGCATCTGGCCCACAGTTGCACACCACTCGAAATCCTGATTTCAGCCCGAGCTGGGCGGCTATGGTTTTCATTGCCACAAACAGGTGACCGATCAAAGCTTCGTCAGCGGGAGTTAAATCTGTCAGAGTAGGGATTGGCTTCTTGGGTACCACGAGGATGTGGACCGGTGCTGCGGGATGGATATCTTTAAAAGCAATACACTGCTCGTCTTCGTAGACGATCTCTGCGGGAATTTCCCGATCGATAATCCGTTGGAAGACTGTCTTTTGCGACATGAGGTTCGTGCTCCTCACTCCTCTGTTGAAGGATGTTCGTTACCTCACGAAACTCTGGTCTCACTGTTATCCCCTGATATTGGAGCAGGAAAGGTTCCCTGCGGAGCCTGCTGAGACACTGCCGTCAATTCCCAGTAGTCCACCGTAAGAGTTTCGGAATTTGGCGGATTTAATCGATGGCTCTAATCGATCCTGTGCCAAAACTGAAGGAAACTGAGTGAAGGAAACTGGGTGCAAAGTCGTTGGGTACTTTGGGAGTTTCGCCGGCTCGCCGTTTCTCTAAGATCGCGGGGGATAGCAGCCACTCCGGGTTAACCTGGGTTGTGGAACTCAAGTTTTTGATTTTGAGACTCCCTCTGCTAAGGTAAGGCGAACTCCAACGGAAAGAGGAAAGACACAGTGTCACTTCTTTCCGGAGCCCCTCGCCCAGACCCACAATTTACGAAGGGAGAGACCGGGGGTTTTTTATTTCCCTTGCTCTGCAGCAGGCCAAGAGATGGCCTCCGCCAAAACCATGTTTGGGATCCCTTCAATAACCGGGAAAGCAAGACCACACCTTTTGCAAAGTAGGGCGGCCTCTGCCGGCTTTTTTGAAGGTGACCGCGTTGGACCTGAGCCGATTGAATTCGATGGCTCTTTACTTACCTGGTCTTTATTAACCTGGTCTTTCAACTGGCGGTTCAGTTCTCCCACGATCGCTTCGTCCGCCAACTGAAGTTCCCCTTTGCACTGGGGACAAGCAAGGATTTCAAGTAGGCGATCCAGGTGGCCCATCGCTTGGGTGCTGTAAAGAAAAACCTTCGGTTCAGGACACCTTGCAAGTTCCGTTGCCCAAAGTGGGTTGCCGGAGCACCACAATCCTCCGAAATCCCGGGGCTCAATCTGGGAAAATTGGTTTCCCTACCCAATTGCTGCTCGACGACTGCAACTTACCGTCGGAAACCGCTACTCCCAGGGGTTTTCTTCCCGGGAGAACCTCGGCACTTTGGGCCCTTTAATCAATTTCGGGCTGGGGAGAATGCCACTGCCATCTCCCGAACGGCTGGGAGTATTGGTCCGATTCATTTGTAACAGGGGTAGGGTTTCCGCTCCTCAGACAGAACGCCGGGATCCGCCGGGAATCTCAGGCAGGAAAACTCCCCCGCATTTTACTCCGGCTTAATCGAGTGGTGTCAAGCCGACTTAAATCCCCCAATTTTCCCGGTTTGGATGGCAAGCAACCTCCGCTGACCCGCTCGGGGCGATCTGGTCCCTTAACCCTCCAAGATACCGACTCCGGTTCACGATCTCCGCCTCGTGGAAATTAAGCTTTCTAAGCCCGCCTCATAGCAACGCAATCCATACCAGTTAGACACTGGGACCTCATAAGCCGCCCACTTTTAAAAGATTTTGTTCCCTCCTGCTTCGACCGGTGGGTTGGCCCCAACCTGCCCATGGGCGGGCGATCCTCAGCGAGAGGTAACCTCCTCCTGGTGCCTAAATTTCCCATAGGGGCAATTTCGGGCGTCGGATTCTGGAACCGCTAACCTGTAGGCCAGCGATGAGACTAGCCGGGTGCCGCCCCCATGATCCCGTTTAAAAACGTGCCCAAGCTTGAAACGGTTTAAACCAGCAGGAAGCAGTTCAAGGATCTGAGCCAGTTTGAGAAGTAAGCAGGCCTTGAGGCTTTGGAGGGCATTGGTTCGAGATTTGGAGGGGATTGGTCCCCCGCTTGAAGGACGGCATTCCGGCAGGTAGGATGGCGGGAAAAAGAGGGAAGCTTTCCCAATCGGGGTTGGCTTAATCGATAGAAAGGGCATAGGGGGGCACTGCTGCTGTATAAGCGAAAGAAATTTGCACGGAAGTCGGAAGTGTGATGAGTGGTCGAGGGGTTGGGTTTGCAAGCCCAACTGATGGGGAAGTGTGGGCACCAATTTGGGAGTGAGCTTCGGCGGAAGTCTGTCGTTCTGGCATAACGCCAGCCTTGGCCGAAAACGGGACGTGGGAAAGATATTGATGGCCCAAGGTCCCCCTCGGGACCTTGGGGGGCCAAGCAAGGCCTGCGGATAATCCGGGCAAATTATTGTGGTTTTGAGAAAGTTCTCGGGTTGCGTTCGTTGGAGAGAAAAGTTATCAGATCGCTTGGAAACTTGAAAACTATTAGGTCTGGGGAAATTCGCTAATTAGAGCGGATTACGTGTGTAGCTCCCCGTGTGCTTGGCTTCCGATAAGAAAGGGGTGGGTTCTGTCCACGTAGTTTCAAGGACTTCGAACAGGGTGTTCTTTGGAGGCCAGGAACCGAAGGATAGCAGCGGGGAAACGCCGTCTCCCATCTAGCTCATGCGAAATAAGGCTCAGTTTTGGCCAATAAAGCCTCTTCTGCTTTGCCGAAGGGGTAATAAGGCACGTTCCGCGGCGGGAATAATACCCAAGTGGGAAGGAATTACCCCCAAATGAATAAATGAATAAAGGAATTACCCCCAAATAAATAAGGGAAACAAGCGGGAGGTAATTACCCCCAAAGAAATTAGGAAGGAGAAGAAGCCTTCAAAGTGGCGGATTCCCGCGACATGTGTGTGCTACCGGCTGGTGACCGGATTTCGGGGCTTATAAAGACTCTATTGGCTACAATCGAAAACTAACCTTCGAAAACTAACCTTGAAGACCCCACGCAGGAGGCGAGAGGCTATCGGGCGGAGGGGTCTTGTTCTACTCCGCGGATGCACCTGCAGAGATTAGCAGATTGCAGATTTCCAGATAGTGTGGTGAATGGTCAAAAGGAAAATAGAGTCTCCGGTCTCCTCGCCTCAAGCAAATTCTCCAAATTTTGAGTGTGGAAGTTTGCAGAAGAGGATAAGTTACGCGAAATCTGGTGTTACGCGGAATCTGGGGACTCCCTCACCCCGAAGCTTGCTTCGAATTCGGGGTGAATACCTCGTATATACGGTATTTGGTTGCTCGGCCAAAGTGTCTGTGCTGCGGGGATTTCGATGTGGGGCGTGAATGTATGAGCAGATTTCTACCTGACCCGCCAAAGAAAACTCAGTTCATCGAGACTACCGGCCGGGTTCTGCTTCGGATTCTTTCCGATGGGGAGCCGTCGCCAGAGGAACTGGCGAAGGTGGGTCTTCGGGAAGATAGCATTGTTCGGATTAATCGGCAGGGGGACATCGAGCTGCGACGCCGCGATCGGTGGGACGTGATCGGGGGGCTTTTAGGGGATTTTGAGCATCGGCTTCGCCGAGAGACCGGTTTGGATTGGGCTTGATAGTCTTGGGGGTGATTGTCTCTGCATTCCTCGGCCGCAGGTGAGGCCTTTTCTAGGGGTATTCTGTAAGCGGGTGCGGGCATAACCGATTCGAGGTTAGATCGGAGCATTCTTATGGGGGTCTAAACAGAGGCAGCGGACTGAATTCGGCGGAGTATTATCGTTTTGGGTTCGTGTAAGGGGCAAAAGTGCTCAAAATACTATTGGAGGCACCAAGCGAAGTAGGAAAAATCGGTTCGTTTCTGAAACAAGGGGCAGTTTTTAGATTGGAGGCAGGGTTCCAATTGAAAGAACCCAGGCAGCGGATCCAGTTGGCGGTGGGATTCTGATCGGGTGGTTCTTTCACGATCGTCAAAGGGCACCGTCGCAAATTTGCGGACGGATTGGGGGTGGATCATGGATTGGGGCCGAGATAAATCAGAAAACCAATGCAGTTTATAGCCGGCAGGTCGCGAAATTCCGCGAGGTTGGTCTTTGTCGGCTAGTCCCTTTGGGGGGTCAGGGGAGGTAAGCCATGGCTAGTTCCGGAGCTGGCCGCTATGGAAACGGAAAAACTTCCGGAGCTCCGGCAAGGGTATTGCAGTTTACGGTTCTGATGGAGCGGGGCGGCTCCCAGCTGGTGGAACTTCTTTATCGATTTGAGCAACGGGGAATTGAATTGCTCGGTCTATTTGTTGCGGAGACCCCCGAATGTATGCTGGTTCGGTTAGTTTTGAGCGATGCTGATGTGGGGAGGGAGGTTTTAGAGAGGGCAGGCCTGGCAATTCTGGAAACCCGTCTGATTGCTGTGGAGTTGCTTCGCGAAAGGCAAACAGTCGTTGGCCTTTGTCGGGCCTTGTTGCAAGCCGGGGTGAAGATCGTTCACGTTTTCCCTTTAAAGCCCCGTCCCGATGGCAACCCGGTGGTGGGTTTAATGGTGGACAATTGGGAATCGGCTTTGGCCGCTCTCGAATCTCGCGGTTTCCGCATTTTGGGGGAAGAAGACCTTTCCGAGGGGTGGCCTCGAGGACTCTCTGATTCATGAAAAACCTCGGTAAGTTGCCAAACCGGCGGCCGGCTTCCGCCTGGGAGGCGGTGGGACCGGTAGGTCGTAGGTCAGTGAGGAGCTAGGTCCCTAGGTCTTAAAAGATAACGGCCTAGAAGTTATGCCGATCATTGTTGTCTGTCCTGGATGTCGGAAGCGTTATTCAGTGAGTGACAAGTTTGCAGGGAAATCGGGCCCGTGCCCGAACTGCAAAACTGTTATTCAAATCCCCGAAAAACAAGAGGTTATTATTCATGCCCCTGAGGAATTTGCCGCGGGAGGGCGTGGCAAGAGTGGTCGACCCGTGGCTAGGCCAATCGCCCGGCGGATCTTCGAAATTCCCTTACCGGTAGCTCTGCTGATCGTGGGAGGAAGTATCAGTGTCCTTTTCCTCACTGCAATTTTGGGATATGCGGGGGTTTTTCGAGACAATTTCGTATTGACAGCGGTCGGCCTCCTTCTTGTCACGTTCCCTTTGGTACTGGGCGGATATAACATGCTGTACGATGTGGAGGAACTCGAGCCCTATCAGGGCCGGGTGCTGTTTATTCGGGCAGGCATATGTACAGCGGCTTACGTGGCCATCTGGGCGGGGTTCAGTTTCTTTGGTGCTCAATACCTTACCGGGGAAATTTGGAATTGGCTTTTGGTGGGGACTCCCTTCGTGATCTTAGGAGCCGTTGCTGCCTTGGCCTGTTTTGACTTTGATTTCGGCACGGGGCTCCTCCACTTCGGGTTCTATCTCCTGATCACAATCTTTTTGCGATGGCTGGCGGGATTAGGCTGGATCTGGGAGGTCCCAAAGCTTCTCTAAAGACCTCAGATCCGGCAGGCCAAGTGTGAAATCATGGAAGCAGATAGCAGTTACAACTGGGAAATCATGGAAGCAGATAGGAGTTAAAAGTAGACAAGACTTTGTTGTGGACAAATCCTGCACCTTCACGGTTCCCCATATCCCGAGATAGAAGTGGAAGAGGTTCGTAATTTGGCTTTTTGGCCAGCCTGAAAAGTTTTTTAGTCTGTTTAAATTTCCGCTTTTCCCGCGTCAATTCAAACAGTCTGTGTCACATTTTCTGTTGGTTGGCCATATTACACGAGTCGGCGATCCTGGACAGTTCCGATAGCGAAGTCACCATTAAGTTGCTTCCGAAGGGGTGGTCGCATGAGGAATGATTTGAAACCTGGAGATCACGTTTACGTTAGCTATGACGTGTTCACGCACCACGGAATCTACGTTGGTGACGGCTCAGTGGTGGAGCTCTACAACAATTGGAAAAAGCGGTCCGGGACAGGATCTGATGTGCCACGAATTCGCCGCATTTCCCTCGGTGAGTTTGCGAATGGTCGGGAAGTAAAGGTTAGGCAGTACCCGCCTTCAGAATGTGATCCACCACATGTTGTGGTGGAGCGGGCTTTATCGCGGCTCGGGGAGGAGGGTTACAATCTTTTCAACAATAATTGCGAGCATTTTGCCACCTGGTGCAAGATGGGCGAGCCGAGGAGTTCGCAGGTAGAAACCTTTGCTTGGAGGGGAATGTCGCTATACACGAAACTGCTTGCAAAACCTGTGGTAGAAGCTTTGGTCAAGCAAGGGTTAAAAGCAACTGCTAAGCTCGCTCCGAAGGCTCCTTTCCGGTTGGGTATGCCCTTGCTTTTCGCTCCCGACCTTGCCCAGGTAATCGTCGAGCATACATCAGCTACCATAGCGGATGCCGACCCGAAAACTGCTGAAACTTTGGGAAAGCAAGTTGGAGTTATTACCTCGCTAGGCTTAGGTTGGGCAATCGCAGGGCCAATGGGAGCGGCAGTATTAGGCGGCTGTTGGCTTCTGGGCGAATTAGCAGGTTGGTTCCTCCATGAGTAATGGCCAGACACGGATACAACGCGAGATCTCGCGGCCATCTTTCCCAAATATCTGAAATATCTTGTCATTCCCAAGATCTAAGGTTCAGGTTGCTCCGTTTAAGACACTCAGCTGGGCAAAGTTTTGATCGTTTGTCCACTGAATTGGCCCTTTTGAGCTTCCTCGTCCCAGGCAGTGTATAGTGAGACCTTGTGCTTAATGGCCGCTTTTTGGGGCTGGCTGGAAGACAATGCTTTTCCGGGACTCTCTAAGCTCGGACACCCGCTGAAGCAAGGAGATCCGGGGGATTCCTGTGCAGTTCCTCTTCAAAAGGTTTCAGGGGAACGTCTGACAGGAGATTCTGGAACAGGCGGTTTGGCAAGAGTCCCAAAATGGGGACCGGCCAAGGGCAAGCGGCTTTCCCGCGTAAGAGATTGAACGCCTCCAACTGGCTGACCGCCATGCAATTGATCGAGGATAAGGTCTCGGATCTCCTCCGCCAGGCGGACTGCCAATAAGCCTTGGTGAGCATCGACTCTGGGTGAACTTCCGTACCGAATGGCCCCAAGAAAATCCTCAAGTTCGGCGGTAAGGGGGTCTGCGTCGGGGAAGGACACCTCTTCACGGGGGATACAAAGTTCGTTCTTGACTTCGGAGGATGGTGTCCACATCTGCAAAAGTCGGGCCCGAGAAGACTCACGAGAACAAGTCGGACCTTCCGGCAGGTCTTCAGTTTCCCTTCTTCTAATGGCGGTTGCAGTTCGGGCACCTAGGTCCAATTGAAAGAACCATTTTTGGTCAAAGACATCCATCCGTCGCAAGGGTTGCGAGTGGATCCTGGATGCCGTACAAACGGCTTGAGCTCCGTTGGCAAACAGCAAAAAAGCCTGGACATAGTCGAGGCTTTCGCCGGCAAGCGACCAGCCGGCCGCCTGCATCTGAATCGGCAGGCCTTTGGCCAAATAAGTCGCGAGATCGAGATCGTGAATGAGGAGATCGAACACAACATCGCTTGTGACATTGCGGGAAAGCAGCCTACCGAAACGCACTGTGGTAATCCCCACGGGATGCTCGATTCTCTCGGCTGCAAAAACAAACGCGGGGTTAAACCTTTCAATGTGGCCTACCTGGAGGATAACCCCCTTTCGTTCGGCCAAGAAAGCTAGTTCGGCGGCTGCTTCTTGACAATCCGCAAGGGGTTTTTCCACTAGCACGTGGATTCCCCGGGCGAGGAACTCGGCAGCAACCCGGGCGTGCTGGTGGGTGGGCACGGCGACTATCGCCGCTTCGAGGCGGTCAAGGAAAAGTGAGCGGAAATCAGCTAGAGGGGCAGCACGGCAAGCTTCCGCTAGCCGAAATCGAGCTTGCGGGTCAGGATCAACAACGGCTACCAGTTCCACCTGAGGCAGGGTAACCAATTTCTTGGCATGCAGGCTTCCCATATGCCCGCAGCCGATAACGGCGATGCGAGTCCGTCTCACGCTGCCCTCCGAATGGCTTCCCGTCCCCGACCATGCCGACCGTGCTGTTGGTACTCCACAAAATCCAGCAAATACTGGACCTCTGGGATAAGACGCCCTTTGGCCCGGAGGATTTCCCGGGCGTTTGCCAGGCCGACATGCGTCCGGTATAGAAGCTTATGGGCCTCTGCCAGGCATTCGATCGTTTCCTGAGGGAAGTTGTGTCGTTTGAGAGCGACAGTATTGACACATCGGGGCCGAGCGGGATGCCCTTCTACCAGCATGAACGGAGGGACATCGTGCCGCACAGCACTTAGCCCGCCAACAAAGCTATATTTGCCAACCCGGGCAAAATGGTGAACGCCCACACCGCCGGAAATGACGGCATAATCCTCCACATGGACGTGCCCGCCGAGCAGTACCCCGTTGGTCATGATAATGTGGTTTCCCAGGCAACAGTCATGGGCCACATGGCAGCAAGCCATCAGATAATTGTGGTCTCCGATTCGGGTTACCCCTTCTTCTTTCTCTGTGCCCCGGTTGATGGTAACGCATTCGCGGATGATGTTGTAATCCCCGATGACCACCCAAGTTTCGCCCCCCCGATAACTGATGTCTTGGGGCGGTCCCCCGATGACCGTTCCTGGAAAGACTTCGTTATCGGACCCCAGAATGACGTTTTCCAAAAGCGTCACGTTGTTGTGTAACCGAGTACCCGGACCAATGCGGACATTAGGGCCAATGTAGCAAAAGGGCCCCACTTCCACATCCTCTGCTAATTCTGCCCCAGGGTGCACGTAGGCCAAGGGGGAAACGCGGCAAGTCATGATCGTTCTCCTGTGCTTTAGCCTGCTGAGCCCGGATCAAGGCTCTATTGAGAAGCCGGGGGGACCGGCAAAGCCGCACATTACACGGAATCGATAGCTGAAGTTATCTCGATCACCACAATGACGGCCTTCGGCCTGCTTTTCTGAGCGAAAAGAGAATAGCGAGAACACTCCTGTCAGCAGAAGGTCATTTTTTTCTTCCCCGGCGAACATCCATTTGAACGTTGGCAGGAACCCTTGCTTGCGAAATTTTCGCTTGTAAGAACACTTTGAAAGGCAGCCGACAGACTTTCCGGCCTTTCCTCTGCCCCCTGAAATTCCCAGGATCACAATCTCACTTTACCTCACTTTGTTGCCGAGGAGGTAGCCGGCGTTGGGATGCCACCCGTCTTCCAGCAAGTTCTGTGTGATCGGCAAGGAGACGGCTCAGAAACTCTCTCGGGGACCGGCGGTCGTACAGGGGCGACCTCAAATTTCCCGAAAAGAAGCGGGAGAGAGAAGCCTCTAAATTTGGGGTTGTCAGCACTCCTTTCACGTTGAATTTTTATAATGGTAGATTGCATTTTTCATAAAGGTAGATCCCATTGATTGTCCTGGTACAAGAACTCGCTGTGCTTCCAGACCGCTGTCCGGTCCATCCAAGTTAGCTTCAACTACTTTTCGAACTTTTCCCAGTGGTAGGTAGTTCTCGCCGGAATTACCAAATTTGGGGTTCCGAAAAGCCCTTTCGTAGGAGGTCCAATCCCGGCCCAAAATACAAATCCCCACGATAAAAACTGAATTAATTGGGAGGCCCTGATTTCAAGCACATTTCCGTTCTGCGAAAAACGCTCGGTGCTCTGCGAGTACCATCTCGGTGAGCTTGGCGTTCAAACGGTGACCACTGCGGTAGGCGACAAAGTGTCCCACAATGGGAATTCCTGCCAGAGCAAGGTCGCCAATCATGTCCAGAATTTTGTGCCGCGCGCACTCATCCGGGTAACGAAAACAGTTGTCCACAGGGCCGTGTTGGTCGAGGACGAGCAAGTCCCGGAAGCTCGTCCTCCTTCCAATGCCTTTTTGACGCAGGGATTCCGCCTCAGACCGGAGGAGGAACGTTCTTGCATCGGATATCTGGCAAGTAAAGGCGTTAGATGTAAAGGTAAAGCCGAAAACTTGCGGTTGGATTGGGCTCGAGGGGCCGTAATCGAGATGATAAACGAACACAGACCTTTCTGAGGTGGTGGGGCGGACCTCCAGCCACTGGTCTCCCTCGGTTACCCGAACAGCCCGTTCGATCCGCAGAGAGGGCTGGAGGGCATTCTGTTCAACGATTCCTGCCTTTTGAAGAGCTGCGACCAATGGGGCACTGGAGCCGTCTAGCCCCGGCATTTCGGCCGCTGTCGTCCAGATTTCACAGTTGTCGATTTCCAGCCCCGCCAAAGCTGCCATCACATGTTCAATCATCTCCACGCGGACATCACCCCGTTGGAGGCAGGTGCGGCGAGGGGACTCTACCCGATATTCAATCCGGGCAGGTATCCTGGGAAAACCGGGGAGATCCCGACGAACGAAAACAATTCCTTGATTAGGCGGAGCGGGGCGGAATTCTACACGTACGTCTTGACCCCACCATAACCCGTAACCCTCCACCACTACGGGCCGGGCAATCGTGCGTTGACGGCGAGGCAAGCCAGGGTAGAACCGCCGAAGATTTCCATCCTGGAACAAGGCTCTTCATCCCTAAAAAGCGATCTGTCACTCCGCAACCGCGGACCTCCGGGTCCAAAACGTCCATTCCCCTTTAGCAATTTTTCACTGCATTCGAATGTTTGCCCCATTGCCGCCCGGTGAACGGTCACTATTGATTCGGGATAGTCCTAGTCCTTCTTGTTCGCTACTACTCCCGTTTGCCCGCTGGTTACTTCATTAAAATAAGAACTGTTACACTAGGGAGACCAAATTTTTGAGCTATGCCCATTTCTGGGAGCAATGGAAAACATCGGACAGGACGGTCGAGCTTAACCCGCTTTGGTGCCGAGTTTGAACCTCCTTGGTCTTGATATCCCGTTGATTGCACCCACAAAGGCTACCAGCCATCCAAGGATCAGGGTGACCACAGGGGCTTGACTGCGGTTTAGTTATTGGGCTAGCCAATTCTTGCCGAACTGGTCGTGTTCCCGGTATCCTCCAAGGGGTTGGCCGCCCCTCACTTAAAGCTGTGGCCTTGTTGGCAGGTCGCCAAATCATGCACCAGGCTTGCCACCCGAATTCGTTTCGCGAGGGAGGAACAGTTCCTAATGCTAGGCACATTTCTTCCGCCGAGCTAAGCGAAACATAGCCTTTTACGCTGCTCTGTCCATAGAGTTTTCCGGGTAATATGGGTTCGGCTCAATATGGGTTCGGCAAACTCCCTCGCGGGGTAGTGGCCGCAGGCTGCCGCGGTGTGGCTGTTTGGGTGGCTGTCCGATTTAATGCCTCCAAAACTAGCGGTGTAAGATCCAAACTTTGGGCAAAATAGACCACCGGCTTGTTGATTTCGCGAAGTATGGAGTCCGGGTCATCGGGGTCGGCAGGCTCACCGTTGAACCGCAACACCACTGCAATGTTATTTTGGGTGGCATAGTACCGGACTACCTGCTCGATCTCCTGGTACACCGAGTAATAGAGTTTTGCTTCCCGTGCGAGGAATTCCTTCCGTTGAAGAGCCGTTTGCACTTGAAGATCTGCTCGACGTTTAGCGATGGCCTCTTCTAGCTGCTTGTAATTGGGAGTCCCCGGACGCTCCTGCTCAAGCTGCTGCATTAGTTGCCGGATGGCTTCGTTTTCTGCCCGGGCACGCGAATCCGCCTGCTGGATTTCCGCCTTGAGGTTATCCAGCACTTGCTTAAGACGAGCATGGTTTTTAAAGATGTAGGCCACGTCAAGGACGGCTACGTAGGGTCCGCCAGTTGCCATGGGGGTCGCAGGTCGGTTGACACCAGGCGTTTGGGCGATTGCGAAAACTGCAGCCCCGACCATCAAGCCGCCAAGGGTTACCCAGATCGCAGGATGAGACTTTTTCACCGGAAGCACTCCCTTGCTGAAGACTGACCGACTTCCTTGCCAGCCAGGTTTCTCGAGCTAATTCCCTTTGATGGACTCGGATGTAACACTGGGCAGTCTGGCTGGAATATGTTTTCCCCTCATAGGGCCTGCCCAACCGTTTTTAGGTCACCCTGAGAAAAACACAAATAATTCTGCCGGGACTTAGTCTGTTAGGTAAAGATCAGAAATCTTAAAAGAAGGCTTTCGAGTAAATCGGCTTTCCTCCTCGGCAAGTTTATCGATTTCACAAGAAATTAGGCATCCGTTCAAAG
>Ga0308410_1000700_pt1 | contig 18460 bp, 16 predicted proteins | sample HotsprOSTMatCore_FD_203467 | JGI IMG/M metagenome (GOLD analysis project Ga0308410, IMG submission 203467) | Hot spring phototrophic mat microbial communities from Octopus Spring, Yellowstone National Park, Wyoming, United States -... | ecosystem: Environmental > Aquatic > Thermal springs > Hot...
GGAGTATGTGCTGATGGACAGCTGGTATGCGTCTTTGAAGAATCTGAAACTCATCGCCTCCTTCGGCTGGTTTTTCCTGACCCGGCTGAAGAGCAACCGTCTGGTGAATCCGGATCGGCAGGGGAATCGGCCGATTCGGGAGGTGGAAATCCCACCGGAGGGGCGGGTGGTGCATCTGAAGGGCTTTGGGCTTGTCCGGGTATTTCGGACGGTTTCCCAAAACGGGGACGCGGAATACTGGGCGACCAATGACCTGAAGATGACGGAGGAGAAGCGAGAGGAGTTGGAGAAAAAGGGATGGGGGATTGAAGTCTATCATCGAGGGCTGAAGCAATGCTGTGGGGTGGAGCAGGCGCAAGTGCGCAAAGCCGTCTCCATTCTGGGTCATTTGCTTCTGGCCTTGCGAGCCTTTTTGCGGCTGGAGGTGTATCGGTTGCAGACAGGGGTGAGTTGGTATGAGGCCAAGGCAGCCATCCTCCGGGAGGCCATCCGCCGTTACTTGGCTCATCCCCGCTATGTCCTCCAGCCAACTGCGTAACTCCTAAGGATCGATTAAAATTAAGGCGTCCACGGAGAGGTAGCATAGCCCGGTCTAATGCGCGCGCCTGGAGAGCGCGTGGGCCTGAATAAGGCCTCGCAGGTTCAAATCCTGTCCTCTCCGCTTTTTTGTTCGCCTAAAACGCTGCCGGCGAAGGTTGGATGTCCACGTAAAAATGCCTCATCGTCGGTCGCGCGCCGGCCTTCCAGTTGCAGCGCAACCAGGCGCAACAGGCCGTCCCCACAGCGGACATAGGCGCGACCGCCGCTGGCGATCACCGTGCCGGCCCACTGTTCGCCTGCCGGCTGAACATCGGCCAAGGCTGCGCGCAGTATTTTGAGCTGCCGTCCTTGCCACGTGGTATATGCGCCTGGCCAGGGCGTCATCGCGCGCACGTGCCGCTCCAGCGCGATCGCCGACTGCGACCAATCGATCCAGCCGTCTTCCTTCTTCAGCCGCGGCGCAAAAGTGACCAGCGATTCATCCTGTCGGCGCGGCGTGATCTCGCCAGCCAGCCAACGCGGCAGCGTCTCGACCAGCAGTGCGGCGCCCAGGTGCGCCAAGCGCTCGGTCAACGTGCCGGTGGTGTCGTCAGGCGCGATGGGTATCTCGCGCTGGGCGAGGATCGGGCCGGCATCCAGCCCGGCCTCCATGAGCATGATCGTCACGCCAGTGCGCGCGTCACCAGCCGCAATCGCTGCGCTCACTGGCGACGCGCCCCGCCAGCGCGGCAGCAGCGAGGCATGGACGTTCACGCAACCATGCCGCGGCAGGTCGAGCACATCCTGGCGCAGAATCTGGCCAAACGCAGCGACGACGATGAGATCGGGCAATAAGGCGCGCAGTTGCGCCACAACCTCCGCCGGCTTCAGCGAAGCCGGCTGGAGCACAGCCAAGCCGCGCTGTTGGGCAAACTGCTTCACCGGCGAAGGGCGCATCTGCTGGCCACGACCTGCCGGCGCGTCGGGCTGGGTGACGACTGCGACCACCTCATAGTTCGCCTCGACCAGGGCAGCGAGCGACGACACAGCGAAGTCGGGCGTGCCCATGAAGATCACGCGAGCCATGTCTCAATTTTCATCTATCATGCTCGCTTGCGATGCACATCGTGTTGGGCGCTTATCTGCTGAGCGGGACGCCTGGCTATCGTCAGGCCGGCATCCATCAATACATAAAACATATTTTGGGCAGCCTAGCAAGCTGCGCAGCCTGGCCAGCGTGGCGCTTCACCGCGCTGATCAGTCCCACAGCCGTCACAGAGGCGCCGCAGCCAACGCACCAATTCGCTATCCTGCCGGCCCGCCGCGCCACCGAACAGCCACTCCCGCGCATCATCGCCGAGCAAGCCGAGGCGCCGCGCATTCTGCACAGGCTGCGTGCCGACCTCTATCACGGCCTGGGGTTCGTCGCCCCGCTGCGCGCGCCCTGCCCAACTGTGGTCACCGTCTTCGACCTGAGCTTTATCACCCACCCAGAGACGCATAGGTGGCTAAACCGCTGGTACCTTGCGCGCTTCACCCGCTGGTCCTGCCGACGCGCCGCGCGCGTGATTGCGATCAGCGAGTGGACGAAGCGAGATCTCACGGACTACTTCGGCCTGCCGGCCGAGCGGATCGACGTGACGCCGCTGGGCGTAGACCATGCCCGCTTCCGTCCATTGCCCCCCGACGAGGTCGCCGCCTTTCGCGCTCAACACGATATCGGCGAAGGCAGCATCTTTTATTTGGGTAGCCTGGAGCCACGCAAGAACCTGCCGCGGCTGATCGAGGCATTCGCCCAACTCTGCGCCAGCCATCCTGCGCTGCGCGCCACGTTATTCATCGCGGGCAGCCCGGCGTGGAAGCATAGCGCCATCCTGGATCGCGTCCGCGCCCTGGGGCTGGACGGCCGAGTGCGCCTGATCGGCCGGCTGAGCGCCGAGGCGCTGCCCAAGTGGTATGCCGCGTGTGAAGTAGTGGTCTATCCCTCGCTCTACGAGGGGTTCGGCCTGCCACCGCTAGAGGCCATGGCGTGTGGGACGCCAGTCGTCGCCTCGAACGCCGCAGCCCTGCCGGAGGTGATCGGCGACGCTGGCCTGTGCGTTGCGCCGACCGACGTCGCTGGCCTGGCCAATGCGCTGTGGCGCGTGCTAAGCGATCCAGCGCTGCGCGCCGATTTGCGGGCGCGCGGGTTGGCGCGCGCCGCGCGTTTCACCTGGGCTCGCACGGCTGCCTTAACGCTGGAAAGTTATCAGCGCGCCTTGGCTTACGCCCGTCGGTGATCTCGCGCCGTCGCGCGAGCCAAATACAGCCGCGCGCTCTCAGCGAATCAACCCGCCGATCTGCACGAACAGCGGTGCGAAGACCAGCGCCACCACGCTCATCAGCTTGATCAAGATGTTCAGCGATGGGCCGGAGGTGTCCTTAAACGGGTCGCCCACCGTATCGCCGACCACGGCGGCCTTGTGGTTGTCCGACCCCTTGCCGCCCAGCTCGCCTGTCTCAATATACTTTTTGGCGTTGTCCCACGCCCCGCCAGCGTTCGCCATCATCACTGCCAGCACGAAGCCGGCCCCAGTCGCGCCCACCAGCAGGCCGGCCAGCGCCGCCGGCCCAAGCACAATCCCCACCGCCAGCGGCGCAGCCACTGCCAGCACGCCCGGCAGCACCATCTCGCGCAGCGCCGATCGCGTGCTGATCGCCACGCAGCGCGCGTAGTCCGCCCGCGCCTCCGGCGCGCCTTCCCGGAGGCCCGGAATGTCTCGGAACTGCCGGCGCACTTCCTCGACGATCTGCATAGCCGCCCGCCCCACTGCCGTCATTGTGATGGCGCTGAACAGGAAGGGCAGCATCGCCCCGATCAGCAGCGCGCCCAGCAGGCGCGGGTCAAGCAAGGTCAGCTCGGCTGCTTGCAGGCCGCTGGTCTGCGCGTATGCCGCGATCAGCCCTAACGCCGTCAGCACAGCCGAGCCAACAGCAAAGCCCTTGCCTGTGGCCGCGGTGGTGTTGCCCAGCGAGTCAAGCGCGTCGGTCCGCGCCCGCACCTCCCTGGGCAAATGCGACATCTCGGCAATCCCGCCAGCGTTATCGGCCACTGGCCCGTAAGCGTCGGTGGCCAGCGTGATCCCGAGCGTGCTCAGCATCCCCACCGCCGCCAGCGCCACCGCGTATAGCCCACTATCGGTCCCGCCGAACCGCCCGCCAACGTCGGTGTAGAAGCCCAGCAGGTAAGCGCCAACGACAGCGACGACGACGATCACAACCGGCGGCAGGGTAGAACGCATCCCCACTGCCAGCCCCTCAATGATCAGCGTGGCCACGCCGGTGCGCGAGGCCAGTGCGATCCCTTGCGTCGGCTTCTCGGTATAGCTGGTGAAGAACTCGGTGAAATAGGCGATCAGCAGGCCGGCGACCAGCCCCAGCAAGACCGCGAAGAAGATCGGCCAACCGATCGTCCCATCCAGCGCAATCAGCACTGCAATCGCTGGCACGATCAAAACCGAGGCCGTCCAGGTCGCTGTCCGCAGCGCGCGCAGCAGGTCTTGTTGCGAGGCGTTCTCGCGCGTCCGCACCAGGAATGTGCCGATCAGCGCGGCCAGGATGCCAACAGCAGCGATTGCGAAGGGCAACAAGACGGCTGTTGGGCTTAACTCGCCGCGCGTCGCGCCCACCATGGCCACTGCTGAGGCCGCCACGATCGAGCCGACGTATGACTCGTAGAGGTCCGCGCCCATGCCGGCCACGTCGCCGACGTTATCGCCCACGTTATCGGCCACCACTGCCGGGTTGCGCGGATCATCCTCTGGGATGCCGGCCTCGACCTTGCCCACCAGGTCAGCGCCCACGTCAGCCGCCTTGGTGTAGATGCCGCCGCCGACGCGGGCGAACAGCGCGATTGACGACGCGCCAAACGAGAAGCCGGCCAGCGCATCCACCGCCAACTGATCCATGCCGAACGCCAGGAACAGCAGCCACAGGCCGAGCAGCCCGAGGCTCACCACGCTCATGCCCATCACGCTGCCGCTGCGAAAGGCCACGCGCAGGCCGGCGTCCAGCGACTTCATCGCGGCCGCGGTGGTGCGCGCGTTCGCCTGCGTGGCGATGTTCATCCCGATGAAGCCGGTGAGCGCCGAGGTAAACGCGCCGACGATGAAGCAGACCGCCGTCTGCCAGCGGATGAAGATGGCGATCACGACAGCTACCACCACAGCAAAGATGACCAGCACGCGGTATTGCTGTGCCAGAAAGGCTTGAGCGCCTTCGCGGATCGCCGCGCTGATGCGCTGCATGGTCTCGTTGCCGGCATCCTGGGCCAAAACGCCCAGTGTGGTGATAACGACATACGCGATACCGATTAAGCTAACAGCGATCGGGAGCAAAGAGAAGGGAAGAGGCGTCATCGAGAGAGACATTGTGGCTCGTAGACTCCTTCACGAAAACTAAGCAGTGATCAGTATTCATTCTACCCGCACAGACATCAGATGTGTTCAAGGGGTGCATTCACAGCCAGGGGCAAAAGCTTGGGTGAGCGACGGCAGTGCCGTCGCCCACCCTCTATGTCCCGCCGTGTGTTCCTTTTGGGGAGTGCTCCAATTAGCAGTGATGACGTATCTGCCAATACTGCACGACCCAGCCCTTTAGATGCTTCGCTTGTGCTCAGCCTAGTAGCCTTTCACTCCAAATTGGAACACTCCCCGTCGTTAAGTAACCTCTGCGGCCTCGGCGACTCTGCGGTGCATGTTTTTGTGTCGCCTTATCACCTTCAAGTAGCGCACTCCCCCTTCTGCGCCCATCTCACTGTAGAATCTGAAGCGAAGCCGCTATGACTGCGCACGACAAAGACTACTACGCGATCATGCAAGTGGACGAACTGGCGGAGAGCGCGGTCATCGCCGCTGCGTATAAGGCGCTGGCCGCCAAATACCACCCGGACCGCAACCCTTCGCCAACCGCCACGCGCCAAATGCAGGCCATTAACGAAGCATACGCGGTGCTCTCCGATCCGCAGAAGCGCGCTGAGTATGACCGCCAACGACCGCGCGGGCGCAATGGAAACGCGAATGGCCACCTGCCCACCGCGCACCTCAGCGCCAGCCCAGCCGACACGCGATCACGCGAGCGCTTCGAGCGCTTAGCCCAACGCATCCGCGAGCTACAGGAGCATGCCCTGCAGCAGATTCAGACCATTCAAGAGCGCTCAGCCCAGCAGATCCGCGACATTCAGGAGCGCGCCGCCCAGCAAGTCAAGGCCATTCAAGATCAGACTGCGCAGCAGATCCGCGAGATCCAGCAGCGCACGGCTGAGCAGATCCGCAGCCTGCACGAGAATCTGTGACCAGCGCGTTACTTCTCCGGCTGAAGCAGGCCGTAGTCGCCATCCCTGCGCCGATACACCACTTTCACGCGGTCGTCGTCAGCATGGACGAAGACAAAGAAATCGTGGCCCAGCAGCTCCATCTGCTCGATTGCTTCTTCAACGCTCATCGGCACAACCTGGAAAGTCTTGATGCGCACTAATTTTGGCGCCGGCAGGTCTGCTTCCGCTTCTGGGATCGGCAGCGCCTCGGCAGCCAGCAGCTCGGCATCCTCGATCGCTGGCGCGCTGCCCCGCTTCCGATCAATCCGCCGGCCCTTATAGCGCGCGATCCGGTGGTACATCTTCTCCAGCGCCAGGTCGAAGGCGACTAACGGATCAGCGTTCCGCTCCTCCACCCGCAGCAAGGTGCGCCGGCGGCGCACAGTGAGTTCAACGCACTTGGGTACGTCGCTCTTGGTGCTCTGCCGCGTGAACTCTACGCGCACCTCTTCGATGCCGGGCAGGTAGCGTTGTAGCCGCTCCACCCTGCTCCGCACGTGTTTGTCCAGCCGTTGGCTGATGTTCATGCTGTGACCTAGGATCGAGACCTGCATACTTCTTCCTCCGACGATAGGTGTGTTCAGGCGCGCGCCAGCGTGAGCGCGGTGACCTCGCTAGCGCCAGCCTGGTGTAGAACAACGGCACATTCAGCGAGCGTCGCGCCGGTGGTGAACACATCGTCCACCAGCAGGATCGCCTTGCCGGTCACAAGCGCCTGCGCCGCAGCAAACGCGCCGTGCACGTTTGCCCGCCGCGCATCTGGGTCATCCATCCGCACCTGTTGCTGAGTGGCGCGCACGCGGCGCAGCGCCTGAGCCTGTATGGGAAGGCCGCTGATCGCGCTAATTTCCCTCGCCAGGAGCGCGCTCTGGTTGAACCCACGCTCGCGCAAGCGAGAGGCGTGCAGCGGCACAGGCACAATTGCGTCAACCGGCCGGCCGCAGCGCACCCAGAGCGCCCCCATCCGCGCACCGAAGACGGCCGACAATTGCGGTTGGCCTTCGTACTTGAAGCGATGGATCGCCTCGCGCAGCGGGGTATCAAATCGGGCGGCTGAGATCACCTTGAGGTCGGGATAGCCGTCGCTTAGCGACTGAGTGGTTGTAATCGCACTATCCTCCAGCCAGGGCGTGCGCGCGTCGCACTCGGCACACCACCAGCCCAAGCCGGCACGGCCACAACCGCCGCAACGGGGCGGATAGAACAGATCGAGCACGAAGTTCAGCGCCTGCTTAGCCAGCGCGATGCCCGCGCTCTGGGACATAGCAAGATGGTAAACGCGATTAGCGCGAGAGGCAACCTTCACCCAGGCTAGCGTGCAACCACCAGCCGGCCAAAGAAGTCAGCAATGCTTGGACCTAACAACACTGCGATGGTGATTAGCACGATTGAGAAGAGTATCAGAATCAAGGCGAAGTCAATCACGCTGCCGCGCTCGCTCTCTCCGCTCGGGGACCTCATGTGCCCAAACCTCACGTATTACGCGTACATTATATGACCCGCTCAGCAGTGCGTTCAGGGTGGGTGCATTCACAGCCAGGGGCGAAATCTTGAGATTTGCCTTCGCTCGCAGCATCGCTTGTGGAGGATGCCCCTATTGGTGAATGCACCCCCTGTTGCAGAATCCTGTATAATCTACTTTGCAAGCCGAAGTGGCGGAATTGGCAGACGCGCTACGTTCAGGGCGTAGTGAGGTTACCCTCATCCGGGTTCAAGTCCCGGCTTCGGCATTGTCGGTGGCAAGACGACGGACGTATGTATCAAGCCTTCTCGCCACGCCGGTCACGCGCAACAGAGCCCTCCTCTCCATTGAACCGTTTGCTCATCTGGTTCTCCGTCGCTGCCATCACGTTGTCGCTGCCGCTCGCCTTTAACATTGCTGCGCGCCTGCAAGCCGAAGCGCGCATGTCAGCCGAAGTGGAGCGCATGACGCAACAGGTCCGAGACGCCGAAGATAGATTGACTCGCCTGCGCGCGGCGCTGGATTACGCGCGCAGCGACGCTTTTGTGGAGCGTTGGGCGCGCGTTCACGCCCGCTGGAGCAGGGCCGGCGAAGTGGTGGTTGTTGTGCCGCCCGCCACCGAGCGGGAACCGCGCATTTGGTGGGAGGATTTTCTATACCCCTGACAATTGCGATTCATAGCCAACTAACTGAGGAGAGAAGAAGCTAAGATGTTTGGAAGAGATAGAAGCACGCCCCCGTCACAGTCGCAGTCGGCACAGCCAGCCTACGTGAACGCCGCGCAAGCGCCAAATGCCCCTGCGCCAACCCACCTTACCCCTAAGCTGGAGACCGTCATCGGACCCAACTGTCGCATCACCGGCACGCTGCAGAGCGACGGTGGCGTGCGCATTGAGGGCATCTTTGAAGGCGCCATACAGATCACCGGGAATCTCGTAGTCGCGGAGACCGCGCGCGTCATTGCGGAGGTCCAGGCTTACAACGTGACGATCTCCGGCCAAGTGAAAGGGAACATTACGGCCAATCGTGTAGAAATCACCGAGACTGGCAAGGTCTGGGGTGATTTGAACGTGAACAGTATGCTGTTGCACGAAGGTGCTTATCTGCGCGGCAATACCAACATGGCAGGCGACGTTGAGCCGCCGGCGTTTGAACCGCCCAGGATCGCCTCGCCCAGACCGGTTGCCGCCATCGAAGGCGAGGTTGAAGAGCCTTGACGCTCAGCATCGAGGAAGTCGAGCGCATCGCGCTGCTGGCGCGGCTTAGCCTGAGCGAGGACGAAAAGGCACGCTATGCGCGCCAGCTCTCTGCTATTCTCGATTATGCAGCGCAGCTCGCTGAGCTAGATGTAGAGGACATCCCGCCGACAGCCACTGTGCTATCCATCCACAGCGTCATGCGCGAAGGTGACGAAGTCCGTGAAGGACTCTCGCGTGCCGATGCGCTGCGCAACGCACCAGCAACAGATGGCGCCAGCTTCATCGTCCAGGCCACCTTCGGCGACGAGGAATGACACTGACTGCGCTCACCATCCGCGAGGCCCGCGAGCAGCTACGGCGGCGGCACGTGTCGTCGGTTGAGTTGACGCGCGCCTTCCTGGAGCGGATTCATGCGCTGAACTCGCGCCTCAACGCTTACCTGACCATCACAGACGATGAGGCGCTGGCGATGGCGCGCCAGGCCGACGCGCGCATTCAACAGGGCGAGGACACGCCCCTGCTGGGCGTGCCGATCGCGATCAAAGATGTGCTCTCGACCCATGGCACGCGCACGACTGCCGGCTCAAACATCCTGGCCAACTATGTGCCGACCTGGGATGCCACGGCAGTAGCACGCCTGCGCGCAATGGGCGCTGTCTTCCTCGGCAAGCTGAACTGCGACGAGTTCGCCATGGGTTCATCCAACGAGAACTCGGCCTTTGGCCCAGTCCGTAACCCCTGGGATGAAACGCGCGTGCCAGGCGGATCGTCAGGGGGCTCGGCTGCGGCAGTAGCCGCCGACCTCTGCTGCGCGGCACTGGGCACCGACACCGGCGGGAGCATCCGCCAGCCAGCGGCCCTGTGCGGCGTCACCGGCCTGAAAAACTCATACGGGCGGGTGTCGCGCTATGGCTTGATCGCGTTTGCCTCATCGCTGGATACAGTAGGCGCGCTGACCAAGGACGCTTATGACGCAGCGATCATGCTCCACGCCATGGAAGGGCGCGACCCGTGTGACTCGACCTCAGTCGAGACCACCCCGATCGACCTAACGCAGCTCGATTCGCGCACCACCTCGCTGGTAGGCCTGCGGGTGGGCGTGCCAAAGGAGTATTTCATTGACGGTATGCAGCCCGATGTAGAGCGCGCCGTGCGCGCGGCGATAGCACACCTCGAGGCTTTGGGCGCCGAAATTCGTGAGATCAGCCTGCCGCGCACGCAGCTCGGCCTGCCGGTTTACTACATCATCGCCCCTGCTGAGGCCTCGGCGAACTTGGCGCGCTTCGACGGGGTGAAGTATGGCCTGCGCGTTCAGGGCACGGACTTAATAGACACCTACAGGCAGACGCGCGGGGCCGGCTTCGGACCGGAGGTCAAGCGGCGCATCATGCTGGGGACTTATGCACTCAGCGCCGGCTACTACGACGCTTATTACATCCGCGCTCAGAAGGTGCGCACCCTAATCAAGCGCGACTTTGAACAGGCCTTTGAGCAAGTAGACGTCATCGCTGCGCCGGTCTCGCCGACGACCGCCTTCCCGCTCGGCGCGAAGGTGGACGACCCGCTGCAAATGTACTTGGCCGACGTGTTTACCCTTCCGGTGAGCCTGGCCGGCATCTGCGGTATTAGCGTGCCGTGCGGTTTTGACGCCGACGGCCTGCCAATTGGCCTGCAGATCGTCGGTCCGGCGTTCGCCGAACAGCGCGTGCTCGAAGTGGCGCACGTGTATCAGCGAACAACCGACTTTCACCTCAAGAAACCCCCGGTCCACCCGTCATGAATGTCATCATCCCGTTGGCAGGCTTCGGCACCCGCCTCAGGCCGCACACCTATTCCAAGCCCAAGCCCCTGGTCAATGTGGCTGGCAAACCCGTGCTGGGACACATCCTCGACAAAGTGCTGCGCGAGCTTGAGGTAGACAAAGTGGTCTTCGTCGTCGGCTACCTGGGCGAGCAGATCGAACGGTATGTGCGCACAGCGTATCCAACGCTGCGCGGCGATTACGTAGAACAGAAGGAGCTGAACGGGCAAGCGCCAGCGATCTTGCTGGCGCGTGAGCTGGTGAGCGGCCCAACCTTCATCGTCTTCGTAGATACTCTAGCCGATGCCGACCTGTCGTCGCTGCCCTGCGAGACGTGCGATGGGTTGATCTTCGTGAAGGAAGTGGAAGATCCGCGCCGTTTTGGGGTTGTGCAGATCGACCCGAGCGGCGACATCGCGCGCTTCGTAGAGAAGCCGGCCACAACGGAGAACCGTTTGGCCGTGATCGGCATGTATTACGTCCGCGATGCCGCCAAGCTGATGGATGCCTGTGAGGAGCTGATGCGGCGGGGCATCAAGACAAAGAACGAATATTTCCTGGCCGACGCCTTCAACATCATGATCGAGCGCGGCGCCAAGCTGCGCGCGCGCGAAGTCGGCGTCTGGCTGGATTGCGGCACAGCCCAGGCTGTGCTGGAGACCAACCGCTATCTGCTGGAACACGGCCATGACAACAGCAGCGACTGGCGCAACGGGCGCTGCGTGATCGTGCCGCCGGTGAACATCCACCCCACGGCGCAGATCGTCAACAGCGTGATCGGCCCATACGCCACGATCGGCGAAGGCTGCTACATCGAAAGCAGCGTGGTGCGCGACAGCATTGTCGAGGCCGGCGCAGAGGTAGTGGATCATGTGCTGGCCAAGTCGCTGGTGGGGCGAGATGCGGTGCTCCATGGCCGCCCCCGCCGCTTTAACGTCGGGGATAACAGCCTGGTCGGCTTCGACGAGGATTAGCCATGGACGTGCTGATGCCCAAGGTCGGCCTGACGATGACCGAGGGCACCATCGTGCACTGGCATAAGCGTGAAGGGGAGGTCGTACGCAAGGGCGATCTGCTGTTCACCTTCGAGACGGAGAAATCCACCCTGGATTATGAGGCGCCAGTTTCGGGCAAGCTCAGCCGAATTCTGGCTGCGGAGGGCAGCACCGTCGCCTGTTTGACACCCGTAGCGCTAATTGAAGAAAGCACGGCGGAGACGAGCGCGACACCGGCGCGCGCCGAAGCCCCCCTGCGCCGGCCCTGCTCGCCACGCGCCCGCATGCGCGCCAAATCGCTGGGGCTTGACCTTGACCGAGTGATAGGCAGCGGCCCAGGGGGCGCAATCCGCGAGCGGGACGTATTGGCCGCAGCGCAGGCAACGGTTCGGGCGACACCACTGGCCGAACGGCTGGCTGCAGAGCTAGGGATAGCGCTCGACACGATTACCGGCAGCGGACCAAGTGGACGGATCACCCGCGACGATGTGGCGCGCGCAGCGCAGGAACGCAGCACAGATGCGCAACCAGTAAGGGATACTGACCGCAGCACTCAGCCGCTCTCGCTCATCAGGCGCACAACTGCCCAACGCCTGACAACCAACGCACAGACTGCCCCGCACGTGACGTTGTTCACCGAGGCAGATGCCACTTACCTGATAACAGCGCGCGAACAGCTCAGCGCCGAGCTAAAGGAAAAGCTGAGCTACAACGCCTTGTTCATCGCCATCTGCGCCCGCGCCCTCAAAGAGCATCCGTATGCTAACGCAAGCTGGGTGGCGCAATTGCCCGACCGCCCTGATCAGCCCGGCGTCCTTCAGCATTCGGCAATTCACATCGGCCTGGCCGTGGACACGCCAAAGGGATTGCTGGTGCCAGTGGTGCGCGACGCGGGATCGAAGCCGCTGGCGCAGATTCATCGAGAGATCGCCGACCTGGTAGTGCGCGCTCACGAGGGCAACCTTCAGCCAGACGAATTGCGCGACGGCACGTTCACCATTACCAACTTGGGCATGTTTGAGGTGGATGGCTTCACGCCGATCCTGAACCTGCCGGAGGCTGCGATCTTGGGCATCGGGCGGCTGGCCAAGAAGCCGGCTGTGCTGGAAGACGGGGCGATCGCTGCGCGCACCCTGATCACACTCAGCTTGAGCTTTGACCATCGCGTGATGGACGGCGCGCCGGCTGCGCGCTTCCTCCAGCGCATCAAACAACTGGTCGAGCGCCCATTCGCCCTCCTCCTTTAGCACACTCGCGGTTCGCTCTCACCCGCCCCACAGATCGCCGCCTTACCATGCCAGTATGGCGAATGTGCTCGTGATCGGCGCCGGGGTGGGCGGTGCGACGGCGGCAGCGCTGCTGGCCAAAGCCGGCCACAATGTCACCGTGCTTGAGGCACATGTCTATCCAGGCGGCTGCGCCGGGACGTTCTACTATCAGAAATATCGTTTTGACGCCGGCGCAACGTTGGCGGGCGGCTTTCACCCCAGCGGCCCTCACGACCTCGTGGGCAAACTACTCGGCATCGAGTGGAAGGTGCAACCAGTGAACCCTGCTTGGCTGGTCCTGTTTCCCGACCGCAGCGTGACCCAGTATGCCGATCCCGATCAGTGGCATGCAGAAGTGGCGCGCGCCTTCGCCGATCGCCCACAGCGCGACCGCATCGCGCACTTTCTACGCGCGGCCGCGCGCGTGAGCGATGCGGTATGGGACTTCGCAGCGCGCAGGCCGGCTTGGCCGCCGGCACATGTGGGCGACTTGCTGCGCACCGCCAGCGCGCTGCGTCCGCAGACCCTGATCGCCCTGCCCCACCTGTTCGAGACAATCGGTGGCTGGGTACGGCGCAGTGGCATCAGCGACCAAACGGCACTCACCTTTCTGGACGCTCAACTCCTCATCAGCGCACAGACGACCAGCGCCCACGCCAGCGCGCTGTTTGGCGCGGCTGCGCTGGAGCTGCCGCGCAAAGGCGTGACTCATCCAGAGGGAGGGATTGGCGGCATCGCCGAGCAGTTGGTCGAGGCCATCCGACGTTTCGGCGGCCAGGTGCTTTTTCGGCAAGAGGTGACGCGCCTGGACGTGAAAGAGAGCAGAGTCGTGGCCGCGCACACCAACAAAGGTGCGCGCTTCGAATGCGACATCTGTATCGCCAACCTGACGCCCTGGGACCTGGCGCGGTTGTTGGGCGATCAGGCGCCGGCAGCGCTCCAGCGCGAGACGCGCACGCGCGCCGAGCCATGGGGCGCGTTCACCCTCTACCTGGGCATCGCCGATGATCCCCCACTCGCGCTGAGCGCCGAGCACTATCAGGTGATCGGCAGCTACGACCAACCGCTGGGCGAGGGCAACTCAATCTTTATATCGTTCTCAGCGCACAATGACGTTCGGCGCGCGCCGGCCGGCCACCGCGCGCTGACGATCAGCACCCACACCCGACTGAGCGAATGGTGGCGACTGCGCGAGACGCCCGGTGCAAAGGCGGCATACGATGAACGAGTGGCACACTACACCGAGCGGCTGCTCAACCTGGCCGAGCGGGCTGTCCCTGGCCTGCGCGGCCGCATCCGGCTACAGTTGCCCGGCACGCCGGTGACCTTTCAGTTCTACACCCGACGTCATCGGGGCGGCGTGGGCGGCTTTCCGTTCACCAGCATCTTCAGCGCGAGAGGGCCTTGGACGGGGCTTTCCAACGCTTGGCTGGTCGGTGATTCGATCTTCCCCGGCCAGAGCACAGCCGGCGTGACGATGGGCGCGATGCGCGTAGTGGACGAGGTGCTGCGCGCGTATCCAGTCGCAACGCGACGCGCGTTCTCAACCGCCGGGCGCTAATGCATCATCCACCAGCGCGAAGCCATGCGCAATGATGCTCTCAACGTCAATTTGACAATAGCGATACAAGTCGGCACGATAACCGGACTGGCCGAACTTGGTGACGCCGAGGGCATGGGTCTTTTGGCCGAAGACGCTGCCCACCCAGGCCAAGGCGTGCGGCGCAGCGTCGTGTATGGTGAGGATAGGCGCGCGCCTGGTCTGGGGCGGGATAAGTGTGGCCAGATGATGATAGTCGTCGCCGCGCTGCTGGGCAGCGTGCCAGTCATCATAAGCCCGGCGCGGGCTGGTCAGGTTGATTAGATTGACAGCCACCCCTTCGCGCTCTAGATACTCGGCAGCCTGGAGCGCCTCCGGTAGCATCACGCCCGTCGTGATTAGATGAAGCAGCGGCGCGCCGGCGTCGGCATCCCGCGGCCGGACTCGATAGCCGCCAGCCAGGCATTGCCTGCGCAGCTCGTCCTTGCCGAGCCGTTGCAATGCCGGATCGAACAGGGATTGATCAATTGGTTTAGTGGAGAGCCGCAGGTATGAGGAGCGCCCATGTGCGCGGTCGCAACATTGCCTGAGCGCTTCGCACAGCACCCACTCCACTTCAATCGCAAACGTCGGCTCGTAGTAATCCAGCTCTGGCAGCTCCATACCCAGCGAAGCGGTGACGGAGGACTGGTGCGCGCCGCCTTCGGGGGCGAGGGTGACGCCGCTGGGGGTAGCCACAAAGATGAAGCGCGCCCCGGAGTACAGGCCGTAAATAATGGCGTCAAGCGCACGGCAGACGAACGGGTCGTAGACCGTACCAATAGGGAAGATGAGTTGGCCGATCAGCTCATGGGCCATACCGAGCTGCCCTAGCAACGAGAAGAGGTTCATCTCGGCGATGCCCAGCTCAATGTGCTGACCGCGCTTGCCCAGTTGCCAGTTCAAGATGCGGGCGCGGTTGGCCTCGTAGTCGGTCGCCTCGCGCAGGGTAAATGTGCCGACCTTATTGATCCAGCCGCCGAGGTTGGTGCTGATCGAGACATCGGCGGACGAGGTGACGGTCCGCGCACCTACCTTCGGCACGTCAGCAAGGCGCAGCATGGCGCGGCCAAACGCCTCCTGGGTCGAGACGACCGACACGGCGGTCGCGTTCAGCTCGAGTGGGATATCCTCGGCCTGCACAGGTAGAGGGATGCGCTGACTCATCCGCGCGCGCAGGCCCAGCGCCTCGGCGCGCCGCGCGCAAAGCCGGCCCTCCGGCGATTGCGGATCGAAGCCATCCCACTGCGTCGCCTCGGTCAGGCCAAAGGACGCGCGTAGCTCATGCATGCGCTCGGCGCTGAGCAGCGCAGCGTGGTTGGCCGGATCGCCGTAGATCGGCAAGCCGTAGCCCTTGATGGTATAGGCGAAGATCACAGTTGGCCGACCGGCACTGCATTCGGCCTCGGCCAGCGTGTCCAACAGCAACTGCAGATCGTGGCCGCCCAGGTTGGCCAGGAGCGCCGGCAGGCGCGCGTCTTCTATATCCTGAATACATCGCGCGGCCTGGCTGCCGAGCGCCCGCCGCACCGTCTGCCCGTCGCTGCGGATCAGGTGCTGGTATTCCTCGTTGCTCATCTCGTCAATGCGCCGGCGCAGCGCCTCCCCGCCTGGTCGGCGGAAGACGGCTTGCAGGTCGTGGCCATACTTCGCTTCCAGGACGTTCCACTGACAGGCTGCGAACAACTGCTTGAGCTTGGCCGCGCGCACGCCGGGCGTGACGCGGTCGAGCGATTGACGGTTGAAGTCAATGATCCAGATCAGGTTGGGCAGGCACTGTATCTCTTCCTCGATTAGCGCCTCCCAGATGTTGCCCTCATCCAGTTCTGCGTCGCCGCTGATGGCGATGAAGCGGTCGGCCGTGGTGTGGCCGAAGTGGTATTGGGCGTATTGCTGCACCAGCGCGGCGAAGGTCGGGGCGGTCGGCCCCAGACCCATCGAGCCGCCGGAGAAATCCACCGGCACGATGTCCTTGGTGCGGCTGGGGTAGGCCTGCAGGCCGCCGAATGCGCGCAGCCGCATGAGATAGTCGCGCGGCAGGATGCCCATTAGATACATCGCAGCGTGGAAGACTGGCGAAGCGTGCGGCTTGACCAAGATGCGATCGGTCGCCTTGAGAAAGTGGAAGTAGAGGGCGGTGAGGATGCTTACCGAGGAGGCTGCGCTGGCCTGGTGGCCGCCGACCTTGGTTTTATCGGGATTCGGGCGGACGTTGTTGGCGTGATGGATCATCAGCGTGCTCAGCCAGAGCAGCCGGCGTTCGATGTTCTTGAGCACAGTGATGTCCTGCGCTGGAGAGGGTTCAAGCACAGCAGCGGCTGCCGCTTCTAAAACTGCCTCTTTCATTTCTACTGGTGATCGGACTTTCGGAGTTTGTGCAGTTGGGTATTTGCGCCGCGCGCCTGTAACAGGTGGCTCATCTTCTCAGCAGCTTGCGACAGGTGCTTCGCCAGTTGTTCGGCAGCAGCCTCGACATTTCCCCGCCGACAGGCGCGCAGGATGGCGCGGTGTTGGCGCTGCGCTTCCTCGTGGTACGCCTGGTGGGCGAGATAAACGACAAGGTAGCGTTGGACGTTTGCGTGCAGGGTTTGGATGTGGGCTATCAGGCGCGGCATGCCGCAGGGCTGGTACAGCGCGGCGTGAAACTCCCAGTTCAGATCGCTCCACACTATTGGATCGCGCTCGTCATCCATAACTGCAATCAGCCCCTCCAAGCGCACAAGATCGGCGCGGGCTAAGCGCGGGAGCGCGCGACGCAGGGCGAGCGTCTCCAGGGCGATGCGAATGGTATAGATCTCGGTCACTTCGCCGGCAGAGAGTTCGGAGACTATCGCCCCGCGGTTGGGGTAGAAGCTCACCAGACCTTCGGCCTTGAGCTGGAGCAGCGCTTCGCGGGCGGGGATCTTGCTCACCCCGAAGCGGGCGGCCACCTCGTCTTGGAGCAACGGCTGGCCCTCCTTGAATTCGCCGCGCAGGATTGCCTGGCGCAGGGCGGCAGCAATCCATTCTGAGGTGGCAGTTGCCAGCGGGCGCGCAGGGGAGGAAAGGTCAGCCAAGACATCCAGATTATACGTGTATACGATTGCAATAGCAGCGCTTTGGGAGTGCTCCAATCAAGGTGATATAAATTCAGACAGTCCACGCCGGTATCTCGGGTAATGCTGCCGGAGCATCTGACGCGCATTCCAACAGTGCACAAACAAAGTAATCGCTCGCTCCTCACGCTTGGCAAACCCGCGCGTCCGACGCAGACACAAAACATCGCAACTCAGCGTCAACCGAATAAGTCTGCGACTTCCCCGGCCCTACCAGATTCATGGTAGTTCACCTGCCGGTAACCAGCATACCCATCCGAGCAAAACTGGAACGTGTTCGGCACTCGGTCGACCAGTTCCTGATAGCCGTGCACTCAGCAACTAGTGACCAGCCCATGAAACAGCGCGTCTTGCGGTCAACTGCTGTAATCAGATAACGTTTGTTTGTACAAAAGTGTGCAGCTCGTCTAGCTCGGTCACCTCCGAGGTGGCAGGTTTGGGTGGCTGCGCTGGCAGTGAATCAACATACTTCTTCACCCAACGCCCGACCGACTGCCCGCTGACCTGCAGGATGCGCGCAGCTTTGCGCTGGCTGCAGCAACTAGTCGTAGTGCGCTCTGGCGTATCTGGGGGCTATGCGCTATCGACTTTGAATTTGGTGTAGTCTTGCGACCTCACTTTCTGCACTGATACTTCTGCGTGCCACTGAGGTTTCGTCCATACTTGCGCATCTCTGCACTGCCGCAGAATTGGCACTTCACTCCTGGGTGGCTGACTGGTCTCCTAGCCATGTCCCCTATATTAGATCACTTTTACTGGACCACTCCCAGCGCTTGTATCTGGAATCAGCGCTGAGGTAAAACGGCTGCGTTCACCGATGGGGGCAACCTTGAAGGGCGCTGCCTTAAGCAGTTCCCGCACATGCGAGGAATAAGAAGAGATAATGCGCCCAGGGTGCATTCATTAGAGGGTGGGCGACGGCAAGTGCCGTCGCCCACCCTGCGTCCTGCCACTCGCTGTGAATACACCCTGCGCCCATATAAAACGACTAAGCCCATATAATCCGCGCCCATGAAGGCGCTCGAAGAACGCATCAAAGCAGAAGGGCGCAACCTGGGGCGCGGCATCTTAAAGGTGGACTCATTCGTCAATCACCAGGTCGATCCCGTTCTCATGATGGCCTGCGGCCAGGAATTCGCCCGCTTGTTTCGTCCCGTTAACCCCACCAAAGTCCTCACCGCGGAGATCA
>Ga0308410_1000703_pt1 | contig 18409 bp, 14 predicted proteins | sample HotsprOSTMatCore_FD_203467 | JGI IMG/M metagenome (GOLD analysis project Ga0308410, IMG submission 203467) | Hot spring phototrophic mat microbial communities from Octopus Spring, Yellowstone National Park, Wyoming, United States -... | ecosystem: Environmental > Aquatic > Thermal springs > Hot...
TCCTGACTGGCGCACCGCCGCATGCAATCGCTCAACCGGGGTACCCTGCGCCTGCAACAGCAACCACCCCCGCCTACGCGCCGCCAGCGTCGCCAACTGCGGAGCGTCCTGCATCGACAGCCACGCCACCAACTCCTGCCAGTCCAACCACTCCTGCCACTCCTGCAACTGAAACCAGAGCGCCGGCAACCCCGACATCCACGCCGGTCATCCGTCCAACATTGACCGTGGCGCCGCCACCGACGCGCATGCCACCGACGTCGCCGCAGTTCGCGCAAGTCGCCGACGTCACGCCGACGCCGCCAGGCATCCTGGCATGCGCCCCCGGTCAAACGATCATGATCGACGGAGTCGCATCGCCGCACACACCGCTGCTGCTCTACTTCGGTCCACGCATCGTCGGCGGAGGAAGTGCGCGCGCATCCGGTGACTTTGCGCTCCCGCTGACGATGGGAATGGAACGAGCTGGCGAGTATCAGGTGACGGTGCGAGTGCGCGGCACAGGACAGGTCGTTCGCTCACTGACGTGTCAGGTTCCGGCGACGACCCCGACGACTGTGCCGCGTCGGTTACGGTGACCATGTATGATAGGTAGTAGCGGCGCTTAAGTCGCAGTTTCACTTGCGTCTTGACATGGTTCGTGCTATGTTCTATCGTACAGCAGATGCAGGAGGAGCGATACAGGCGGTGGACATCGCACACAACGATGCGCCCTGGGCGGAATGGGAACACCTTCTTCGAAGGGCGCTCAGCGCCGCCGTCTCCCTGTCAGACGATCAGTTGCTGCTGATACGCGACCTGCAAGGGCGCTCCTTCCGTCCGCGCGAACCAGCGCCAGGGGTGGTTCCGCGCATTGGCGCCGTGTTGATCGCCCTGTACCCCGACGCTGCCGATCTACGTCTCCTGTTGACCGTGCGCAGCAATCAGGTTGCCAGTCATCGGGGGGAGGTATCGCTGCCAGGCGGCGCAACTGATCCAGACGATGATGGACCGGCGGCGACGGCGCTGCGCGAATGTGCTGAAGAACTCGGAATTGCACCCGATGCAGTGACGGTGCTCGGAACACTGATGCCGATCTACATTCCGCCAAGCAATTTTCGCATTACACCAGTCGTGGGATTATTGCGTACATTGCCGCACCTTACGATCAACCATCACGAAGTTGACCGGGTCATTACCGTCACCTTGCGCGAATTGCTCGATCCTGCCAGCGTGGTCGTCGAACGCTGGACATTGCATGGTCATGAGGTCCTTGTGCCGTACTTCGCTATTGCCGGTTACAAGGTGTGGGGCGCAACTGCGCTCATTCTCAGTGAATTCATAGCCCGGATGCGAATCGTCAGAATCGCGTATAATGCAGAAGCATCCTGAGACAGAAGGAGCGTACCATGACTCTGGATGAAGCCATTGCCGATCTGTCGCAGCGGATCAAAAACGTCAGCCCTGACGCCGTCCTCAAGATACAGCGTCGTTCTGCTGAAGAGGCGGCAATACGCGCGTATGCGCCAGCCGACTATGAGGAGGCGATCCGCGTGGCAACGCAGGAGATAACGCTCAAACTGCTCACCGAGGAAGGACTGGATGTGCAGGTGTTGGTGTACGACATTGCTACATCGTTGCCAAAGGAACAGCAATAGGACGAGTTATCAATTCTGGAATATGAGAAACGGGTGTTGGCATGATCTCGCTTGGTCAATTGGGGAAAACCGCTGGTATCATCATCGGAACGGCGGCTGGGCTTGCCGGCGTCGGAGCAATTGCGGCGTTGCGCCGACCGTTGCCACGCACATCGGGCACTCTGCCCCTTCCAGGGTTGCAGGCGCCGGTCAAGGTTATTCGGGATCGCTGGGGTGTGCCGCACATCTATGCCGCGACCAGCGAAGACCTCTTCATGGCGCAGGGGTACGTGCATGCCCAGGATCGGCTCTGGCAGATGGAGTTTCAACGCCGCGCCGCATCAGGGCAACTGGCTGAGTTGTTCGGCACGATCGCGCTCGACTCCGACCGATTCGTTCGTGTGCTGGGGTTTCGCCGGGTAGCCGAACGCGAAGCGGATACGCTGGATGATGAAACCCGCCGGTTGGTCGAGGCGTATGTGGGGGGAGTTAATGCGTTCATCGAGCAGCACGCCGGCAATCTGCCAATTGAGTTTACCGTACTGCGTCTGCGCCCTTGCCCCTGGACCGTCGCCGATGTGCTTGTGTGGGGGAGAATGATGGCGCTACAACTGTCGCGCAACTGGCGCGAAGAACTGGTTCGCGCGCGCCTGGTTGCAACCGTTGGCGCCGAGCGCGCGGTAGCGCTTATGCCACACTACCCTGATGACCATCCCATCATTGTGCCTCCCGGCGTCCATTACACCCCGACGATGGGGCAGTCCGCCATGGAACGGGCGGATGCCACCGCCCGTTTCTTTCCCGATGGCGCAGGGCAGGGCAGCAATTCGTGGGCAGTCGCGGCACATCGCACCGCCGGCGGAGGACCGCTGCTTGCCAGCGATCCGCATCTGGCGATTACCATGCCTTCGCTCTGGTACGAAAATCATGTGAGCGGCGGCGATTTTCACGTGACCGGCGCCAGCATTCCCGGCACGCCGGGCGTCGTTATCGGGCACAATGAGCACATTGCCTGGGGATTGACGAATAGCGGCAATGATATTCAGGACCTCTACCTGGAGAAATTCGACCCGACCGATCCGACCGGGTTGCGGTATGAGTATCAGGGGCAGTGGGAAACCGCCGAACTGGTGCGCGAAGAGATCGTCGTCCGCGGTCAGCGCGAAGTGGTGATCGAAGAGGTGCGCATTACTCGCCATGGTCCGATCATCAATGCGCTGGTTCCCGAACATGCTCAGAGCGGCGCAAATGGCGAGGCGCCGCGCGCCGAGCAACCGCTGGCAATGCGCTGGACGGCGCTGGAACCATCCCGTTTGATACGGTCTATCTTCCGACTGAATCGCGCCCGCGATTGGGAGAGTTTTCGTGAGGCGCTGGCAGATTGGACCGTTCCACCACAAAACTTCACCTATGCTGATGTCGAGGGCAATATCGGCTACGCTCTCGGCGGCGACATTCCGTTGCGCGCCAAAGGCGACGGTAGCCTGCCCGCGCCTGGCTGGACGGGGGAATATGAATGGGCGGGCATCATCCCCCACGCCGAACTGCCGCACGTTCTGAACCCGCCGGAAGGGTTCGTGATCACCGCCAACAACCGGATCGTCGGCAACGCCTATCCTTATCCGTTCCCGGCGGAATGGCTCAACGGCTATCGCGCCGAACGCATCCGGCAGTTGATCGAACAAACACCTCGCCACGACGCCGAATCGTTTGCGCGTATCCACGCCGATGTCCGCAGCCTGCCCGGGCTGGAATTGGCGGCGCTTGCCGGACGCCTCCCCGCCGATGAACCGCTGGCGCAGCAGGCGCGTGATGCGCTGGCCACCTGGAACGGAGAGTTGAGCGCCGATAGTGTCGGCGGCACAATCTATGCCCGCTTGCGCGAGCGTTTATTGAGCACGGTCTACGCCGATGCCGCTCCGGCGTTCGATTTCGCAGTCGGATTGGGCGCATTCGCAACATTGCCCGGACGCGATATGGCTCACCGGACGTTTCCGCGCCTGCTCCGCCGTCTGATTGAGCGGGACGACCGTTTCTTCGGCGAACGCACCACCGATGAGATTCTGACCGCTGCCTGGAATGCCGCGCTTGCGGAACTGCGCGCCGAACTCGGCGACGACGTCACAGCCTGGCGTTATGGGCGCATCCATACCCTGACCATTCGCCATCCACTCGGTTCGCTGCCCGCACTGGCGACCATCTTCAACCGGGGACCGTTCCCGATTGGCGGCGATCTCGATACCGTGAATATGGGATACCTGCCGCGCGAGTTTGCCGGTCCGCCGTTCTATATCGCGCCGTCGTACCGGCAGATCTGCGATACCGCCGATTGGGATCGCAGTCAGAGCATTCAACCGACGGGTCAATCGGGGCATCCGGGCAGTCGTCACTACAGCGATTTTATTCAACCCTGGCTCAACGTTCAGTATCACCCGATGCCCTGGAGTCGCTCGCGGGTCGAGGAGGTTGCAGCCACCCGGATGACGCTGCAACCATTGGAGGAACAGGCAGCCGGCACAGTCGTCCCGGCAAGGAGCGCGCCATGAGCCGCGCGCACCGCATTCCGCCAGGTCCTGGGCAGGAGTCGGTCTGGGACTATCCCCGCCCGCCGCGGGTCGAACCGACCACGCGCCATGTGCGGGTGGTGTTCGGCGGGGTGACGATTGCCGACACCCGCCGCGCGCTGCGGGTGCTGGAGACGAGTCATCCGCCAGCCTACTACATCCCGCCCGAAGATATTCGCATAGAGTATCTGACGCCAACCAGCAAACGGTCGTTCTGCGAATTCAAGGGCATGGCCGGATACTACACCGTGCAGGTCGGCGCGAAACGCGCCGAGAACGCTGCGTGGTTCTATGCCCAACCCTCACCAGGGTACGAGGCGATTGCCGGGTATGTGGCGTTCTATCCGAGCCGCATGGACGCATGTTATATCAATGATGAACAGGTGGTTGCACAAGAAGGTGACTTCTACGGCGGCTGGATCACCTCAGACATCGTCGGACCGTTCAAGGGCGGTCCCGGGACGCGGGGGTGGTAGCGGCGCGATCGATGCGCGAGAGGATGCTGTGGATCAGTGCGGCGACCTTTGGTCGCGCCGACTCGCCAGCATCGAGCACCTCCTGATGATTGGCAGGCGGGCCGTCCGGCAGCGCCAGGTTGGTGATCAGCGAAAGTCCCATGCAGCGCATCCCCATATGCCGCGCGACAATGACCTCTGGAACGGTTGACATGCCAACCGCGTCGGCGCCGAGCAGACGGCACATCCGCAACTCGGCGCTGCTCTCGAACGCAGGACCCGACAGCATCAGATAGACCCCCTCGCGCAGCAGGACGCCCAGGCTGACTGCTGTAGCGCGCGCCAGCGCCATCAATTCGTGGTCGTATGCACCGACCATCGCCGGGAACCGCGGACCCAGGCGCTCATCATTTGGACCGCGTAACGGATGGTGACCTGCCAGCCCCGGCAGAAAAATATGGTCGGTGATGAGCATCAGATCGCCAACGCGCCAGTCGGCGTGCAACCCGCCAGCGGCATTGGTCGCCAGCAGCGTCGTGCAGCCGAGTGCACGCAATACACGCACCGGAAATGTCACCTGTTGCATTGAGTACCCTTCGTAAAAGTGGAACCGTCCACGCAACACAGCGACTGGTTGACCTGCCAGCATACCAATGACCAGTTCACCGCGATGACCGACGACCGTTGTTGGCGGAAAGTCGGGGATTTCAGCGTAGGGAACAACGGTGGGACTGTCGAGATCGTCTGCCAGTTCGCTCAACCCTGATCCAAGAATGAGCGCAATGCGTGGTATGAGACTGGTGCGAGCGGTGATAATCGAACGTGCGAGTTCGATCCGGGTCATAACGTCGTTCACGGCGCCTTCCCTGTGCCATCCAGCATACGTGGATAACACGATCATATACGGTTGAGCAATTCACGTTTTTTTGCCTCGAACTCTTCACGCGAGATCAGACCGCGATCACGCATGTCTGCCAGACGTTGCAGGACATGCGAGACGCGATCAACATCGGGAAGCGCATCCTCCAGGTCGAGATAGGCATCGATCTCGCGCTGATCGATATAGGCATATCCGCGCTCGATATCGTAGCGCGCATCATTCATTGCGCGCTTGAAACCCTGCGGATCGGTCAGACTGCGGCACCGACTGATGCCAGCCTCTGAAGCGGTCATAATCTCGATATCACCGAAGCCCAAAAGGCGCCCTAACCAACTCTGGCGTAACTCCACCTCATTGATCTTCTCGATGGGGACATCAATCGCTTCAGTGTTGAAAATACCGCGTACCATGATGATGCGCCGATCGGTGACAACGCATTGTTCATTCGACCAGCGCAGATAATCGAGAAAGGCGCTGCCGAGAATGAGGAGACTGATAATGATACAGACAATCAACACCAAAACGCCGACTTCCATTCCGGCAAGCACTTTATCGGGAAACGCCACCTGCGAAACGACGCCGGCGGCAATCAACACACCGATCAACACCAACTCGGTCAGGATGTTGCTGATCAAGACAAAGACGTGCTGCCGACCAACATAGCGCACACGTTCACCGCGCCCCAGGAGGGAGTCTATCGCGTTCATCATCATCTCCTTGAGCGAAAAGGCGTCTATCGGTCGCCCCGATCGAGAGGGACGCTTCCGGATGCTGCATCAATCGAACATCGTCGAGGAATGCGAGCGAACGCAGGTCGCGTTCCAGGATATGGCGCAGGTAGGCGCGCAGCAACGACTCGGCTGCTGCACGGGTGGCGGATGAGATGCGCAGTTCACCTGCCATTTCCGGCGGCTGCACTTGCAGGTAGCGCAACAACTTGAACACCGACAGGCTCATTGGCAGCGCCCGGTGATCGGCGCCAGCGCACTGTGGGCAGAGCGCACCCCCCGCCGACGGACTGAACCGGTCGGTCGCTTCGGTGAGCACTGCACCGCATGATGCGCATTCGTGCAGTTGTGGACGGTACCCCAGTGCGTCCAGCAGATGCACTTCATAGGCGCGCAGCGTCAGATCGACGGCGGCGCCTGCATCGAGCGCGCGCAATACGCCGAGCAACAACGCAAACGCACGCCGGTTTTCATGCCCTTCCTCGATCAAGCGATCAGCGAGTTCGGCGGCATAGTATGCAGCTCCGATCCGCTCCAGATCGGCGCGTAAACGCTCGAAGCGATCCAGCGGACTGCTTTGGGTCACAATGTGCAGATTGCGCCCAATTGCCAGCATGAGGGTGGTATGGGTAAACAGTTCAATATGCCCTGCCAGGCGGCTATGAGTCTTGCGCGCACCTTTGGCGACCACACGCCGTTTGTCGGATGGCGTCAGAATCGTCAGCACTCGATCCGCCTCACCGATATCGGATCGTCGGATGATAACGGCTTCACTACGATAGACCCGATCTCGCAATGTTGTACTCACCCCCGCGCATTGCCGAAGCGCCACGTTTGCACCAGGATGCCATTATAGACCCCGCACCGGGTTCTGGTCAACGATCGTATTCAAACACCAAGCCATTCTGCGCGCAATTGAGCGAAGCGCCCTTCACGAATACTCTGACGAATGTCGTGCATCAATTTCAGCAAGAAAGCGACATTGTGCAGACTGACGAGGCGAATGCCCAGCAATTCCTGCGCTCGAAACAGGTGATGAATATAGGCGCGCGAGTAGCGCCGACATGCATAGCAATCACACCATGCGTCCAGCGGTTCCGGGTCGTCCCGCAACGCGGCATTGGTCACATTCAGTCGCCAGTGACGTTCTGCGGGAGGCGTTGTTCTATCGCGCACCAGCGCCGTACCGTGCCGACCAAGGCGTGTCGGGCTGACGCAATCGAACATATCGATGCCGCGCGCCACACATTCGATCAGGTCGTCCACATCGCCAATGCCCAGCAGGTGGCGCGGCAGATGATCGGGCATGTGTGGCACGGTCATATCCACCACATCGTACATCTGTTGCTTGTCGCCGCCGAGCGAACCGCCGATGCACAACCCATCGAACGGAAGTTCGCGCAGATACTCCGCGCTGGCGCGCCGGAGATCAGGAAAGACGCCTCCGTGAACGATACCGAACAACGCCTGATCTGGATTTGGCGGAACAAACGGCAATCCACCCGCGCGTGTTTCCTGGTGGAATATGAGGCAGCGTCGCTCCCAGGCGTGAGTGCGTTCCAGCGAACGAGCGGTATAGTCGTACCCTGCATGAAAAGGAGGCAATTCATCGAAGCAGAGAATAATGTCGGCGCCGATGCCCTTCTGAATCTCGATACTGCGTTCAGGAGTAAACACATGGGTTGAACCGTCGATGTAGGATTTGAACATTACTGCATCATCGGTGACCCTGACCATGCCAGGCTGCACCTGCTGCGTTGGGCGTCGCCCTTTGATCTCATCGGCAATCCCGCCATAGACCAGGCTGAAGACCTGAAACCCGCCGCTATCGGTCAGGATTGGTCCTTCCCATCCCATGAAGCGGTGCAACCCTCCCATGTGCGCAATCAACTCGTGACCGGGTTGCAGGTAGAGATGATATGTATTCCCAAGAATGATCTGCGCGCCGTGATCGCGCACCTCATCGGGGGTCAACGATTTGATCGAGCCGCGGGTGCCAACCGGCATGAACACCGGCGTCTCAATGACCCCATGAGCGGTTGTGATCCGTCCTGCGCGGGCGCGGCTACGCGAGTCGCGTGCTTCAATGTCAAAGGTCAGCGTCATAGGCGTGCAAAGAAATGTCGTTGGCAGCGGACAGAGGCTGCATTATATCAGCTCTGGCGCAAGGCTGGCGACTTGAGATGACGAAATGCGCTTTACGGGGAAGGCGGATTGGAGGACGCGCCACCCTGTGTATGCATAGTATTGTTACCAGAAGCGCCTGGGGTTGGAGTCGGAGTAGTCGTTGATGCTTCAGCAAGATCAGGCGGCGCACCTGACTGTTCTGTCGGCGTTTCGGTCGGCGTCGCCGTCGCTGTCGGCGGCACAGGCGTTGCCGTCGTAGTCGCCGTCGGCGGCACAGGCGTCGCCGTCGGCGTCGCGGTCGCCGTCGGCGGCACAGGCGTCGCCGTCGGCGGCACAGGCGTCGCCGTCGCCGTCGGCGGCACAGGCGTCGCTGTCGCCGTCGGCGTCGCTGTTGGCGGCACAGGCGTCGCTGTCGCCGTCGGCGTTGCTGTTGGCGGCACAGGCGTCGCTGTTGGCGGCACAGGCGTCGCCGTCGCTGTTGGTGGCACAGGCGTCGCCGTCGGGCGCAGTGTGGCCGTTGGACGCGGCGGACGAGCCGTTGGCGGCGGTTGCGGCGTCGAACTGGCCGACGGTGGTTCTGTTGGAGGAATGCGAGTCGCCGTTGGCGGCGGCGTCGGGGTCGGCGTACGCGTCGGCAACGGCGTATCCGTTGGCGGAACCTCTGTCGGCACTGCCGTATGCGTTGCAGTTGGAGACGGCGATGGCGTAGGGGTCGGCGATACGGGCACAGATGTAGGAGTCGGCAACGGTGCGCCGGTTGCAGTTGGCGTAACCTGCCCTGGCGTTGGCGATGGACGCGGCGGACGCGCGGTTGGCGGCGGGGTTGCTAAAGCCGTATCAGTATTCTCGCCAGGCGCGGGATAGTCCTCAACTTCGGAAACACGCTCGACCACTTCCACGGTTGGCGTATCAACCAGTGGCGTTGGCGTTGCCGACACCGGCATCGACGATGGCGACGGCGTTGAACTGGGGAGGGGCGTCGCAGTCGGTTCTATGACCGAACCAATCTGTTCCTGCACATCGCCAATCAGCGGCATCGCATCTGGAACCTTCGACGCCAGTTGTGAAAGCGTCGCCTGCACTTCACCGATCAGCACCGCCACATCATTCGACACATCCTCAACACCGATCTCGCGGCTTTCGATCACTGCACCCCGAACATGAACGCTCAGAATGGCAAGCGGTTCTTCGAGCAACTGCGGGTCAACCGCATCACCCCTGGCGATCAGCGTCTCGATTTCCACTATGCGACGTCGCGCATAATCGACGTGCAATTTGCTGCGCTGCACCGGATCGGCGACAACGGAGAGCGTCAGGTCCTCACGCGCCACTTTCCAGACATAGAGCGGATCACCGGGCATGCTCTGCGCTGAAGCGGTATCGACCGATGCCAGCACTATCGCAACTGCCAGCGCGCCTGCCAGAACGCGCTGAACAGCCGCTTTGCGAAGAGGACGCAGCACATGACGGGCTCTACGACGTTGTGCAAGCATCTGCCCGGCGATGGCAGAGAACTCCTGTGCGCCGGTTGGCAACCAGCGTTCCAATTCGGACGGCAGGGGGAGGGTCGCTTCAGCACGCACCATGCCTGCAACGTGCAGTAACGGTTCCAGCTCTGCAGCCAGATGCGGGTAGCGCGCCAGGCACTCGTTGATGTCCGCACCATGCAACAGACGATCAAGCGCCTCATCGAACGCTTCTTGAAACGCTATCTGTGGACTGCGTCGAGCCATTGCTTATCACAACCGCCATGACAAGAGCGATCAGGAGGCATCTGCACCGCCAATCGCTCGAACCATTAACGTTTCGGAAGGTTCCCGATCAAGTATCTGCTGCAACGCCTGAATAGCACGGTGTTGCAGGGCTTTGACCGCGCCTTCGGTCTTTCCAATCGTTGCTGCGATCTCCTGGTTGGTCATATCGCCAAAGAATTTCAATATCAGCACGTGCTGTTGTTCGACAGTGAGTTGCGCAATTGCGTGTTGCAATGAAAGGCGCTCAAACAGTGATGAGACTGCTTCCTGTCCACGCGGATCGGTCACATCCGCCGAGTCGCTGAGCGATGAAACAGAGAGCTGTCGCCGTCGCGTCTGACCAATCAAGACATTTCCTGCAATCGTGTACAACCATCCCAAAAACATTTTTTCGCCGCGATACTGCAATCCGCCGATGCCTTTGATCACGCGAATGAACACCTCTTGCGTCAGGTCCTGGGCAAGTTCCGGTTCGCGTGTACGCACGTACATATAGCGCAAGATGTACCTGGCATACCTGGCATACAACTCGCCGAACGCCGATTCATCGCCCGCCTGAGCGCGGGCAATGATGGCTGGAAGTTCGACGTTTGCATCAGCAACCATATTCCTCTGCCGCCCGGTAGACGCTGACGCCTCTGCCGCCGCTGGTAAGAACAGGTTGCCCATTCAATACCAACGCGACGAGATTATCTGAAGTTACGCACAATCCGCACTGGAAAAATAACGGAAACTTCACCTGCGTAGTAATGTTTACCGCCGTCTGTCACCGCTGCTTCACCAATTATAGCCGAACCGAAAGCGAGATGAAAGTAGTGCGGAGTTAAGCTTTGGTCAAAACGCTCGCCCTTGCCGCGATCGCACAGGTATACTATACTGATGCAGACGGCCGAAAGAAATGCGTACCATAGAATGCCATGAAGATTGCAATCATTGGACTTGCCAACAGCGGCAAAACCACCGTTTTCAACGCGCTGACTGGCGGCGCAGCGGAAACGACCGCCTATAGTTCCGGGCAGTTGACCCCCAACCTGGCGACGGTCAAGGTGCCCGATCCGCGCCTCGATGTGCTGGCGCGTATGTTCAACCCCAGGAAAGTCACCTGTGCCGATGTGCAGTATATCGATATCGGCGGGTTGAGCAGCGGCGCACGCGAGAGCGGCGGCTTGCCGCCAGTGGTGCTCAACTATATCAGCGGCGCTGACGCCCTTCTCCATGTTGTCCGCGCATTCGAGAACGATCTTGTGCCGCATCCGGATGGCAGCATCGACGTGCTGCGCGACATCGAGGCGGTCGATCTGGAGCTTGCTTTTTCCGATCTCGCCATTATCGAGCGCCGTCTGACGCGCCTGAATGCCGAAATCGGCAAGATATCGGCGAAGGAGCGCGAGACGCGCATCGTTGAACGTGATGCGCTGGTGCGCATTCAGGCGGCGCTGGAGAGCGGCACGCCTATTCGCGACATCGACCTGACCGCTGAAGAGGAGCGGTTGCTCCGCGGCTATCAGTTCCTCACCGCCAAACCCTTGCTTCTCGCAATCAATATTGGCGAGGATCAACTGAAGCATCCGCCAACGATCCGCTACGAGCACCGACGGAGCGGCGTGGCGACGCTTTGCGGCAAAATCGAAGCCGAACTCTCCCAACTCGAAGAAGAGGAGGCGCGCGCCTTCATGGACGACCTCGGCATAACCGAAGCCGCGCGCAACCGGGTGATCGAACTCTCCTACGAACTGCTTGGTCTCATCAGTTTCCTCACCGCCGGTCCTGATGAAGTGCGCGCCTGGACGATCCGCCGCGGTACGCCGGCAGTCGAAGCGGCTGGCGTCATTCATTCCGATATTCAGCGCGGCTTCATCCGCGCCGAAGTCGTCGCATACGACGACCTGGTGCGCGCAGGCGGCATGGCTGAAGCCCGGAAGCATGGTCATGTGCGGATGGAGGGGAAGCAGTATATCGTACAGGATGGCGATGTGTGCCATTTTCTGTTCAATATCTGACCATGTTCCGACGTCCGTGGCGCCTGCGCAGCGCCGAACTGCGGCTTTTGCTGATTGCGCTGCTCTTTTTTGCGGCTGGCTACACCCTCGTGGCGCTGGCGATTGATGCGAATACCTCCGCCACATCAATCACACTGCGTGGAATCGCCGATATCCTGTGGCCCTCCGTCCTGCCATTCCTCCTCTTCCTGGCGATGTCGCTCGGTCTGAGCTGGCGCATGCCCGACGCGGATCAGATTGTGCTTCCCCTGGTGGCGTTGCTCACCGGTCTGGGATTGATGCTGATCGCGCGCCTCGAACCCGACCTGCTCTCGATTACGTGCCAGCAACGTGATGGGTCGCTGGCGCCCTGTTTTGCCGGCATCGATGACCGGCAGGCGCTTTGGGTGTTGCTTGGCATCGTCATCTGCTCCATTGTGCTGTTCGTTCCCTGGGATGACCTGCTGCGGCGGTACCAGCGCACCTCGCTGATGGACTGGCTCGATCATCACCGGTACGCCTGGCTGACGGCGGGAGTGGCGCTGATTCTGGCGACGTTCTTCTTCGGCATCGATCCAAACAATAGTGGCGTACGCGCCTGGTTCAACTTCGGCTTCTTCCTGTTTCAGCCCTCCGAACTGCTCAAAATTGTGCTGGTCATCTTTCTGGCGTCCTACCTGAACGAGCATCGTGAGGTCGTCGCCGCCAGCTATCGCATCGGTCCGCTGCCATTGCCGCCACTGCCGTATCTTGCGCCCCTGATCGCGATGTGGGGTTTGGCGATGGGGCTGATCGTCGCGCAGCGCGACCTGGGGGCTGCGTTGCTCCTGTTCAGCGTGTTCCTGGCAATGCTGTATGTGGCGACGGGGCGCGGATGGTATGTGGTCGCCGGACTGTGCGCTTTCGGCGCCGGTTCGTATGTGCTGTACAACATTGTGGCCGTGGTGAAGACCAGGGTGGCTATCTGGCTCGATCCATGGGCAACGGCGCAGGGCAGCGGATATCAGATCGTTCAAGCGATCTATGCCCTGGCATCGGGAGATGTGATCGGCGCAGGGCTTGGTCAGGGACTGCCAACCGTCATCCCAGCGGTGCACACCGATTTTGTCTTTACGGCGCTGGCGGAGGAGATGGGGCTTGCCGGCAGTCTGGCGATCCTGATCGCGTATCTGCTGCTGATCTTCCGCGGCTACCACATCGCCATGCGCATCTCGGGGCGTTTTCGCGGGTTCGAGCAACTTCTCGCCGTCGGATTGACCACCATTATCGCCGCACAAACCTTCATCATCATCGGCGGAAATCTGCGTGTCATCCCGCTCACTGGCATTACGCTGCCATTCATTTCGTATGGCGGTTCGTCGGTGATCATGAACTTTCTGATCATCGGGCTGCTGTTGCGCATCTCCGCCAGCGCGCCTACTCCCGCGGCAGCACGACCGTAAACGTGCTGCCAGCATGAACGACACTGCGCACCGTCACCTGCCCGCCATGCGCCTCGACCACATGCCTGGCGATCGCCAGCCCCAGCCCGGCGCCGCTGTAGGGGCGCGCCAGTGTATCGTCAATCTGATAGAAGGGCAGAAAAATCTTTTCCTGCGCCTCGGCGGGAATACCGATCCCCGTGTCTTCCACCCGCACCAGCACCCGCGACGGTTCATCGATCAGCGTCACGGTCACACGTCCGGAGTCGGGCGTAAACTTGATCGCATTATCGATCAGGGCGCGCAGCGCCTGACCGATACCGATCGGGTCGCCTTTGTACATGGCGGTCGGTTGAAGGGAGGCGGACAACGTCACATTCGCCGATCGCGCCAGCGGCTGCATTTCCGCAATGACTTCTTGCAACACCTCGTGGATGACGACCGGCACGCGACGGATCTCGGTCGAGCGCACTTCCTGCAGATAGAGCAGATTGTTGAGGATGCGCGAGAGAATGCGCGCATTGCGAGCAATCACGTTGATTGCCTGACCCTGCACATCGTTCAACGATCCGAGGGTGCGGCGCTCGAACAGTTCCAGGTAGCCGAGAATTGCAGTCAGCGGCGTGCGCAGTTCGTGTGAGAGGGTGGCGAGAAAGGTGTTCTTGAGGCGATCAAGTTCTTGCAGTTCAGCGTTGCGGGCGCTCAGTTCACGCACTTGCTGCTCGAGCCGCTCGACGAGTTTGGCGTTGTACTCGCGCAGCATGGTCGTTTCCAGGCTCTTGGGCAGCAGTTCACGCTTCCCGCCCAGAAACTCGGCAATCTGATCGGGGAGCATGCGCGGATTGATCGGTTTGAGGATAAAGCCGTCACATCCAGCGGTCAGCGCACGTTCGCGCGTTCCAGGGCGGGCATCGGCGGTAATGGCGATGATCGGTGTCGCGCGCAGATGTGGCAGGCTGCGTAAACGAGTCGTCGTTTCGTAGCCATCCATTCCTGAGATATTGATATCGATCAGAATGAGCGCCGGCTGACTTTCGCGCGCCAGGGAGATGCCGGAAGGTCCGTCTTCGCAGACCTGAAGCGTATACCCGCGCGCCTCCAGAATGCGACGCACCAGCAACTGATTATCGTGATTGTCTTCGATGTATAGAATGATCACAGGTTCGGTCATCGGTCAATGAGGTTGGTTTGAACTTCGATATGTCGGACAGACGCCCCGCCCGCAGATTCGGCATTGCCGTCGGGATGTTCCCTGCGTGACACAACGGCGCACGGAAGGATGAACGTGAAGACGCTCCCCTTGCCGGGTTCGCTTTCCGCCCAGATGCGCCCGCCGTGCGCCTCGATCAGGCGGCGGCTGATCGCCAGACCCAGACCGCTGCCGCGCTGCCGGTCGCCAGAACGCGCCTGATGAAACGCTTCGAAGATGCGCGGCAGTTCTTCCGGCGCAATGCCAATGCCTGTATCGCGGACACTGACTGCAATATAGGGATACAGACGTTGCCCGTTGCGCACAATGACGGCGCTCGAACCCATTGATCCCAGATGATTGTCGGACGCTGCCACGCAGCGAGCGCAGACTGTGATGCTCCCCTGCCGCGTGAATTTGACCGCGTTCGACAGCAGGTTGAGGAGCACCTGCCGGATTCTGGCAGCGTCGGCATAGGCATACGGCAGGCGTTCGGGCAACGACAGGTTGAGCGCAATCTGGCGGTTGTGCAGCAATCCTTGCACGGTTTCGGTCACTTCGACGATCAAGGAGCGCACATCGAGCGGACCAAGCTCCAGATCGATTTTCCCGGCTTCGATACGCGCCAGATCGAGCAATTCATCGATCAGGTGCAGAAGGAAGCGACCATTCCGGTTGATAATCTTCAGATCCTCGCGTTGCAACGGTGTGATCGGTCCATCGATCTCATCGAGCATGACGGTCGAAAACCCGATAATGGCGTTGAGCGGCGTGCGGAGTTCGTGCGACACCGCCGCCAGGAATTGACCTTTCAGGCGATCCGCCTCCTGCGCGCGCGCCAGAGCCGTGCGCAATTCCGCCGTGCGTTGCGCCACCTGACGTTCGAGATCGGCGTAGAGCATCGTATTTTCGAGCGCCAGACCAGACATGCCGGCATAGGTCATCAGTTGCGCAGCGTCGCGCGGCGTCGGCGTGCGCCCTGATGCATCGAAGGACGCGACGAGCAAGCCAATGACCCGTTTCTCGCGCCCAAACAGCGGCGCCTGCACCGTAGCGCCCGACAGAGACTGCGCGGATACATCGCTGATAATCACCGCCTGTCCGCTCCGCACCACATCTGCCGCCATTGTGTCCCCCTCCAGCGGGATCGGCGTGGCATCCCCCAGCATATGAGCGACCTGATCCGCATCGCCCATATTCACCCAGGCGCTCACCGGGCGCAGATGTCGCTGTTCAATCAGGTAGAGCACGGCGCGTTCAAACCCCAGGCACTCGCATACCCCCTTCGGAATGGCGTCGAGTTGTTCACGCACCGACCCGATCGTGCGAAACTGGTTCGACACCTCGTTTAACGCCGCCAGTTGACGCAGGTTCAATTCCAGTTCGTTGATCTTCTCGCGGAGCGTGTCGGTCATCGTGTTGAACGAATGCCCGACATTCGCAATTTCATAATCGCCCGACTCGGGCACGCGGTAGGTCAGATCGCCGGCGGCGACCCGCTGCGCCGCCGCCTGCAACTCGCGCAAGGGACGTGTCAGGATCAGCGCCGCAGGCATGCTCAGGAGCGAAACAGCAATCACGCTCAGCACAATCACCAGGACGATCTGCCCGCTGAGCACTTCCTGGCGAAGCGTAATGACTTCACTGACCTGCTGCGCCAATCCGGTGACTTCGGCGACGGGGATGACGATGCCAACGCTCCACCCCGCGCTGGGGATCGGCGCAAACGCCAGATACACTTCTTCGTGCTGGATCATGAGGCGCTCGACCCCTTGCTCCGCGCGTGTCATACGTTCGGCGATCACGCGCAAATGCGGATTGGGGTCATTCAGGAGATTCTCGGTCGAGATCGGTTGATCCCAGCGCCCCTGGCGACTCATGAGCGTATTGTGCAGCAGCACGTCGCCCCGTTGATTGACCAGGAATGCCGACCCGCCGGGAGGAATGTCGATAGACAGAATATCCTGCTGGATGGTCTCCAGCAAGACATCGAAACCGACGACGCCGATAAACGCGCCATTCTGGTCGTAGATCGGCGCAGCACAGGTGGTGGTCAGTTTCTTGGTATGGGCATCGACGTAGGTATCGACCCATACCGCCTCGCCCGTTTCGCGAGCGGCGATGTACCAGCTGCGCTGGCGCGGATCGAATGGCTTGATGGCGTTCAGGACATCGATAATGTCGTGGTCAAAGGCGATCACGCCGCCATCTTCGAAGGCGACATACCCCAGGCTCACCATGCCATCCTGTTCGACTGAGGCGCGCAGGAGCGGAATGTACTGACGGGCAAGCGTGATGGTGTCGGCATGAGCGCGCAGTGCAGCGGGCGTCGGTCCATCCGGCGCAATCCAGACACGTTCTGACGCGGTTTTCACAGGACCAGACCCGACCGGTTGGTATTTGACGATTGTCTCGACCTGATGATAGACACGATCCAGTTTGGCGTCGTAGAAACTGGCTTTATCGGTCACCCAGCGCGTAAGGTCCTCTTCGGTTTGCTCGCGCAGGGCGTCCGACGCGGTTTGCACCGCAATATCGCGGGCGCGGTCGAGCGCCGAGAGGCTGAGCGCACTCACAAAGATCAGCGGCGCCAGCGCAAGCATAAGCGCCACCAGCGTCATTTTGGAACGCACGGTCAAGCGAAATGATGGTCGAGCCGACATAATGTGTGAAGGAGTCGCATTGCTGCACGACGACGTCGTGGATGGATATTCTGCAATGCATCAATGGTATCATATTCTGTCACATACGCTCAAGCGGCACAGATGATCATTATCTTACAGGAGCGCGGATTTGCATCAGAAACGGGTTCCCGGTATACTGCCGCTGGTTCGTATGACGTTGAGGATGGTATGGAGTACGCGCTTGATCGTTTCGTGCGCGAGGCGCACGCTGTTATTGCCGGAACCAATCTGGTCGCCGGGCATCTGATCGAACTCGTCACCCCCAAGCCGAATATTCCGGCTGATCTGGCGTTTCCGACGTTTCGCGCTGCAAAGGAGGCGAGCATAGCGCCGCCACAACTGGCGCAGCGGATTGTCGAGAAGGCGCACACGCCGCCTGAATCGCTCATCGGATCCGTCGTCGCCACCGGTCCCTTCGTCAATTTCAGCCTCGACGCTCCGCGCCTGGCAGCAGCGGTCATCGATGAGGTCGAGCGCCTTGGTGAACGGTACGGCAGCGACGATCAGGGCGCCGGGAAGACGATCGTCATCGATTATTCGTCGCCAAACGTGGCGAAAACCATGCACGTCGGGCATATTCGCTCGACGATTATCGGTCAATCGTTGTACCACATCTTCGACTTCCTGGGATATCGCGTGATCGGCGATAACCATCTGGGCGACTGGGGCAAGCAATTCGGCATGAACATCGCCGCCGTGGTGCGCTGGGGGAAGCCGGAGGGCGACGATGAAGACGCCATTGCCGCGCTCGATAAACTGTATGCGCGCTACAGCGCGCTCGTCAAAGAAGACGTGGCGCTGCGTGAAGAAGCGGGCAGGTGGGCGAAGCGTCTGGAAGAAAACGACCCGGAGGCGCTGGCGAAGCGCGCATGGATCGCCGAGCTGCAGGCGCGCGCGGCGCAACCCAACCACGACGACGAAGCGCGCGCATGGTCGCTCAAACTCGAACAGGGCGATCCGCTGGCGCGCGAACTGTGGCAGTGGATGGTCGATCTGACGATCAAAGCCAATC
>Ga0308410_1000704_pt1 | contig 18401 bp, 12 predicted proteins | sample HotsprOSTMatCore_FD_203467 | JGI IMG/M metagenome (GOLD analysis project Ga0308410, IMG submission 203467) | Hot spring phototrophic mat microbial communities from Octopus Spring, Yellowstone National Park, Wyoming, United States -... | ecosystem: Environmental > Aquatic > Thermal springs > Hot...
GACGACGATTGATAGCAGTCGGCTTGCCACCTGCTACCCGGCGACCGTCAACGCGCCTCAACTGTGGGCGCAGGGGGTGACCGGCAGAGGCGTAGGCGTGGCGATCATCGACACGGGCATCAATGAGAAACTGACCGACTTCCGCGATCCGACCACTGGCAGGGTACGCATTATTAATCAGAAACCAATTGTGACGCTCAAGACATCGTCTTCCGACAAGTACGGCCATGGCACCCATATTGCGGGCGTTGTTGGCGGCAACTCCTGCAACCGAAAAGAGAACGATCTCCGCTGCCGTTACATTGGAATTGCACCCGAAGCGACGTTAATCGATATCAAAGTGACCAACGACGATGGAATCTCATTTGTGTCCGATGTGGTTGCCGCGATCGAATGGGTCATCAGCGAACGCGAGACCTACAACATCCGGGTAATGAACCTGTCGATGGTTTCGAGCGTCGCCGAGAGTTATCGCACGAGCGTCCTGGCGGCCGCCGTCGAGCGCGCCTGGTTCAGCGGCATCCTGGTCGTCGTGTCGGCGGGGAATAACGGTCCAGATACGATGCTCTACCCGCCCGCCAATGATCCATTCGTCATCACCGTCGGCGCTGCGGATATGATGGGCACGCCGGATCGCGCCGACGACCGCCTGGCGCCCTGGTCAAGCTACGGCGTCACCCAGGACGGACACCTGAAGCCTGATGTGGTTGCGCCGGGGCGAGCGATTGTGTCTCTGCTATCGGAGCCGAAAGCGCAGCTTGCCGAGAAGAGGCTGGAGCGCATTGTGAACACACATTATCTCCGACTCTCAGGCTCCTCGATGGCGGCGCCGGTGGTGGCTGGGGTGGCGGCGCTGGCGTTTCAGGCGCACCCAGAGTGGACGAACGACCAGGTCAAGTGGCTGGTGATGAATACCGCCATCAAACTGGGCGATCCTGCCAATCCCTTGCCGGGGCAGGGCGCCGGGCTGGTCGATGCCGGGGCGGTGGTGCGGTACAGCGGCACGCCGACATTCGCTAACCAGGGGTTAACCCGGAGCAACCTGCTGGTGACGGCGGATGGGACGAATGTGTACAGCAGCGCCAACTGGTCGACAGCGAACTGGTCGACAGCGAACTGGTCGACAGCGAACTGGTCGACGGCGAACTGGTCGACGGCGAACTGGTCCACCGTCAACTGGTCGACATCGATTGCCGACGAGTGATCGGCGCGTACCGCGAAATGCGGAGGATCCTGGCGCGCAACGCTGGGACCTCCGCATTTCAGTCAGAGATGACAGGGCTTTCTGGTTCCTCCCTGGTAATATGGAAGATGTATACTCATACTGGTTTCAACCGGAACTATGTGGTGGCTTCAGCAGCACGGGCCTGCATCGCACAGCAGCCTCCGAGAAGATCGAAGCGCTGAAACCAGAAGGTTTCGACCTGTCGAACTACTGTGCCGTGCCTGTCGGGTCAGGAGTATCAACATGTCGCGCAGGGCCTGGTTGTACGTCGGAAGTGTGATAGCATGCGGCATCACGTTGATCGTCCTCGCATGGACCGACTGGCGCCATTCGATCGACTGGATCATCCTGATTGGCATGGTGACGCTGGCGACGCTGGCGCAACTCTTCAAGGCGGAAGGTCCTAATCATCAGGCTTTTTTTGCCGCCAGCGCCTTCTACTTTGCGGCAACGCTGCTGTTGCCGTTCCCGCAGGTCGTCCTGGTGATTACGATCCCCCTGTTGATCGAATGGGCGAAAGCCCGTCTGTGGGATCGCAGCGATCACCTGCGGCACTGGTACATTCAGTCGTTCAACATCGCCATGCACCTGATCGCCGCCTTTGCGGCGCACTGGTTGTACCACTCACTGATGTGGGGCGATCTGTCCGTCACCCTGCATGTCATCATCGTTCTTCTTGCTGCGCTGGTCTATCTGTTCGTCAGTCAGACGCTGCTCGGGCAGGCGTTCGTTGTTGCCCGCAACCTGTCGTGGCGCGAGTCTGGCGTCTTTGCAAATGACAATCTCATTTCCGAGTTTACCCTGCTCTGCACCGGGATCGTCATCAGCGAGCTGTGGCGTATTGATCCGTGGCTCATTGCGCCGGGCCTGGCGCCGCTCGTGATGATGTATCGTGCGCTGCTGGTGCCCAAACTGCGCAAAGAGGCGCAGACCGACAGCAAAACCGGTCTGTTCAACGCACGATACTTCAAAGAGACATTCGCAAAAGAACTGGAACGCGCGCAGCGCCTGGAGCGACCACTGGCGTTTATTATGGCGGACCTTGATTTGCTGCGCATGATCAATAACGTCTATGGACACCTCGCCGGTGATATTGTTATCAGCGGTATTGGCAAGATCATTCAGCAAAACACGCGCGAATACGACATTTGCGGTCGATTCGGCGGCGAAGAGTTTGCCATAGTCGTTCCCGAAGCCGAATATGCACAGGCGATGGCGCTTGCCGAGCGCATTCGTCAGACAATTCAAGAGACGGTTTTCACAGTTCCGAATACCAACACGCAGATCCGAGCGACGATGAGTTTCGGAGTGGCGTGTTTTCCGCATGATGCCAGCACTATGACCGATTTGATGCACAAGGCTGATGTAGCAGTATATCAATCAAAGCATCAGGGTCGCAATCGTGTCACTGCGGCGTCGGATATTACGCATGCCGTCGAGTGTGAATACAATGCGACGCATAATGTATCTACGAGTGACGGTGCAACTGTTGCCGTCAATGAGCAACACAGCGTACAGATTGGTCAGGAAATGGACAAGACCCTGCCCGATGATGCCGTGATCGCATCATCGAACCCTGCGGCTGACCAGGCCGTCAGCCCCGATGTCTCGCAGAGCGAAAGCGAACCAGCCAGACCCCAAGGGCGCAATGTGTATCTGGGGTTGCTGGTCGCCGGTGTCATTGCTCTTGGCGCCGCAGAGATTGTGCTGGTCATTGTCACTGGCACTGGTATGCCGCTGGCGCTGCCTGCACTGCTGATGCTTGTCATCCTCGCCGCAATTGCCGAGTTTCTCCAGATCAGCGTCTACGACGACAACACAATGTCGGTCTCGCTGGCGCCGGTCGCTGCTGGAGCGCTGATTGGCGGGTTGCCCGGCGCAATGATCGTGAGTCTCAGCGCCGTGATTGCCGATCAGATACGCCGGCGACGTCCTCTGCGCGAAGCATACAAGGGCGCATTCAACTGGGGAGCGCACGTGATTGCGCTCACACCGATTGCACTCGCGCCATCTATTGCTGGCATATCGCTTTCCGCAGCGGAATTGCCAGCGCTGACAGTGCTGACGCTGATTGGCGGCGTTTGGGCGTTTGCTGTCGACAGTATGCTGATAAGCGCCGCGATCAGTCTCTCGAAGCGCACATCGCTGCGTGAGACATGGCACACTCAGTTCCGCTGGCTTGCCCCGCACTACCTTGCGCTCACCTTCCTGGGGTTGTTTCTGGCGCTGGCATACGCGGCTTTCGGCATCCTGGGAGCGCTGGTGTTTGTCCTTCCGACCTTCATGCTGCGCTATGTTCAGCAGCAGTATGTGGCGCGCACCCAGGAGAGCGTGCGTGAACTGCGCCGGGTTAATGCCGAACTGACCCGCGCCAACCGCGAAATCGCCAGAGCAAATCAGGCGATCCAGAGCCTGAACGACGAAATGCTCGAGATGATGGCGCGCATTCTCGATGCCCGCGACCCGTATACCGGCGGACACGCGGCAAAAGTCGCCGATTATGCCAGCGCGATCGCCCAGGAGTTGGGAATGCCGGAGGAGCGGGTCAACATTGTGCGCCAGGCAGCGTTGCTACACGACATTGGGAAAGTCGCTATCGCCGATCACATCCTGTACAAACCATCTCGCCTGACCGAAGAAGAATACGAGTATGTCAAGCAACACGTGACCATCGGCGCCGATCTGCTCGAACAGTCGCAAGGTCTGCGGCATCTTACTTCTTTTGTGCGCTACCATCACGAGCGGTGGGATGGCAAAGGCTATCCTTCGCAACTTCGCGGACAGGATATACCGCTGGAAGCACGCATCCTGGGAATCTGCGACGCCGCCGAAGCCATGATTTCTGATCGCCCATACCGCAAAGCCATGCCGCTCGATGCAGTGATTACGGAGTTGAAGCGATGCGCGGGCACACAATTCGATCCTGCGTTGGTCGAGATATTTATCAGAATCGTGAATCGTGAACGCGATACGCTGTTTGTCAACTCTGGTCAGGAGATCGCACGGCGCGGCAATCAATCACAACAGATGGTCGAACGACGAAATCTTCCGCTCGATTTCATTCGGGCAATGCGAGGAGAAACCAGGACGGTCTGATTTTCTTTGTAAGAGCATCATTTTCAGGCACGAAACGTGTGTGCCGCATTCCATCGCCTTTTTTCCCTCATCTCCCCTGCTTCCTCTCGCAAGGGCAGGGTTTTTCAGGCACGAAGCGTTTTTTCCGCACCCTGACGCCTTTTTTCCTTACCCTCCTCACCCCTCTTCAGAGCCGCTGGAGAGGGGGATGTTCGTCGTCCCAATATCCGAAACCAGATAATGTCATTACGAAAGTGCAAGCCCCGCAGGGGCTGTCACCTTCACCCCCAGGATCCTCACAGCAACACCTGCAGGAAAAATCTTTAGAGTCTCCATATGTTTCCCCTTCAATCGATCATCCACTGGTAATGGTTTGCGTGTATTATAGTGGTAACCCTGGGTGATTGATTTCATCAAACAGGACATCGCATGATGACCATGAGAGGAACGATACTCGTCGTTGATGATCAGATCGAGATGCTGGCTGGCATTCAGTTGACACTCGAAACGGCAGGATATCGGGTGTTGACGGTATGCGACGGACATCTCGCACTCGAACAACTCCAGCGCGAGTCGGTCGATCTCATCCTCGCCGATATTGCCATGCCTCAGATGAACGGGTATCAGTTGTACGAGCACATCCGCAACGATCCGCATCTGGTGCGCATCCCGTTTCTCTTTCTGACCGCTCGCGCAATGGCGAGTGACATCCGCTACGGCAAGGCGCTAGGGGTTGATGATTATCTCATCAAACCGATCAAGCCAGAAGACCTGCTTGCGGCAGTCGAGGGACGCCTGCGTCGGGCGCGCGATCTGGCGCAGGCGGCGATGCCGGATCGGATGGAAGCCAGTATTGCCGAGAAGCCGTCGGCATACCGGACGCTGACTGTTGGTGCGTTACGCATTGCGCCGGAACAGCACCGCACCTGGTTTGGCGATCAGGAAATCCGCATGTCGGCGCGCGAGTTCAGAGTTCTCGAGCACCTTGCACAACAGAGCGGCAATGTGGTGCTATTGCAAGAACTGGTGCGGATCAGTCACGGTCTGAACGTCGATCCTGTCGAAGCAGGCGCTCTGATCCGACCGCTTATTCGTATGTTACGGCGGCGGTTGGGGTATGCCGGCGGGGAGACGGGATGTATCGAAAATGTACGCGGAATCGGGTATCGTCTCAATCCTCCTGAGAGTCCGCCATGGTCATGAGAGAACGTGACGAGGAGCGACAGACCGGGTCGGTCTTGTCCATCGCCCGTGAACAGGAAATAGGGGCGCAGCCTGGCAGGGTGCTGATTGTCGATGATGATCCCGCTATTCATCGGATAATCAAACCGCTGCTCCAGATGCTGGAGTGTGAGGCGATCAGTGCAATGAACGGCGCTGAAGCCTTGCAACAGATTTCCACCCGCCCGCCTGACCTCATCCTGCTCGATATTCTGCTCCCCGACATCTCCGGGCTGGATGTGTGCCGCTGGATCCGCAGCCAGTCAGCGTGGACCAATGTGCCGATCATCGCCATTACCGTCTCGACCGATGCCGCAATCCGCCAGCAAACCCTGGATGCTGGCGCCGACGACTTCATTGCCAAACCGCTCGACCTGCTGGAGTTGCGCACACGAATCGCGTCCGGTCTCCGAACAAGTCACTATCGTCAGTTGCTCCAGGAACGTGTGCGTCGTCAGCAGGCAGAGGAAGAACTCCGCCGCCGCAATCGCGAACTGACCCTCCTTAATCAGTTCATTACGACAAGAGGGCAGTGGTTGTTTTCGCCGGCGCCGCAACTCGAAGCGTTGCTGTACAATGCCTGCCAGACCCTCCACGAAGCGCTCGATCTGGTCTGGACATGCGCCTGGATGCCGGACGAAGAACGCGGAATGACGCTCACTGTCTGCATCCCGGAATACACTGCAATAACACTATCACGTCAGACGCTCTTTGCCATCGTGCAGGCGCATATGCCAGTCGATCAGGTTGAGGTTCTCGATCCAGAGACGATTGACGCGCCAGGGATGCGTGCATGGTTGCGTGTGCATCCCGTTGCTACCATGCTGCTGGTTCCGATACCGGTGCACGGCACTGCGTGCGGCGTGATGATCGGTCTGTCAGCTACGTCACGCATCTTCGACCAGCGTGACCGGGCATTCGGGCAAAGCCTGGGAAGCGCGCTGGGACAGGGCATAGAGCTGGCGTTGCTCTACCGCCAACACCAGAACCATATCGAGAACCTGGAGAAGCTGGTTGCGCACCGCACACACGAACTGCAAATCGAACGCGACCGAACCCACGCAATCCTCGAAGCGCTCGGTGAAGGGGTGACAGTGACCGACGCAGATAGTACGATCCGGTACGCCAACCCCGCAATGGCTGAACTCAGCGGCTACACGGTCAGCGAGTTGATCGGACGGCACTGGTGCGACATGCAGCAAAATGAAACGACCATCGAACTGTGCCATTACATTCAGCGCTATGTCGAAACCGGTCGCACCTGGCGCGGCGAGCTCGAAGTTCGGCGTCGCGATGGCACAACCTACGATGCTGCTATAACCGTCGCTCCTGTGTTTGACCCGAATCATCCTGACATGCTGGCGGGCATGGTCAGCATTCAACGTGATATTACACCCATCAAAGAAGCCGAGCGCGCCAAGGATCGCTTTATCTCGAATATTTCCCACGAGTTGCGAACGCCGCTTTCGATCATTACGCTGCACAGCGGTAATCTGGATATTCTGTTCGATCGGCTCGACGCCGATCAGCGCCGCCGGCTCGTCCGCGAAATTCGCACCCATGCGGATATTTTGAACGATCTGCTAGAGGACGTCCTGGAACTGAGTCGCATTAATAGCGGACATCTGCACATGGAGGAGCGACCAGTCGATCTGGGGGAACTGCTGGCGTCCGAGGGAGAACAGTTGCGCATACTAGCGGAGCAGAAAGGGTTGCACTTTGAAGTAAAAGCGCAACTGAACCTTATCGTTCGTGGCGATGAAACCCTTCTCCGGCGCATTATCCGCAACCTGATCAGCAATGCGGTCAAGTTCACACAGCCTGGGGGCCGTATTCTGGCAGAAGTGGCGCTCATGGAACCGCTCATATCGACAGTGCAGGCGTGGCCCGGTTATGCCGATATGGAGTCGCGCGAATGGATTGGGTTGCGGGTGATCGACAGCGGAATTGGCATTGCACCGGAACATCTGTCACGGTTGTTCGACCGCTTCTATCGTGTGCGGAATCAGGTGGGTGCGCCAGGGACCGGTCTGGGGCTGTCAATCACGCGCGAACTGGTCACCCGCCACGGTGGATGGATGGGAGTCGCTTCAAAACCAGGCGAAGGCAGCACGTTTGCGTGCTATTTCCCGCATGCAACCTCGTGACGGTCTACCACAACGTCAACTGCTCAGCAATCGGTGATTGGCGAGCATAATGCCGCAGGCGGTCGCGTTCGTTCCTGCCGAAAAAGCGTCCATCGAGCGTAATGAAGTCGCGGGCGCGCGCAAGCGCCCCGCCGAGCGCCGTAAGATGCACCGGGTCGCGGAAGCGTCCTTCACGACGCAGGCGGAGGATGCGCGCCACACTCACCGGACCCAGCCCGGGTACGCGCAGGAGTTCATCGCGGTTGGCGCTGTTCAATTCGACCGGAAAACGCTCAGGGTGCGCCAGCGCCCATGCCAGTTTCGGATCGATGTGCAGCGGCAGGTTGCCCGTCGCGTCGTAGGGCAATTCACGCTGATCGAAGCCGTAGCGCCGCACCAGCCAGTCGGCTTCGCGGAGGCGCTGTTCGCGCACAAACGGCGTTGGCGCGCAATGTTCCAGCGGCGTGCCGGCAACCGGTCGAAACGCGCCAAAATAGACGCGATGCAGCCCCAGGTCGCGGTAGAGCCAGGCGGTCGTCAGCAAAAGATCGTGGTCGCTCTCGCCAGCCGCGCCGACCACGAACTGCGTCGCAAGCCCCGCCCGAATCGCACCCGTCTGACCCCAATTACGCGCCAGCGCCAGCGGCGCGATCAGGTCGCGCAGCCAGTCGCGCTCCGGCGAAATGCGCGCCAGGTGCATTGCCGTCGGCGCCTCCAGGTTCAGGCTGATGCGGTCGGCAAGGTGTGCGGCGCGCTCGATTTCCGCTGCGGGTGCGCCGGGCAGCAATTTGACGTGGACGTACCCGGCATAGCCGTGGCGCGTACGCAATGCTTCGACGGCATCGAGCATTCGTCCGGTTGCAGCGGACGGGTTGCCATCGACGCCGGTGGAGATGAGCAGCCCCTGCACTGTGTTTCGTTCGACGCGCGGAAGAAAGATGCGCGCCAGTTCATCGGGGGTCAGCGCGGCGCGCGGCGTGTCGTTGCCGGAGCGCAACGGGCAGTAGGCGCAGTTCCATTCACAGCGATTGCTCAGCAACAGTCGGAAGACCGGCAACGCGCGCCCGTCGCCGTCGGCATCGGCAACCACTGCGGCGTCGTTCCACCCGGTTGCAGGGGATGTCACACGACGCTTCCCCAGAAAACGATCACAGGCATCAAAGCGCGCCGCTGGTGACAGAATGGCAAGTTTGTCGTCAAGGTCCATCGTGACCTGATTATACACCGGGACGCACTACATTCGAGGCGTATCGCCGAACTGTGCTGAGGTTTCTTAGTCAGCACGAGGAGCGCCAGGGATTATCATTGCCGCAGTGGGGAGACGAAAAAGGAGGAGCGTACGGTAGGGGCACACGGCAGGGGCGCCCACAAGCACCGGAGGGGCGCCCACAAGCAGCAGGGACGCACACCATCACGTCGTTCCCTCATACACCGCAACGACAATCAGCCGACGCGTATGCGTCTGTCGTTCAGGAATCCAGTCGCCGCTACAGGTGATAAGCGTGGCGATGGTCCTGTCGCTGGGCGCCATGACAAGTACGTCGTTGGGGGTTGTTTCGTAGATCGTTTGCACGCGGTAGCGATGGATGGCCGATTCGGTCTGAACCAGGATTTCATCTCCTGGTTGCACTTCGTGTAGTCGGACAAAGGTCTCGTGAGGTCCGCCGACGTGCCCGGTCAATACCATATTGCCGGGCACGCCGGGGAAGCCTGTGCCGAACATCCACCCGACGCCGTGAAACTTCGGCAGATGATCGACATCGGCAAGCGTGACGGGCCAGTTGATATTGATACGCGGAATGATCAGGCGCTCCGGCGGAAGCAGATCCGCTTCCGGCGCTGGCGTGGCCCGTGGAGCGTCTGCGGCAACCGGCGCGGCTTCTGCAGCGGCGGTGATCGTCGGGCTTGGCTGAGTCAACGGAATGCGCTGCCCTTCCGTGGTGACCAGCACACGCTCTGTTGATGGGTTGAGCCGTTCCTGGTCGCGCAGCATATTCATCCATACCAGATATACCGCGCCAATGCCCAGTAGAATGAGCGCAACCGCTGCAATCACGGTCAGAAACGGGCGATATCGATAACGGGAGACTGGAATGCCGCTCATCGCTCATACTCTCCTTTTGCATCGGGCGGACCAGACGTGTTCGGCAGCTCAGTGATCGTGCGTGTGCCGCGCCCGGCGTTGGTGACGATCAGCACTGGCGAACTCCCTTTGCCGGGCGATCGATACTCGCCTTTGACCGCCAGCGGCACGCCAGCGATCGTCACCAGACCGTCCCATCCTGGCATCAGTGTCATGCGCTGCGCCGGAAGTTGGTCGAGGCTGAAATCGGGATAGTTGAAGGCAGTCAGTTCAACGGTGACGCTCCCATCGATAGACCAGCGCTCGACCGCCTCGCCATCGACTTCTTCAAATTCACCATCGAGCATGCCGCGGAAGGACCACCAGACCGCGCCACTGCCGTCCATTGCCCGGTGAACGATGTATGCGCCTGTAACGCGATGCCCGGCGCCTTCGACATCCACCAGCACCGTCAACGTTTCGGTTGGGGGGAGTGCGGCGGGACGTTCCTGCGCAGACGCGCCGCTCAATGAGAGGAGGAGCATCAACAGCAGGAAGATGCGCATGACCATCCATCGTTTCATACATTCCTCCGAAACAGATTCATCCAGCGCGCGCCGCCGCGCCGCTGCGGTTGCCGATCGGCCGCCGCCGCTGTGGCGCGAACGGTTTGCTGATAGCCTTCCTGCGCACGGTAGAGCGCGGCGGCGCGCTCGCGACAGTACTGGGCGCTCTCATCGTCGCCAAGGTCTGCCAGCACGCGACTGAGCGCCTCCAGGCTTTGCGCGGTCGTCAGGTGCGCGCGCCCCAGGCGATCCTCGCGGATTGCCAGCGCCTGCGCCAGGCAGACGCGCGCACTGCGCAGATCGCCAAGCGCCGATAGGGTCACGCCGAGGTTGTGCAGGCTCTGCGCCGTCGCCGGGTCACGCGGTCCCAGGGTCGCTTCGCGAATCGCCAGCGCTTCCTGGAAGTGGAACCGCGCCTGGGTGTGACGCCCCTGCTCAAACCAGAGTGCGCCAAGGCGCGTATGGGTCTGGGCTGTTGCGGGATGCGCGCCGTGCAATTCGGACTGGCGCCGTAGCGCACGTTGCAGACACATGAGCGCTGCGACATATTTGCGTTCGGCGCGCAGCGCATCTCCCAGCCCGCTGAGTGCGCGGGCGATGATCGCGCTATCGCCGAGGATGCTTGGGCGGTGCGCCGCCAGGACGATCTCATACTGCTGGCGCGCCTGTTCCGCCTGCTGCTCTGCCAGCAACAGATCCCCCAGGCGACAGCGGAGGGCGCCCGCCGCCGGATGCGACTCGCCGAGCGTTCCGGCGCAGATGTCCGCCACACGCGCCAGCAGCGCAATGACGGCGTTCGCGTCGGTCTGCGCCTGTGGCGTTTCAGCCGCATGTATGCAGCGATACGCTAGATCCGCTGCAGCTGCCGGCGATACGGTCGCCTGCGCCAGCAGCGACTCGACAGATGCGAGGGGCTGCCTCATCGCATTGTGCAGTTGTGCGTCGTCGAGCGGCGACGCCGTCAGATCGGCATGGCTTTCGGACGGCGAAACCTGCATCTCCATCATCGTATCAAAAGTCGTCATGGTCTGCTCTCGATCAGCGCGTGCACTGGTTGCAACGAGCGAACCAGCACCGTATACGATGCCTCGTCATTGACAGGGACAGGCGGCAGAGATGTCGGTGGGCAGTATTCCGGCACAATATCGCGCAGCAAGCGGCGGACGGCAGCATCATCATTGGCGCGCGCCGCCTGTTCGAGCACAGCCACTCCGGTGCGCAGCGCAGGCGGAATATTGTTGCTAGCGCCTGCCGCAATGAAGATTTTGCTATGCGCTGTCGGTTGATATTCCTCGCCGTGCGCAAACAGTTCTTCGAACAGTTTCTCGCCGGGGCGCATCCCCGTGAAGCAGATGTCGATGTCGCGCCCGACTTCCAACCCCGACAGACGGATCATGTCGCGCGCCAGATCGACCACCTTCACCGGTTCACCCATATCGAGCATAAAGATTTCACCCGCGCGCCCCAGTACCGACGCCTGGAGCACCAGTTGCACAGCTTCGGGAATGGTCATAAAGTAGCGCCGCATCTCTGGGTGGGTGATGGTCACCGGTCCACCCGCTGCAATCTGGCGCTTGAACGTCAACACCACGCTCCCACGACTGCCGAGCACATTGCCGAAACGAACCGCCACGTAGGGGCGACCGCTGACCCGTGCAGCATTGAGGACGAGCATTTCGGCAGTTCGCTTGGTTGCGCCCATAACACTCGTCGGATTGACCGCTTTGTCCGATGAAATCATCACAAAGCGTTCAACGCCGGTTTCAAGCGCAACATCGAGAAGATTGCGCGTCCCGACGACATTGTTGCTGATGGCTTCGGCTGGATGCTCTTCCATCAGTGGGACGTGTTTGTGCGCTGCTGCATGGAAGACGAGTTCGGGGGCATGCGTCTCGAACACGGCGCGCAACCGTTCCAGGTCGCGAATATCGGCGATGACCGACACGATGCGGGGTGATTGTTCGAGCTGCGCTTCCACCAGACGGTTGAGTTCGTTGCAGATTTCGAAGACGCTATTTTCACCGTGCCCGAGCACAATCAGGTGTGATGGACCAAAGCGCAGCAACTGGCGGCAGAGTTCGCTCCCGATCGAACCGCCGCCGCCCGTCACCAGCACCCGTCGTCCAGCCACCAGCGCACGCACAGCGGCGGTGTCGGTCTGCACCGGCGCACGGCGGAGCAGGTCTTCGATTTGAATGTTGCGCAGTTTGGTGACGCTGATTGTTCCGTCGATCAGTTCGTGGACGCCGGGCATGATGCGCACAGCAACCCCGGCTGCTTCACAGATATGCATAATGTCGCGCACCGCCTTGCCCGGCGCACCTGGCATGGCAATGATGACCTGGCGAACTTTGTGCTGCACCGCCAGCGATGGAATGGCATGCCGGTCGCCAAGCACTTCGACGCCATGCAATCGCAAGCCGCGCTTCGCCGGATCGTCGTCCAACAACCCGACGACTTCCATGCCGAGTTTGGGATTGCGCTGAATCTCACGCACAATAATGGACGCAGCATCACCGGCGCCCATGATCAGCACGGACGCGGGCCGGTCGGTCGCACGACGGCGGCGTTCGCGCGCCGCGCCAATGCGCACCAGCAACCGCGGGATGCTGATGAGCGAGGCTGCGATTGGTGGGACGATGAACGGAATGGAACGTGGCACTGTTGCAAGAACCGGCGTCACAAGGTCGAGCAGCGTGAGAACAATTGCGGCTACCCCCATTGCTAGCGAGGTTGCGCCGCAGAGCAGCAGCACTTCCTCGAATGAGGCGTAGCGCCAGTAGCGGCGATAGATGCCGAATGCGCGAAACACCAGCGGGGTGACGACGATAGCCACCAGGCAGAAGTGCGCACAAGCCAGCCAGTACGTCTTGAGGTCGAACGTTTCGAGCCGCAGAACAAAACTGGTGTAGATTGCCAGCGGCACAAGCAGCACATCGAAGAGCAGAAAGTGCCGATTCTTGAGTCGTTGCATCATCGCTCCGCTCCTCTGGTCACTGGCAGCGACACGCTGCGCTGGACAGCATCGCGCAGCGCCTCGCACACGGCGTCGACCTGCGCTTCGGTCATGACGCTCGAAAACGGTAGCGCCAGCGAGACCGCTCCCAGGCGCTCAGTCACAGGAAACTCGCCGCCCCGGTAGCCAAATCGTTCGCGGTAGAACGGTTGCAGGTGAATGGGGGTGAAGTACGGGCGGCTGGGGACGCCGCGCTCCGCCAGCAGGCGCACAACAGGGTCACGCTGAGCAGGCGGCAGAATCCGCACCACATAGACGAACCACGACATATGGAAGGTCGTCGGCGCGATGCGTGGCGTCTCGATCAATTCTGCGTCGGCGAGCCGCTCGTTGTACCAGGCGGCGACGCGCGCGCGTTTCGCCAGAAGTTCATCCAATCGCTGCATCTGCGCCAGACCGAGCGCAGCGCTCAGTTCGTCAAGGCGGTAGTTGTACCCCAGGCGGGTATGATTGAGCCAGCCATCGAATACATCACGCCCCTGGTTGCGCAGGCTGCGGAACAGGTGCGCCCACGATTCGCGGTTGGTGACGATCATGCCGCCTTCGCCGGTGGTGACCTGTTTGTTCGGATAGAAGGCAAAGACTGCTGCATCGCCGAACGATCCTGCCGGTCGTCCTTTGTAGGTGGCGCCAATGGCTTCGCAGGCGTCTTCAATCACTGCAAGATCATAATTGCGTGCGGCATCGAGCAACGGATCCATGTCGGCGGGTTGCCCAAAGGCATGCACCGGCAGCAGTGCGCGCAACCGTCCCGTGGAGCGGCGTGCACCGCGCAGGGCTGGCGGCAACCAGCGATCGGCAGCCGCGCCGCCGCGCATCAGGTCGGCGGCAGCGGACGCTGCAAGATCCGGGTCGATATTCCCGGTCGCCGGGTCGATGTCCACGAACACCGGCACGCCGCGCTCGTACACCACGCAGTTCGCCGATGCGATAAACGAGAATGGCGTGGTGATAACCAGATCGCCTTCGCCAACCCCGGCGGCAATGACGCACAAATGCAGACCACTCGTACCTGAATTGACACCAACACCCCACGCGACACCGGCGACTGTGGCGGCAGCGCGCTCGAATGCTTCGAGGCGCGGACCAATGCTCAACGTTGGCGTGCGCAGCGTCTCGACGACAGCGTGCACTTCTGTATCACTGATGTCGGGGGACGACATGGGAACGCGTATCGCTATCACGGCTCTTCCTTTCCGCAGCGCGTTTTGCTACTGCCGAAACGAGTGTAGCGCCGCGCTCGCCGATGCGCGTCTGCCTTTCGGCTATGCCAGAATACGCCGCATGGCGGATTTCACCACAGTCGCCGCAGGCGGACGACGAGGGGGCGACGGGGGAAGGTGCAACGAGGGAAGGTGCAACGGGGGAAGGTGGAAGGTTGCCAGCAAGTAGGGGCGCATCTACGTGTACGTCCGCCACGTATGCGCCCCGCGGCTTCAATCCCACTCACCGATCCTCTGATTTGCGCCGCGCACGCTGTTTTGCCGCCAGCAACCGGGCGAACTGCTCTTCTGTCGCTTCTGGCGAGTCTGGACGCTCTCTGGAGGGAGTTGCGCGCGACTCAGAAGCAGTTGGCGTTGGCGCAGGCGAACGCGCTTCCAGGGAAGGGCGCGGCGTCTGAGAAGTCTGAGCGATCACAGGTGGCGTGTCAGGCTGATCGGCGCCAGCGGCATCGCGGGTCGGCGATATGCGCGTAGCGGTTGCGCGCCGTTTTGCCGCACCGAGTCGCGTCGTAATCGCCGCTGTTGCCGTCGCAGCCGCTGGAGACCTGCGCCTTCGGCGAAGCCGTTCCAGCCAGGGCGCGACATCCTCCATTCGCAACATCACGCGCCTGACGGCAATATCAAGGGGCCAGAGAATGAGCGCCAGCCAGAGGAGTGGAAATCCGATCTCACGCACCGAACCGACATCCTGATTTGGCGACGTAAATGCGGTTTGAGGCGAAGGGTTGACTCGCCCGTTGCTCATGCCCGCCACCTCGGTGAGCAGCGGCAGGTTTTCGCGCTGTACACTGTATTCCAGCGAATAACTGACCACAATGCCGGTCACAGCGACGCCGACCTGACGCCCTTCCGAATCGGAAGCCGCCACCTGCGCCAGGTACACTCCGGGCGACGGCGTATCGACCACCGCGCGGTACTGACCCGGACCAATCTGCTGGAACTGGACCGCTGTTCCCTGATTCTGCGAATCGACGGCACGCCCTGCAATTGCCAGATTGTTGAGCGGACGTCCCTGCTCATCCTGAGCGGTCAACTCCAGAAATGCGCGCGGACCGGCGACGGTCGCCCGAAGTTCGAGCGTACCGCTTTCGCGGGGCGGGAGCAGGAGATCGGCAAGTCCGCCGGCAAAGCGCGGAAACTGATCCCAGGCGATCCAGTCGCGCGCCCAGCGCCCATGGGTATCACTCGTCCAGGCGACGACGCGCCCCAGACCGTACTGCCACTGCGCCAGCAACGGTTTGCCGTCGGGTGTGAACAGCAACGTGCGCGCCGCTTCGCGCACTTCTGTGCCATTGTAGCCGTAGAGCGGCGGCAAACCGCCCAGGCTGCGGATAACGGGCGAGGGAAGCCCTGTCTGTGGTTCAATCCGCTCCTCAACAATGTCGCGTCCAGCGGCAATGATCGTTTCCTGCAAAAAGATGCGCGGCACATCCTCGGTGCTGATCACGCGATAGGAACGCCCGCCGCCTGCCATTGCCACATCAACCAGATTGGGATTGGCATCTTCGCCAATTGCAACCGTTGAAATCGTGACGCCAGCAGCGCGCATCTGTGCAATCAGATCGCTGTAGTTGCTTTCTGCAATACCATCAGTCAACAGAATGACATGTTTGACCTTTGCATTGGCGGTAGCCAGCGCCAGCGCCGCCTGTTCGATGCCGGGTCGAATATTCGTACCGCCGCCGATGCCAAACGAACCAAGCGCCCGTTCGATTTCGACGACCGACGGAAGCCGTTGCAACGGCAGCACCCAGTCCGCCACATCGTCGAACACAACCAGCCCCACCTGATCGATTGGGGTCAGACCAAGGCTCGCCTGGTAGACCGCTTCTTTGGCGAGGTCGAGGCGATTGCGTCGGCTTCCCCCAACTGGTTCTGACATACTGCCGCTCCGGTCGATCACCATGACCAGCGCCAGATCGGGTTGCTGCCGGGTGTCGAGCGGATCGAGCAACACCGGCAACGCCGGTTCCAGCGGTGTGCGTCGGTAGCCGCCGGCGCCAAACGAATCGACGCCGCCAATCATTGCCAGTCCGCGCCCCAGTTCACGCACATAGACCGGCAGCGCTTCCATCAATGTGCGTGGCATATCGCGCGCAGGCGTATCGACAATAATGACCCCGGCATACGCACCGAGTTGATCCAGAGTGGCGGGCGCTTGATCGGGAGGAAAAACGTCCACACGCACCTCGGCGGCGCGCAGCGCATTCCGCAGATTGATGGCACGCGACTCATCGGAAGCGATCAACAGCAGACGCGGCGGTCCCAACACTTCGGTGAACGCAGCTCCTCGATTGTTCTGCGGCTCGGTGTCGCCATTCGCATCGAGGCGCACTTCGAGGCGGCGAAACCCGGTTTCGCCTGAAGGCACACGAATGTCGATCGTGCTTGATCCTTCAGGAATGGTCAGTTCCTGTTCGCCGATCAGTTGTCCATCCACAAACGTTTGCAAGCGCCCACTGGTCGCATAGTTAGACGTGACATTCGCCTGCAGGGTGAGGTCCTGCCCTTCACGCACAACGGCCGGCGCGCCGAGTCCAGCGACGATCACATCGGGGCCCCGTTCGCCCGGCATGTACACCACATCAATCGGCACCTGACGAATGGCAGCGAGTTGCGCTGCGTCCGCCACGCGCCCCACGTTTTCGCCGCCGTCCGAGATGAGTATCAGACGCTTTTGCGTTTCAGCCGGGAAGAGCGCCAACCCCAACTGCACTGCCTCCTGGAGGTTGGTGCGCGTCGTGATCGGAACCGACGTCAGGCGACTCAGCGGCCCGATTGATCCTGGAGCGCGCTCCACCAGCGCATTTTCACCGAACGCCACCACGGCCGCCTGATCGCCTGGCGGCATGGCAGCCAGCGCGTCGTTGACGTACTGCAGGGCGCGTTCGCGTTGCGCCGGCGTCATAGAGTCCGACACATCGACCAGAAACACCGTCGTCAGTTCACGCACCGGCAGGACAATCTGCGCACCGGCGATCGCCAGCACAAGCGCAGCAAGAATGACGCTGCGCAGCGCCAGACTCGACCAGAAACGCCACGGAGCGAGACGGCGCGGCGTCAACAGGGTGAAAGCCCACAACGCCGGAAGCAGCGTCAGGAGAATGAGCGCAAGGGGTGTGATGAACGAGAGGCGAATCATGGTTTCAGTATACCATGCCAGGTCGGTCGATGGCGGGTTGTCGCCTGTTTCTTTTCGATAATCAAACCTTTCTTAACAGTCTGCATAAGGTGTGGTATAGTGACCAGGCGGGTAAAGACCCACCATAGGTATCGACGAGGATACGCCAATGGCTGCCACGCGCTTTCAGCCCTCCGTTTCAGAGCAGGCGCCGCATCCCAGCGGCGACAATCGCTTCAAACTGCTCGAAGCCACAATGAAGAAACACCAGTACCGCCCAGACGCCCTGATCGAAGTACTGCACCGCGCGCAGGAACTGTTCGGCTATCTCTCGACCGATCTGCTGCTCTACATTGCCAACAGCCTGCACCTCCCGCCAAGCCGGGTGTATGGTGTGGCGACGTTCTATCACTTCTTCTCGCTGGCGCCAAAGGGTGAGCATTCGTGTGTCGTTTGCCTCGGAACTGCCTGCTATGTCCGCGGGGCTGCCGCAATCCTCGCGGCAGCAGAACAGGCGTTGGGCATCAAAGCCAGACACACGACGCCCAATGGTCATCTATCGCTTGAGACGGCGCGCTGTCTTGGGGCATGCGGCATTGCGCCCGCCGTCATATTCGATGGCACGGTTACCGGTCATCAGACGCCGGAGCAGGTGCTGGTCTGGCTTGAACGTCTGACGGGGGAAGGGTTGAAGGCGAAAGGTTGAAGGTTGCGGGTTGAAGGTTGAAGGTTGAAGGTTGAAGGTTGAAGGTTGAAGGATGAAGGT
>Ga0308410_1000715_pt1 | contig 18287 bp, 20 predicted proteins | sample HotsprOSTMatCore_FD_203467 | JGI IMG/M metagenome (GOLD analysis project Ga0308410, IMG submission 203467) | Hot spring phototrophic mat microbial communities from Octopus Spring, Yellowstone National Park, Wyoming, United States -... | ecosystem: Environmental > Aquatic > Thermal springs > Hot...
AATCCATTGTTGCACAGTTTCTGGATGCAAATTCATCCACCAATATTATTTGTTGGCTTTGCTGCGATGAGCGTTCCTTTAGCTTTTGCATTTGCAGCATTAATTAAGAATGATTATCGTGAATGGGTTAAACAAGCATTTCCGTGGCTACTTTTTGCTGCAATGGTTCTTGGATTAGGAATTATGCTTGGTGGATACTGGGCTTATGGAGTTTTGGGTTGGGGTGGATACTGGGCTTGGGACCCAGTTGAAAACTCTTCTTTGATTCCGTGGATAATTTCAGTTGCGGCCATTCACACAATGATTGTTCAGAAAAAAACCTCAAGTGAAAACAGTATCGGTGCATTTGCTAAGACAAATCTTGTACTTGTAATTCTTTCCTTCATTCTTGTTCTTTACTCAACATTTCTAACCAGAAGTGGAATTTTGGGCGATGCTTCTGTTCATAGCTTTGTTGACCCTGGTTATTTCGCTTATTTATTGCTTTTGATTTTTATGGGAACATTTCTTTCTCTCGGCGCTGGTATGTTGATTTATCGCTGGAAATATTTACAACAAATTACGCCACCACAAAATAATCTGCTTTCGAGAGAGTTTGCTTTATTCACTGGGGCTGTTATTCTTGGTGCTTCAGCAATCGTAACTTTCTTAGGAACTTCGGCGCCTATTTTAGGCAAGGCAGTGCAAATTGAATTTTATAACGAGATGAATTTACCTCTCGGGATTTTAATTGGTTTAATTAATGGATTGAGCCTTCTTATGAAATGGAAAGAATCTGATGGTAAAGAACTTTTGAAGAAATCAACTTTCTCTCTTCTGTCTGCGCTGATTTTGACAGTGATAATGATTTTTGCTGGTGTAAAAGATTTCAAGATGATTTTATTCGCCTTTGCTTCCGCATTTGCATTCTTTGTTAATGTTGAGATTGCATTTAAGATTATTCGAAGAAATATCGAAAAAGCAGGCGCCTATATTGCACACATGGGATTGGCCATATTGTTTATCGGAGTTATTGCATCTTCAAAATATGATAAATCAATTGATGTTAATCTTGTGAAAAATGAGCCTGCAGATGTCTTAGGATATAAAATGGTTTTCACTGGTTATTCACCAACTGAAGACGGTAAATATGCTTTTAATATTTTAATTGAAAGGGAAGGAAAGAAATACAAAGCCTCGCCCATAATGTATTACAGCGATTTCAATCAAGGAATTATGCGAAATCCTGATATTGTTCCTTTTGTTACAAAAGACATTTACATCTCTCCAATTTCTTATGACGATGGAACTTCTTCTTCTAGTTCACAGGGAACAACACTTCAAATAAAAAAAGGTGAAACAATAAAATACAGTGAGTCAGAAATTGAATTTGTCTCTTTCAATTTTCCTGCTGATGCGATGCAGAAAATGATGGCTGGTCAGGACTTTGATATTGGCGTAAAATTAATTGTGAAAAACTATGGTACTAAATATGAAATTGAACCTAAGTATGGGATACGAAATGGTGAAAAAATTAATGAGCCAGTAAAAATCAAAGATGCAAATCTTCAAATAAGTTTAGTCTCGATGAGTGCTGACCAAGATATGGTAACTTTATCTGTTGAACCTGTTTCAGCCGAAATAAATAATGAAGTTGCAGGGAAAGAAGTATTAGCTGTTACAGCGAGCATTAAGCCATTTGTTGGACTTGTATGGTTAGGAACGATTGTAATTGTTTTGGGATTTTTCGTTTCGATGATAAGAAGACTGAAAGAATCTCGTATGTAAAAAATTAATGTTATTAACTTGTTTAAAAGCAAAAAAGCCAGACTTTGTCTGGCTTTTTTGTTTAAATGATATTTCTAAAAATTTTAACTCTTTGGTTTGATGTATTTTTCTGGATTTTCCTTGAATTTTTTCACACATTTCTTACAACAGAAGTAGTAAGTTTCACCTTTATATTCCATTTTTAATTTTGGGTCAGCTTCTTCTCCGGTAACTGCACAAATAAGTTTTTCAGCTTCTTTTTGTTTTACCTGTGTTTCGCTTTTGGTGGATTTAGTAGTAGTTTCTTTCTTTGTCTGTTTATCCTGAAACACATTAGAAGAAATTGCTTGAGTAAAAATTCCACCAAGTAAAACTAAAACCAGAATTGATGAAAGGAAGAATTTTGCTTTTTTAAGTGATGCTGTCTTCATTTTAAACTCCTTTTTATTGTTTGTGATTAATTACATCACCTTAACAAATAAAATGTTGATAAAAGTTCTATTTAACAAGTTTTGAAATCGCCTTAAATTCTTCCGAACGGCATTCTTCAAGTAGCTCAAATAAAACTGATTCAGTTGAAGTGATAATTGCACCTTCATTACTAAATCTTATCACTGCTGAATTATAGTCCCATTCTTTTCTTGAGGAAATTGCATCAATTGGAACATTAACTTGAAATCCATTAGCTAATAAATCTAAAACAGTTTGCATAACGCATACATGGGATTCGATTCCACAAACAACAACTTGGTCTAATTTTTTTTCTCTTAATGTGTAAAATAGATTATCCGCTCCATAGCAACTAAATGTTAGTTTTTGAATCGCTTCTTGTGGTTGAAGATTTGGAAGGATTAATTCGGTTGTTGGTCCAAGTCCTTTTGGATATTGCTCAGTATAGAAAATTGGAAGTCTAAGAATTTTAAAACCATTAATCAGTTTATTAATATTCTCTACTAATTGTTCATAATTTCTCATAACCTTCAAGATTTTTTCTTGAACATCGATTATGAGAAGGGCAACTCTCGTTTTGTTAAGAATTTTAGGATTTCTAATCATAAAGCCTCCATTAAATTTTATGTTTTACAAGCTCACTTGAATATGAATTTTTCTAATCACATCATTTAAGATAAGGGCTGAAATCAAATTCAATCTTTTCTTCGCAATAAAAAGGTTCACCGTATTGTTTGCCTATTTGAAAACCGTAAAATTCAGCCCGAGCTTTGAGATAATTTAAAAATTCAGGTCTTGAGATAAATGTTTCAGGTTCTTTTGATTGTGGATTATAAAATTGACTAGAGTAGGCTAGCACTGCTTCCATTTTCAATTCAAAGTAAGGTGAAATATCATAAACAAAAGTTGGCTCAAAGGGATAAGTTTGCATAAAGTAAAAAATTTTGCGTGGTCGATAAGGTTTTGACGATTGCCTCGTTTTGTAGTTTTTTAATCCTGAAAAGAAAACAGCTTCTCTTATTAGTTGAGCAGAATTTTCATGGTCAGGATGTCGGTCTATGAAATATGGAGCAAAAACAATTTTAGGTCTATATTTTCTAATTAAATCAACAACTTTAAAAATAGAACTTTTGTCAGGATTAATTTGACCATCTTTTAATTTTAAATTTTCGCGATGATGAATGCCTAAAATTTTACTTGCTTTTTCTGTTTCTTTATTTCTTGTTTCGATTGTGCCTCGTGAACTTAATTCTCCCTGAGTAAGGTCAATAATTCCAACTTTGAAACCTTTTTCAACTAACGATATGACTGTTCCTCCCATCGAAAGTTCGACATCATCAGGATGCGCACCAAAGGCAAGAATATCAAGATTTATTTGTTTCATTTTGATTCCTGTTTTTAGTGCAATTTAAAAAATCCATTAATGTATTAATCGCTTCAAACATTTTTGATTCTGTTACTGGATGAAGTTTTGTTCCAAATTCAAAATTTATGGCGGGAATTTTTAATGCATAAGCTTCTGATTTTTTATTGAATAGTTTTTCAGAGAGATTAAGCAATATTTCTGGTGATAACGAATGAAATGTGTTTACTTCACTGTGATTTTCAGATGATTCAATTTTAATTAGCTCAACTTGATGTGTAACATTAACAGAAGCATCAACAAAAATGACTAAATCGAACTGTGAAATTGTCTCTGCTAATTCAGGAATTAATTGATGTGAAGTTATAACTTTGACTTGTGAGAATTTTAATTTTTCAAATTCACGGGCAAGATGAATTGCAACGCCATCATCGGAGCGTATCTCGTTTCCAAAACAAATTAAGAGTGTCCTTTTATTCATTTATTACTAAAAGATTATTTAAGCTCATAATTTGAATTAGATAAATGAGCTTAGACTTATTTTAATTTTTGAGTTTAAGTTCAAAAAATTTTTATATCAAAGTTTTAAAAAATTTTTTATCGTAAGAGCTGATAAGAAATTAAAGTTAAAAATCAGCCCAATTTGACCCACATTAAATTTTCGTAAATAAATTTTAAGAGAATTTAATTCCTAACCTTTTCAGCAATCACATTACCATTTTTATCAATTAACTCAATTTTCATAGGCATCATACCAAAGGCGTGAGTTGAACAACTCAGACACGGATCGTAAGCACGAATACCAGCTTCAACTTTGTTCAGGAGTGGTTCAGGGATATCAAAACCATGAATATAATTTCGTGCGATTTGTAAAATTGTTCTATTCATTGCAAGATTGTTTTGACCTGTTGCAATTATCAAATTAACAAATGTAATTAAACCATTTTCGTCCACTTTGTAATGATGAAATAGTATTCCACGGGGAGCTTCACTGCAGCCAACTGCCTCATAACGATTAACCCCAGCTCTTGCTTTTAATTTTGTTGAGGTTAAATCAGGGTCATCAATCATCATGTTAATTTTTTCGATACAAGCTAATATTTCAATTAATCTTGCATAATGATAGAAGAAAGCGGAATTAACCGACCCTGAACCAAATTTTCGAAATGCAATCAGCTCTTTACCAGCCAGTTCAGTTCCTATTTCTTTGCAAACATTTAGACGAGCAAGTGGACCAACACGATAAATTCCAGCAGGATAACCCAATGGTTTATAATAAGGAAATTTAAGATAAGACCAGTTCTCTACAGCTTCGCCAATGAATTCTTGATAATTATCTGGATTTAATTTATCTGCGATTATATTGCCCATACTGTCCACAATTCTAATGCATCCATCGTAGTGTTCCCAATTTCCTTCTCGGTCAACAAGTCCCATATAATAAGTTGGAAAATTACCAAATGTATAGAATTCACTTTCAAAATTTTTGAATTTCGACTTAAAAAGTTTTAACGCTCCTTTAGCAATTTCTAATGCTTCTGGTATTCGTGATTTGATGTAGTTAATTGAATTAAGGCTTAGATTATCTCTTACACCACCAGCAATTGACCAGGAAGGATGGATTTTTCTTCCTCCTAAGAGTTCAATTAATTCCTGACCAAATTGTCTAAGTCGAATTCCATTTCTTGCTAATTCGGGATTTTCTTTAATTAGACCAAAAATATTTCTCCTTTCTTTTGGTGTATCCCATCCAAGGATTAAATCAGGTGAACTTAAGTGGAAAAAGCTTAAAGCATGAGATTGAATTATTTGAGCAAGATTCATCAATCGTCGTAATTTTTCAGCTGGCTTGGGAATTTCAACTGACAGAATATTGTCACAAGCTTTTGAAGATGCAAGAATATGACTGACAGGACAAATTCCACAAATTCTTGCAGTTATACTTGGCATTTCTCTAAATGGTCGACCAATACAAAATTGTTCAAATCCTCTAAATTCATTTACATGAAATTTAGCATCAACAACTTCACCAGCTTCGTCAAGATAAAGGGATATTCTTGCATGACCTTCGACTCTTGTAACAGGTTCAATTAAAACTTGCTTTTTCATAAAACTTTCCTTTTGAATTTTAAGTCCTCACAAATTTTGTTAACCATTTTTAAGATAATTTCCCTGAAGTTCAGGAACCTCACCACTTAATAATTTTTCGAGCAAGTATTTTATTTTCTCTGCATCAGGTGGACAACCTGGAAGAAAATAATCAATCTTAACAACTTCGTGCAGTGGTTTAACTTTGTCAATTAATCTCGCAACTGATTTATAATTAAAATCAGGAATGTTATTTAAGGTTGCTAATTGTTTGTAACTTAATTCTAAAGCTTTTTCTGGTTTGCCGTGTAAATTTCTAAGAGCAGTTACATTTCCATTTAAGGCGCAATCGCCGAAAGACACTAAAGTTTTAGTTTTCTTTCTGATTTCTTTTAGAAAATGATAATTCTCTTCGTTTGCAACTGCTCCTTCAATCAAACATAAATCAACATCGTCTGGATATTCTTTAGTATCGACAAATGGACTATAAACTAATTCAACTTTTTCAGAAAGAGTAATTAACCATTCATCTAAATCAAGAAAAGACATATGACAGCCAGAACAACCAGCAAGCCAAACTGTTGCAAATCTTATCTTATCCATTGTTTCTTTACCCTCGCCTGTATTATAAATTCCAAATGACTTTTATCTTTTTGGAGTTCAGCAACAGATACACCACGTTTGAACAAAGCTCCCGTTGGACAAACTAAAACACACTTGCCACAGGATGTACAACTCTCAGCTTCGCCCCAGGGTTGATTCATATCGGTTATAACAATTGCATTTGCACCACGATTAGCAACATCCCAAGTATGGGCACCTTCTACCTCATCGCAAACTCTTACACATCTTGTACAAAGGATACATCTATTATGGTCAATTCCAAACAATTCGTGAGAAATATCGACGGGGAGATTAGGGAATCGAAATTCAAAACGAACATGGTCAACTCCAAGTAACATTGCCAGGTTTTGAAGTTCACAATTACCATTTGCAACGCAAACCGAACATTGATGATTTCTTTCAGCTAGAAGTAATTCGATTATAAGCTTTCTATATTCTCTTAATTTTTCTGTGTTAGTTTTTACTTCCATTCCTTCATAAACTTTTGTAGTGCAGGCTGGTTGTAGTTTTGATGAATTGGAAACTTCAATCAGACATAAACGACAAGCTCCGACATTTGAAAGTCCTGGAAAATGACAAAGAGTTGGGATGAAAATTCCGGCATCTCTTGCCGCTTCAAGAACTGTCTGTTCTTCTTTGGCGCTAATTACTTTTCCATCTACGGAAAAAGTTTTTACTGGCATATTTAACCTCTATATATCTTCTTTTAGTAAGCTTAAATATTCTTCCTCAAAATTCATTATTGTACTTAAAACTGGATTTGGTGCAGATTGACCAAGTCCACAAAGGCTTGTTTCTTTCACCATTGTGCATAATAATTTTAATTTCTCAAAATCGTATTGAGTAGCTTTGCCTTCCAAGATTTTTGAAAGAATGTTATGTATCTCGTATGTTCCTGCTCTGCAAGGAATACATTTTCCGCAAGATTCATCTTTACTGAATTCCATAAAGAACTTAGCAACTTCAACCATATTTGTATTCTCATCCATTACAATCATTCCACCAGAACCCATCATTGAACCCAAATCGATAAGTGATTCATAATCCACTGGAGTATCTAATTTACTCGCTGGGATGCAACCGCCAGATGGACCGCCTGTTTGAACTGCTTTAATTTTTCCATTATCAGGCGTACCACCTCCAATCTCTTCCACAATTTCTCTAAGCGTAATTCCCATTGGGACTTCGATTAGTCCAGTTCTTTTGATTTTGCCTGCAAGAGCAAAAACTTTTGTTCCTTTTGAACTTTCTGTTCCAATTTTGGCAAACCACTCACTTCCATTTCGAATAATAGGAACAACATTGGCAAAAGTTTCGACATTATTAATCAGAGTTGGGTAACCCCACAAACCAAATTCGGCAGGGTAGGGCGGTCTTTGGTAAGGAGTTCCTCTTTTTCCTTCAATTGATTGCATTAGAGCAGTTTCTTCACCACAAACGAAAGCACCGGCTCCAATTCTAATATCAATCTTGAAATCAAAATTCGCTTCAAAAATTTGACTTCCAAGTAATCCATATTTTTTTGCTTGACGAATAGCGGTTTGAAGTCGACTTATTGCAAGGGGATATTCTCCACGAATGTAAATATAACCTTGTTGAGCACCAACTGCATAAGCAGCGATTGTCATTCCTTCAATTATCTTGTGGGGGTCGCTTTCAAGAACGCTTCTATCCATAAATGCACCAGGGTCACCTTCATCAGCATTACAAACAACAAATTTTTTTTCAGCAGGGGATTTTGCAACAAGCGACCATTTTAATCCAGTCGGATATCCTGCTCCACCACGACCTCTCAATCCACTCTTTGTAATTTCTTCAATAACTTCTTGTGGACTCATTTCATGAAGAACTTGATAAAGAGTAAGATAACCACCATAAGCTATATAAGATTCGATGCTCTCGGGGTCTACTTTGCCGGAGTTCTCTAACACAATATACATTTGCTTTTTATAAAATGGGTCATCAGGTGGAATTTTTTCAATCCTACTTTTTTCACCTTTGATTTCTTTGAAGACCTCTTCAACATTATCTAAAGAAACATTACAATAAAATTCTCCAGTCTGGGAATTTCTAAGCAATGGTCCCTTACTACATAATCCCATACAACCAACACCAATAACATCAACCTTATCAGACATATTTTGATTTGCAACAATCTCAGTCAATTTATCTTTCACTGATTGCGAGTTTGAAGAGATACAACTTGCAGCAACACAGCAATGAATTTCGAGTGGTTTTTTCTTTTTTCTTTCTTTTTCAATTAATTCTAAAAATTCGGCAAGGTCCATATTATAACCATTCCTTTAATTTATTGATGACAGATTCTTTTGTCTGAAAAGCTGCTACTTGATTGTCAAAGATAATTGCTGGTGCACTACCGCAAGTTCCAATACATCGAGCAGTAGCAACAGAAATTTTTCCATCTTTTGTAGTTTCACCAGCTTTGATGTTTAAATACTTTTCCATTTCAGAAAGAAGTTCAGCGGCGCCTTTAACATAACAGGCTGTCCCCATACACACTATGCAAGTATGCTCTCCTTTAGGTTTAAGGGAAAAGAAATTATAAAAAGTTGCAACGCCGTAAACTTTGCTCGGTGGTAATTTTAATTCTTTTGTGATGTATTCAAGTGTTTCTTTACTTAGATAACCAAATAACTCTTGTGCAGTATGAAGGACTTCAATCAATGCATCTTGTTGATAAAGATTTTTCTTTAGAGCAGCATTTAAAAATTTCAATCGATTGTCTGTTTGGTTCACATTTTTTTCTCTCGTTTTTACTGTTGCTTCCATAATTATTCCGAATTAGTGTAAAAGAGGTTTTTAATTGTCTAAGATATTAAAAATGGTTTTTAATAATTATGTCTAAAATTTTCTCTAAAGCTTTTTTTACCTTCTCCGATATTTCCTGACCAAAAGAAAAATTTTGTGATAGAATTAAGTAAAGAATTAATTCTTTAGGTAGGATGGATAATTGTTTGCCCATTTTAATTGCTTCGAGCAGGCTGAAAGAATGAGATGAAAATATTTTAATATCAGAAAAATTAGTTTCCTGTGCGACTTTAATTTCTCTTACTTGCCCAACATCTTCATTTTTTTCTGCAACTGCTGCATCTATAAGAATAACTTTATCATACTCTTGAAATATCGAAAGCAAATCAATACCATTACCATCACTTTCAATTATATCATAATCTGGATAAAATTCTTTTAATTTTCTCGCAATAAGAATCCCAACCGCATCATCAGACCTAAATTCATTACCAATCCCAATTATTTTTTGTCTCATAAAGCATTTTTATTTCATTCGTTAATGAATTCAATTTTTAGGAAATGAGTTGCACAAGATATGCACGGGTCATAATTGCGAATCGCCTGCTCTAATTTCCATTGTAATTCATTCTTTGGAAGATTCATATATTTATTTACGAACTCGTACAGGTCTTTTTCTATTTGTTTTTGATTTTGAGATGTTGGAGGGATAATCTTAGCAGATTGAATTAATCCATCCTTGCTTACTTTGTATCTATGGTATAAAATTCCTCTTGGTGCTTCAGTGCATCCGTAACCTGTACCTTCTGGTATTTCGAATTCAATATATGGCTTAGTGTTCCAATCCATATTTTCAATTAGTCTGATTGCTTCATCACAAGCGTAAATGGTTTCAACTGCACGGGCAATTATGCTCTTAAAAGGGTTCGTTACAGGTGGTATGAAATCAACCTCTTTTGAAATTTCCTGAGCAAGTGGAGAAAGTTTATCGAAATTCAAATTAAACCTTGCAAGGGGACCAACAAAATAAGATTCACCTTTTTTGTTCACTGAATGTAATGCATTTGAGTAAGCGACATGTTCTTCGAAGAAATTATTCTCATATTCCGAAATATCAATATCAAGTCCCCTATTTGAAACTAGTCTTCCTTCATTAAAAGGATATTCCTCAGGATGACGAAGTGCAACAAATTCATAATCAAAATCAAATTCTGGGAAAGGAAGAGCAGCAGTCCAACGCACGGTTTCTAAAGCAGCATCTCTTGCCCACTTCAGTCGTTCCAGTAAGAGGAGGAATTCAGATTTTGCAGGGACGCTGTAGAAACCACCTACCCGCACATTTATGGGATGAATCTCTCTTCCTCCCAGAAGATTAACAATATTGTTGCCAATCTTTTTAAGTTCAAGTGCTTTTTTAACTATATCAGGATGGTCTTTTGCAATTTGTAATGCGTCTTCATAACCTAAGAAATCAGGTGCGTGAAGTAGATATATATGTAGAACATGACTTTCAATCCATTCTCCGCAATAAATTAATCTTCTTAAATCACGGATTGGACCTTCAATTTTAATTCCTGCGATTCTTTCCATTGCATGAATAGAACTCATCTGATAGGCAATAGGGCAGATTCCACAGATTCTTGCTGTAATGTCAGGAACTTCTGTGTAATGTCTACCAATTAAAAACGCTTCAAAAAATCTAGGTGGTTCAAAAATTTTAAATTTTAAATCTTTGATTTTATTTCCTTTAATGTTTACGACTAATGAACCTTCGCCTTCAACTCGGGCAAGATAATCAACTTTTATGGTTTTATTTTTCATAAGCTTCACTCTCCTTACGGAATGCATCCGAAAATGCGTTGAAACCTCTAAATGCTCTTACTATATCGTAATTCGAGAGCCCCATTTCTTCAAATTGATTTGCAAGAGAAGATGTGTTTGAACCTTCTTTTGGCCCATAACATCCAAAGCATCCACGATTATAAGTAGGACATAAAGCATTGCAACCTGCGTGGGTAACGGGACCTAAACAAACTTTTCCCTCAGCTACCATTACACAAGTTATACCTTTTCTCTTGCATTCAATACAAACACTTGTGTTGGGAATATTTGGTTTACGATTATTGATAAAGGCATTTATGACTTCAAGTAATTGATACTTATTAATTGGGCATCCACGCAATTCAAAATCAACATATACATGATGAGAAATCGGTGTAGAGTTTTGAAGTGTTGAGATAAATTTTGGATTAGCATAGACAAGATTTGTAAATTCTCGAACATCTTTGAAATTTCGAAGAGCTTGAATTCCACCTGCAGTTGCACATGCACCTATGGTTATTAAAATTTTTGATTGTCTTCTAATTTTGTGAATTCTTTCTGCATCATGTGGTGTTGTTATTGAACCTTCTACTAAGGAAATGTCATAAGGACCAGGTTGAATTGCTCTAGATGCTTCGGGAAAATTTGCGATTTCAATTATCTCGGCAACTTGAAGTATTTCATCCTCGCAATCAAGAAGACTTAATTGACAACCATCACACGAAGCAAATTTCCAGACTGCTAACTTTGGTTTTTTGTTTTTTACTGCCATAATTATAACTCTCTCTTTCCAAAAAGATGCTCGATTTCTTTGTAGTTGAAGACGGGACCATCTTTGCAAACAAATTCAGTTCCGTATTGACAATGACCACAAAAACCAACACCACATTTCATATTTCTTTCCATTGAAATGTAAATACTTTCTTTTGGGAGCCCCCGTTTCATTAACTCAACGATTGTGTAACGCATCATAATTTCAGGACCACAAATCATTGCGGTTGTATTTAATGGGTCAAATGGTGCTCTCGGAATTAAAGTAGTTACAACGCCAACATTTCCAGTCCAATTTTTTACCGCACGGTCAACTGTAACGATTATATCAATGTCAAGTCTAGATTTTAATTTTTCTAATTCTTTCCTATACAAAATATCTTGTGGAGTTCTTGCACCGTAGAGAAGAATAATTCTTCCGTAATATTCTCGATTAGAGAGTACCTGATAAATAACTGGTCGAAGTGGAGCAAGACCAATCCCACCAGCAACTAAAAGAACATCGTTGCCAATTGCTTCTTTAATAGGCCAAGGTCTTCCGAAAGGTCCTCGAATACCAACAATATTGTCTTTTTTAAGTTTAGCCATTTCTTTAGTAACTGTTCCAACAGCTCTAGTAGTATGGACAAGGGTTCCGCTTTTATTTGGGTCGCCACTGATTGAAATTGGAATCTCTCCAACTCCAAATATGTAAATCATGTTAAATTGACCCGGCTCAAAATTAAATCCGTTTCTACTTTCGAGAGATTTAAGTTCAATTGTAAATGTGTCGTGAGTCTCTTTTATAAACCTTTGAACTTTATAAGTTGATGGAAACATTACCTGCATAATTATTCCTTTCCAGATACAAATTTTACAGATTAATTTCTACCGTAAAGGTCAAGCAACTGAAGACGCATTGCATTGATTCTTTGTTCAAAAACATTTGCAAGTCGTTTCATTATTTCATAACCAAGTTTTGGGTCAGCTTCGCATTTGTTTCTAAGGCAAGTTCCATCCAGTTCAATTACTCTTGTTAATTCGACAGCCCTTGCATCAAATCGCCATTGATAAGGAGGAACCATCCACGACCATCCTATTATGTCGCCTTCACCTAAGGTTTGAATTATAATAGAACCAGTTTCTGGTGAATAAATTTCTAAGGCGACTTTCCCCGAACGAATAATATAAAAATTATTGGCTTCTTCATTCTCTTTGAAGAGATATTTGCCTGGCTCGAACACTGCATTTTTTGCGCAACCTAAAATAAGGTTGATGAGTTCGGTTGGTAGTCCTTCAACAAATGGATGTTGAACTAGAATTCTTTCGAGTGATTCCATTTAGGTTTCCTCCATTGAAGTGGTTTGATATTGTGAGACTTTTTTAATTTTTGTTGCCTCTTCAGTTATATCGATACCAACAGGACACCAGGTAATGCATCTTCCACAACCAACGCATCCTGATGTACCAAATTGTTCGTGCCAGGAGGCAAGTTTATGCGTTAACCATTGTCTATATCTGCTTCCTATTGATACTCGAACACTTCCACCATGGATATAAGAATATTCCAAGGTGAAGCAAGAATCCCACTTTTGTATCCTTTCTGCTTTAGTTTTCTGTAGGTCGGTGTAATCTTCAACTGTCATACAAAAACAGGTCGGACAAACCATTGTGCAATTCCCACAAGCGAGACACCTTTTAGCAACTTCATCCCAGAGAGGATTTTCAAAATTCTTCAATAAAATCTCTTTTAGATTTTCTGTATCGAGGTGTTTCTGAATTTGAGAAATTGTTTTTTGAATAACTTGATGCTTTCTTTCTAAATCTATTTCGTTTGAATCTCTTGTATTAACTTCAGAAACAATTTCATTGCCCCTTTCGCTACCTATTTCAATTAAAAAATAATGTTCGTTTTCATTTAAAATTTCTGTCAATAAAATATCATAGCCAGATTTAACTTCAGGGCCTGTTCCCATAGAAGTGCAAAAACAGTTCGACCCAGCTTTCGAACAGTTAACCGCAATTATCAGTGAATTCTTTCTTAAGGTTTTGTATTTACTATTTTGAAATTCGCCACCAAAGAACACTCTATCTTGAATTTCTATCGAATTGATTTCACAGGCTCTTACTCCAATGAAGGCGTATTTTGTTTTTGTATCTTCTTCTCTCTCAATTTCAAGCTTGTTGTTTTTGTAATAAGCAGTAAAAAGCTTTTGAATGGATGGATATAAAAATTTTTTCCAGGATTGAGGTCCAACAACAAAATTGAAATATGAGCCATTCCCTGAATTTTCTAAACGATAAAAACCAGGTTTTTGCACATCAGTAAAGCCAATTGGTAAATCAGATGATGAATTAATCTCTGAATAGATTATGGCTCCGTTTTGAATTGTTGGGCCTATTGGTGTATAACCTTTTTCTTTTAACTTATTAATAAGGTTATCAAATTCGTAGATGTCAATTATTTTCATATTTAACCTTTGATTAGGTTTTTTATTTAATAGTCAATGTTTATGCCAATTATAAAGTTAGAAAATTATCACTTAAATATAATTTGAGAATTTTTTATTCTCAAATTTGAAATTTTTTCTCTCATTTTTTTAAGAAATGATTTCAAATTGTTAATTGCTATTAACGAAAAATTGCGAAATTAATCAAGATAAAAATTCTGAAAATACTGTAATAGATTATAATTAGTGGCTGACTAAGAATTAAAAACTGTCAGGCTGAGTAAGTTTTATCCCGAACTTTGGAGGCTATGTCATAATTCAAAATCCTTAGGGTAAAGATTAAAATTCTTCCAAAACATGAGGCTCAATTTTCAAAAGTTTTTGTTGCGACATAGCCTCTTTATTACTGGTTGTAGCTTTAGATTTTATAGAAAAATGAAAAATTGTAAGATTGAGTTTTACATTAAAAATCAATTTTTAGTAAGCCTCCTTGAAATTTTTTGGCCAAGGTTAAAATTTTAATGAAAAAATTATTTTGAAACTAAGACTTAACATTTGCATCAAACTCAGAAAATAAAGGATTAATATGTTTGAGATGGAAATTGTTTTCTCGGGAAATAAAAAAGTTGATGCAATTTTTAATGGCAAGGTGGTAAAAACCGACCAACCAATACAAGCTGGTGGTGATGGAACTGCTCCCGCACCATTTGATTTATTTTTAGCATCAATTGGAACTTGTGCTGGTATTTATGTTCTAGGATTTTGTCAGGCACGCGGAATTCCTACTGATGGAATAAAGTTAATTCAAAAAATGAATTATAATTTTCAAGAAAGACTTTTTGATAAAATTGAAATAGAAATAAAATTACCTCCAAATTTTCCAGAAAAATATAAAACTGCTGTACTTAATGCAGCTGATAATTGTGCAGTTAAAAAGCATCTTCAAAATCCACCTGAAATTATTGTAAAAACAATTTAAATCTAATCAGTTCTCTCCTATAGTTATAGTTAAGTGGTTTGTAGATTTCTGCAAGCCACTTCTTTTTTTAATTTGATGACCAAAAGGAAAATTAAATGTCGATCTTAGTTAAAAGCGGATTAATCATTTCACCACCTGATGAATTTATTGGAGATGTATTTATTTAAGATGGAAAAATTGCAACTGTAGGTGAAAATATATTTAAAGATGCATAAAGAATAATTGATGCTAAAGGTAAATTTGTCATTCCATGTGGCATTGATGTTCATACTCACCTTGATATGAGGCTGTCCAAAAAGTTAAAAATTGTCAGTCTGAGCTTGTTATATGGAATCCTGTATTCAAAAAAACTATATCAGTTTCAAATCATCAAATAAATATTGATTACTAAATGTTTGTAGGGATTGATGTAACGGGCAAAGCTGAGATAGTTATTTCAAATGGAGAAATTATAATTGAAAATGACCAATTCACTGGTAAAGCGGGTAAGGGAAAGTTTATAGAAAATAAAAATTTTGATGAAGATTTACTTTAATCAAATGTAAAGAAAAAATTTATTTGAAAAACTTCTGCGAACTTTGCGATTCAGAAGTCTAAATTCAGAGTTGCAAAAGAAAGATTAGTTATTACTACTAATCAAAACTTACTTGAATGATGTGGAATTAATTAAGAACTATCCGCTTATTAACATTCCATCTTTTATTTCCATTACACGGTGAGCAATGTTAACAAGATCGGGATTATGAGTTACTATCACAAATGTCTGTAGAAAGTCCTTATTAAGATTTTGAATAAGTTGAATAATATTTTGACTATTTTGTGTATCAAGATTGCCAGTAGGCTCATCTGCAAATATTACTTTCGGTGAATTGACTAAAGCTCTTGCGATTGCGACTCTTTGTAATTCACCTCCTGATAACTCTGATGGTTTATGATTTAATCTTTCGCCAAGTCCAACATAATCAAGTAATTCGATTGCTCTCATTCTACATTCATCAAAATCTTTTCCACTTATCATCATTGGAATAATTACATTCTCAAGCGCAGAAAACTCGGGAAGCAAATGATGAAACTGAAATACAAATCCAATGTTCTTATTTCTGAACTTAGATAGCTCTTCATCTTTCATCGAAAGCAAATTTCTTCCTTCAAAGTAAAGTTCTCCTTCGTCAGGTCTATCGATTGTTCCAAGAATATGAAGTAGAGTACTTTTACCTGCACCAGACGCACCAATAATTTCTAAAATTTCTCCCTCAAAAACTTCAAGAGATATGCCCTTTAAAACTTGTAGACTATTTTTATTATCAATTATATACGACTTTTTGATGTCTAAAGCCCTCATTAAAATTTGTTTTTCGTCTGGGTTATAATTCATTTTATTCCCATCTAATTGCTTCAAGTGGATTTTGTTTAGAAGCTCGTTTTGCCGGGAAATACCCTGCGAGTGTGGAAAGAAAAATTGCCATTAAAACTACTAAAGAGATATCAAGCAGTTCAACTTTTACTGGTAATGCATCAATTATATAAACATTCGGGTCGAGTGAGTAAAGTTTGTATTCAATCTGAAGTAAGCAAATGATTAGTCCGAGTATCATACCTAATATTGAACCAATCAAACCAACTAAAACTCCTTCGAGAAGAAAAATTTTTAATAAACTTTTATCTGGGAGACCCAATGCTTTTAGAACACCAATATCTCTTTTCTTTTCGATTACTGTCATCGTCAATGAGGAAAAAATCGAAAAGGTTGCGACAGCAATAATTAAACTTAAAATAATGTAGGCACTCCATCTCTCAATTAACATCACCGAGTAAAGGTCTTTGTGAAGGTCGAACCAGGTCTTAGTGGTGTAAACTTCATCAGAAAAAATTTTTTCAATTTCTTTTTTTAAATAGTCAGTTTGCTTGATACTTTTTAATCGAATTTCATATCCAAAAATTTTTTCTCCATATCCTAGTAATCTTTGAGCAAATGAAAGAGGTACATAAACATTATAAGCATCAATATCAACATTGCGTGAATTATAAATTCCACTTATTACAAAAGATTGATTCATTGGTGCTGAAATACCTGCAAGGAAACTCTCCAAACCTTCTGGACTTACAACAACAATTGTATCACCGACTGAAACTTGCAATCGATTAGCGAGACTAAAACCAATCAGTGCTTTAGGAAGAACGCCAGGTTTAAGGTCATAATCACCAGAGACGATATGACTTTTTAATGCTGTTAATTGACGATTTTCTTCTCCACTAATTCCATAAAGATTAATTATTCTGATCACTCTTTTTGAATAGATGACCGATTTACCATAAACAAAAGGTGAGAATGATTGGACTTCTCTATTATTTTCAAGATATTTTTCAAGCGACTTATCTGGAGTAAATCCTTCTGCCAGATTCGATTCTATTTTTAAGTGCGGATCAAAACTCACCAATATATCTGTTACAATACTTGCAAATCCATTAAAGACCGAAAGAACAACAATTAAAGCGGCAACTCCAACGGTAATCCCGAGTATCGAAAGAAACGAAATAACTGTGATAAAATTAATCTTATGCTTCGATTTCAAATATCTAAATGCAATTAATCTTTCTAATTTCATTTCAATTATGCAAATCTTATTGATTTAATGATATTAATCTTAGCTGCAAATCGTGCTGGAAGGAATGAGAACAAAGTTGAAATTACGATACTTAATATTGAGACAAGCAGAAAACTCCCAATTTCAATTGATATTGGGACTTTGTTTAAGAAATAAATTCCTTCTGGAATCCTAACTATATTGAACTCTATCTGTAGATAAAGTAGTATTAAGGCAATTATATTACCAGCAAGAGTTCCGATAAATCCAATCACTATTCCATTTAAAAGAAAAATTGTTTTAATCTGTTTTGGCGTGGCGCCAAGTGTTTTCAATATTCCGATTGAGTTTGTTTTGTCCATTACAAGAATTAATAAAGTTGAAATTATGTTGAAGATTGCAACTATTGTGATAAATGCAAGAACAACAGGTATAGGTTTTTTCTGAAGTTCAATCCAGTTGAAAATATTTCGATATGTTTGAAAAATGGATTTTGCTTGATATGGAAAACCGAGTTTTGTTGAGAGAGTGAAACTGTAGAAATCGGCGAGTTGAGGATTTTTAAGTTTGATTTCATAACCAGAAATTTTTCCACCAAATCCGAATAATTCCTGAGTTGAATTCAAATGAACAAATGCGTTTACATCATCATATTCAGACAT
>Ga0308410_1000719_pt1 | contig 18257 bp, 20 predicted proteins | sample HotsprOSTMatCore_FD_203467 | JGI IMG/M metagenome (GOLD analysis project Ga0308410, IMG submission 203467) | Hot spring phototrophic mat microbial communities from Octopus Spring, Yellowstone National Park, Wyoming, United States -... | ecosystem: Environmental > Aquatic > Thermal springs > Hot...
CACCGGCGCGGAACCCGCGCGGTGCGGCGGCGGCGGCAGGCGCATCGCGCTGACCAGCAGCGCGGTCAGGATGGGGATCGCGGCGAAGGCGAGATAGGTGCCGGCGAACAGCACCGGCGCGAACAGGTCCTTGGTGAGCTTGACGATCGCAGGGCCGAGGACGGCGCCGATCACGCCGCCGGCCATCACCAGGCTGATCGCCTTCGGGCGCCAGGCGGGCTCCGACACCTCGGCGGCGGCGAAGCGGTAGTACATCGCGATGCCGAAGCCGGCGCCCGAGAACACGCAGCCGAACAGGAACAGCCGGAACGAGCCGATCCAGAGCGCGGCGAAGAACACCGCCATCGCGATCAGCGAGGCGGCCGCGCCGGCGATGAAGCCCGCGTGGCGCCCGAGCCGGCCGAAGATCACCGCCCCGGGGATCGACACGGCCATGGTCGCCAGCATCTGCACCGCCATCGGCAGCGTCGCGAGCGCCTTGTCGGCGGCGAGCGCATGGCCGATCAGCGGCGCCATCGCCACCTGCCCGGTCATCGCCGACTGGTTGAGCGCCTGCGTCAGGAACAGGAGCCAGACCGTGCGCCTCGGCTCGGCGAACGCGATCATCGGATGTGGCTCCAGCCCGTCTCGGCGAGCGGCAGCTCGACGCCCGCGCGCAGCACGCGCACCTCGGTCGGGCCGGCGGGTGTCATCCGGCCGATGCGCGCGAGGGGGATGCCGGTGTCGGCCGCGATGGCGGCAAGCGCACCGCTCTGCGCCGGCGGCGCCGTGAAGACCAGCTCGTAGTCGTCGCCGCCCGTCAGGCAGCGCGCGAACAGCGCGGCGTTCGCCGCGACCGCCGCCCCCGCCGCTTCCGACAGCGGCACGGCCTCGGCCTCGAGCTCGGCCGAGAGCCCTGCCGCACGGCAGAGATGGCCGAGGTCCTGCACCAGCCCGTCCGAGACATCGAGACAGGCGGTGGCGATCCCCGAGAGACGCCGGCCCAGCGGCAGACGCGGCCGCGGCAGCCGGTAGCGATCGGCGAGGGCGGCGCGATGGCGTCCTGCCAGCCCCGGCAGGCGATCCGTCAGCGCCAAGAGGCCGAGCGCGCCGTCGCCGATCGTGCCGCTCACCCAGACCGCATCGCCCGCGCGCGCGCCGGTGCGCGTGAGCGCGCGACCCGGCGCGACCGTGCCGACGACCGTCAGGGACAGCGTCAGCGGGCCGGGGGTCGAGACCGTATCGCCGCCGAGCAGGCCGCAGCCGTAGCCCCGCTGATCCTCCTTCAGCCCGCGCGCGAAGGCGTCGAGCCACTCGGGCGTGATCCCGGGCGGGAGCGCGGTCGTCATCAGGTAGCCGAGCGGGTCCGCCCCCATCGCCGCGAGATCCGAGAGGTTCACGCGCAGGAGCTTGCGCCCGATCGTGTCGGGCGGATCGTCGGGCAGGAAGTGCACGCCGGCGACCATCGCATCCGCCGCCAGCACCAGCGTGCGGCCGGCCGGCGGATCGAGCAGCGCCGCGTCGTCGGCGAGCGCGAGCGCGCCCGGCACGTCCTCGGCGAGCGGCCGGAAGTGGCGGGCGATCAGCGCGAACTCGGCGGGCAGCGGCATCAGGCGCCGGCCCGGTCCGGCTCGAACTCCTGCGCGCGCATCAGCCGGGCGAGGCGGTCGAGCACGCCGTTGGCGAAGCGCGGCTCCTCGCCCGAGAAGAAGCCGTGGGCGATGTCGAGATACTCGTTGATCACCGCGCGCGCCGGCGCGCCCGCGGCATCGAAGAGCTCGGCCGCAGCCGCGCGCAGGATCGCGCGCAGCACGGGGTCGAGCCGCTCCATCGGCCAGTCCTTGGCGAGCGCGCCGGCGATCGCCGCGTCGAGCGCCGCGGCATTCTGCGCCCAGCCGCGCACGATCGCGGCCAGCAGCGGCACGTGCGCGCCGGGCGCCCTGCCCTCTTCCAGGGCGGCCTCGGCCAGCGGCGGCGCATCGGTCCCGGCGACGCGGTGGCGGACGAACTCGTCAAGCGCGGCCTCGGGGCTGATGCCGGCGTGCTCGGCCTGGTAGAGCGCCTGCACCGCGGCGAGCCGCGCTGCGGTGCGCGGCCGCGCCGGCGCGGCGGTGCGTCCCGCCCGCGCCATCAGACGCCCCAGCGGCGCGCGAGCGCGACCTGCGCCAGCACGGCCCTCGCCGCCTCCGCGCCCTTGTTCATCTCGTCGTCGCGGGCGCGCGCCTGCGCCTGCGCCGTGTCGTGCACGGTCAGCACGCCGAAGGCGACCGGCACGGCGAACTGCACCGTCAGATCCATGATGCCGCGCGCGGCCTGGGTGCAGATATGGTCGTAATGGTCGGTCTCGCCGCGCACCACGCAGCCCAGGGCGATGAACCCGTCCCAGCGCGGGCCGCCTGCGCGCGCCATCGCCTTCAGCGCGAGCCGCACCGCGCCGGGCAGCTCGAAGGCGCCGGCGACCTGCACCACCTCGTAGGTCGCGCCCGCCGCGTCGAGCACGCGCGCGGCGCCGCGCAGCATGCCGGCGGCGATCTCCGCGTAGTAGGGCGCCTCGACGATCAGGACATGCGCTGCGGCCACGATCACTCCTCGCGCGCGATCGGACGGTGCTCGACGATCGAGAGCCCGTAGCCCTCGAGCCCGACGATCGTGCGCGGATGGTTGGTCAGCAGCACCATCTCGCGCACGCCGAGATCGAGCAGGATCTGCGCGCCCACACCGTAGTCGCGCAGCTGCGGCGTCCCGCCGTCGGCGCGGCGCAGGACGCGCTCGGAGAGCGCGGTGGCGCGCGGCTCGCGGATCAGCACGACGACGCCGCGGCCCGCGCGCGCGATCATGCGCATCGCCGGCGCGAGGTCGGAGCCGCCGCGATCGCCCAGCACGTCGGTCAGCACGTTGAGCGCATGCATGCGCACCAGCACCGGGCCGGGCGCGGCGATGTCGCCCTTCACCAGCGCGATGTGCTCGGCGTACTCGACCGTATTGACATAGACGATGGCGCGGAACGTTCCGCCATGCACGCTCTCGATCACGGTCTCGGCGCGCCGCTCCACCAGCCGCTCGGTGCGGCGGCGATAGGCGATCAGGTCGGCGATCGTGCCGACCTTCAGCCCGTGGCGCCGGGCGAAGGCGATCAGGTCCGGCAGGCGCGCCATGGTGCCGTCGTCGTTCATGATCTCGCAGATCACGCCGGCGGGGTTCAGCCCCGCGAGGCGCGCCAGATCGACCGCGGCCTCGGTGTGGCCCGCGCGCACCAGCACCCCGCCTTGGCGCGCCAGCAGCGGGAAGACGTGGCCCGGGGTGGTGATGTCGGCCGGCCCCTTGGTCGGGTCGATCGCCACCGCGATGGTGCGCGCGCGATCGGCCGCGGAGATGCCGGTGGTGATGCCCTCGCGCGCCTCGATCGAGACGGTGAAGGCGGTGTGGTGGCGCGACGCGTTGGACTGCGCCATCAGGCGCAGCCCGAGCTGCTCGACGCGCTCGCCGGTGAGCGCGAGGCAGATCAGCCCGCGGCCGTACTTGGCCATGAAGTTGATCGCGGCCGCATCGGCGAACTGCGCCGGAATGACGAGATCGCCCTCGTTCTCGCGGTCCTCGTCATCGACGAGGATGAACATCCGCCCCGCGCGCGCCTCGGCGAGGATCTCCTCGGTCGGCGAGAGCGCGTCGCTCACTTGGCTGCGGGTGGCGTCCACGCCTAGCTCCTCGCGTCCAGCAGCCGCGCGAGGTAGCGCGCGACCAGATCGACCTCGATGTTCACGGGATCCCCGGGCTTGATCCGGCCGAAGCTGGTGACGCTGGCCGTGTGGGGTATGATGTTGACCCCGAAGGCATCCGCGTCAACGTCGTTCACGGTCAGGCTGACCCCGTCCACTGCGACGCTGCCCTTCGGGGCGATGAACGGCATCAGGTGCGGCGGCGGGCGGATGCGCCAGCGCGTCGAGCCGCCCTCGGGGATGGCCGCGGCGACCGTGCCGACCCCGTCGATATGCCCCTGCACCAGATGCCCGCCGAGTTCGTCGCCGAGGCGCAGCGCCCGCTCCAGGTTGACCAGGGTGCCTGGGCGCCAGCGGCCGATCGTGGTCTTGGCGAGCGTCTCGGCGGAGGCGTTGAAGGCGAGCGTTCCCTCGCCCTTCTCCACCACGGAGAGGCAGCAGCCGTTGCAGGCGACCGAGGCGCCGAGCGCGATCCCCGCCGTGTCCCAGGCGGTGGCGATGACAATGCGCAGGTCACGCCCCTGCCCCGCGGGTTCGACGGTCCGCACCGTGCCGAGACCGGTGACGATCCCCGTGAACATCGCGCTACTCCCGTTCCAACAGCGTCAGGCGGTCCGGCCCGGCGGTCAGGCTGTCCACGACCCGGAACCGAGGCATCGCCTCGATCCCGGCAAGGCCCAGCGCCGCGATGCCCGCCACCGCGTCGCTGCCCAGCACGCCCGGGGCGTGGAACCAGGCGAGCCGGTCCACCACCCCGGCGCGCAGCAGCGAGGCCGCGAGCCGGGCCCCGCCCTCGACCAGCACGCGGGTGATGCCCCGTTGCGCGAGCGCCCGCAAGGCTGCGCGCGGCTCCGGCTGGCCGTTCGGATCGGCGGCGACGGCGATGACAGTGACGCCGCAGTCGGTGAAGGCGGCGACGCGGTGTCGGTCCGCGCCCTGGGTGGTCAGGACCCAGGTCGGCGTGGCGCGCGCCGTGGCGGCGAGGACGGAGGTGAGCGGCAGGCGCAGCCGTCCGTCGGCGATGACGCGCACCGGCCCCGGGTGGCCCGGCGGCACCAGGCCGGGAACGCGCACGGTCAGTGCCGGGTCGTCGGCGAGCGCGGTGCCGGAGCCGATCATCACGGCGTCGTGGCGCGCGCGCAGCCGGTGCGCGAGGCGCCGCGCCTCGGCGCCGGTGATCCAGCGGCTCTCGCCCGAGGCGGCGGCGATGCGCCCGTCGAGCGTGGTGGCGAGCTTCAGCGTCACCAGCGGCCGGCCGGCGCGCACGCGCGAGAGGAAGCCGGCGTTCAGCCGCGCCGCCTCGGTCTCCAGCACGCCCTCCTCCACCGCGATGCCGGCCGCGCGCAGCCGATCAAGGCCCTCGCCGTTCACCCGCGGGTCGGGGTCGCGCAGGGCGACCACCGCGCGCGCGATGCCGGCGGCGATCAGGGCATCGGTGCAGGGCGGGGTGCGGCCCCAGTGGCAGCAGGGCTCGAGCGTGACGTAGGCCGTGGCCCCCCGCGCGGCCGCGCCGGCGCGACGGAGGGCCTCGGTCTCGGCATGCGGCCGGCCGCCGGGCTGGGTCCAGCCGCGGCCCACGACCGCGCCCCCGTGCACGATCACGCAGCCGACCGCAGGGTTGGGCGCGACGTTGCCGAGGCCGCGGCGCGCGAGCGCGAGCGCCGCCCGCATATGGGCGATGTCGTCGGGCGTGGTCACGCAGGGCCGGTCACCGCGCCCCTACTCCCCCCGCCCGCCGGCGAGCGCGCCGACGAACCGCTCGAAGTCCTTGGCCTCGCGGAAATCCCGGTAGACCGAGGCGAAGCGCACATAGGCCACCGGGTCGAGGTCCTTCAGCACCTCCATCACCATCTCGCCGATCATCTTCGACGGGATCTCGCTCTCGCCCGAGGTCTCGAGCTGGCGCTGGATGCTGTTGACGATGCGCTCGATCCGGTCGTCGTCGACGGGCCGCTTGCGCAGGGCGATGCGGATCGAGCGGGCGAGCTTGTCGCGGTCGAAGGCGACGCGGCGGCCGTCGCTCTTGACCACAGTCAGTTCGCGGAGCTGCGTGCGTTCGACGGTGGTGAAGCGCTGCCCGCAGGCCGGGCAGTAGCGCCGGCGCCGGATCGCCGCGCCGTCCTCCGTCGGACGCGAGTCCTTCACCTGGGTGTCGTCATGGCCGCAGAACGGACAGCGCATCGCCGGCTCAGCCGCGATAGATGGGGAAACGCGCGCAGAGGGCCTTCACCCGCTCGCCGACGGCGCGTTCGGCCGCGTCGTTGCCGCCGTCGTTCGACGCCGCAAGCCCGTCGAGCACCTCGCCGATCATCCGCCCGACCTCGCGGAACTCGGCGACCCCGAAGCCGCGGGTGGTGGCCGCTGGAGTGCCCAGCCGGATGCCCGACGTCACGGCCGGCTTCTGCGGATCGAACGGCACCGCGTTCTTGTTGCAGGTGATGTGCGCCCGCTCGAGCGAGGCCTCGGCCGCCCTGCCGGTCAGGTTCTTCGGCCGCAGGTCGACCAGGATCAGGTGGCAATCGGTGCCGCCGGTGACGACGCCGAAGCCGAGGCCGAGCAGCTCGTCGGCGAGCGCGCGGGCGTTCTCCAGCACCTGCCGCTGATAGGCGCGGAAGGCAGGCGTCAGCGCCTCGCCGAACGCCACCGCCTTGGCGGCGATCACGTGCATCAGCGGCCCGCCCTGCAGCCCCGGGAACACGGCCGAATTGATCTTCTTTCCGAGCGCCTCGTCGTCCGCGAGGATCATGCCGCCGCGGGGCCCGCGCAGGGTCTTGTGGGTCGTCGTCGTGACGACGTGGGCGTGCGGAAACGGGCTCGGATAGAGGCCGGCCGCGATCAGCCCGGCGAAGTGCGCGACGTCGGCCAGAAGGTAGGCGCCGACGCTGTCGGCGATCTTGCGGAATGCCGCAAAATCAATGGCGCGGGGGATGGCGCTACCGCCAGCTACGATCATCTTCGGCCTGTGCTCGGCGGCGAGCCGCGCGACCTCGTCCAGGTCGATCAGGCTGTCCTCGCGACGGACCCCGTAGGTCACCGCCCGGAACCACTTGCCGGACAGGTTCACCGGGGCGCCGTGCGTCAGATGCCCGCCGGCGGCGAGATCCATGCCGAGGATCGTGTCCCCGGGGCTCAGCAGCGCGAGCATCACCGCCTGGTTCGCCTGGGCGCCGGAGTGCGGCTGGACGTTGGCGAAGGCGCAGCCGAACAGCCTGCGCGCCCGCTCGATCGCCAGCGCCTCGACCTTGTCGACCTCGGCGCAGCCGCCGTAGTAGCGTCGCCCCGGATATCCTTCCGCGTATTTGTTCGTCATCACGGAGCCCTGCGCCTCGAGCACCGCCGCCGAGACGATGTTCTCGGAGGCGATCAGCTCGATCCCCTCCTGCTGGCGCGCGAGTTCCCCCGCGATCGCCTCGGCCACGGCGGGATCGACCTCGGCGAGCGGGGCGGTGAAGAAGCGGCTCAGGCTCTCGGCCGGCGTGGTGACATTCATCGGACGGGCTCCAGGGCGGGCGACAGCTTCGCAAGGCGGCGGTCGTGCCGGCCGCCCTCGTAGGGGGTGGCGAGAAAGGCGCGGAGCGCATCGAGCGCGGGCTCGACCCCGGTCATGCGTGCCCCGAGCGCCAGGACGTTGGCGTCGTTGTGCGCCCGGCCGAGGCGCGCGCCGGTGGCGTCGTGCGCCAGCGCACAGCGGATCGCCGCGTGGCGGTTCGCCGCGATCGACATGCCGATGCCGGTGCCGCAGACGAGCACGCCGAAGCGCGCCCGCCCCCCGGCGACCGCGCGGCAGACGGCATGGGCGAAGTCGGGATAATCGACCGAAGCGGCACCGTCGGTGCCCATGTCCAGCACCGGATGCCCCATCGCGACGAGCGCTTCCGCGAGTGCGGCCTTGAGCGGATAGCCGGCGTGGTCGGCGCCGATCGCGACCGCCGGCTTCGTTCCGGTGTCAGTCATCGGGGGTCCTCGTGCCCGCACCGCGGCGGGACCCCGGCTCATACCACGGGCTGCGGAGGCGGGGAAACACGCACACAAGACATCGCTGTCCCCAGCCCGGACATCACCACAAAACCGGAATTGTCGTTGCATTCGGCGCCGCAGCGCGGCATCGTCCCCTTATGACGCTCGACGAGGCTGCCGAAACCCTTGCCCAGCTCGGCAACCGTGCCCGGCTGGAGATCATGCGCCTGCTGATCAAGGCCGGCCCCGACGGGCTGCGCGTGGGCGAGATCCAGGCGCATCTCGGCATGCCGGCCTCCACCCTCGCCTTCCATTTGCGCGGCTTGGTGTCGGCGCATCTCGTCACCCAGACGAGGGACGGGCGGAGCGTGCTCTGCCGTCCGTGCTTCGAGGCGCTCGCGGATGTGATCGCGTTCCTGGGCCAGGAGTGCTGCGCCGGCGTGCCGCGTGCGGAGGAAGCGGCGCGCGATGCGGCGTGATGATCTTGTGCGCGGCAACAACGACTCCTCCGGTGCCGTGGAGATGATCCGATGAACGCGACGACCCCGGCCATCGAGACGGTCGTGCCGCCGCCGCGCGACTGGCGCTCCCGCCTCCGCCGCGCCGACCGGGTGCTGCTGGCGATCGCCGTCCTGCTGCTCGTTCTGCTGGGCGCGGTACCGGGCCAAGCGCTCGCCAGTCTGCGCTTCCTTGCGTCTGCCCTCGCCTCGATCGCACCGTTCCTGGCGATCTCGGTGCTGGTCGCAGCCTGGGCCAAGGCCACGGGGGCCGACCAGCAGGTCGCGCGCGCCTTCCGCGGCCGCGAGGCGGTGGCGATCCTCGCCGCGGCCGGCTTCGGCGCGCTCTCGCCGTTCTGCTCCTGCGGCGTGATCCCGCTGATCGCGGGGCTGCTCGCCGCCGGCGTGCCGATCGCGCCGGTGATGGCGTTCTGGCTCGCGAGCCCCCTGATGGACCCGAACCAGTTCGCGATCCTGGCCGGCGCGATCGGGTTCGAGTTCGCCGTGGCCAAGACACTCGCCGCGATCGGCATCGGCCTGCTCGGCGGGTTCGGCACGCTCGCGGTGGTCGGCGCCGGGGGGCTCGCCGATCCGCTGCGCCCCTCCGTCGGCCGGCCCTCCGCCTGCCGTGCCAAGCGGTCGCTGAAACCCCCGCGCCCGGTCTGGCGCTTCTGGACCGAGCCCGAGCGCGCGCAGGTCTTCGTCACCGAGTCCGGCCGTTCGGCGTGGTTCCTGCTGCGCTGGCTCTCGCTCGCCTTCCTGATCGAGAGCCTCATGGTGGCCTGGGTTCCCGGCGAGGCGGTGGCGCGGCTGCTCGGTGACGGCAACGCCTTCGCCATCCCGCTCGCGGTCGCGCTCGGCGTGCCGGCCTATCTGAACGGCTTCGCCGCCATCCCGCTCGTCTCGGGGCTGATCGGGCTCGGCATGAGCCCGGCGGTGGGGTTGACCTTCATGCTCGCCGGCGGCGTGACCAGCATCCCGGCGGCCATGGCGGTCTGGGCGCTGGTGAAGCCGCGCGTGTTCGCGGCCTACCTGATATTCGCCGGCCTCGGCGCGCTCGCGGCGGGCTACGGCTACATGGCGGTGCTGGCGGCGGCGTAGCCGACCACGGACGTCGTCACGTCTTGGTATTCGTCAGCAGGTCGGAGACGCTCCCGTAGGTCGAGCCCTTGCCGAACCGGCCGATGAACGCGTCCGCGTCGGTGATGCCGATGTCCTTGTAGGCATTCGCCATCTCGTTCTTGACCTCGGCGACCTGTCTGCCCTTGTCCACATGCATCCTGGTCCAGGAGAACCACATCCGCTTCACCTGTTCCTCGGGATGCACCTTGGCCATGCCATCGGGGAAGTCGCAGACCTTCGCCACGAACGGCTGCGCGTCGATGCGGGCGAAGCGGTGCGCCATCTTGGGCAGCGTGTCGCTCTCGAAATTGACGTGCAGCCCCTTGTCGGGATCGTAATCGAGCCGCCAGCGGTTGCCGCGGCCGTTGCCGCCCGACCCGGTCGTGATCTCCTCCTTGAAGCCGACGACGAACCCCGCGCCCATCAGGTTCTTGGAGCGTCCCTTGCCGAAATAGGGGAAGCGCATCGTGTCGGTGTCCACCGCCGGCATGTCGATCGTGCCGCCCGGCGGGTTGGGGTTGGCGACACCCGTCTGCCCCCGGGCGATGCACGTCATCACGCCGGTGAGCGTTGTCGAGGTGGGCTTGCAGCGCGGGCAGATCAGTTCGGGCATGGCAGGCTCCATCGACGCCGACGAAGACTGGCGCATTCCGCGGCCGAACTGCAATCGGAACATGCTCCGGCCACCGCCACGGGGCCGCCGTGACCCGACGGCCTCAGCGCCGGACGCGCTCGGCCAGCCATGACGGCACGCGCGCAAGCGCATCCGCGCGGGCGGCGGGATCGGTGCCGACATGCGCAGTGCCGTCGCCGCGGACGGTGAAGGCGAGCCCTGTGCGCAGCCGCACCTGCGAGCCGGGCGCGTCGAAGCCGTGATAGGCGCCGGGATAGCCGACATAGGTGACGGCCAGCCCGGCCCGTTCGGCGAGCGCGCGGCACGGTTCAGGCCCGGTCCAGTCATCGGCCTCGCCAATCAGCAGCAGAAGCGGCGCGGCCGGCGCGAAGGCCGCGGCGCGAAGCGCGCGCGAGCAGCCCGGATAGAACGCGACGAAGGCGGCAAAGCCGGGCGCATCGGCGGCCGCCAGCACGGTCGAGCCGCCGTGGCTCCAGCCCATCAGCGCGATCGCCTCGGCCCGCACGAAGGGCTGTGCGGCCAGCCAATCGCGGGCACCGAGGGCGTCCGCGCGCCGTTCGCGCCAGGGCAGGATACGCCGATCGCGCACGGTGCATTGCGGCCCTTGTCCGCGCGACGCGAAACTCTCCGGCAGCAGCACGACGAAGCCGGCGCCCGCGAGCCGTTCGGCCCAGTCGGCATGGCGCGGGTCGAGCGCACCGGAGCGCGCGTCCCGGCCGCCGCAGCCGTGCAGCAGGATCACCGCCGGGTGCGGCCCCGCCCCCTCGGGCCGGATCAGGACCGCGTTCAGCACGGTGCCGTCGCGCGAGGGCACGTGCACCACCTCGTTCGCCTGAGCCTGCGCGGCGGCCAGCAGCGCCGCCGCCACGGCCAGCGCGGCGAGGCGCCGCGTGCTCATCGGGGGCTCATCCCAGCGGGCCCCAGGTCGCCTTCGCCAACAGCCCATCCTTCACCTCGGCAAGCAGCACAAAGGGTGTGATCCCCTTCAGCCCGACCATCTCGACGGAGCGCAACTTCCCGCCCTGCACGCCGCCGACCGCGAAGGCGATCGGCGCGCCGCCTTGCGCTCATCGTGCCGGTGCCGGCGAGCGTCACCGCAACCTCCTTCGCGTTGCTCATCGCGATGAAGCCGCTCCTCAGCTCGACTGCGCCGATCGCCCATTCGCGCTTGAGCGTCCAGTCGTTGCCCTTCTTGCAATAGAGCTTGGCCAGCGCATCACTGACCGCCTGGGAATTGCGCAGCTGCATCTCGTCGTACGAGGCCAAATAACATCCGACCGCGTGTTTCGACGAGAAGCTCACCTTCACCGAGAACGAGACGGCCCCGCCCGGAACCTTCACGCCGCTCTGCCACGTCCCCACGCTCGCACTCCTGTCCATGAACCAGCGCGGGTCGCGCTTCGCGAGCCGGTCCAGCACCGGATCGGGGACACCGGCGTTGACCTGCTCGAGGTTACCGAGGCGTCCGTGGACATGCGCGTCGCGCTCGCCGTAGGAGCCGCGTTCGGCGTCGGTGAAGCCGTTGGAGACGAAACAGCCGCGCTCGCGATGCATCGGATCGGCGGTCTTGCTGAGCAGCGACATGGTGGTCTCCCACGGTTGCGGCGTCGGGCAGGCGGAGGACTATACTATGGTGCAACGATCCCCCTTGTAACGCGGCTCACAATGGGGCGGCGTCAGCGCCGTCGCGCCGCGAGCAGCCGTTCGAGCTTCGCGGCCGCCAGCCGTTCCACCATCGCCGGCGCGTCCGCCGGCCCCGTCGCCACCGCCTCCAGCCCGCTCGCCGTGTCCACCGCCGCGACGCGCAGCCAGGCGCCGAAACGGCGGTGCTCGTAGATCACCTCGCGCCCGGGTAGCGGCTGCTGCCCGGCTGCCTTATGGTCGCGGCCGTCCCTCACGGGCAACCCTTGGGAAACACCGCCATGTCGCAGAGCCATCGTCCCGAGACCATCGTCCTGCACGCGGGCCACCGGCGCGATTCCGCCACCGGCGCCGTCGCGGTGCCGATTTACCAGACGACATCCTACCAGTTCGACAGCACCGAGCACGCCGCCAATCTGTTCGCCCTGAAGGAGCTCGGCAACATCTACACGCGCATCATGAACCCTACGGTCGATGTGCTGGAGAAGCGTGTCGCGGCGCTGGAGGGCGGCGTCGCCGCCCTCGCGCTCGGTTCGGGACAAGCTGCCACCACTTTCGCGGTGATGAACCTCTGCCGGGCCGGCGACAACATCGTCTCCTCGACCGACCTCTACGGCGGCACCTGGAACCTGTTCAACAACACGCTCAGGAGCTTCGGCATCGAGGTGCGGTTCGTTGACCCTACCGATCCGGAGGCCTTCGCCCGCGCCACCGACGATCGCACGCGCGCCTATTACGCCGAGACCTTGCCCAATCCGAAGCTGCACGTCTTCCCCGTGCGCGAGGTCGCCGAGATCGGTCGCAGGCTCGGCGTGCCGCTGATCATGGACAACACCGCCTGCCCCGTGCTGTGCCGGCCGATCGAGCACGGCGCGGCGGTTGTCATGCACTCAACCACCAAGTACATCGGCGGTCATGGAACCTCGATCGGCGGCATCGTCGTCGACGGCGGCAATTTCGACTGGGAAGCGAACGCGGGGCGCTTCCCGCTGCTGAACGAGCCCGATCCGTCCTACCACGGCGCGATCTGGACCCAGGCGGTGAAGCCGCTCGGGCCGATCGCCTACATCATCCGCATGCGGGTGATCCTGCTGCGCGACCTCGGCGCGGCGATGAGCCCCTTCAACGCCTTCCTCTTCCTCCAGGGCCTCGAGACCCTGCCGCTGCGCATGGAGCGGCACTGCGAGAACGCGCTGAAGGTCGCGAACCACCTCGCGCAGCATAGGGCGGTGACGCGCGTCATCCACCCCTCGCTGTTCGAGGGCGAGCAGAAGCGCCGCGCCGAGGCGTACCTCAAGGGCGGTTATGGGGCGCTGGTGGGCTTCGAGCTTGCGGGCGGCAGGGAAGCGGGGCGCAGGTTCATCGATTCCCTGAAGCTGGTCTACCATGTCGCCAATATCGGCGATGCCCGGTCGCTCGCGATCCATCCCGCGTCCACCACGCACAGCCAGCTCGACGAGGCCGAACAGGCGGCGACCGGGGTCACGCCCGGCTATGTCCGCCTCTCGATCGGGATCGAGCACATCGACGACATCCTCGCCGACATCGACCAGGCGCTCGAGGCCGCGGCGGCGCCGCAGCGCAAGGCAGCGGAGTAGGCCGGTGCCCGACCCCTATACCGGCCGCTTCCCGACCGCCCGCCCCCGCCGCAACCGCCGCGACGGCTGGACGCGGCGGCTCGTCGCCGAGCACGCGCTGACGGCGGACGACCTCATCTGGCCGATCTTCGTCCGCGAAGGCATGGATGCGGCCGAACCGGTGGCATCGATGCCGGGGGTGGAACGCCTCACCATCGACCGCGCCGTGCGTGCCGCCGAGGAGGCCGTCGCCCTCGGCATTCCCGCGATCGCCCTGTTTCCCGTCATCCCGGCCGGGTTGAAGGACGCGGACGGCAGCGAGGCCTGCAACCCGCAGAACCTGATGTGTCGTACAGCGCGGGCGATCAAGGCCGCGGTCGGCGACGCGCTCGGCCTGGTCGGCGATGTCGCTCTCGATCCCTACACGTCCCACGGCCATGACGGCGTGATCCGCGACGGTTATATCGCCAATGACGAGACTGTCGCGATCCTGTGCCGGCAGGCCGTGGTGCAGGCCGAGGCCGGGATCGACGTCATCGCGCCCTCCGACATGATGGACGGGCGGGTCGGTGCGATCCGCGGTGCGCTTGACCAGGCGGGTCTGATTCATACTCGGATCATGTCGTACGCGGCGAAGTACGCCTCGGCCTTCTATGGGCCGTTCCGCGACGCGGTCGGCTCGGCGGCGGCGCTCAAGGGCGACAAGAAGACCTATCAAATGGATCCCGCCAACACCGACGAGGCGCTGCGCGAAGTCGCCATGGACATTGCCGAGGGTGCCGACATGGTGATGGTGAAGCCCGGACTGCCGTATCTCGACGTGGTGCGGCGGGTGAAGGACGCGTTCGGCATGCCGACCTTCGCCTATCAGGTGTCGGGCGAGTACGCGATGATCGCGGGCGCGGCGCGCAATGGCTGGCTTGACGGCGACCGGGCGATGATGGAGAGCCTGCTCGCGTTCAAGCGCGCGGGCGCCGACGGCGTGCTGACCTATTTCGCGCCGGCGGCAGCACGGCTTCTGAAGAGCGGATGAGCGGTGGGGCCGCAGGCCCCCCGCTTCACTCCGCTGCTGCGCGCAGCGCCGCCCCTGCCGCGAGTGGCGCGAGCGGCAACGCGGCCGCGAGCATCGCCGCCAGCATCGCCAGATGCGGCGCCGCCGGCAGACCGAGCGTCGCCGCCTCGACTGCCGCGGCACCGAAAATCAGCGCCGGGATCGCGAGCGGCAGCACGAGCAGCGGCAGCAGCACGCCGCCCCGGCGCGCGCCGAGTGTCAGCGCCGCGCCTGCCGTGCCGAGCAGCGACAGCACGCCCATGCCGATCGCCAGCGCCGCGACCAGGACGGGAACCGCACGGACCGGCAGGTTCAGCATGATCGCGCCGAGCGGTGCCGCAAGCAGCAGCGGCAGCGCCGTGGCGAGCCAGTGCGTCGCCGCCTTGGCGGCCGCCACCGCGGCGGGATGCAGCCCGGAGACGAGCAACTGGTCGAGCGTGCCGTCGTCGTAGTCGGCGCCGAGCAGCCGGTCGAGCGGCAGCAGGGCGGCGAGCAGCGCCGCCACCCACACCACGCCGGGCGCGATGCGCGCCAGCACGTGCGGATCCGGACCGACCCCGAACGGGAACAATCCGCAGGCGAGCAGGAAGAACGCCACCGCGGCCAGCGTGTCGCCAGGGTTGCGGCGCGCGAGCGCGAGGTCCCGCCGGATCAGCCCCAGCAGCGGTCTCATGCGGCGAGCCGAAGCTCGGCCGCGTCGTCGAGCGGCAGGGCGAGATGCGAGGAGGCGACCACGATCCCGCCGCGCGCGCGATGCGCCGCCAGAAGGCGCCCCAGCGCGGACACGCCTTCGACGTCCAGGGCCACGGTCGGCTCGTCGAGCAGCCAGAGCGGCCGTGCGGACCCAAGCACGAGCCGCGCCAGCGCAACCCGCCGCCGCTGCCCGGCCGACAGGATGCGGACGGGATGCGCGGCGAGCCGCTCGAGGCCGAGCGCGGCGATCGCTCCCGCGGCGTCGCCGCCCAGGATGCGCGCCTCGTGCTCGAGCGTCTCCGCCACCGTCAGGGCCGGCTTCAGCGCATCCTGATGCCCGACCAGCGCGAGCCGCGCCGCGTGCGCCACGCGATCCTCGAGCGCCGGCCGGCCGTCCCAAAGCAGCGCGCCGTCGGCGATCCGGCCGAGTCCCGCCAGCACCCTCAGCAGGCTGGTCTTGCCCGCCCCGTTCGGCCCGGACAGCAGCAGCGCCCCGCCGGCCGCGAGCGCGAAGGAGACGCCGGCGAACACGATCCGGCTCCCGCGCTCGCCCGCCAGTTCCTGCGCCTCCAACACCCCCGACCCTTCCGACCCCGCATGGACGCGCCCGCACCCTATGGTGTAAGCCCGCTCCCGCAAAGTCGCCCGGGCGCTGTGGGCCTTCTGGGCGCAAACGCGGAGCGGAACCCATGAGCATGATCGGGCAGGACAGCCTGCGCACCCGCCGCACCCTGACGGTGGACGGCAAGCAGTACGCCTATTTCTCCATCGCCGACGCGGCGAAGGCGCTGGGCACCGACCTGACGCGCCTGCCCGTGACGCTGAAGATCCTGCTCGAGAACGTCCTCCGCTTCGAGGACGGGCGGTCCTACACGGTGGAGGACGCGAAGGCTCTCGCCGAGTGGCTGAAGGACGCGCATTCCGAGCGCGAGGTGCCCTACCGGCCCGCGCGCATCCTGATGCAGGACTTCACCGGCGTCCCCGCGGTCGTCGATCTCGCCGCGATGCGCGACGGCATGATCAGGCTCGGCGGCAATCCGCAGAAGGTGAACCCGCTGGTACCGGTCGATCTCGTGATCGACCACTCGGTGATGGTGGACCATTACGGCAAGCCGGACGCCTTCCGGAGAAACGTCGAGGTCGAGTTCGAGCGCAACGTCGAACGGTACACCTTCCTGCGCTGGGGCCAGCAGAGCTTCAACAACTTCCGCGTCGTGCCGCCTGGCACAGGCATCTGCCACCAGGTGAACCTCGAATACCTCTCGCAGGTGGCCTGGACGTCGGAGGAGGACGGTACGAGCTACGTCTTCCCCGACACCTGCTACGGCACTGACAGCCACACCACCATGGTGAACGGCATCGGCGTGCTCGGCTGGGGTGTCGGCGGCATCGAGGCCGAGGCGGCGATGCTCGGCCAGCCCATCGCCATGCTGATCCCCGACGTCATCGGCTTCCGCCTCGTCGGCAGGCTGCCCGAGGGCGCGACCGCGACCGATCTCGTGCTGACGGTGACGCAGATGCTGCGCAGGAAGGGCGTGGTCGGCAAGTTCGTCGAGTTCTTCGGTCCGGGCGTCGCCGACCTTCCGGTCGCGGACCGCGCGACGATCGGCAACATGGCGCCCGAGTACGGCGCGACCTGCGGCTTCTTCCCGGTGGATGCGGCGACACTGAGGTATCTCGAGCTGACCGGCCGGGATTCGCACCGCATCAGGCTCGCCGAGGCGTACTGGCGCGCCCAGGGCATGTTCCGCGATGCGGATACGCCCGACCCCGTCTTCACGGACACGCTCGAGCTCGATCTCTCCACCGTTGCGCCCTCGCTCGCCGGGCCCAAGCGGCCGCAGGACCGCGTGCCGCTCGCAGCGGCGAGCCGGTCGTTCCGGGAGGAGCTGACCAAGTCGCTCGGCGTGCCCGCGAACGATGTCGGCAAGCGCGTGAAGGTCGAAGGCGCGAACTACGAACTCGGCCACGGCGACGTCGTGATCGCCGCCATCACCTCCTGCACCAACACCTCCAACCCCTCTGTGATGGTCGCGGCCGGGCTGGTCGCGCGCAACGCGCACAGGCGGGGCCTGCAGGCGAAGCCCTGGGTGAAGACCTCGCTCGCGCCCGGCTCGCAGGTGGTGACCGAGTATCTCGAGAAGTCGGGCCTGCAGGCCGATCTCGACGCCCTCGGCTTCAACCTGGTCGGCTACGGCTGCACCACCTGCATCGGCAACTCCGGACCGCTCGACGACCGCGTCGCGGATGCGATCGAGCGCGGCAAGCTCGTCGTCGCCTCGGTTCTGTCGGGCAACCGCAACTTCGAGGGACGCGTGCACGCGCAGGTGCGCGCGAACTACCTCGCCTCGCCGCCGCTCGTCGTCGCCTACGCGCTCGCCGGCACGATGAACATCGACATCACGACCGAGCCGCTCGGCACTGGCAGCGACGGCAGGCCGGTGTACCTGAAGGACGTCTGGCCCTCGAACGCCGAGATCGCGCAGGTGGTGCACGGCACGGTGAGCCGCGAGATGTTCCGCTCTCGCTACGGCGACGTGTTCAAGGGCCCGAAGCAGTGGCAGAGCATCGCCGTGGACGGCGGCGAGACCTATCGCTGGAACGACGCTTCGACCTACGTGAAGAACCCGCCCTATTTCGAGGGCATCACGATGACGCCGGCACCCGTGGCCGACATCCGCGGCGCGAGGATCCTGGCCCTGCTGGGCGACTCGATCACCACCGACCACATCAGCCCGGCGGGATCGATCCGCAAGGCCTCGCCTGCCGGCGAGTATCTGCTGGAGCGGCAGATCCGGCCGCAGGACTTCAACAGCTACGGCGCGCGGCGCGGCAACCACGAGGTGATGATGCGGGGCACCTTCGCCAATATCCGCATCAGGAACGAGATGACGCCCGGGATCGAGGGCGGCGTGTCGAAGCACTACCCCTCCGGCGACATCGCGCCGATCTACGATGTGGCGATGCGCTACAAGGCGGAGGGCGTGCCGCTGGTGGTGATCGGCGGCAAGGAGTACGGCACTGGCTCCTCGCGCGACTGGGCTGCCAAGGGCACGGCGCTGCTCGGCGTCAAGGCGGTGATCGTCGAGAGCTTCGAGCGCATCCACCGCTCGAACCTGGTGGGCATGGGCGTGCTGCCGCTGGTGTTCGCCCAGGGCATGGACCGCAAGACGCTGGCGCTGACGGGCGAGGAGGTGCTCGACATCCTCGGCCTCGAGGGGTTGAAGCCGCGCATGGTGCTCGAACTGGTCATCCATCGCCCGACCGGCGCGGTGGACAAAGTGCCGGTGCTCTGTCGTATCGATACAGTGGACGAGGTTGAGTACTACCGCCACGGCGGCATCCTGCACTACGTGCTGCGCGAGATGGCGAAGGCGGCGTAGCGCCTCC
>Ga0308410_1000721_pt1 | contig 18243 bp, 16 predicted proteins | sample HotsprOSTMatCore_FD_203467 | JGI IMG/M metagenome (GOLD analysis project Ga0308410, IMG submission 203467) | Hot spring phototrophic mat microbial communities from Octopus Spring, Yellowstone National Park, Wyoming, United States -... | ecosystem: Environmental > Aquatic > Thermal springs > Hot...
TTTGATGATTGACGAAGCCCAGATGATCCGAGACCCCGAGGCTTTTGACTTCATCCACCTGCTGACCAATATGCGAACGGTGGAGAAGGGAGCGTCCGAGCCGAAGGAATATCCGGCGTTTACGGTGATCCTCTCGGGCCACAACCGGTTGGCGGAGGATATCCGGCGACACGAGTCGCTTCAGCAACGGCTCCAGCTCCTCTGGCATCTCGAACCCCTGAACGAAAACCAGACCTTTCAATACGTTCAGCATCGGGTCCACGTGGCAGGAGGTGATATTTGGATTTTCGACGAAGCGGCTCTGTCCGAGGTGTACCGGGGTTCCCGCGGTCTTCCGCGCCTCATCAACAACATCTGCGACATTGCGCTTCTGTTGGGCCAGGCGGCACGCGTCCCACGCATCGGTCGCGACATCGTGCTCCAGGCCATTCATGACGTCCAGGCCTCGGAAGGCGCTCCCCCACCCGTTTCGTCCCAGCCTTAGGAGACGGCCATGACCTTGTCCGATAGCCTCCTCAACACGTTGGGTACTACCGGAGTCATTGCGTTGCTGCTGGCTATCGTCTTTGGCGTAGCCGCTATCCTGAACGCCCTGCGAAAACAGCGTCTTCATCTGCCGCCCTCCGCGAAAAGCGGTCCCATCATCATCAGCGATCCCCATACCGGGCGGCCCATCGTCAACCCCGCTGTCCATCCCGACCTCTCGGCCGTTTCGAATCCCGTCGTTCCTCCCTCGTCTCCCTCCGTTCCCACCTCCCTCCATGCCCCCGCCCCTTCTCCCCCCGCCGCCACGCCGTCCCCTTCTCCGCCTCCGGCTCGGCCGATCCCGCCTCGCGAACCTTCCTCCCGCCCCACCACGGAAACCAGGGAACCGCTCGCCAAAGGGGCCTCGCTCTTCCGCCAATTGGATCCCCGCGGCGTGGAGGTGGAGACCAGCCGCCCGGGCAGAACTGATGAGTATCTCTGGGAATAGCGTCTGGTTCGTTCCCCTCTTCCTTTCGTTTCTCGCGGCCGCCGCTCCCCTTCGCCCGCCCCCCTGGCAGTCCGTGGAGGACTCGCCCCCCCCTCGCGCCGAGCCCGACCAAAGGGTCCTCTTTCCCTGCCGCTTCTCAGCCGAACGGGACCGTTGCGTGTGGGACGGCCCCCTGCCGGAAGGCCTGACAGAGGCCGGGCGGCTCACTCTGCACCTTTCGTGCGATCGGCCCGAGGCCCTGCGCGGACTCACCCTCTACCTTCGAGGAGAAAATGGCTGGTGGGCTGCGGCTCTGGCCGTCCCGGAATCCACCGGCCGGACCTACTTCCTCTCGGCCGCCGATTTCCAACCCGCCGAGCCGGGCACTACCGGAACCTGGTCTCGTGTCCGGGGAGTTCGTCTGGCCGCCTGGAAAAAGGCCGGTTTTTTGGGCGAAGCGGCCCTCCGTCTCCACCGCTTCTCGGCCTTCCAGGACTCGATCTTCATCCTCCGTGCCGATTCGTCCGCTCCACCGGAAGAGCAGGCCGTCGCCCACGCGTTATCCCAGCGGATTTCGGGCTGGCTGAAGGATCTGGGGATTGGTCATTCCGTTATCCCCGACTCCCTCTGGCGGACCTTTCCGCCACGGCATACCCGCCTGCTCATTCTGCCCTACAACCCCCGACCCGATGCCGCCTTTCTCGAGGCGTTTCAAGCCTATCGCGACACCGGCGGTCGAGCGATCGTCTTTTACGGCGCCTCGCCGGAACTGGCCCACCAAATGGGCTTTTCCCTGGCCCCCTACCAGGCCGCCCCAAGCCCTGTGACCTGGAGCGCCTTTACCTTCGACCCTCCGCTGGGATCCGTCGGCCGCGTCTATCAAACCTCTCTGCATACCATTCCGGCCGTTCCGAATCACCCCCAGGCGCGCGTTCGCGCCTGGTGGGAGGGCCCCAAGGGCGAACGACGGCCCGAAGCGGCGTGGCTGGAATCGCCGTCGGGCTGGTGGATGACCCACGTCCTGGACCCCGAGGACGCCCTTCTGAAAAAGCGGATGCTCCTTGAAATGATTGGCGCTGTCGTTCCGGACGCCTGGGGCCAGGCCGCCCAATCCGCCATGGCTCGCCTTCCCACCGAAGCGACCGATTCCGAGCGCCGGAGGCTCCAGACGCTGGCCTCCCAGCGGGCGTGGCCAGCCTTCTGGGCCGAGCGAGACCGGCTCGCCGAAGAGTGGACCCGCCGGGCCATTGCCGCTCTCCCCCCGCCCGCCTCGCCGAGCGCCCTCGCGGGATGGGCGCAGCCGGGCGCCGGATTTCTCTCCTCCGACTGGCCGCGGCTGGTCGGTCCGCTTCGTTCAGCCGGCATCTCTCGGCTCTATCTCTCGGCCATCGCCTTCGGTCAGGCGCATTACGCCGGAGCGCCGTTTTCTCCGTCGGACGTCGCCGCCTTCGATCCTGCCTTCTTCGAGTCGGCCGTCCGCGCCTGCCGCGAGGCCGGTATCGAGGTCCACGCGTGGATCACCTGTTTCAATGTGGCCTATGCCTCAAGCACGCGGCTGGCGGCTTGGCGGCTCGCTGGCCGTCTGATCGAAACCCCGGTCGGAGAGGTTCCGTGGCTGACTCCGGCGCATCCGGACAATCGCCGGCTTCTGCTCGATGCGATCGCCGACGTGCTGCGCCGAGGGCCGATTGCCGGCATCCATCTCGACTACATTCGCCTGCCGGGCGAGGGCGTGGATATCTCTCCTGCCGCCCGACGTGCCTTTGAAGCCGCGTATGGTCCCGTCGCCCGCTGGCCAGCGGATGTGCTCGCCGGAGGGCCGCGAGAAGGGCAATACCGGAGCTGGTGGATCGCCCTGATCGCCGCCTTCGTACGGGAGGCTCGCGAGCAGGTCCGGGCCCTCCGGTCGGAGGCGCTCCTCTCGGCCGCTGTCTTTCCGGAATATCCTTACTGCCGCGAGGGTCTGATGCAGGATTGGGCGGAGTGGTTGCGCGCGGGAGCGGTGGACGAGGTGTGCCCGATGGCCTATACAGCCTCGGGCGAGGAACTTGACCGTTGGATGGGCTCCTGGAAAACCTTCTCGGGCTGGGGCCAGCGCATCCGGCCTGGCCTGGGCGTGTCGGCCGATATCGTCACGCTGGACGGCCCCGCGTTCGTGGATCAGATGCGTCGAGCCCAAAAGGCGGGCGCCCCAGGGGTTGCCATCTTCTGGATCAACCGGCCCTTCCTTCGCGATCTGGCGCCTCTTCTCGCCGGATCGCGCCTTACACCGACGACCCCTGCCAGCGCAACTTCGCGCGCAGAATTCCCAGAAAATCGTGCTCTGGCGGATAGATGAAGCGCGCCGCCTCCGCCGCTTTGATTACCCGCACCTCATCGCCGGCCTCTAGCGCCAGCGCCGATTGACCATCGGCGATGAGACGGACCTCCCCCGCGCAGTGAACGATGCGGAGCGTGATCGTGCTGGAGTCGGGAATGACCAGAGGGCGGGCGGCTAACGCATGGGCGCAGATGAAGGTCGCGACGAAGGCGGGACAGGCCGGATGCAGAATCGGACCGCCGGCGGAAAGCGAATGGCCGGTGCTGCCGGTCGGTGTGGCAATAATGATCCCATCGCCGGTAATCGGCGCGGCCGTGCCCTCGTCCACGCGGATTTCCAGCGTGACAATGCGGGCGCTGTCCCCGTTGCGGACCACGACGTCGTTAAGACACAGGGCCCGCTCGAGGGGACGGCCCTGTCGGAAAACCTGAACCTCGGCCAAGGTTCGCGGGCTTTCAATGACCGCTCCCCGGGCAAGACAGGCTACGGCGTGGTCGAGTTCCTGTTCCGAGACGCCCGTCAGAAAACCGAGGCTGCCCATATTGACGCCCATCACGGGCCTTCGGGCCGTGATGGTTTCGCGCACGGCCCGCAACATCGTGCCATCACCGCCGAGTACCAGCAGAGCATCGGCCTCCGTCGCCTTTCCCTGGAGAAAGGGGTGATTGAGCCGCTTCAGAAACGACGCCGTCTCACCCCAGGCCACCAGCTTCACTCCCTGAGCCGCCGCGCAGGCGGCCAGCCGCCGAACGGCTTCAGCAGCCCGTGGATGATCCACATTCACATAGAGACCAATGTGTGTCATGGTTTTTTCCACCAGGCCAGCCACTCTACGTTGCCCGCCGGGCCGCGAAGAGGCGACTCACACTCACCGGCCCACGTCAGCCCCAGGGTCTCGACGCCGAACCGGCGGATGGATGCGATAACGGCCACCCGAACCTCCGGGTCCCGGACCACGCCGCCTTTTTCCACATAACGCCGGCCTGCCTCGAACTGGGGCTTGATGAGCGTAACGAGATCGGCACCGGAATCCAACACGGTTGTAACAGCGGGCAGGATTTTCGTCAAGGAGATGAACGACACATCCACCGTCGCCAGCGAAGGGCGCTCGGGGAGGTCGCCGGCTTTGAGATAGCGGGCGTTCACGCCCTCCATCACGACCACGCGCGGATCGCGCCGGAGCCGCCAGTCCAGTTGTCCGCGGCCGACATCCACCGCATAGACCCGGCGAGCGCCATGCTGAAGAAGACAGTCGGTGAAGCCGCCGGTGGACGATCCGACATCGAGGCAGACGCGGCCCTCGGCGGAGATGGGAAAGATCTCGAAGGCCTGTTCCAGCTTCCAGCCGCCCCGGCTGACAAACCGTTCGGACGCCTTCACCTCGAGCGGAATGTCCCCGTCAGACTCAATCAGGGCGGCAGGGCGCGTCACGACCTGACCGCCGACGAGAACCTCGCCGGCCAGAATCAGCCGCCGGGCCTTTTCCCGACTCTCCGCCAGACCCCGCGCCACGAGCATCTGGTCTAGCCGTTGTTTCATGTGGGCGGCCGTTCGCTGCTCTCCCATTGTTCGAGCACCGCTCGGGCGATGGCCTCGGCCGTCAGCCCGTATCGGAAAAAGAGATCGGCCGGACGACCCTGCTCGATGAATCGGTCCGGCCACCCGAACCGTAGAATCGCGCCGCGGTAACCGGCCTCCCAAAGAACGGCGGAGGCCTGCATTCCAAAGCCGCCAGTCCCCGCTCCATTTTCGAAAAAGGCGAAGAGCCGCGCCTGCGGAACCTGTTGCCGAAGCCGGTCCGCATCCAACGGTTTGATAAATCGCGCGTTCGTAACGGTCGGTCGTCGTCCAAGCCGTTCCGCCACCGTCTCGGCCGCCGCGAGGGCCAAAGGCACCAGATCGCCCAAGGCCCAAAAATGGAGCGCCGGGTCGCCTGGCGCCACCTCCACGGCTCGGCCAAGGGTAAGGGGCGCCAGAGACCCCATAGCCGGCTCCGGCACCATGCCTCTTGGATATCGGATGGCGAAGGGGCCTTTGGTCTGAAGGGCCATATCCATCAGGGCGGCCAACTCAGCGACATCGGCCGGCTGAGCGAAGGTGAGATTGGGAATGGGTGAGAGAAGCGGAATGTCGAATACCCCTTGGTGGGTCGGCCCATCCTCGCCCACCACGCCGGCCCGATCGAGCAGAAGCACGACCGGCAGATTCTGAAGACAGACGTCATGAATGATCGGGTCCACCGCCCGCTGGGCAAACGTCGAGTAGAGCGGCAGGAACGGGCGCAGGTCGGCCGCCGCGAGGGCCGCCGCAAATACGACCGCATGCGACTCGCAGATGCCCACGTCGAAAAAGCGATCGGGAAACCGGCGGGCAAAGGCCGAAAGACCGGTTCCTCCGGGCATGGCCGCCGTTATCGCCACGATACGGGGATCCCGTTCGGCCAGTTGGATCAGATGCTGCCCCATGGCGTCCGCCCAGCAGAGACCTGCCGGAGCCGGCGAGGTAGTCTCGTCACAGGCCGAAAAGGGGGCCGTGCTATGCCAGCGTTCGGGGTCCGCTTCCGCCGGTGGGTAACCACGCCCCTTGCGAGTAACAATATGCAGCAAGATAGGCCGCGGGTATTCGCGGGCAATGCGGAGCGCATCTTCGAGAAGTCCGAGGTCGTGCCCGTCCACCGGGCCGATATAGCGGAGGCCGAACTCCTCAAAAAATCGGCTTTGCAGGAAGAATCCTTTGATCGTCTCCTCGATACGGTAATACAGGGACCGGGGACGTTCACCCTTCACCACCCGTGTGACAAGTCCTTCGATGTTGCCTTTCCAGCGGTTGTAGCGGGGATTGGCCAGAAGGGCGCCCAGGGTCTTGGAGAGCGAGCCTACGTTGGCCGCAATGGACATTTCGTTGTCGTTGAGGATGACGATCAGGCGTTTGGCTGTCCGGAGGTTATTCAGGGCCTCGAAGCTGAGGCCATTGCCGAGGGCACCGTCCCCGACGACCGCGATCACGTGTTCGTTTCCGCCCGACCGATCACGGGCCACGGCGAACCCGAGGGCGGCCGAGAGCGCCGTCCCGGCGTGTCCGGCCACAAAGGCATCGAACGGACTTTCCACAGGATGTGGAAAGCCGCTCAGGCCGCCGGTCTGACGGAGGGTGGGGAAACGGTCGCGCCGGCCGGTCAGGATCTTCCACGCGTAGGTCTGGTGGCCGACGTCCCAGAGAATCCGATCGCGGGGTGGATCGAAAACGCGCAGAAGGGCGATCGTCAGCTCGACCGTTCCGAGGTTGGCGGCCAGATGGCCGCCCGTTTTACCGACAGTCTCAAGAATGAACTGCCGGATCTCTCCGGCCAGTTGTTGAAGCTGGGCGGGCGCGAGTCTACGGAGCTCAGCGGGGCCTTCAAGCGAGGGAAGAATCGGTTGGGAAGAAGGGGAAGTCATGGGGATTCTCCCGTCCGAAGGCGGGGATCAAGGGCATCGCGAAGGCCGTCCCCGGCCAGGTTGAAGGCCAGCACGACGAGAAAGACAGCGGCGGTGACGGCCGTCATCTCCCACCACATCCCATGCCAGAGGCGAAGTCGGGCATTGCTGATCATGATACCCCAGGAGGGTTCGCCCTGAACGCCGATGCCCAGGAAACTCATGAAGACCTCGGTACCGATGGCGGAGGGAAAGCGCAGGCTGAAGGAGATGATGACGAGGTGAAAGACATTGGGAAGGATGTGGCGAAACATGATCCGGAAGGGGCCAGCCCCGAGGGTTCGGGCCGCCATCACATAGGGGCGTTCCCGGTGTTTGATCACCTCGGCCCGGATGAGGCGGCAAAGGCCAGTCCATGTCATCAACCCGATGCCGAGATAGACCCCTTTGAGCCCTTTTCCAGCCACCATGGCGATGGCCAGGATGAAGAGGAGGCCGGGCATGGAGGCCACAGTCGAATAGATCCAGACGATCACGTCATCCACTCGCCCGCCGAAATAGCCGGCGATCAGACCAAGGATAACGCCGATCGGAATCGCAATGAGCGAAGTGATGATCCCGACCTGGAAGGCGATCCGAGCGCCCTGCACCAGGCGTTGCGCCACGTCGCGTCCCAGATTGTCCGTTCCCAGCGGATGTTCGAGGAGGTTGGACAATCCCTTCCGGACGATGGCCCACCGGCCGGCCTCGGGGCCCAAGGCCTCGGCCGCACGAGCGAACGGACGAGCCCAGGGACTGGGGGGATGGTAGGCCCTGGTCATATCCACCCGATTGTAGGGCGGCGTCTCGTCGCGCAGCCGATATCGCCAGAAGACAAACTCCCCCCAAAGGGCGGCGACCGTGAAAAGGAGGATGACGAGGAGGCAGATCCGCTGATCGGGCCTCCGCCACATCCGTCGCAGGGCGTCTCCCCAAAGACTGCGGCTCCGGATCAGCGTTTCGGCTGTAACGCGGTCGTTCATTTCAGCCTCACCCGTGGATCCACCAGGGCATAGCAGAGGTCGCTGACCAGGTTGGCCAACACGTAGAGCACCGTGCCAATGACAACGACGGCCCGGACGACATCCACGTCCAGCGAGTTCAGCGCATTGACACTCAGATAGCCCAGTCCGGGGATTCCGAAGAAGCTTTCCAGAAGCAGGCTGCCCGTGTAGAGGAACGGCAGAGCCATGACGGACTGGGTGATGATCGGAATCATCGCATTCCGGAGCACATGGCGGAAAAGCACGGCGTGGAGCGGTAGCCCCTTGGCAAAAGCCGTTCGCACATAATCCCGGTACATCTCGTCGAGCATCACGGTCCGGTAAAAGCGCACGCTGCCGCCCAAGCCGCTGAAAAGTCCGATCAGCCAGGGCAGGAGGAGATACCGCCACGATTCGAACCCCCAGACGGGGAACCAGTTCCATCGGAAGGCTAGCCAGTACTGGCCCATGACGATCCACACCAGATAGTTGACGCTCATGAGAAGAACAGAGGCTACCACAATGAGACGGTCTGGCCAGCGGTTTCGGAACCAGGCACAGAAGAGGGCCAGCGTGACGGCCAGTAACAGCTCCCCGAAAAAGATCGGAACCATCAGAAGGAGCGAGGGACCGATCCCCTCCCGCATCATCTGGAGCACCGGCTGACCGGTGGCCATAGATTCGCCAAAGTCGAGACGAAACAGGCGCCCGAGAAAGTGCACGAACTGGGAATCCCAGGGCGAGGTCATCCGCCGCTCCAGGGTAAGCCGAAGGATCTCCAGCGGCGGTTCGTGATCGCTCAACGGTTCGAAACGCAATCGCCCTTCCTGCCCTTCGCCCCCGGAACGGATCGTGACGGAAAATAAGCCCTCATCCAGCGCAGGCGGCAGATCGTGCTGATGGGGGCCGGCGGCGTCCGTCCAAGCGAGGCGATACCGTCCTTCCGTCCGGTAGCGGAGAGACCAGCGAAGGACAAGACCGGCCCGAGGGGCAAAGGCCATGGGGACCTCGGCCGCCTGTTCGATTCTCACCCGATCGTCCTCGAGCCGGGCGCCTTCCACCGTCCGCCAGGCGAGGGGGAAGGGTGTGTCACGTCGGGTTTCGTAGGCTCGGGTGGAGGTCCACCACCCGAAGAAGAGCGGTTTGTTAAACCCCCGCTGTTCGTCGAACTCCTCCAGTTGCCGGGCTGAGACGTTCTTTCCCAGCATGAGGGCGGCGGGGCTTCCCCCGGCGACGTTGAAGAGGATGAAGGTGAGGACCAGTACGCCGAAGAGGATCGGCACGAGTTGAAGAAGGCGCCGGAGAATGTAGATCAGCATCGCCGCACGCTCCTCACCACTCCCGGGTCTGCCAGGCCGCCCGGGACTCGATGTCCACATCGTAATACTTGCTCATTCCATAGGGGAAATCGTGGGGTTTGTAGTTCCGCAGCCATCCATGCTGGAGCCCGAACGCCAGGGGATAGGCTAGGCAGATCCAGGGGCAGTCTTCCATCAGAATATCCACCATCTGCCGGTAGAGGGCGGTCCGCTCCGGGCTGTCAGGCATCGTCCGTACCCGTTCGTAGAGCCGGTCGAATTCCGGGTTGACATAGTTGCTGTGGTTGGGGCCGGGCGAGCTGTTCGGCCCGTAAAAAAGCTGGAGAAAATTCTCAGCGTCGGGATAGTCGGCCACCCAGCCGAGCCGGTACATCTGACACTGACGACGATCCATTTTATCCAGAAAGGTCGGCCAGTTGTTGTAGCTGTTTTCGATGCGAACGCCGATCCGATCCATGAAATCGGCAAAGAGTTCGGCGGAGGCGCGAGTGGTCGGGTCGTTCGCCGATCCCAGCTCAACGGTCAGGACGAGGCGCCGACCCGTGGTCGGGTCGAGGCCATTTGGGTAACCAGCCTCGGCCAGAAGACGGCGGGCCTTTTCGGGATCGTAGCCGTAAGGATTCGGCTCGTCGAGCCCCCGGGCACCGGCCACACCGGGGGGGATGGGGCCGTTGGCCGGGATCATCCGGTCGTTGTAAAACGCCGACCAGGCCTTCCCGTCAAAGGCGCAGCAGAGAGCCTGCCGAAGTTTCCGGTTGGGACCCACCACCGGGTCGTCCATGTTGAAGCCGATATAGGTCGTCATGAGCGTCGGCGTGGCATGGAGGCGGACGCCTTTGGCCCGCAGGGTGGGCGTCAGGGTCCGTTCCGGTCCGATGACGGCATCCCAGTTGTCGCGGCCGATGCCGGACTGTTCGAGCCGGCCGCGAAGGAAGAGGAGCCACTGGGTGGAGCTGTCTTCGATGACATACTGGACAATGCGATCGAGAAAGGGAATGGAGCGTCCGGCGTCCTGAAGGAGTCCGGCTTCGGCGTCTCCGGGTTCGCCTCGCTCGGGGTACCGCTCCACCCGCCCGGTCTCGGCCCATTTGGGGTTTCGCTCGTATTCAATGCGATAATTGCGAATCCAGCGAACCAGCCGGAAGGGGCCTGTTCCAACGGGATGATGGCTGAAGCGGTCACGCCCTTCGCGTCCGTCGTAATATTCGACCGCTTCTCGGGGAACGGCGGCCGCATAGTGCATGGCGAGAATCCAGAGGAGTTGCGGATAGGGCTCGCGAAGGCGGATCTGAAGGGTATGACGGTCCAACGCCTGGAGTCCTTCGACAGGGTGATCGTAATCGGTGGGCCGTTCGCCGAGGCTGGCCTCGCGGAATTCGTCCAGCCCAGCAATCCGGTTCTGGAAGGCCCACCAGCCCGACGATTCGTTCTTCACGTCCGCAATTCGCTTGATGGAATAGACGAAATCGTCGGCGGTCAACTCCCGCCCCCGGCCGCTGGTCCGGGTGAAACAGGGATCATCAGCAAAGAAAATACCGGGTCGAATGGGAATGGTGTAGGTGAGTCCATCTTCGGAGACGCTGGGCATCGCGGCGGCCAATAGCGGTTCGAGGCGATAGGGCCGTTCGAGGTAGGCATATTGATAGAGGGTCTCGTAGATGCGGGCGATGGCCAGCGCCGAGGCCACGTCACCGGCGCGGGCGGGATCGAAACTGCGAATCCGGTCCGTCTCGCCGTAAAGCACCCGCTCGCGAGCAATGCCGGACGATGGGGGCCGATCGCCGCAAGAGGAGAGAAGCAGGGAGACAGCGGCCGCCGCCAGGCCGGCCCCGCTGCGGCGAATCCATTCGGATATGGCGCCCATCGCGCGGGCCCTCCGTCAGGAGTCCGGCGCGACGGGCAGCGCGGAAGGCGCGGGCGCTTCTTCGGGAGCCGGTTCGCGCGCCTCCGTCGGCGGGACCGGGACGGGCGCCGTCGGGAGAGCGAGGGGCACCGTCATCGGCGTCTGATCGGCGGCCAGCGGCATCTCTTCGGACTCCGGGGTAGAGGGCCGCGGCTGATCCTCGATGTCGCTCTCTGCGGCCGGCAGCGTGGGGATCGTCTGCAGATCCACCGCGCTAGAAGGGGATTCCGGAATTCGGTCGCCGATGAGAGCCCGACGGCTCCAGCGGAGGCTTCCGACCCGGCCTAGCGCGATGGTATTGAGAAGGAAAAGAATCGTCATGACTACGGTCGCCTTGGTCAGGATGGTCGAAGCCTGTGTCCCGAACAGGCTTTCGCCCATCGCGCTGCCGAAGGCCAGGCCGAGGCCATCCTCGCGGGATCGCTGCAGAAGGATGACCAGAACGAGCAACAGGGCCAGCAGGACCTCGACGGTCATCAGAAGATACCAAAGAAATGTCAGCATGGACCAGGACCTCCCTCGACGTCAGGCGGAATGGACGATGGCCAGGAACGAGTCGGCCTTGAGGGAGGCTCCGCCGATGAGTCCTCCATCAATATCCGGCTGGCTGAACAGGTCTGCCGCATTGTCTGGTTTGACGCTTCCCCCGTATAGGATGCGCGTTTGGGTTGCCGCGGTCTCCCCGCCCAAACCAGCCAGGAGACGCCGGATGTGGGCGTGGGCAGACTGGGCCTGTTCCGGCGTTGCGGTCAGTCCGGTTCCAATCGCCCATACGGGCTCATAGGCAATCACAAGCGCCGGAAGCTGCCCGCCCAACCCTGCCAGGCTGCCCTGCACTTGGGCCGTCAGCACCGCCTCGGTCCGACCCGCTTCCCGCTCCTCCCGCGTTTCGCCGACGCAGACAATGGGGGTAAGGCCAGCCGCCAGGGCGGCACGGGCCTTGGCGTTGATGAAGGCATCGGTTTCCCCGAACTCCCGACGACGTTCGCTGTGGCCGAGGATGACGTAAACGCATCCGTGCTCCTTGAGCATCGCGGCGGAAATCTCTCCGGTGTGAGCCCCTTCGGGATCCGGGTGGAGATTCTGGGCGCCGAGGGCGACGGGGCTTCCCGCGATCGCCCGACCAACCGCCTGAAGGGCGGTGAAAGGCGGGCACACCGCCACCTCAACGTTCGGCCGAAGCCGGAGCCCGTTTCGGATAGCCGTCGCCAAGGCCGCCCCTTCAGCGGCGGTCTTGTACATCTTCCAGTTACCGGCGACAAACTTCGCGCGCATGGCGGCCCGATCCCCGATCGTTATTTGTCGTCCAACACCGCCACACCCGGAAGCGTCTTGCCTTCCAGAAATTCGAGGCTCGCGCCGCCGCCCGTGCTGATGTGGCTCATCTTGTCGGCCAGTCCGCTCTGGTTGACGGCGCTGACGCTGTCGCCGCCGCCGATGATGCTCACCGCGCCGCTTTCCGCGACGGCCCGGCAGACGCCGAACGTACCGGCCGCGAACGGCGCCATTTCGAAGCAGCCCATGGGGCCGTTCCACACGACCATCTTCGCCTGGCGGATCTCGCTTCCGAAGAGTTCGACGGTCCGAGGGCCGATGTCGAGGGCCATCCAACCGTCGGGGATATCCATTCCCACCACTTGGGTGGTGGCGTTTGCATCGAACCGGTCGGCCGCCACGTTATCCACGGGGAGCAGGAGGCGGATCTTTCGCTTCCGGGCCTCCTCCAGCATGGCCCGGGCATAGTCGAGTTGATCGGTCTCGCAGAGGGATTTTCCGATCGAATGCCCCTGTGCGGCAAGAAAGGTATAGGCCATGCCGCCGCCGATGAGCAGGGCGTCCACCTTCGTCAGAAGGTTGCGAACCACCCCGAGTTTATCGGAGACCTTGGCGCCGCCGAGGATCGCGACGAAGGGCCGGTCGGGTTTTTCGAGCGCCCGGCCTAGGTAGTCGAGCTCCTTCTCCATGAGGAAGCCGGCGACACGGATAGGGAGAAACTTCGCAATGACGGCCGTGGAGGCGTGCGCCCGATGGGCGGACCCGAAGGCATCATTGCAGAAGAGGTGGCCGTAGGAGGCGAGTTTTTTGGCCATGGCCTCCTGTTTCTTCTTCATTTCGGCCTTGCGGGCCTGGTAGGCCTCGTCGCTCTCTCCTTCCTTCTTTTTGACGGAGCCCTCCTCCTCCTTGTAGAAGCGGGTGTTCTCGAGCATCAGCACCTCGCCCGGACGGAGCGCGGCGGCGGCCGCGTCGGCGGCCAGGCAATCCGGTGCGAATGCGACCGGACGTCCGAGAAGTTTCTCCAGGTGGGTGGCGACGGGTTTGAGGCTGAACTCCGCCTCGTATCCCTTGCCGGCGGGGCGTCCCAGGTGACTCATCAGCACGAGGGAGCCTCCCTGCTCCAACACGTAGCGGATGCTGGGAAGAGCCGCCTGCACGCGCGTGTCGTCCGTGATGACCCCATTCTTGATGGGCACGTTGAAATCCACGCGCATCACCACGCGTTGGCCCGCCAGCGGCACATCGCGGAGGGTTTTCTTGTTCATGAATCCTCTCCCCAATCCGTTATTTCACGCCATCCCGCTTGGCCATGAAGCGAAGCAGATCCACGACGCGGTTGCTGTACCCCCACTCGTTGTCGTACCAGCTCACGATCTTGAAGAAGCGCTTCTCGCCCTTCAGATTGTTCTGGAGCGTGGCCAATGAATCGTAGACCGACGAGTGAGCGTCGTGAATGAAGTCCGTGGAGACGACCTCCTCCTCCGTCACGGCCAGATAGCCCTTGAGATAGGTCTGGGCGGCGGCTTTCAGCTTCTGGTCAATCTCCTCGATCGAGGTGTCCCGTGCGGCCCGGAAGGTCAGGTCCACGACGGAGACGTCCGGCGTGGGAACGCGGAAGGCCATGCCCGTCAGGCGGCCCTTGACCGCCGGAAGGACTTCGCCGACCGCCTTGGCCGCGCCGGTGGTGGAGGGAATGATGTTGATGGCCGCGGCCCGGCCGCCCCGCCAGTCCTTTTTGGAAGGTCCATCCACCACCTTCTGCGTGGCCGTGTAGGAGTGGATGGTGGTCATGAGCCCGGTTTCGATGCCGATGCCTTCCTTGAGGAGAACATGAACCAGCGGCGCCAGGCAGTTCGTGGTGCAGGAGGCGTTGGAGACGATGGCGTGTGTGGCGCTATCGTACTCGTGCTCGTTGACGCCCATGACGATCGTCTTGACCTCGCCCTTGGCGGGGGCTGTGATCAGCACTTTCTTCGCGCCGGCGGCCAAGTGGCCTTTGGCTTTCTCCGAATCGGTGAAGAGGCCGGTGGACTCAATGACGTACTGAACACCCAACTCTTTCCAGGGAAGCTGAGACGGATCCTTGGTCGCCATCACGCACCGGATCTCATGGCCGTTGACGACAAGAACGTCGTTATCCTCGACCTGGGGAGAACTCTTGCGGGTGGTGATGGGATGGCGGAATTTGCCGTGAACCGAGTCATATCGAAGCTGATAGCTGAAGTAGTCGGCCTCCGTCGAGATATCCACGACGGCGACCACGTCGAGCTGGCCTTCCCCCTTGCCGAGAAGTCCCTGATCGCAAAGCGCTTGGAAGGCAAGCCGTCCGATCCGTCCGAACCCGTTGATACCGACTTTGATAGCCATGGAGGTCTCCTTGTTTTTCCCGTGACGCACAGCCGGCCAGAAGAGACAAAAGCCCCTCGGGCCGCTCATATGAAGAAGGTAAGGATAATCCTAATCCTTCTCCCCGTCAAGGGCAAACTCTTTCATTTTGGGAACGGCAAGGGGATCGTGACCCCCCGCTCGGAAGGCACCATCCAGCGCCTCTGGCACCAACATGGCCGAGTCAGGCTCCGCAAGTTGAAACCCAAGACTAAGAAGGATCTTCGGGAAGTCAAGCGCCGGCGGAGGCCCTTTATGGGGCTGGGACTTCTCCGCAACCCGCACACCGTCCGCAAGGTCGTCAGTGGCCTCGTCTTTACCGGCTACGCCGATAAACTCAGCAAGACCTACTTCTGCCTCCTCGCCGAACAGGTCTTCGTTCACCTCGCCCTCCATGGGGTGGCGCCTTAGGAGGCGAGTGGCCAACCGATAACATAACAGATCGGAACTCCTCGAAGACCAAGACCACTGCGGGCTCCCTTCCTCGGTCCGAGCGTTCGGGTCTCGTCACCATGACATCCCGGTCCAGACCTATCCTTGCCCATGCGTTGTCGAAACCGTACATCGCCTCGTCACCCCGCCATCGCCTCATGGCGCCCTCTCGACCTCGGTCAACCCCGCCGCCAGTATCTCTCCCCTCACACCCCAATGGTTGGTCACAATCGGCCTGCCTATCCCCACAGAAGGATGGCGATGTCCGTGGACCCCGTGTGGCCTTATACTATACTGTGTTCACCGAGTGCCTGGAGACATCCAATCCGAAGATCTCTCCGATGGATTTTTCCAATACGAATTGAGTGTTGCTGAAAGGATCCAATACGGGCATCCTACGACCGGCGTTTTATACCGCCGTTGCTGCTGAGTGTGAATCAGGACGATCCCCCAGGAAGACGCACGCCATGAGATCAGAAAAGGACACGATTCTGTGTGCGAAACTGGTGCTGATCCTTTTAAGCCTCATAGGGACCGTCACGCTCGTGCTGGTTACGAAACCCTAAGGGATTGGGCTCTCTCCGGACTCTGTGACATACATTTCCACCGCAAGGCATATTGCCGAGGGATTAGGTGTTGTCTCATATCCTGCAACACCCTTGGTTCTCCAACCTCCTCTTTATCCCGCTCTCTTGGCTTTCTTTGGCTATTTTTACAAATAGACCCCCTCTCCTCAGCCTCCGTTGTCCAAGCGGTCTTGTTTGGGCTTGTCGTTTTCTTTTTGGGAATACGATTTCTTCGGCTGTTGAAAACATTTGTGGGGTTCGCCTTCCTGGGAACCGCGTCGGTCCTTGTTTCGATTCCGCTCGCCAGAGTTTCGCTCATGGCGTGGTCTGAGCTTCTTTTTATTTGCATTTTATTGCTTTACCTGATGTTCTCGGAATTCTATTCACGTTTGTGGTTTATCCACGCTAAGTTCTTGTAGCGCAAGGGGATAGATTTCTGCAGGGCCCTGTTTTTTGGTCTTAGAGGGCGATTTTTGAGGTCCAAAATATGGTTAGGGCCATGGGCGACCCAAAACACGCGGCATGGGTTATACAGGGCGGCGTCGCGTCAGTGGGTCAGTGGGCAAGGAACCCTGCTTTGCCGCGAAGAAGCGAGCGGCTGACAAGCGTTGCGGCCCCTGAGGGTTTCGATGATTCATGGCTTGACGGCGGCTTCGTCTTGATTCACTGTAGAAGGCGTCGAACCTGAGGCGAGTGCTATGCGTAAGCCGTGCCGCCACGACGCGTTACCGGTCGGCGAGATTCTCCAGAAACTGATCCCCCGGATCGAGGCCCTTCGGACCGACTGGTTCGAAACGCTGGTCGCCGCGTGGCCCGATATCGTCGGCGAGGCCATCGCCCGTCACGCCCAACCGGCCCGACTCGACGGCACCCGACTCATCATTCATGTGGATGATAACGTCTGGCTCTTCGAACTCTCGCGGATGGCCCGGACGCCTGTTCTGGAAGGCATCCGGAAGCGGTTCGGACCGGACCGGGTGACGGATTGCCTCTTTGCCCTGGATCCAGGGCGGGTCACCCATCGGACGATCAATCGCTCTCGAGAACGGGTGTGCCGTTCGGAGCCACGCCAGCCTCGAACCGCGGGGCCAGGGGCCGGCCAAGAATCACCCTGAGACGGGCGTATCCATACTTGATCACCTCGTTCTGAAAGGTGATCAATCCAGCTTCGTTTTTCCACCAGGTCCCCGGCGAATAGGCCTCGAGCGTCACCGGCAGCGTGAGAACCCGGCAGCCCGTCTCCCGAAGCGCACGCCGGAACAGCCATCGAACCCGCCTCGTATGGAAGGGATTGGTCGGCACAAGCACACACCGCCAGCCCCTGGCCCGAACCCAAGCCGCCACCACTTCGGCCTCGTCTGCTGTGCTGAATACCGGCTTGTCGGTCACATGGATCGCGTGTTCAGGCACCCCCATGGCTTTAAGAACCTGAACCGCAGCCGAGGTGTCATCTACCGTAATCCCCATGGCATCGGTCCGGCGCCAGGCATTCCGCATGACCAGAACCAGCGGCGCCTGTCCTCGATGGTAGAGATCGGCCGCGGCAAAGGGCCGGCTCTGAAGGCCGCCTCCCAGCACCACGATCGCATCCGCCGGTTCCGGCGGATCTTCGGCAATCCAGAGCCGGGCCAGGCCAGCCAGCCACCACGGCCCGCTCAGCACGATCGCCAGTAATCCGATCGCGAGTGCCACCATCCAGGGGATAATGATGACTCGTCTCAACCGTTTCATGCGGCTCCTCAAAACAGGGTCCCTGGACCCAGCCGGTTGCCGGGATCGAAAACCGCCTTGACCGCCCGCATCTGCCGAACCCCTTCCTCCCCCAACATAAGGGGCAGAAAGGCCTTTTTGAGTTTGCCCACTCCGTGTTCGGCGGAAATCGTGCCGCCCCAGGATCCAACCTGCTCCGCCCAGGTGCGGTAAAGCCGCCGGGCCGCCTCCACCTCCGCCCGGTCGCGTGGGAGAATGTTGACGTGAACGTGATTGTTTCCAATGTGACCGAAGAGGACCGCCTCGAACCCCCCTTCTTTCAATCCCCGTTCATAGAGCGCCAGAACCTCTTCGAGCCGTTCATCTGGAACCGCCATATCGGTCCCCAATTTAATGACCGTCGGCTCCCTCTTCTTCCGCTCCGCAATCAGGGCATTGATCCGCTCGGGAACGGCATGGCGAAACGTTTTGGCGCGTTCCATTTCCCTGGGCTCCGTGGCCAGCCAGGACTTTTCTTCTTCCCCGCCGCAGGTCTTCATAATCTCCACCACCCGTTCGAGAATCGGCTCTGCCTGCTCCTCCGTAGCCGCCGCGATCTCCACATAAACCGCCCCCCCGGGGGCCTTCGGCACTGGTGGCAACGTCGCAAAGGAGCCCCCTTCGGCCCGCGCTACCCGCAGAAGATCCAACGCCGACGCGCTAAAGTATTCGATCGCAACGATGCCGTCCGGCTCGGCTCGCACCTCACGAACAAAGCGGACGACGGCAGCCGTATCGGGCAGAAAGGCCGTCACTCCCCATTCGACCGGCGGCGCGGGCTTCAACACCAGCTCGGCCTCCAGGATCACGCCCAGGGTCCCTTCGCTTCCAATGAAAAGGTCGAGCAGGTCCATGTCCTCCGCCGCATAGTAGCCGGCCGCATTCTTGACCGTCGGCATCCGGT
>Ga0308410_1000722_pt1 | contig 18237 bp, 10 predicted proteins | sample HotsprOSTMatCore_FD_203467 | JGI IMG/M metagenome (GOLD analysis project Ga0308410, IMG submission 203467) | Hot spring phototrophic mat microbial communities from Octopus Spring, Yellowstone National Park, Wyoming, United States -... | ecosystem: Environmental > Aquatic > Thermal springs > Hot...
CTCGGGCGGCCAGGAGGGAGTTGGGGAAAAACCCCGCCCCCTTGCACAGGATCCTCAGTTCCAACACGAAGGGGCTGAAGTTGGGGCCCCGAACGACCCTTTGGTGCTGGTTTACCTTTTCCACGGCTCTATGCGATGTCCCACGTGCCTGGCCATCGAAACAACTACGAAGGAAGTCGTCACCACACAGTTTCCCGCCGAAATTCAATCGGGTAAGGTAGTGATCAAGGAGATCAACGTAGAGGAACCTCCGCACCGGCACTTCATCCAGAAATATCAGCTGGTAGCTCCCACCGTGGTGATGGTACGGGTGCAAAACGGGCAAGAGGTTCGATCCGCCAACCTCATGGAAGTGTGGCAGCTCATCCGCAACAGGGCGGCCTTTCAAGAGTTCATCGTGAGGAACTTGCAGATGATGCTTGAGGGAAACTCGTGACAAGCCTCCGCAAAATCTCCAGGCATTCGGAGGATTTGTGACGGATATTCTTCCTGGGCGAACCGCAGCCGGCCTCTTCCGTGCGGCCTAACAGTGGGGTACTTTGGCAAGGAGAATTGCTCCGATGGAGATCGACGGAGGTATGGTGTTTCTCGGTGCCCTGGCTTTGGGACTAGCAACTGCGGTGGCCCCTTGTCCGCTGGCTACCAATCTTGCAGCCCTCTCCTATATCAGTCGCAAAGTAGCTGACCGGCGGTGGGTGCTTATGACCGGCATTCTTTACACATTAGGGCGGGCTTTAACCTATTTCGTGTTAGCAACACTTCTGACCGCAGGACTAATCTCGCTCCCGCAGCTGTCGCATGCTTTGTCCTCTTATGGACATTTGTTCCTTGGACCGATCCTCACGGTGATTGGCATGCTGCTGTTGGAGCTCATCGCCATTCCTTTGCCGCAGGCTGAGGCCCGGCAAGCTCAGCTTCTGGCCGATCGCCTCGGAATAGCAGGTGCCTTTGCCCTGGGGGTACTCTTTGCGTTGGCATTTTGTCCGACCTCCGCAGCCTACTTTGCCACCTTGATCTCACTTTTGGCCGGACATTCTCGTAGCTCTTTGGGGGCTGCGTTCCTGTATGGCTTGGCCACGGCCCTGCCCGTCTTTGCGGTGGCCCTTGTCGCGGTGTACGCCGCCCAGTGGTTGGGACGGACATTCCAGATCCTCGCCCTTTTCGATCGGATAGTAAGAACGTTGACGGGAACTGTCTTCCTCTTTGTCGGTGTCTATTTCATTCTGCTCTACAACTTCAAGCTCCCCATCAATATCTGGGATCTTTTCTAGTCAGACCAATAAAATGAGAAATTGTACAGGTACTCGGGACACCTGTACCTCATGAGGTACGGCTTGTCTTCACGTGCTCCCGCCTTGCCCAAATGCGGTTTTATGGGCTTTCAAGCAAGTACTGGGCTTGAGTGTACCTCTTCTGTTTTCTTCGGGATTGACATGTGAAGGAGGACCATGTCAGCTCAATACTGGCCATGGCGAATGGAAGCCCAGCGAACTTTTGCAGACTCATGTCCTTCGGCAAACACACTTTCTTCCATCCGAAGGAAAAATCTCCCCGATTTTTAGGGAGCCGCTTGCTACCGGCCAATCAGTAAGACAAGTTTGATCTTCCCTCGTTTCCCAGGCAGCGGAATTTCAGCTCGGAACGTTTCACGCCGATCGTTTGACCAAGCAGAAATTCGTTGTCGATCTTCTTTGCAGATTAGAGTATGACTTCCCAAATCCATCCCAAAGTTCTTTCTGGATAGGGCGAGGCGATTGTGTGACGAAATTCCCAAATTTGGAAATTTTGTTGGGGAGTTTCGAGCCGTTCGTAGATATTTTAGGGCTCAATTCGAAGCAGTTCCAAACTTCTTTTATGTCGAAGCTTGAGATTGGCAGGGCCGAGGCCACTTGCACCTGGCAAAAAAAATGGGATTTTGCCCGCGTTGCCGCCCTTCTTTCCTCTGAAAACCAAAAATTTTTTGCCTAACTAAGCGATCGCCTCTGGCGGGATCTCCAAAGAAAACAGCTTTTCCCAGCGAAATCATTTCCGAGAGCTCACAGATTTTAATGCCGACTTAAAAGTGTGGCCTTACAACACACTTTTTTAGCGGTTACCGGTTCTTCGATATCAAGGGGCCGAAAAAATTTCGCGGGAGCCCTTGACACGCCTCCGGATTGTTTTACAATAAAGGCGAATTTCAGGATGGATCTCTGTAGATTGCCCCTAAAAATTCTCGGAGGTAATCGGAAAAGACCTCGTAATAACCCTCGTCTATTCGCGTGTTCGCGCGTTATCTCCGGAATTGTGAACGTCGTCAAAAAAGGCTCGGTCGGTAAGGCTGGGGAGATGCCGCGGAAAGGATAAAGACTGCGGAAATATTCGCGGTAGCTCAAACCCATTTGAATGCCCGGAAGCACGACATTCATCACAACCGTAGTCGGAACCGTTCGAGCTTTCAGTGTGGTAATTTGAGGCAAACCCTTCGGGAGGTTTTGTCGTACTTAGAAGCGAACTTTTGGACCTGCCCGCCCGTAGCGTAAAAGGCCAATAGGTGTGTCAGACGCGAGGCAGGCTATCAAGCAAAGGAGCTTTTTGCTTGGTGGATTTCTCTGACCCTGCAAGTGTTCGTCCTCTCCTTGGCGTCCGTCCTAGCACGCCGCTTGTTGCTCTTCTTTTTGCCGTTCTTCCACTTTCCCTTCCCGGCAGCTTTCCGTTCGTCCGTCGTGATTGTTCCAAACCCCGTTTAGTTCCTGGTCCAGTTCCAGGAATGTAATTCGTTTTAGTTTTCTGTTTGCAAAAAGGTGGCACGATAAAAGTTTAGATGCAACCGGTCACCAAAAGCATAGGGAGGTTCTATACCCTAAGTAGTCCAACATTTGAAGAAATTTGAATCCGCAAGATCGTTTCCCCGATGCGGCTTCTGAAAGAACGAGAAGCCGCCTAGTGGAAGTTGGCGTCCCGTAAAATCGCAAGGTTGTATTTTCGCGCTCGGAGTATGCGCTTAACGGAACCTGAACAAAAGAACCCTACTTACGACTGTGCGCTCTTTTAAAAGCGCGCTCTTTTCAAGTAGCAGGAGTAGCGGAGGGATGGTCACACTGAATCACGCGACGTTAAAGCGGGGCAGCAGGCCCTGGTTACCACGGGGGCCGCCAGATAAGGGAAGCGGCCTATGGTGTATAAATGATCAGTGGTCAGCGCGGGGAACCGCCTGCGGTGCAAGGGCATGGGTGTTTGCCGCAAAAGCGGCAGATAGCGTGAATTTGCGTAAATCTGATCGAGCGTTCAGATTGCATTGGAAAAGCGTTCACATCGCGTTGGAAAGGCAACCGAGCGAGATAGGTGACAAACGGCGAAGTAGGCGTGAGGTTGGGAGGTAAAAGGAAGCGTTAAACGCTACGTCGAAGAATGGGAGGAAACGTGATGAGTCGCTTAAGTTCGAGCGGTTTCGGTCGGAAGGTGCGGTTGAAGGGTTTCACCTTGGTCGAGCTGCTGGTGGTCATCGCGATCATCGGCGTGCTGCTTGCGCTCTTGCTGCCGGCGGTTCAGGCAGCGCGCGAAGCGGCTCGACGGAGTCAATGTCTGAACAACTTGCGGCAAATGGGAATCGGTTTCCACAACTTCCATGACGCTCACCGGCGTTTCCCCACAGGGGGTGAAGGGAGCGAGTATCGCGTTACAGCTGGGCAAAAGCCCTACACGATCTTCGATAATGTCGAGCTCCATTCCCCCTTCACGTATATCCTTCCCTACGTGGAGCAACGGGACGTTTACGACAAAATTAATCTGAAGAAGACATATCGGGACATAACGGGTGGGTTAGACCATATCAGCGCCTTCAAGCGCGATATTCCCATTTATGTGTGTCCCACCAATCCCCATCTTCAGTTTAAAGATCCTGCCGGATTTGGACGGCTGGATTATTTCGCAAGTGTGTACACGGATATTGATCCGAACACGGGGAGGCGAAACGAATTCACCCGCGTAGACGGTGCTTTGGCGGTTCCTGCAACCTCGATCGCGGCGATAATCGATGGCACGTCCAACACGATCCTAATTGTGGAGGATACGGGCCGAGCAGCTCCCGGTTCGGGTTTCAAATTTGCCTCGTATTCTAAATACCACGACCCGACGTTGGACCTTGGCGGCCAACTGGATCAACAAGACCAAAATGTGACGGATCAGGGCAACCCGCACACGGGGAACCCTCCCTACCGTGCAGTGTGGCGGTGGGCTGATCAAGATGCGGCGGGGAGTGGGGTGTCCGGCCCGCCCGATCGATGTTGGGATGGCCGCGTGATCAACAACAACAAGACTCCTTATGGGGGAAGGCCGGGCTGCTCCTGGAATGAAAACAATATAGGTCTCAACGACGAGCCGTTCTCATTCCACCCCGGCGGATGCAACGCCCTGTTTGCCGACGGAAGTGCACGGTTTTTGTCGGAAGAGATCCAGCCTGCGGTCATGCGGTACTTAGTCAGCCGGGCAGAGGGTGTGCCCATCCCGCCTGATTCAGGGCTTTAATCCATCAGGTTTTGGCGGGCAACTGGGGGCTGAAACTCGCTTAGTGTACACGGCTACCACCACCGGCCTTTCAAAACCCGGCACATTGCCATGTGCTTAGCTCCCGGGATTGTAAGAAAGTAAACGACTTCCAAGGCCGGGACTAATGGGTAGCCAACGGCGGGGTGAAAACCGGCTTCGGCAATGGGGCTCGGGACCGAGTCTGCTGGGCTCGGTCCCGTTCTTTTTGTGACTTTTTGCTCCCCGGGGATACCAGGAGTTTGATACCAAGCCGCAAAATTGAGTCAGGCTAGGTGGGACGGGTTCGTTGCCCCATCGAGCTCCTGCCGCAGTGACGCCCGGATCCGCCTTCGAAGCGGCTTCAAGCGGCATAAGAGGCTTGCTTGGCCACGAATGGCTGTTTGAGGAATAGGTGCAAAAATTCGCGAGGAAGGACAACCCGGTTTTAGGATGGATGTGAATTCCTGTACAAATAATTTTCAAGAAGTTACCAGCGGGGATGCCCGAAGTTGGTCCGAAAAGGGATATTTTTTGGACGCCATGGTGGGTTGTTTGGAAGCGGCATTGTCCTTCCCTTTTGAGCTCCCCGCGATATGCCGGTTTTGGGAGAAAGAGGGCTCGCGGAGCATGGCGGTGTGAGCTGTTCCGAGACATCGAGCGTTTGCGACATCGAGAGTTTGCGGGAGGCCCTCTCGGAAAGAGGAAAAGACCGCAATCTGCTGATCGCGGCGGCTCATCGTGCAATTGTTGATAGTTTTCCTCGTTGATTTCATCCTGCAAGCTCGCCACCGCTTACCGGTACAGTAGGGGGCAAGTCTCCAAGCCAACCGTCCAGGACGGCAAGCGCGATCTCGATTCGGCCAAAAGGTGCCGACACCTGTACCCCGGCAAGGCGATCGGCTATTTTTTCCAGAGATTGACGGGCAATTTTGATTCCGATGGCCAACTGTCCCTCTCGGGTGGGCTCGGCCGAAAGCTGTTCCAGCACCCAGTCGGGGATTTCTACACCCGGAACCTCGTTCTTGAGAAAGAGGGCGTTTTTGAGACTTGCCAAAGGCCAGATGCCGGCAATGATCGGAATGGGGCATGGGTCTAATTCGTCGAGAAAACGCAGAAAAGCCTCGGGATGGAAAACTGGCTGGGTAATGGCAAATTCGGCCCCGGCATCGATTTTTCGGCGAAAGCGATCCAACTCTCGACGGCGGTCCACGGCGGTGGGGTCCACACCAACGCCGATGACAGCTTGCGTGGGGGGATCGATAGGTTGTCCGCCCAGGTCGATCCCGCAGTTAAGCCGACGCTGAAGAGCTACCATGCCGATCGAATCGGTATCGAAGACGGCACTGGCATGGGGGTAATTGCCCAATTTCGGGGGATCACCAGTGACAAAAAGGATGTTCTTTACCCCCAGGGCAGCACATCCCAAAAGATCTGCTTGCATTCCGATGAGATTTCGGTCCCGGCAACAGAAGTGCAGGATAGCCTCGATGCCCACCGTCTGCTGGATTTGGGCGGCGGTCACGAGCGGGGAGATGCGCGCACTGGCCCGCGGACCGTCGGGAATATTAACTGCTGTAACTCCCGCGGCATAAAGCCTCCGGCTTTTTTCGATGATAGGTCCGAGGTCCCAGCCACGGGGAGGGACAAGTTCCACACTGGTGACCCATTTGCCACAAGCGAGCCGCCATCCCAAGCCCGAGCGTTTTTCCAGGGGCACAGGTTCCTTCGGTTGAACTTCTCCCACGGGTTGAACGAGCACCGTAGTCCCCCGGGCTGCCCGAGCTAGGGCTTTGACTGCCTGAGATAGTTCTCGAATATGCTCGGGAGTTATTCCGCAGCACCCCCCAACCCCCCGGACTCCGAGAGCTAGATAGCGTTTTCCATATTCGGTGAAATATTCCGGCGAGCAAAGATAGATCATTCGATAATCGACCTGTTTCGGTACACCGGCATTGGGCTGAACGATGAGCGGAAGGTCGGTCAGTCGCAAGAGCTTCTCCAGGACGGCCAAGACTCCGCTGGGCCCCGAGCCACAATTTAGGCCCCAGGCAGACGGTAGCCGCAGGTGCTCCGGCCAATTACCCACCAGCTGCTCCAAAAGTTCCCCTGCGGCAGTCTCCCCGCTCTCTTCGACGGCCAAGGAAAGAACAAAGGCTAAATCCGGGAAGTTGGCCATTACCCGGGCACACCGTTCCAGGCTTTGCCGGGCATGTTGCGTCTCGAAAAGGACAAAATCGACTCCGGACTCCGCAAGGGAGGCCACCTGCTCGATCAAGACCTCCTCCGGGCTTTCTGTACTGAACGGATCCCGGGGCAAGGGGCCTACCGAACCGGCCACCAGCACCTCGCGGCGACAAGCTTGGGCCACTTCCCGGGCGATCTGGACCCCGGCCTGGTTGATCGCCACCGTTTTTTCCGCTAGTCCAAATCGTCTCAAAGAAAGCCGATTCGCCCCAAAAGTGTTTGTGGTCAGCACGTCGGCACCAGCGGCACAATAATCGCGATGGATTGCCCGGATAAGGTCCGGCTCGGAGAGATTGAGTTCTTCATAACATCGGTTCAAAAACACGTGCCGACGGTAGATCTCCGTACCCATCGCACCATCAAATACAAGAACGGTTCGCGACAGGAGCTCTTTCAGTTGTGCATCGGTCATAGCCTGGCTTTACTTTCTTGAAACGTCACTCTACGCCCATTTCCACGGGGTTTTGGCTACAGAATTATTCGCTTTTGCGACTACCGGCCCAACCGGGCAGAATCTGCTCGGGAGAAAGAACCGCTCTGGTTGCGGTTCGGCTCATTCCGTTTAGGCAAACTGGTAGTTTGGCAGAGTTGGTACTTGGGAAAACCCGTCGGTTCCACCATCTTGCCCCCGAGTCCTCGGCTTAGAGTGGAAATTCCTGGCTTATTCTCTGGCCCGAGGCCGCTCGATAGTTTTTGCCGGAGGACAATTGCCGAACAGGTTGTTTTCCTACCGATTTGCGTTGGTACTTTTGCCAAGCACAGCTCAAAATTGTCTCGATCGAAGGACCGGCCCCTCACTTCTGGGGGCTAGGCTCGGAGAGCACACAACGTAGACGGACTCCTCCTATGGGGGTGCCAATCGTAATCCTAGCGGTAGCTTTTCGCCGAAGAGGGCCTCCTGCTCAGCTTTCTCGAGCTGACCGCCGTGCAGCACCAATTGGATGAGATGGGGCGAGGCGTGGCTTTTTCGGAGCCATTCCGCCGTTCGATGCCGCAGCCGCTCCGGAATATCCCGGTAGCGATCATCGGTTCGGCGAGCAAGTTGCATCAGAGCAAGGTGGAATAGGGGCTCTGTGGCTTCCAGCTTAAGGAGGCGGTTGATCCACTCGGCGACAACTTCCGGACTCACCACACAGTTAAGGGGCCCATAAGTGGGCTGCCGAGCCCCGATACGTGCCAATGCCCAAACCAGGGCCGGCTGTTGCGGTTTGAGCTTATCTTTGTTAAGAAGCTCGATGATGATATTGCCGATCTCAGCTTTGATACCTACTGGCAAAAGTTCCAAACTCCCGAGCAGCCGCCATACTTCCGCGGCTTCGTGGCTGGCAAAAGGGAGATTCCCATGGCCTGTGCTGCGGAGTTGGCGAGCCAAGTTCCGCACCGCGCCCAGAAGGGGCTCGGCAAGGGATTGCTGCCATCCGGCGGCAAGGCCGCCGGCAATCCGTCGCCACATGATAAACCATTCACTCCGGCATACCGGGTTTGGGTACACTAGCCTGCCTTGAAGGAGTCGCCAGGTCTCTTCTACCCGCCAATCATCCAGTGGAATTCCGAAGCCCGGCCGAAGTACAAAACCCAGCAAGTTCAACCACCGGGCTTCGTGGGCTGGACTTTTTCGTCGGCCCTTTTCCAACTCTACCAGGGCTTCCCACATCCGCCGAAGGAGCATTGCCGGCCAATCATCCCGGTCCATTCCCAAGGCGACCGATAGTCGTTTGATCACCCCCTCCGGGGCGGCTGTGCCGGGCTCGCCAAAAGTATCCTCCAGGACTTGTTCACAGGCGACCCAACTGGCCTCCTCCCAAATTGCCAAAGGCTCGGGAGAGGAGGTCCCCTGCCCTTGATCCTCGGAGGCGTAACTTTTCCGGATATCAAACTGCAGTTTCCAGGTGTTTTTCCCTTTACACTCGGCACACCAAAGATCTAAGGTGCCGATCTCGGTTAACCTGGCGAATAGGCGGACGGAAACACTGGCTGAAGACTCACGCTTTCGGGTCTTCAGGACTGTTCGTAATGGGACAAGAGGCGTTAGCTGCTCGGGAACCACCGGAACGAGCTGCCCGGGGCGATCGGTGGTACGAACTGTGGAAACATAGAGGGGAAATTCCACCGGTTGCGATAGCACTAATTCCAGCCGGGGTTCCTCAACGCAGACTTGGTCGCCGGGCTCCAGACCGGCTGGGACCACACATAATGCCATATCTCCTGCTGCCGCCGATCGGGAAACTTCCGATGCGGCAGGGGATTCCACCGCAGGAGTTTCTTCCGAGCTCGTCACTTCTGTAGCCCTTGAAAGACTTCCTCCTACAACGATGTAGTAGCTGCGGGGAAGTCCGGAGCCGATTCTTACCCCTTGTCCCCGTCGCACAAGTCCGTAGTAAGCAGCTCCCCTGGCCACAGCAAGGTCGAGCCGATCCCCCGCCAACACCCGGGGCGACCACTGCGGACTCTGAGGGGTTCGGAACCAACGTTGGAGCACTTCTACCACCCGGCGGCGAAGTTTAGAGGATTCGAATACCCCCCCATTAAAAAGCACTAAGTCTGGCCGAACAGCCCCGAAAAGCTCGGCACCTTCCACGGCATGCCGGTGGGCTCGCAAAAAGGCAGCCAAATATCGAGTGACCGCTGGATCCGGGGCATAAGGCAAACCAAATTCTCGGAAACCCGATGCTACCCTCGCGGGCTCGGCGTCCAACGAAACCCGGGGAAAAAATCCCTCAATGAGCAGTTCCTCGATTTCCCCCCGCGTTAGCAGCAGCTGACGTCCTCCGCCGATGAGCCGGCCTCCTGTCCCCGGCATATGAACGGTCAGCTCCTCCGGGGCCTCCTCACTCAAAAGGACTTCCTTCCACCGACGACACAGGTTGATCAGCTGCCCCCATTCGCGGGGCTCGAGATGTCCGTCGCCAAGCAGACGGCGTTCGAGATGGTAGGCAAGAGCTAAATCAAGGTTGTCTCCTCCCAGAATCAAATGTTCACCTACCGCGATCCGCTCGAGGCGAAGCTCTCCTCCTTTTGCCGGCAGGGCACGGATCAAAGTAAAATCCGTGGTCCCGCCGCCGATGTCGCAGACAAGCACCGTCTCCCCAGGGCGGACGTGCTCTTTCCACCGATCCCCTTGGAGGTACATCCAAGCATAGAAGGCGGCTTGGGGTTCCTCGATAACAGTGACGTCCCGCAATCCGGCACGTTCCGCCGCCCGCAGGGTGAGCTCGCGAGCCACCTCGTCGAAAGATGCTGGAAGGGTGAGCACCACTTGTTGCTGATTCAGGGGAGCATCCGGAAATTGCCAGTCCCAAGCCTCCCGAATATGGCGAAGATATCGGGTACTGGCTTCGACCGGAGAAATCCGGGTTACCTCCGGGGGGGCATGCCAGGGCAAAAGGGGGGCTTGTCGATCCACTCCCCCATGACAGAGCCATGATTTTGCCGAGCTCACCAATCGCCCAGGATTAATGATTCCTTGATCCCGGGCAAAAACCCCGACTACATATTCCGGGTCCCTTGGGTGCCAAGGGAGCCGCAGACTCCCTGAGGGCAACTCCCCTTGGGCCGGCTCATAGTGGAACGATGGCAACACGGTAAGCCGATCCGTCTGCCCAGGGGCAACAATTTGGGGAATCGAAAAGATCTCGATCTTCGCTGGCGAGACAGATGTATCGACCAAGGCCACCGCACTGTTGGTGGTTCCCAAATCGATGCCTACGACAAATCTCGGCTGTAGACCGCTCATATACTCCCTGGGATGTGTTTCCGCTTTAGGCCCTCACTGATTACCCCCGCGGGCCGCCGGAAGGTGGGACGGCCTTCGCCCCTGTGCCCCGACATCCCCTCGAGGGTATTGGCTAGAGAATATTGTTTTGGTCATCCGACCCATCCTGCCTCCAAAGGTTGGCACCCGCGGAGCAACTTTGCCGTCGTCAAGCCGGGAGAAGCTCGCATAAGATAACCCTTCCGCAACCCGGAATTTTCCGATTCTTCCTTGAAGGCAGCTCCCGCCAACCCCATGTTGCCAGGAAGCCCAGAATGGCTTTCGGTTCGAACTGGCGGGGGATTCTTCGATGCCTTCTCTGAACGAACACTCCTACAAAAGAGGAGCTTTCCCTGCTTGAGCCCGCCACAAGTTTACTAGTTTCAGTGCCTCGGGTTCTTTTTTCAGGAAGGTTACAAGCTGGGTAGGTGTGGAGCCTATAGCTTCCGCGAACGGTCTTACCTCCCCCTCGGCGTGTGCGATGTGATCGAGGGCGTCGGCCAACAAGGCGGGAAAATCGTCATGCCGCGGATGAATTCGAATTTTTCCCTCGAACACATGACGGGTCCACGCCGGGTGAGGTGCTCCAAGGTTGTCGCTCCGACGGACCTGAAGTGCCAACTTGATCCGCAATCGGTGGACAGCCGCCTTGTGGTTTTCATTCTGGCTGCGACGTTCGTCACCTTCGGCCGCCACCCCTGTGGGAACATGGAGGATCCGGATGGCGGTCTCCACTTTGTTTCGGTGTTGTCCCCCGGGGCCTCGACGACGTAGTCTCTCCACGCGACATTCGGTCTGGAGCACCTCCCAGTCTAACCAAGCCGGATGGACCTTCACGGGAAAACAACCCACTTTACCCAAGGGAACCAGTTGGAGATGACTTCCAATGGGGACCCACTTATGGGAGCAAAATGCCGCCAGTACCCCATTAGGCTGGTTGCCTTTCTTGTTAACGGGTGCATTTACCTTTCTTGTTAACGGGGCCATTCCGAGGCTCCCGGTAGCACACCAAAGCGGATTGGGCCCTGCTTCCTGACCAGGCTCGATTTTTATAGCAATCGGGTTATACCAACAAGGTACCGAAAGGGTAACGTCGGAAATCAAAAGCTTCACGCGGTGTCCTTCGACCAAATCGTCCCTATTGCCTCGAAGGCACGAAGATAATCTTGAGGAAGGCCCCACGGTCTCCGTTAGAAAAAGCCGAGGTTTCCCCGCAGCACTTATTTGAGTGGTAGTTCTCGTTCTAAAAATTTTATCATTTCCGAATTTTCTAACGGATCGGGCTGGATAGGCCTCGCGGTACTGAGGGGGGATTTGCGGTACTGGTGGGGGGAATTTATGGGGGATTTTGCCCGCTTGGGGAAACTTGCTCGCCACCGGTGGAGGGTAAACGAGAATCGGGCGGCAACCTTGGGGGTCTCTCCCGGTGCCCCTCCGGAAAACCTTGTAAGAAGAGACTAATTTCGGTATGCCCCGTAAATTAGCGAAAGAACGGTTGGCTCTGGATCCTGAGCCGAGTTTCTGGGTTTTTTCGTTTACATAAAGTTTTTTCCTTTACATAAAAAGGGTCCACCCTCGGCCGCGGTAGCCCTTTTTTTACTTTCCACGTGAGGATTGGGGTATTGTCGACTTACGGGGGGATTACTCTATACATGTATGGGTATTGAGGGGCATTGCCTGGAATTTTGCCTGAATTTCGGTTCGTTTTTCGGCCCCTTAGACCCAATCTTGCTTGCGATCATTACACTCTGGTACTTTTTGGCCTCGGGAACTATCCGAAAAGTCGAAGTTGCCGTCTCCCGGGAGAATGTGGCCCTAGTCCGGCGGGAATAGATCATGGGGAACCGTAAGCGAGCAGATTCCCGAAGAGGTGAAGACCCGAGCTGTCGACAAATCAGCCGTCCCCGGGCCTGCATGGTGGATGATTCGTTTTTTTGAATTTTGGCAGGTATTTCACAGGGGAATTCGGAGGTTTCGCAAATTGTGTAGCCGAGCGGGAGGCTCTCTCCTCAGGGTGACAAACCAACCTGCGAATCTTTTCGGGCAACCTTTCGGGAGGGTATCTAAACCACGGTTCCCCGCCGGTTAAAACGTGGAATGCTCCAGGTTGACGGCCCCTGCAGTTTTGGTTCAAAAATTTTGCAGAGTTTCTTTGCTGGGGCTCGCCTTTACCGGCCTGGGTTGGTGGATGGTGTGAAACAGGGTAACCCATACCGATGGAGAAGACGCCAGCATCTCGCAAGAAGGGCAGGATGCAGGACCCCCATGAGAATTGAAACCTAGTGCCTGCAGCGGGCTAGGAAGACGTGTGGGGGCTGGTGGCGGAATCTCACCGGATCCTTCTGGGCCCGGATAGGGATCGGTTGGGACTAAGAACCGAATGTACCCGGTGAGTGCCCTTGTCGATGGAATGGCGGGTCTGCTGGTCAGAGGAACGACGGGTCTCCTGGCCAGTGTGGCTCCAGCCGCGGGCATTGGGCCTCCCTGAGATCCCTTGGGGAGAGATCCCCTGGGGAGGTGATTGCTCCAATTGCGGGGGCGTTAAGTTCGGGCCAACCTTCTGGGAAATCCTCGAATCTATGGACGCATATGAAGTTACTTACCCCTGGAGACGGATTTGGGGCCTAACCCGAGTTTTTTGGGCCGGCTTGGCCTTGGTAGCCGGATGCCAAAGCTTGGCTCGACCCCAATGGATAGATCCGGCCCCATTATCTCGGCAGCAAGCTCGGGCTCACCAATTTGACCCATTCCCCGAGAACGAACCGGGCCCGGCCGTTGTGGGTGGGCGGCCCAGAGAATTCGATCGGGCCGTGCCCGAGCCCCGCCGTGCAAGGCTCATTCCCTGGTGGGCCACCCGGAGATAAGCACGCAACAACAATTCCAAACTGGGATCTTTTCCGCCCACAAAAAACCTTGCAGGCTTTATACCGTTAAAGCAACCCGAAGCCAAAAACTGTAGGGCCCGGGTGGGAGTTCTCCCCCGCCTCTTGCAGGCAAAAATTTTCCGGTTACCTCTCGCCGGTAGTCTCCGAGACCATTCACCCGGATTCTCCGCCACTATCGATCAGGGGTACCTGCCCGGTTGGGACCATTGACCCATCAGATTGGGGGGATTAGGACCCTCCGGGACGGAACTCCGCAAACGGGAATTCTGGGGATTTGGATCAACCGGGAGCTAACTCCGTGGATGGGAATGCCACAGAAAGGAACAAGTATCCGAACTCTAATCAATAAAGGGATTTAGGTTGGTACCTCCAAACAGGGGGTGGACATGTTTGATTACGGCGGCGAAACCGCCAGTATTCATGGCCACATCCAGAAAGGGGGATTGGCGAAGCCCATGGCCACCACGCTATCCCGTGGATCGCGGCTACCTCCAAATAGGGGTAATTGGGAGCCATGTCCAGTTCACAGCAGAGTTCCATCCGGAGTTGCCGGCCCATTGGGGGGAAATGGGGTTTCCTTCAGTTTCCCAATCCTGCGTCTGCATCTCTCGGCTCGCTCTGCCAATCAGGGGAATCCGTTGAGAGTGCCATGGTCAAACTCCTCGGAAATCTGTAGCCGGAGACAGTACTTTGGAGCCGGAGGCAATCCCCCTGGAAAGGGCCCCCTTGAGGGTATTTTCTGAAGCCCTTGCAGGCCTTTGGCGGTCAATTTCCGGATTTTGGGGTAAAAATTTACGGGACATCCGTGGCTGGATGTCGTGCTACCTTTGGCGGGATTTTCTATCGATCGAATGGAGGGGAGCTCCTCAGCCTGACAAGGGTAGGTTCACCCCGGAGGTGGGGAGTGGCTTTGTGGCTTCTTTAAATATGGCTTCTCTAAGAATGGATCCTCTCAGAAAGGTTGACCCGAGTCTCACCCCTGGGGCTTAAAATCGGTGGGCACCGAATGCCGAAATATTAAGGCCAAGCAATCTTGGCAGGATTGGAATGGAGCAGCTGACTGGGAAGATTACCCGATAAAACCTTTGAGAACTGCGTTAAAGTTCCGTTTTTTTCTTAGAAGCAACTTTCTATCCTCGAGCGCCCAACCCTCCTAGCTTGCCAGAATGGTACCTTCGGAAAAGTGGCGAATGGTGTTCCCCGTTCTTCCTCAATTGTTTCGGCCGATTTGACCGATATTATCGTCACCGACGGATAGTTTCGAACGCCCAAAGAGTGGCTGGGCGGGGCGTAAGCTGTCCGAAGGTTGCACTGCGAATACCATCCGAAGCTACCCAGGAACACTGCTTCGAGGGCGCAAGACGATCATGTTCCGCACAAGATTTTTGTTGCTGCTGGCGACCGCGTTGGGAATTTGCGGGGCTGTTCCCGCTATTGCCCAAGACATCGAAAAGATGGAGTGGTTTGCTCCGCCGGATATCAGCTTCTTTGGGAGTAGACCACGGGCCAATGAAGGGTTTTTCCTGACCTTCGAAGGATTGGCTTGGCATTTGAATGGCCCAGGAAAAACCACCGTGGGTAAAGAAGGTGCGACGCGGCTGGTGTACCTATCGGAGACGGTCACAGCCGTGGAAACCAACAGCATGACAAACGGTTTCGTGGACGGCGGGTTCGAAGGCGGTTACCGCTTCGACATCGGCAACCAGGGTCGGCACCACGGGTTACATTTCAGCTTCTTTGATCTTCTTCGGGAGCGAGATTACTTTGTGGCCCCCGGGGTGAGTGTCGTCTTCCACGACCCGCCGTTTGGGGAGTCCCCCCCCCGGTATCATCTGCAGGGCCCCATTAATGCTGCCCTCACGAATATTCAGAACCTGCCAGTCCGGTTCACCCAGCTGGAACTGCAAAACCGGCTGGATGCTTGGGGATTAGAACTGAATTACGTGTATCGAATGCACCCGAACCGTTTCGGAGGGTTCCTCGAGTTCATGGGAGGTGTGCGGTACATCGAGTTTGACGATGAATTTGCCGCCGTCGGTACCGGAGGTACCCTGGACGAGAGCCGATGGACGAGCATGGCAGAAAACCATCTCGTCGGGCCGCAGGTGGGGGGCCGATGGTTTCGGAAATTCGGCCGGTGGACATGGTCCGCTGAAAGCAAGTTTATCTTTGGGTTCAATCAGCAAAACCTCCGCCTGGAGGGTTTCCTTGGCAGTAACCTAGACCCCACCACCTTGGTGCAATACCAGATCTCGAACATGGGCCCCACAACTTTTGTATACCGGGAACACGAAGACGAATTCAGCCCGGCCGTCGAACTCCGGATTGCCTTCTCTTATCAGGTGACTTCCGCAATTTCGGCTCGGGTCGGTTGGACCGGCATGTGGATTGACAATATTGCCCGGGCTTCGCGGATCATCGATTATAGTGTCCCGAATATGGGGATTGATCTCTCCCGTAACTCTGCGGACTATGCCTTCATGAATGGGGTGACATTTGGAATCGATCTAAATCGATAACCGTTTGAGGCAGAGCATAAGGGCAAGGACTGTCTTCTACTTTGCAAGCAAAGAAAATCGCTTTTCGTACACCCTGAACTGAAAACCAGTGTGAGGAAAAGCTCGGCCCGAGGACCTCTGCCGCCAAAATGGGCGGGGTTCTCGGGTTTTTATTTTGATCCCCCAGAGCAAAATTCCCCCCGGCACTGAGAGGAAGGGTGACGATCCAGCTGCCCGGGATTCAAACTCTTTTGGACCCCATCCTCGGGGTGTTCGATTTGCAGAGGACTTCGGCTGGGGCGGTCGAAGGTTGAATTGTTGGAGCTTGTACCTCCAGGCCGCACTGTGGAACGGGCTCTTCAAGGAATTCCCCGGCCGAAGTGGACCCTCGGCAAGAAAGGGGAAGAGAAAATCGAGATGGGGGCCCGCCGGCGAATATGCCACTCAGGAATCACTAAGGTCCTTCTGGGAAACAACTACTGCCAAAGGTTCTCTTGCGATTACCCTCGGACAAAACCGCCGACGAAGTGGCCCTATGCTTCAGGTGCTGAGTCCGGTTGACACTCGGTGGTATTTCTTCAGTTACTGAGTCGGGTTGACACTTGGAGGTATTTTGAAGGATTGGAAGATTTGCCCCTCAGGCGGCAGGGGAGGTCTAAGGGGACAGATGACGTGCCAGTCGGATAAAACCTATTTGCAAGGCCCAGTTGAGTGGTCTAGGTCTTCGTGGGTACTCCTTCTGTGGAAAGAAGCAGCCCAAGCATCGTGGCCCAGTGATCGAGGTAGAGCCGAGCCTCATTCAGATGAGACGACTGTAGAAACTCTAGCGGTATAGGCGAAGAAACTTCCACCGCTCCTGTCAGCTTTCCTTCTGCCCACAAAGGCGAGGCAAGCTTCCAAGGACCGTCGCAGAAATGTTCGGTTGCAACCTCTTCTCCTTCCCAAAGGATTCGGACCCCTGTCCATCCGTCTGGTGAAAGCGAGTTTTGCAGGATGCTGGCACATTCGCCGAGGAGGTTGTGGAGCGAGTGATTTCCGGAATCCTCATCCTGGTGGCACCCCAAGCGGACTAAAGCATGAAGACTGCGAAGCTGCCGAATTTTCCGTTCCAAACCTCTCTCGAGCTCCTCGCGGTTTTCTGTTGCTTCCTGCCGGAGCAGGAGCAGAGCCAAAATCGGCACCACCCAACGGGTAAGGAGGGACTCGGCCGCCGGCGAAAGCCCCTCGCCTTGGATTTGAAGGATACCCAGAACGCGTCCTGCCTCCGCCATCACCGGCAAGAGGGTTCCCTTTTCCGGCTGGTGGGGTTCCATGATTAGGCAGGGATGACTCTCTCCTGTGAGGGTACATGCAGCCTGCCAATTCGCACCGCTTGATCTCTGGGAATTAAGGCTGCCCCATGCTTTGTCCACCTGGCCGGGGCTATTGCCCCGGTTTGGCGTCTCCTTGAGCTCGGAATCCGAGTGACTGCTGCTTTCCGGTCGGACTCCTGTGTTTTCCTGGGTGACCTGTGGGGGGACCTGTACGTCCGCCTCGGGACTTGGGCCCGAGCTGGTGGAAAGTTTCTCCTGAAGACCGTGCGAAATGGGCCGGCTCTTTCGGGTTCTCCGACATCGTCGGCACAGAAGAATGCGACTTTCCTCGGGGATGAGCCGGGCCGATTTGAAGAAATGCTCGAGGACCTGAAGGAATTTGCTGACCGGCACTCCATCGGCCGCCGAGGCAATCAACTGGGATAGGAACTCTATCACCACGGAATTTCCGATCCATGGGGACTCAGACGATTCAGGAGTAAGGATCGGCCGGCTGACTCCCATGATAAGCCATGGTTTTCCGGTTTCGTCGGGGATAACCGTACACTTAAGTTGGGCATCCCACTGGGTTTGGCCGGCGGTAAGATAGCGTACGCGTGTGAGCAGTCCGTTCCCCTCGGACACCTTTTTCCCAGAATACTGGCTGTCGCCCCAGTCTTTGAGAGTTTCGAAGGCCGAGGGAGGAAGAATTTCGCCGAGCGACTTGCCGACCAATGCCTCTGGGGGAACCCCAAGGAAACGTCCCGCCGCGGGATTAATGTACTGGATTTGTAGATCCTGGCCGGCCAGCCAAACGAGGTCTTCGGTATGTTCGCAAAGTGCGTGATATCTTCGCTCGGTTAACTGGCGTTCCTTCTCTTGTTGGACGGTTAAGGTCAAATCTCGGATCACGGCTACGGCTAACCACAGGCCTTTGGATTTAAAAGCCCCAAGCGATAACTCGATGGGAATGCGGCTCCCGTCCTTGCGGATGGCTTCCAGGCGTAAGATCTTCCCCACGGCCCCACCTTGGCCGGTCCGAGCGAAGTGGGGGAATTTCC
>Ga0308410_1000724_pt1 | contig 18220 bp, 11 predicted proteins | sample HotsprOSTMatCore_FD_203467 | JGI IMG/M metagenome (GOLD analysis project Ga0308410, IMG submission 203467) | Hot spring phototrophic mat microbial communities from Octopus Spring, Yellowstone National Park, Wyoming, United States -... | ecosystem: Environmental > Aquatic > Thermal springs > Hot...
GCTCAAACACGCTGGATCAGCACGTGTCGCAGTGAGTATCTGGGACTATTCCGCCCCTGGTTGAATGGCGCCGAGGTGCGCGTGCTGCAACCGCTCCGTCCACGCGATGTCATTGCGCAGGTGCAGCGCCAGGTCGGCGATGTGGCTGCCGCCTGGGTTCAACGGAATGACGACATCGTTCATCTGGCGACCCGTCCACGCTGGCTCGCTGCACTGATCGAAGCGCGCGACGCATTGAATGCGCCGATCCAGAGCCGCGGGCAGTTGCTGGCAACCTGGATGCCCGCCATCGTGACAGCGGCGCTGGCGGCGCACTCCCGCCCGATCTCAGCGTCGCAAGCAGTGCAGGCGCTGATCGACATCGCTCGCCTTCTCGATCAACAGACTCAGGAGAACCTCTCGTTCGACAGCGCGATCACCGCCATCGAAGTGAGCGCCTATGTGCCCGAAACACAACTTGCCGTCGGCGCTCTGCGTCAACCGGCGCCGATGCATGGGCGGACACTGCGCGCTATGACTGGTGAAGCCGCGCTCCTGGCGCTGATCGATGCGGGTATTCTAACCCTCGACGCCGAACGGCGCACGATTGGCTTCCGTCATCCAGTGCTGCGTTCCTTTGCTCAGGCGTTGCTGCTGGCGCGCATCCGTCCCGATCAGTGGTCCTCAGCCATTCTGAGCCGCGCCTGGATGGACGCGGTGATCTTCGCCTATAGCCTGTCTGAGGATCGTGATGCGGTGGTGCAACGCCTGCTGGCAACCGGCGCTGTCGGTTTGACGGCGCGCTGCCTGATCGATGCAGAAGACCCCGCCCATTACGACGAACTGCTCGAACGGAGCGGCTCCCTGACGCCTCCTTTGCGAGTGATGATCGCCGATGCATTCGCTGCGGAAGGTCTGGATCGCGCAGCGCTGGAGCAACTGGAGCGCGCCGGCAACGAAGGGTACGACGAAGCCGGGCTGTTCGGTCGCCTGGGAGACCTCTACAGCCGGTCCGGGCAGTGGCGACTGGCGCGCGCCGCCTATGAGCAGGCGTTGGCGCGTGAAGCTGACGACCTGCGCTACCGTCAGCAACTTGGCGTCGTGTGCAGCCGGATGGGTGAGCTGGAACAGGCGGCGGCGGCGCTGGAAACGGTTCTCGACGCACAACAGAAGCGTTCGGCGGCGGCAGCGCACGAACTGGGACACGTCTACCTGCAACAGGGACGCTTTGCGCGCGCGCTGGAGGCGTATCGCCATGCGGCGCAGCAGCAACCCGGCGAACCGGCGTACCGGCGGAGTGTGGCGACAGCGCTGCGCCGCATGGGGCGCAGCGAAGAGGCAAAGGCGGAGTTGCGCGACCTGATAGCCGGGTCCGGCGGCGACGCAGCGACATATGCAGAACTCGGCGAAGTCTATGCCGATGCCGGTTGCTCTGCTGAAGCGGTCGAGAGTTATGCACGCGCCGCCGCCCTTCGTCCTGATGACCCGTTGCTCTATGCGCGTTTGGGGCAGTTGCGTCGCAGCACGGGCGATCTGTCTGGCGCGCGCGCGGCGCTGCAACGCGCAGTGGAACTCAACGCTTCGAACGCTGCCTTGCAGGACGAGTTGGGACAGGCGCTCGAAGCGTGCGGCGAAACGGAAAGCGCTCTGGCGGCATATCGCGCAGCGGTGTCGCTCGATCCACAACGCGCCGCGTATCACCGACGCCTGGGTGCGCTCCTGCGCCATTGCGGCGATAACGATAGCGCTGCGGCGGCGCTGCGCACGGCGCTCGAATTGCGCCCGGACAGCGCCGAGACCTACGGCGAGCTGGCGGAACTGTTGTGGCGCACCGGCAATACCGAACAGGCGCTTGACGCCTATCGGCGCGCCCTCGCGCTCGCGCCGGACTCCTCCGATCACATGCGCGCTCTGGGTCTGGCATACAGCCGCCTCGGACGGGCGCGTGACGCCGAACGCCTGCTGCGCGAGGCGCTGGCGCTTTCGCCTGATCGTGCCGATCTCCACTACGATTATGGCATTGCGGCTGAAGCTGTCGAGCAGTGGGACCTGGCGCTCGCCGCATACGAACGCGCAGCGGCGCTCGATCCGCAACGCGCCGACTGTGCGCGCGCCGCCGGGGCGCTCCTCCTGCGACGCGGCGATCTGGCGCGGGCGCGCTCGTTGCTGGCGGGCGCTCTGCGTCGCGCCCGCCACGATCCCGAAACGTTGTTTCAGGTGGGGATGCTCCACGCCGCCGCCGGCGCGTGGCGCCTGGCAGCGCGATCCTTTCAACGCGCCGCCCGTTTGAGCGGTGGATCGCGCTACGAAAGCGCGCTGGGCAAGGCATACCTGCACCTGGGGATGGCGGATGAAGCGTGCGCTGCGTTCGAACGCGCACTCCACACGAATCCTGATGATGTCGAGACGCTCGATGCCTATCGGGAAGCGCTGGAGGCATGCGGTCGTCTCGAGGCGGCATACTCCGTCGGGCGGCGTGTTGCGCGCCTGGCGCCCGGGAATGCGGCGATCCAGCAGCGCGTCGGAAGCGTGGCGCTTCGCCTGGGTCGCGTGAACGAGGCGCTGGAACTGCTCGACCGCGCAGTGGCGCTCGACTCGCGCCTGGTTGCGGCGCACCTGGAGCGAAGCCGGGCGCTCCTCGCGGCAGGTCGGGCGGAGGCGGCGCTGGCAGCCGCCCAACAGGCGCACACCCTCGCCCCTGATCAGGCGCACCCGATAGCGCTGGCAGCCGAGGCGCTCATCGCTCTGCGGCGCGATGACGAGGCGCGCCCGTTGCTGGAACGGGCGCGGGCGCTCGATGCAACGCTCCTGCCTGCCTGTGTTGCGCTGCGCGACCTGCTGGCGCGCACTGGCGACCTCGCTGCCGCAGTGATCCTGGCGCAGCGCACCGTGGCGCTCGCACCCAATGATGCCTTCCACCATGCACGATTGGGAGAGTTGCTCCTGGAAACAGGCGACCTGGCGCAGGCGGAACAGGCGCTGCACAGCGCGCTTCAACTGACTGCTGGAACAGACGAAGAACAGCGCAACCTGATACATGCTCGCATCTACGCACTGCTCAGTCGCACTCGCGCCCGCGCCGCTGATTGGGGTCAGGCAATCGCGTATGCGCGCGCAAGCGTCGATTGTGCACCAGATGATAGCGAATGCCGCGCTCTGCTCGCCGAGGCGCTGGAGGGCGCCGGCGACCTCACGGCAGCGATTGCGGAACTGGAAAGCGCCGCCGCTGCCGAACCCGAACGCATCGACTGGCAGCAGCGATTGGGGCGCTTCCTCTACCGCATCGGCGATTACACAGGGGCGCTGAATGCGCTGCGTCGCGCAGTAGCGGGTTCCGGCGCCGCTCATGATTACTATGCGCTCGGCATATGTCTGCGCGCGCTCGACAACCTCCCCGCCGCCGCCGAAGCGCTCGAACAGGCGCTGCGCCTGCGCCCCGACGCCGTCACCTGGCGTGTCGAACTGGCGCTTGTGCATCTGGAACGCGGATGGCACGGCGAAGCACTGGCAGAACTCAATCAGGCGATCGCAGCCGCGCCCGATCTGCCGAAGGTCTGGCGCGCCCGCGCCCGCGCCCTCCTGGCAATCGGCCAGGTCGAAAACGCGCGTGCTGACCTGATTGAAGCGCTGCGACGCGACCCGCGCGATGCCGAAAGTTATGCGTTGCTCGCCGAAATACTGCTCGATCTCGGGCACACGACTCAGGCGCTCGACAGCGCCCGACGCGCGGTTGCGCTGCAACCCGACAATTCGCAACACCGACGCATCCTGGCGCGTACACTGCGCGCCAGCGATCGGCGCACTGAAGCCGTCGAACAGCTCAGCCGCGTCCTGAACGATCTTAGCCCGGCGCAGTGGTGGGAAGAGCTCGCCGATGATCACCTGGCGCTTGGTAATCTCCCTGCCGCCCGTGCGGCGCTCGAACGCGCCGCTGCCGCCGCTCCCGATCACGCCGCAGTGCGTTTCCGCCTTGGCGACGTGCTGCTGCAACTCGGCGAACCGGCCGCTGCTGAAGAGCAACTGCGCGCCGCAATTGCGCGTCGTTCCGATTACGCTGGTGCATATGCCCGTCTTGCAGAGGCATTGATCGCCCAAAACAATGGGAGTGCAGACAACGGCGATGCCGCGGTCGATGCCGCGCGACTCGCCGTTGCACTGGAGGGGCGCTACGCCGACCACTGGCGGGCGCTCGGCGTGGTATTGCGAGCGCACGGCGCACTGGGCGAAGCAGTCGAGGCGCTGCGTCGCGCCCACGAACTCGACCCCGAATCGGCGCCTGCCGCGTTCCTGCTTGGTCTGACGTTACTTGAACAGGGACAGGCGGCAGCGGCAGTCGCGCCACTCGCCGCCGCAGTCGCGTCGGCGCCCGAGATCGCGGAGCACCACGGATGCCTGGGCATCGCACATCGTTCGATAGTGACACTGATTGTCGAACCGGATGAACTGCGCGCGGCGTCGACCAACCGTCGTGCCGCGCTGACCATTGCGCAGCGGTCGTTGCAGCAGGCGATCACGCTCGATCCACACTGTGCTCGCTGGTGGTACGAACTTGGACTGACCGGGCAACAATCCGCCAGTCATTCCCCCGCCGTCGAAGCATTTGATCGCGCGCTGGCGCTGGCTGGCGATCAAACCGACAGAACGACGCCTGGCGTCTATCCTCCGCCAGCCGGCATCGAGCGAACAACGATCCTGCGCAGCCGCGCCCTCTCGCTTTACCTGGTCGGTCGCGTCAACGAAGCGCGCGCCGATCTCGAAGCGGTGATTGCGCGCGATGCCGCGCTTCCAGCGGATCGATACCTGCTGGGACGGGCCCTTCTCGATCTCGGCGATGCCGCCGCTGCACGCGCCGAACTGATCGCTGCCACAGGCGACCCGTCGCACGCGCAGGCGCGCCTGTTCCTTGGACGTGCCTGCCTGGCGTTGAACGAGCCGCTCGCGGCGATTGAAGCCATCGAACAGGCTGCCGAATTGCGTCCCGATCACGCTCCAACGGCCGCCGCCCTCAGTCAGGCGTATGCCGCTGCCGGTCGGCGCGAACGCGCAATCGCCGCCGCCCAACGCGCCGTCCGGCTCGATCCGTCCAACGGCGCGCACCACCATCTGCTGGCGACCCTCTACGCCGCCAGCGGACGCTTCCAGGAAGCGCGCGCCGCCCTGATCAACGCGCTAACCCTGCAACCCGACGTCGCCGCCTGGCATGCGCAGATGGGCGATATCTGCCAGCGCATGGGCATGATCGACGCGGCGCGCAGCGCCTATGCGCGTGCGGTGCACCTGGCGCCCGACAACGCCGACTACCGGTATGCGCAGGCGCGTCTGTTGCAGCAGCAGGGGCGCATCGAAGAAGCGCGCCAGGTCTTCGAGGAGGCGCTGAAGCGCGAACCGCATCAGGGCGCCTGGCACTACGAACTGGCGGAACTGCTCCGCCGGCAGGGTAATCCGGCAGCAGTCGATCACTATGCTGCCGCTGTGCAACTTGCGCCCGACGAACCACGCCACTGGCTGGGGTTGGTCGAAGGGTTGCTGGAGTGCAACGAGCGTGACATCGCGCAGGAAACCATCGAACGGGCGCTGTTGAGGTTCAGCGACAATCCTGCGCTGCACGCCGCTGCAGGCGCTATCCAGGAGGCGCAGGGCGAAATCGAGCGTGCGGCATGGCACTACGAGCGCGCGCTTGATCGCGACCCGCAAAACGCCGGGTACTGCTGGCGATTGGGACGCGCACAACTTGAACTGAACAATCTGGATGCCGCTCGAGAATTACTCGAGCGCGCACTGACGCTCGACCCCGACTCGGCGGACGCCCATGCGGCAATCGCGCGCCTCTTCGCACGCGAAAACGACCGACGCGCCGCCCTGATCCACAGCCAGCGCGCCGCAGAACTGCGCCCCAACGATCCGGCGCTCCAGGTGCAGCGTGCAGAAGCGCTTACGCATATGCGGAGATTCGACGAGGCGCGCCAGGCGCTCGAACGCGCCCTGCAATACGCGCCTTCCGATCCTGAAGTGCTGGCGCGCTATGGTGAGATGGCGTTGACAGTCGGTATGTATCACGAAGCACTGAGCGCATTCGAACGCGCTATTGCACAGCGCCCTGATGAACCAAAGTATCACTTCTTCGCAGGGCGCGCCCATCGTCGGTTGAAGCAGTACAGTCGCGCGATCGAGCGATTCCGCCGCGCCGTCAGGCTTCATCCAGGCTACAGCGAGGCGGTGATCGAACTGAGCACCCTCGGACCGCTGGCGTTTGTGGCGCAGCATTTGCGCGGCGAGAGCGACGTCGCTTAGTCAGAAACAGTCTCTATCAGAGAGGAGGTGTGCCATGGCTCTCGAAATATACGAGGTCCCATTTCCCAACCCGCACCCGCCTGACCCGGAACCCGATCCGCCGCCGGACTGGAACGTCTGACACGCTTTGGAAAGGAAACGTTCCGCTATGACCACTGGCGAGTCTTCGTTGGAGACCGTTGAATTGCCACATCTGGCGCGTGCCATTGAGCTGGCGTTGCGACTGGGGGACTCCGGCGCCGCCTGGCGCGCGGCGCATGCTCTAAGGCGCATCTTTCCCGAAGCGATAGCGCCTCAGGTCTGGCTGGGGCAGGCATTGCTCGATGCCGGAAATGCTGCGGTTGCGGTGGACTATTTCCGTCGCGTGCTGCGCCTGAACCCGCTTGATGCTGCTGCCTGGGCAGGACTGGCGGGCGCACTGGCGCGCACCGGACAGGCAAAGGCGGCGGCAGCGGCGTTGAGTCGCGCGGCGCTGCACGATCCGCTTGGCAGTGAAGCGCTTGCGCCCGGCATCGCTCCCGAACAGTCCTCAGCCGGGAAGGGCATCGAGTGCCTGCGGCGCGGTCTCGTCGAACTGGCAGTCGCTGAACTTGCCGCGGCACTCGCTCGTTCCCCGCACCGTGACGACCTTCGCCTGTACTATATCGAAGCGCTGCGCCGCAGTGGTGATCTGGTCGGCGCGCGCCGCGCCTATGCGCAACTCACGTCGCCGGATGCCGGGCATCTGCCGGCGCTGCTGGTGCGCGCCGCGCTGCACGAAAACGAGATGGCAATGCGCCTGCGCTGCGCAGGATACGATCCCGACGGACGCCAGACGCGTCGCTTCTTTGCCCCTGATGCGCCTCCCTGGGCGCTTCCGCCGCCGCCGGTCGTTCGCTGGAATGAAGAGTTCGATCCGGTGCTGCCGTACCTGGAATGTCCTGCTGCGCAGCGCGCAGCGCCTTCGACCGACAATGGTCACACGCGCGCGACACAACCGATGGCTGCGCCAAAACGTTTCCCGGAAACGAGTGCAGAGCAGACGTCTCCAACAGAAGAGGGTAACGGACAGGCTGCCACGCCGGCTGTGTGGGATCACAGCATCGTGCAACCAGAGGGCGCCGCCGATCCAGAGGTCAAAAACTTCATTGCTGCCGCAGAGCGTGTGCGCCAGCGCCTCATCGACGCCAGCGCAGCGCCTCGTCCGCTTCTTCCGTATGCCGAAGGTTGTACATTTACGCAGGTGGTGCTGTCATCACGCGCAGCGTTACAGCGGCGTTTTGGCGCGGACGGTTTCGCAGCCGTAGATCGGCGATTGCAGCAGTATGCGACGGCGCTGCGACGGCGTGGTGTTATGGCGCATATCTGCTACTGTGACGATGCGGACACACTCCGGCTCGAAGATGGAATCGCTGCCGCGCCAGTCGCTGCCGAGGCGGGGGCGCTGCGCGATATGCTGCGCACCCTTTCCGGCGCACTCTCCGAACGTGGGCGCACCCTGGGAGCGGCATTGATCATCGGCGGCGATGAGATTGTGCCATTCCATCGCCTGCCCAACCCCTTGCCCGATGATGACGTTGTCGTTCTCTCCGACAACCCGTATGCCACCGACGACCCGGCATACGTTGCGCCGCAACGGATGATTGCTCGTCTTCCCGATGGCAATGCCAGCGATCCGTCCCTGCTTTTCGCCCAGCTCGACCGGTTGACCGCATACCATTATGGCAGTCGCCCGCAATCGAAGCGATCACGGCGGTTATTCGGGCGTCGTCAGGCGCACGACGCGCCCGAACTGGATATCCTGAGCGCAGGGTATTGCGCAGAGATCTGGAAAGATGTCTCGCGCGCAGTGCTCGACGCACTCGCGCCAGACGCGCCGTTGACATCCAGCCCGCCGCATCTTGCCGAGAACCTTGATCTCCGCGCGTTGAGCGACAGGCGGTTGCTCTACTTCAACCTGCACGGCGCAGCCGGGCTTCCCAACTTCTATGGGCAACCCGACGCCGTCTGGCCCGGCGCGGCGACACGCCTGCCGGTGGCGTTGCGCCCTGATCAGATCGCCGCCGATATGACGGATGGCGCCTTGATCCTGAGCGAGGCGTGTTATGGCGTGGAACTCGTTGGGCGCACGGTCGATACGTCCATCCCGCTGCGCGCGCTGGCGCATGGCGCCCTCGCGGTCGTCGGCGCGACGGTCAATGCCTATGGCAGCATAAGCGATCCTCTGATTGGCGCCGATCTTCTTTTCCACCATATGATGAAGCATCTGGCGCGCGGTGAACCGATTGGTCGCGCCCTCCACCAGGCGCGGCTCGAATTTGCACAGGAGATGTACCGACGCCAGGGGTTCCTCGACGATGTGGACATCAAAACGCTGATTGAATTCGTGCTGCTCGGCGATCCGTGGGGGACGCTCTACGATGCAGACATCGAACCGAAACCCTGGACTGCCGACCGCACGATTGCGGCGCTGGAGCGGATGCCCAAACCGCGCGCCCGTGTGGTGCTCGACGAGGCGGAAGCGCCGCGCGATGCGTTGCAGCGCGCACGCGCCGTGCTGCGACGGGTGCTGCCCCGAGGCGCTGCGCTGCCTCTGCGTATCACGGCACAGTTCAACCCGCGTCGCCAGCGCAAGAGCGATCCCGAACGCGACCTGACCTTCAGTGCGCGTGATTACGTGCCAACCATCGATGGACGGCGCCTGGCGCACACAGCGCACGTCACCATCAGCGGACATGCGGTGGTCAAAGTGGCATTGACGCGGTAGGAGCGGATGAGGCATGAGATGAGAGACGCGGGGCGCGCGGGGATATGGGTTGAAGGTTGAAGGTGGCGGGTGCTGCTCGTTGCACGTTGAAGGGTGCTCGTTGTACGTTACAGATGGGAGAAAGGTGGAAGGTGGCGAGGTTCCTCTTGCCTCTTGCCTCTCGCCTCTTGCCTTGTCCCCTCTCGCCTCTCGCCTCATCCCCTCTCGCCTCATCCCCTCTCGCCTCTTGCCTCGTCCCCTCGTGCCTCGTCCCCTCTCGCCTCTCGCCTCGTCCCCTCGTGCCTCGTCCCCTCGTGCCTCGTCCCCTCGCGCCTCTATTGCGCGTCGAACACCTCATCGACCCGCACAGCGAAGCCATCGAGCAATTTCGAGCGCGCCTCGTCGCCCCGCCGGAAGACGCCGTGGACTGCGTAGGCGTCGCCAGCGAGGGTCAGCACTGTGATCGTGTCATCAAGCGGATTGACGATCCAGTACTCAGGAATTCCGGCTTCCGCGTAATCGCGCGGCTTGTCCTCCAGATCGCGCGCCGGGTTGTCGGGACTGACGATTTCCACCACCAGGTCCGCGCCGCGCCAGTAGTCATTCTGCCGACGCGGATCGTTTGCATCGCGTATGAAGAGGATGTCCGGCTCACGGAATTTTCCACGATGCACCATCAGGCGCAACGGAGCGAACCGCACCTTTCCGCCGTGGCGCTCTGCATACGCCCGAAGCGCCAGGAACAGCATTTCGAGCATCGCCTGGTGCTTGTCGGTCGGCATCGGCAGGACCTCAATCACGCCATCGGTGTATTCGATCAACCGATTGGTCTGCGCAGTCAGGGCAAGATACTGCTCGACGCTCCACATCCCCTGAAGCGCCGTGAGGTCGATGTCGGTAATCTCGTCCGCAAACACGATACGCATCGAAGGCGCGTAGGCAACCGTGGTCATAATCGTCTTTCCCGGCGCACCCGCACAATCTGCACTGTCAATAAAGCGAGAGCGTGGTTGTTCTGGCATAGTGTAGCACAGGACTCCACCGAATCCCAAACGTATCGCCATGGTTCGCGGTTGGGGGAAACGATGCCAGCACACCGGCGATTGCACGCGCGCCTTGGGGTCCTGCGGTCAGGCGTCACCCGGCGACGTCGGCGCAGTCCGACGTCACGGCGACACGCCCTCTGCCCCACATTTACTCAACGGCGATCCCCATCTCCTGTATCGCCCGCGCGACTGCTTCGAGAACGCCATGATCATCCTCCGTCAACCCCAATTCAACCAGCGCTCCGGCAACGGTCTGCATCGGCGCAGACGACATGGATGCAACTTCAGACTGCTGCACTGCATTCTGCGCAGCACGTCGAGAAGGAGGGGGCGTACCATCGGAAGAATATGTGCGGCGCTTTTCCACTTCCCACAATGGAGTCGAGCGCGCCGGTCGAACATCCCCCCAGTTGCAGCAGCGCGCCAGAAATGCCACATATCCACGCGCTGCGCCATCGAGGGTGTGGCAGCGCGCGACATATTCACGCGCCGCTGCGCCCATCGCCACAGCCACATCGGGTCGTTCCGCCAGCAGACGACAGTATGCCAGGATCAGGTCGCTCTCCGATCCATCCGGGTCAACCTGCGCCGCCACCCCCGGCGGCAGTTCGGTGAACGAGCCGGTGGCGGTCACCAGCGTTGGGCGCCCGGCGCCGAGCAGGCGCAGCAGACTTGCCGACGTCTCGCCAGCCGTCGGATGACGCAGGTTCAGGCAGATGTCGGCGGCAGCAACATAATCCTCGAATGCGGTCCTTGACACATAGCCGGTAATGGTAACGGCTTCGGTCAACCCCAGACGTTCCACAACGCTCCGCGCATCGTAGTTCGGCGAGATGCTGCCGACCAGCAGATAGTGCGTATCAGGGCGGATGTCACGCAGGTCGCGCAGCGCGCGCAGCGCCGGTTCAAGCCGTTTGTACGGATTGATGTGCCCGAACGACGCCAGAATGAGTGCGTCTTGCGGCAGACCGACGCGCTCACGCGCTTCATTGCGAGGAATGAGTAGCGGCAACGGAACTCCCATTGGCGCGAGAGCCGTCGCCATCCCCGGTTTGAGCGCCGTCACCCGATCCAGCACATACCGGCTATGCGCCAGCACGCCCATCGCACGTTCCAGCACATCTTCACAAAACGGGAAATCAAATGCGGCGACAGGGAAGCGCCCACGCAGCATCAGTTCCGCCACATGCGCCCCCTCGTCGCCATACCGCCGCCGCATCTCGGTGCGATAACGGTCGATCTGCCCGCGTGACGCCACCATCTCCTGAAGCATGAAGTGGTGCAACACAAAATCATGCAGCACGACAAAGCCAGGCGTGCGCTGCAATGCTCGCCAGATTCCGAGGTGCGCCGGACTGTTGCCCATGTGATAGATGATTGCATCAAACGGACGGCGGCGATGGTCACGTTCTAAGCGACTGACCGGGCGGATCTCGAAGTGGTGCGTCAGGTGCGGATTCGTCGGACGCAACCCATCTTCGACATAGAGGGTGATGTCGAAATACATCCCGAGATATGGCAGCAACTCCTCGCTGTAATCGGAAATGCCCGACGGCGCGGGATTGACCGGCGAGGCATAGGCAAGACGTTTCATAGCTAGTCAAACGCCGCTTCCATGCGCCCGGCGAACGCATCGCGCAGCATCCGCACATAGCGCGGCATCAGCGGCGGCAAGTGGTCAGGAGGGTAGTAGGCAAGCGACACAAACTCGGCATGATCAGGTTGCAGTATACCGCCAACGACGCGGCAGGCGAAGAAAGCGCTGACAATCTGCGCCTGATCACCGTTGGGGTAGGTCCACTCGAAATCGCGCCCGGTATACAACCCGATCAGGCGCTCAACGACGATGTGCAACCCGGTCTCTTCGAGCACTTCACGCACCAGCGTGCGCGCTGGCGTTTCCCCCAACTGCACGACCCCCGACGGCGGCGCCCAGAGCATCACGTCAGCCCGTTGACCAAGCAGTACATATCCCTGATCGTTGCGGATGAACGCGCTCGCGGCAAGTTGCAACAGGCGTTGATGACCGACATAACTGCGCAACCAGGCCGTGTAATTGATCGTCATGCGTGAACCTCACATCAGGCGCACAGGTTCAATGCACCGCGCGCATGCACCTTCCACCGCTCATATCATATATAGTTGGAGAGCAATAACCTGGAACGATCAATCCGCCATTATACCACTGGCACAAACGACCGATTTTGTGCTACAATCGCGGATGAGTAATATGAGACAGACAAGCAGGAGGCGCCTGTGGAAACCTTCGTCTACATTGTGAAGTATGCCTTCATCGCAGCGCTGGCAGTCGAAGTCGTATTGATCGCGCGCGCAATCGTCAGTGTGGCGCTGGAAAAGGCGCGCGCCGCAACATCCGCTCCTGCGGAGTAATCGTCAGTGCGTTTCGTTTTGATGCACATTTCCGACCTGCACGCCGGGCGCACCTTTCATCCGCCAGTCGCCGATCAACTCGTCCGTGAAGCGCACGATCTGCGCCCTGATCTGCTGGTCATTTCCGGCGATCTCGTGCAGCGCGCCGATTTTGCGTCGCAGTGGGAAGCAATCATTCAGTATCTCCAGCAGTTGCCTGAGCCGCGCCTGATCGTGCCGGGCAACCATGATGTTCCACTGTTTCATCTTATGGAACGTTTCACCCGCCCGCTTGATCGCTACCGACGGTATATTTCAACCAATCTCAACCCGGTGTTCGAGAGCCCCGGCATGGTTGTTGTCGGCGGCAACAGCGCCCATGGTCTGACGATCGACGGCGGGTATGTTTCGCGTGAGCAGCAGCAAACCATGGCGCAAATCTTCGCCCGCTACCCGGACGATGTCTGCAAGATCGCCGTGCTGCACCATGGCGTCGTGCGCCCGCCGGGGTGTGAGAAACGCAGCATCATCCGCAATGCCGCTGAAGTGGCGCACATGCTCGAACGAAGCGGCGTGGACGTGCTGCTCTGCGGGCATCACCACGTCTCGTATGTTGGTGCAGGCGGCAATGGGAAGAGGTTCATCGTTTGCCAGAGCGGCACAAGCACATCCCGACGCATTCGGGAAAATGAGCGTGGAAAGAACGCCTACAACGTTCTGACGATCGAGGACTCAACCATTCATATCAGCCAGCGCCGGTATGTCGAAACGAGCGGTCGGTTCGAGCCGCTTGCCGAGTACGAATTTCAACGGCGCAGCGCCTGTTCGCCCGCACATCGACGCAACGAAGCACATACGTTATGACACAGGAACAAGCTTCCGGGCAGAAAAAAGTCGATACCGGCCCGTTACCGCCATTGCCGCCGCTGCCGGAGCCGCCATCGTCGCGTCGTCGTGCACCCCGGTGGAGCATCGTCGCTCTGGGAGCGGTTGCGCTGGTTATAGCCGGTAGTGCACTCTGGTGGTTTACCCGCCCGCCCGACCCAATGAATGACCCGCGACCGGTGCAGGTGGTGCAAAACTTCGTCGCCGCCACCGAAGTGCGTGATGTGTCTCTGATGCTCTCCTACATCGAACCAACCGATCTCAAACGGCAGATCAGCCCGGAACTGCGCTCGTACATGGAATATATCACCGACCTTCGGTTTGATGATGAGACCTACACGCTGGTCGACAACAACGGTTCTATTGCCCACGTCCGATTGACCGGCATCGTGCGCTACACTGTCGATTACGGTTCGGTCTACTCGGGTGAACGTCCGTTTGATACGATCTTCGAACTGGTGCTGCTGGAAGGTGCATGGTACCTGCGCAGCCTGCAATTGCCGGAACTGGAACAGCAGTAGAAGATGATGTTGCTGCGCGTCCTGCTCGCTCTAACAATCACATTGTCGGCAACCTCCTCGTCGCCGACTGACCCTCGCTTCGACGAACAGTGGGCATTGCGCAAAGTTGGCGCGACGTGCGCCTGGCAGCGCACAACCGGAAGCGTCGATGTCATCGTTGCTGTCGTCGATAGCGGCGTCGATCCGACTCATCCTGATCTGGCGGCGCGCCTGCGCACCGATGGGTACGATTTTGTTGACAACGATAATGACCCGAGTGACGAAAACGGTCACGGCACACATGTCGCCGGTATCATCGCCGCTATTCTCGACAACAACGAAGGCATTGTCGGTCTGGCGCCCAATGTGACCATCCTGCCAGTGCGGGTGATGAATGCGCGCGGTCGAGGTTCTGATCGCGCGATTGCTCGCGGCATCCGTTTCGCTGCCGACCGTGGGGCGAAGGTGATCAACCTCAGCCTTGGCGCAACCCTCACCCTCAACGCCGATGAGCCGTCGGCGCTCGTGAATGATGCCATCATCTATGCGCAGCAACAGGGAGCGCTGGTCGTTGTTGCCGCCGGCAATGACGCTGTGCCGCTCCCCAATGCGATTGCGATAGACAACCCCGATGTCCTGGTCGTGGCCGCGACCGATGAGCGTGACCGCAAGGCGCCTTTTTCCAACTCCGGTCCGTGGGTGGCAGTCAGCGCACCAGGAGTCGATATCCTTTCCACTATGCCAACGTATGAGGTGTTCCTGACCAGTGATCAAGTGCCCCCGGATGAGCGCTTTCGCCGCAACTACGACAGGATGAGCGGTACATCGCAGGCGACGCCCTATGTGGCGGCGCTGGCAGCGCTCCTCTTTTCGGCGAATCCCGATTGGAGCGCCGCACAGGTTGCCGAGGCGATCCGCACGAATGCGACGAATATCCGCGACCTGAATCCCAGATTTGAGTTGGGAACCGGACGGATAGACGCCTGTAAAGCGTTTGGCGGACCTCCCGCCGAGCAGATTTCGCAACCGGCGCCGCGCCTGTCGGCGCCGCGCAACGAAACGCTGCTGGGGTTGCTGGCGCTCTGTGTTTGTGGCGTCGTTCTGGCGCTGATTGTCACGGTCATCACGATTGCGGGCGCAGGTCGTCGGCGGGCGCCCCGCCCCGCGCCAGCGCCAACTCCTGTGCCGGTGTATGCGCCGCCGCCTCAGCCTGCGCCACCGCAGCCGTATCAACCCGCGCCAGCGCCGCCTGTGACCGCGTCGCCTCAACCACTGCCATCCGGCGCCTGGGGGACGCTTGTCGTCATTGCGGGTGCTGCACAGCCACGCACGTATTCGCTCAGCGGCGCAGAAGTGGTTATCGGACGCAGCGAAGAATGTCAGATCGTGCTGTTCGGTGATGGCAGCGTCTCCCGACGCCACGCTACCATTCGCAATAATGGACGCCAGGTGACGGTGGAAGACGCGGGCAGCAGCCACGGCACCTATCTCAACGGCGTCCGCATCACCCAGCCGACGCCTGTGCGCCGCGGCGATGTGCTGCAAGTCGGGCAGACGCAACTCAGGTTTGGGTGATCGGTCAATTCCGCCTGTTTGAGCAGGCGCCGGGGCAAGCCGGTCGTGAGCGGTTGATTGCGGTGCATCAGTACTGAGATCTGCGCAAGAGCGCCATCCTTCGATTGCTTCGCGCCGATTCTGGAGCATATGCCTCCAGTCGCATCCGTCAATCTTCCCCGCGTTCCACCTCCCCACCAAATGTCGCCAGCAGTCCGTTGATCAATTGCTGCCGTTCGAACGGTGATAGATTGGCTTCGGGATGGAGCGGGAGGTAGAACCAGGGCGGCATTTCGCCGTTCTGCACGACCTTCGCCGCATCGTCCCCTTCGTTGTCCAGGCGGCCCCATTCGGAGACGTTGAACTTCGCGCGTCCTTCAACCACATCACGGGTGATCAGCCACGAGGCGGGAGCGATGTTGCTGTACCATGTCCATTTCGTTTCATTGCTATGACAATCAGCGCATGCGCGGAAGAAGAGCGCGCGCGTCTGCGGACTGTCCCATGCCGGTTCCGCAATCACCGGCGGATTCGTGTGGTCGCGGCCATACGGAATAAACTGGATAAGCAGGATGAAACCCATGAACCCTGCCAGAATAGTGGCGGCGATCCGTCGTGTGCTGCGCGAATATGTCGCTCTCTCCTGCTGATTGTAGACTGTCATATGAGCGCTCCTTTCAGCGATATTCAAGAATATTCCACGCTATCGGAGGACGCGGTAAATGGTCAGAAACAGCACGCTGCCGCCGCTCCCCCAGTAGATCGCGCGCGCCAGATCGCTCGCGCTGTCGCTGCCGCTCCAGATGCCATGCATCAGCGCCAGCACAAAGACGCCAAAACTGAGCAGGTGAATCAGACGCCAGGCGCGCCGTCCAATCCGATCTTTGACATAAAAACTCAACCCGACAATCGCCAGACCGTAAAATGCCGCCTGACCCAGCCCCACCCATAGCGGCTCATAACCGCTGTACTGGAACGGCACAAGTACCTGGAACAGCGTCGCCTGCATGTAGCGGTCGCCGAGCAGGATCAGCGCGTGGAACAGGGCAAACGCAAGACCGAGGAAACTGGCGTGCTGGTGCAGATCGAATGCCGCAGGACCGCCGGGCCAGACACGTGCCAGTTTGTTTGTCATCAACAAGCCGAACACCATCGAAAGCCACAGCAGGATGTATGCAACGAACGCGCTGCTGCGCGAAAGATACCAGTACGCTTTCGGTTCTGTCCCCAGCAGCGATTGACTCAAACCGGGCAACCAGGCAGGCAGTGCGAAAACTGCCATACCTGCACCCAACGCCGCCGCCAGCAGCATGCCGATCAGGGTCTGCAACGCTATCGCGGGCGGCATGTCCTCAAATGCTTCATCTCCAGGGCGCGATCCTGCTGGCGCAGACGCATTCTTGTGCGCAGCAGTCGGTGTTTCCGATGCGGTTGGCGCGGCAGCCGACAGAGATGGGGCAGTTGCCACGCGCCCGGACACATTGGCTGCGCGAATGGCCGCCAGGCGCGCTGCTTTTTCGTCACTCATGCGAAACCTCCAGAACACGCGCGCGCCAGCGATACTGGTCGAGCGTCGATGTATGCAGGGTATCCTTCGTTGCCGTTACGAGAAGACCGGCAAGTGATGGACGGGCGTTCAACCACAGCATTCCTGCCCGGCGTCCCAGGATCATGACCACTTTCGCGGCGACTTCCGCTTCGTGCAGTGAGGGCGCAACCACGGTTGCGGCAAGAATGTCGGTCTGCGCTGGTGCGCCGGTGCGCGGGTCGATGATGTGATGGCGCTCGACATTCCCCTGTCGCCAGCGCCGCACATCGCGTCCCGAAGTCGCCACGCCGCCGCCGGTCAGCAGCAGGATGGCGAGATGTTCGCCGGGGCGCAACGGATCGTCAACCCCAACCACCCATGGTTCACCACCGACACGTGCGCCGCGTACCGCAATATCGCCGCCAGCGTCGACGAGCGCCGGTCCGTACCGCGCCAGGCGTCGCGCTGCCCGCTCAGCCGCCCATCCCTTGGCAATGCCCCCCAGATCGAGACGCATCCCCGGCGGCAGCATCACGGCGCGTCGTCCGGGATCGAGACGAATGGCGCGCCAGTCGCCGGGGAGCGGGGCGGCAACTGGAGCGGCGCCTGCCCCGCCATTCTTCACCTGCGCAAAGACGCGGTCGTATCCGACCATTTCCATGACCGGGAGTACAGCCGGAGTGACCAGACCATCGCTCATACGCGCGGCAACCAGCGCATCGTTCACCACTTCCCACAGCGTCGGACTGACGCGCACCCAACCTTCGCCTGCCTGCCGGTTGAGCGCCGACAACTCGCTGTCGGTGCGGAAGCGACTCAGGATGCGCTCCCATTCGGCGAACCAGCGGGGGACGGACTGGATCAGGACGGCTGCATCATCCGTCTCGCTGTCGAGAAAGGCGTGCATCTGACATCCCATCGCGCGGAAAGTGATCGATTGCATGGTGAACTCCTTACCGTGATGAGCGTGTCGTGACCACCGGAACCGGACGTTGCACCGGTTGGCTGACCGTCACTGGCGCACTGACGTCGCGCAGCGCCGGAGCATTGGCGCTCACCGGCGGCGCCGGGGTGGCGACGACTGCCTCAACGCTCTGCGACTCTGCTGGCGCCAGCGGTTGCAGTGTCGGGATGGGCGGCGGCGCCGTCAACCAGGCGGGTGGCGGCGCCGCGATGGTCGGTTGCGCCGTTTCCGCCGGAAGGGTGGTCAATAATGGATCGCTCTGGATGACAGCTGTCCGGTTCTGGGCTGCCAGCAGCGCCCACCCGCTCAGTGTGGCAGCCACTGCTGCCGTGCTGATGAACACTTTGAGCGCCTGCGCCGGTGTGCGTGACAGAATGC
>Ga0308410_1000726_pt1 | contig 18197 bp, 16 predicted proteins | sample HotsprOSTMatCore_FD_203467 | JGI IMG/M metagenome (GOLD analysis project Ga0308410, IMG submission 203467) | Hot spring phototrophic mat microbial communities from Octopus Spring, Yellowstone National Park, Wyoming, United States -... | ecosystem: Environmental > Aquatic > Thermal springs > Hot...
CAGTTCTGCCGCATTCGCGGCTACATTTCGACCTTGCGCAAGCAAGGCTATTCGGTCCTCGATGGTCTCACCAGCGTTTTCGCCGGTCAGCCGCTCATGCCCAGGCTGACGGCCTGAGCAGTTACGTACTGAGTCTCCCTACTCGCAGGCGGGTAGGCAGTTACCTCCATTCCTGAAAAGGCTGAGGTGATCAGCCTATGGAGTCACGTAGGTGCGTAGTGAGTTGACCCATGAAATTCACAAGGTATGCATAGTCAGCGCCGACTTGCAGCCATTGCACACCCCGCCGTGCCATCACAGCGGCGTAGCGGCCATCTGCGCCCATGCCCGAACCGACGAATAGATTGGCTGCGCGGGCTTTCGCAATCGTTGTCTTGATCGCCTCGACCACAGTTGGATGCTCTACTTGACCCAGCACTCCAAGCGAGCCAGACAAATCCCATGGGCCGAGGACCAGTGAATCCAGGCCTTGCACCGTCACGATCTCATCGAGTTCCGCAAATGCCTCGACCGTCTCGATCTGCACTGCTACGAACAAGTCGCGGTTGGCGCGAGCGACAAAATCTGCATCGCCATCTCGGCCGTAGTTCGAGGGCACACGCGGGCCATAGCCGCGTTGACCGAGTGGCGGGTATCGGCAGTCCCGCACAATGCGCCGAACTTCATCGGCGCTGCGCACTTGCGGCGCGATGATGCCGTCTGCTCCCGCATCGAGCACCGGCTTGATGAACGGCGTGTCGCTGCCTGACACGCGAACGAGCGCCGGCACGCCCCGTCGTGCTGCGGCCAGAAAATGACCGTGCAGCGCCTCGAAGCTCATCAGACAATGTTCGAGATCTATCCAGAAGAAATCTACGGCATCCCCCAATGCGTCCGTCACGAGCGGATCGGTAAACGTGATGGATGCGCCGATGCAGATCTGGCCTGCATGCATCTTGTGGCGGAAGCGTTCGATGGGTGAGGGATGTTCAGTGTTAGGCATTCCACAAATTCACAAGTTGAGTCGGCGCACATCTTGTTCAGATAACAAAGGCAGCGGGCTGATGGACAACCCGCCATCTACAAGTAGATCCGCGCCGTAGGTATAACCGCTCAAACGATCCGATAGCAAAAAGGCGACTGCATAGCCAACCTCTTTGGGTTCGCCGAAACGATGCGCTGGGATTATCTGGCGCATCTTGTCTTCGATTGCAGGCGGCGCGTCGCCGGTCAAGCGCGTCTTGAAATGCCCTGGGGTGACCATATTCACGCGAACGCCATACGGCGCCATCTCAATCGCCAGATTCTGCATATAAATGTGCAGCCCTTCTTTGGAGATGCGATAGGCGGTCTCACAATACGACGGTGTGAAGCGCGACGTCGAGCTGATGATGACGATGCTGCCGCTGCCGCGTGCGATCATGTGCCGGCACACCTCCCGGCATGCCCACACACACGATGACAAATTGGTGTCCAGAGTTTTGCGCCAGGAGTCTGTGTCGATCTTTGTAATGGGCTGATGCCACGCCCAAGCCGCATTGTTCACATAGCAATCCAGATGCCCTAGCTTGTCAATCACCTCAGCGACCATGCGTCCGACATCTGCCTCCTGGCTCACATCCGCCGTGATCCGAACACAGCGCACGCCTTTGGCCCGAATCTCTTCAATCGCGTCAAGGTCGGGATTGCGGCTGGCAATCGCCAAATGCATCCCCTCTTCAGCCAGCACCAGAGCGATCCCTTTGCCAATGCCGCTGCTGCCGCCGGTGATGAGCACGGTTTTATCTTTCAACTCTGTATCCATGGCCGGCCGATGTCGCTTATTTCGCAGCGATGCCCAGATCCTGAGCTACTTGCACGATCTGCCTCCAGGTCTCGTCGTCCACAGGGATGCCGGCCTCGTTGCGGCGATTCATCTCAAGGAAATTCAGGTCGCCCGGCATGATCACGCCACCTGATCCGCTCAGCGGTGCAGACGAACGGACATAGCTTACGAAGTCATCCATCTCTCGAACGAAGGCATCGAACGGCATGAAGGCATTGATGTCAATGACCATCAGCCACATCACATTGGCATGCGACTCGATGCCCGTTTCATTCCAACTGGGAGGGCCGAGCAGCCCGCTGAGAATTTGTGCCATGAGCGAGAGCGCGAAACCCTTGTAGCCTTCACTGCCCCCAAATGGGAGGATCGCGCCCGGCGGCGATTCATACAAGTCCTTTGGGTCGCTGCTGGGTTCGCCGGTGTTCTTGACGATCCAGCCTGACGGCAACGCCTCACCTTTGTTCAACATCAGCCTGATCTTGCCCTCAGACGCCATACTGGTCGAGAAGTCCAGCATGATGGGGTTGCCGCTCGTTGGCGCGGCAAAGGCGATGGGGTTGGTTGCCAAACGCCCTTCACGCCCACCCCATGGCGCGACACGCTGTCCTTCGCCAGCGCTTCCAGCGGTAGCCAAAGCCACAAAGTGTCGCTCCGACGCTGCGATGACGTAGGCGCCGAGGTTGCCCACATGTCGGCAGCGTCGCAGCACAATGCTGCTCATCGCATACTGTCGAGCTTTGCGAGCGGCGACTTCAACTGCCTGCATGGCCGCTATGTGGCCAAAGTTCCATCCCCCGTCCACGATGGCCGTCGTGGCGCTCTCTCTGTGCAGCGTGATTGGCGCGCCGGGGCGAATGACGCCCTGACGAATCTCAGACACGTATTGCGGAATGCGCAACACGCCGTGTGAATCCAAACCCATCAAGTTGGCCTTGACGAGCATGTCGGCCAACATGCAGGCGTCGTCAGGCGGTGTGCCGCAGATCTGAAAGATGTCCGCCGTCAATTTGCGCAGGTACTCTGGCAAGAATGTTTTCATCGGTTTACCGAGGTTCGATATTCAGTTCCTGCATGACATGACGCAGATATGGAATGCCCGTTCTTGAGCCTTCCTCTGGAAGGGGATAGAGCCATAGGTCGAGCATCAGCGTGCCGCCAAAGTGAATGTCTTTGAGAGCGCGCACAATGCCCCCCAGGTCGAGACAACCTGCGCCGGGCGCGAAGTGGAGTTCCGGGCTGTGTTTGTCGCTGTCCGAGAAGTGAACGTGCTTGATGCGGCGACCCAGCTGGCGAATTGCGGCGATGTAATCATCCGGCAGGCCAACGCCGAAATGGCAACAGTCATAAGTCACGCCGAAGTAGTTCGCGTCCAGGTGATCACACAGCCGGCACAGCCATTCCACGTCTATGCCGAGCGTGAACGGATGCACCTCCACCGATAGACTGACACCCCTTCCAACTGCGTAATCGAGAGCCTCACCGAGGATCGCCGCCGTCGCGTCGAAGATCCAACCGCTGATGTCGGCACGTGTTGCGTTCACTGGCGTCCGGCCTTCCCAGGTGAGCAGTTGCTTCATGCCGAGCGAGAGCGTCACGTCCACGTCGCGCTTGAGGCCTTGCACGATGCGCGCTCCATCTTCATCAACGTGATGTCTTGACTGCAAAGGCGTGAAGTAATCCGCGTCTGCTGCATTCAGCCGAACCGGTGTCAGACCCAATGACCGGATGTAATCGGACAATTGCATACGCAACGCCTCGGTCTTGCACACGGCGATTTGCGGCGGCCAGAGTTCGATACCCTCGTAGCCAAGCCGCACCATCAGGCGCAGCGCCTCCTCCAGGTGATACTGACGGAAGATCATCGGGTTGCCGATCAGCATGTTCTGCCTCTCTTAACTCTGCCGCGTTCAGGCGCGCTCATATAACTCGGCGCGATGCTGGCCCACGCGATGCCGATTGAGTGCTTGCATCTCGGGCGGCATTCGCTCGAACACCTCCGGCAATACTGGCTGATGTCCTCCTTCACGCGCCAGATTCCACCAGGGCGAGTAGTGAGCGATGTTGAGCGCCATGCGATTCTGATCCGTTGTCATGTTCGCGCCGCTGGCGTGCCACAACCCGCCGTGCCAAAGGAACACCGAGCCGCGCCGGCCAGTCACTGGTTTTAACAGTGGATCAGTCGGTTGCATTCCCTTGGGCGGTCTTCGCCGGGCGCGATGGCTGAAAGGCACGACCAGTGTCGCGCCGTTCTCAGTGGTGAAGTCTGTCATCATCCAAATGCTGTTGATCATCCACGGCGTGTCAGGCAACACCGCTGGCAAATCACCCGAAGAATCCGTGTGCACCGGTCCCATTGGCGCGCCGGGTTTCACCAATTTCGAACAGGCTTCACCGATGCGCGCCTCTCTGCCCAGAAAGTGGCGCACCACCTCCAGCACGACAGGATGCGCCGCGCATGAGCAGCACATCTCGTCCAGGTTCATCAGGCCAAACAACGTCTGATACTGCTCGTTGCTCAAGTCCTGAAACCAGCTACGATTCGCGCCGTCGCAATGCAAGGCGAAGTAATGCACAGCCATGCGCTCGGCCTGCTCGGCAGGAATGGCGTCTTCGATCACGCAATAGCCATACAGATCCAGGCGCTCAATGGCGGCTTGTGCGACTGCCGTTCGTGACGAGGTTGACATCGTGATTGCTCCCATTCAAGAGCACGGATGGGACGCCATAAGGCATCGGGTCGTGCCGTGCTCGCAAAGGCCAGGCCTGACCGCCCAGCGTGCTGAAGTGATCGCCTTGTCCACACAACCACATGAACATGTGGGCGGCGTCCGTGCAATCCACGAATTGCTCACGGAAGGTGGGTGCGTCGTGAATGGCGTAATCTGCATTGGCGAAGTCGAAATCCGGCTCGACGATCCAATCGCGTTCCGGCGGCGATAGACGCCAGTAGTTGTATTTCAGCAAGTTGCGCAGGCCTGGCACACTAGACGCCGAACGCCGATGCCAGATTGAATACACCGTGATGAAGATCGAGCCGGCCGGCGCAACGGCGTAATACGTACCGCGGATGCTGCCGTAGTGACCCATATAGACCGACTGCGAAAACAGAAAGTGCGAGCCGGGGAGCAGCGCAGTCGGTCCCATTTCGAATGTGCACGCCTGCGGGTAGTAGAACACTTGGAGATAGTTCAGTTCGACGCCGTGCTTCCAGCCGCCATCCCGATGCCATCCCTGCGCCGGAGCGGGCGTTCGGACCCGATGGTTGCTCATCAGTGTGGGTAAGCCAAAGTTCTTGCCTAACAGTGAGCGCACCGCGCCAGCCGCCTGCGAATTCTGAATCACGTTGCTCATGAACCAGTCTTCGTGCAGTATTTCGATTGGTTCACCGGATGTGTTGCCTTCCAGGTACTCAAGCGTTCTTTTGTTGATCTCATCCGAGACCACACCCTCCAACATGAGAAAGCCGTTCTTACAAAACTCAAGCACCTGCCTATCGGTCAAAGTTGGGGGGCAGTTATGCGTCTTCATCTTCGTACACCTCTTGTCACTTGTGTTTACTTCTCCAGGATGAACTCGCAGCCCAGTCCATACGTGCGTGATTCATCCATCATCAACGCCATGTTTGGGAAATGGATTACCCGCCAACCGTCGCGGATCGCGTCAAGCACAGTGACGTACGGCCACAACTGCGGGTCGGCTGGCCCATCCGAGAGTTGCCCGTCTCGAAGCATCGCCATACCCAGCACAGTCGCGCCCAAGCTAGTGCTGTTCGCTTGCAGATACAGCAGGTCCTGCGTTCTATGCCCGTTGCCGTTGTCGCCGGCTTTCTCGGCGCTATCGAGCGCTCGGCGCAGATGAGCTTCGGTCAACTCCCCACGCCGAAATGCTTCGAGACACGTTTGAAGTTCCTCTTTCAAAGTAGTCATGTTGTCTCCTCGTTCTGTTTATTTCACTGCGATAAAGTTCACTGGATACTCGCACAGATTCACAGCCCCAGACTCGGTGATGAGATAGGTGTTCTCGATGCGCACGCCGTAGCGCGCCTCGTCGATATAACCGCCCGGCTCGATTGAGAGTACGTTCCCCACTTCCAAAATGCCGCCGCGATCGCAGTTGATGTCGGGCATCTCATGCAGGCGAAGCCCGATCCCGTGGCCGCCGTGGTGCGTCAGGCCCGTTTCAGCTAAGGCTGGATGCGCACGAATTCGCCTGTCAAGTTCGCGCCACACGTCACGACCGTCTCCCCCAGGCTTCAATAAGTCCGCCACGCTCTCTTGTATCGCAGCAATGTGATCGAATAGGGATTGCTGCAGCGCCGTCGGTTCGCCCCCGACGATGTAAGCGCGTGACAAATCGGACCAATAGCCGCGGTAGCACGTCTGCGCATCAATGATGTATATCTCCCCCGCCTCGATGCGGCGGTCGCGCGCTGGGCCGTTGAACTGCCCGCAACGGTAATCGCCATCGTGATAGACCCGCTCGCCAGCTTTCAACATCGCCCCGCGCTGCCCTGCGGCAAGCACTGCGAGTTCGTTGACGCCCGGCGCAATGGCTGCCTGCGCAGCGGTATAGCCAGCCAGATTCACCTGTGCCGCCCGCGCCATCATCTCGACCTCATCAGGGTCTTTGCGGCGCTGCATTTCGGCGAGCGTGGCGTCAATGTCGACCCACTCGTCGGGTTGAAGTGCGCAGTCGAGCGTGTTCGCGCATAGACGAGGCAATGATTCGGCTTGCCAACCGAGCCGCCGCATTGTTTGCGCACCTTTCAACCGCGCCGCGACGACCGCGTTCATCAAGCCCACTGGATTGGGATTCATGGTGCCAAAGTGACTCCACTCGTAAGTCAGGCATTCGTCAACAACTGCAACTACACTTTCGGTCAGGCGCTCATCCGGTGCGACAAGCAAGGTTCGGCCGGAACCTAGTGCATCGAACAGCATCAGCGCGGGTAGCTTGTCCGGCAACAGAATCCCAGTCAGGTAGTAGATGTCACGGTAATCGCTCAGCGCCGCCGCATCAATGTGCAATGCAGCGAGCCGCTCACGAAATCGGCTCTGACGGGCGCGGCAGCCTGCTGTTGTCAACATCAGCTTCCTTGCGCCGCCTCCATGACTCGATCTACGAATCCGCCCGGAGCGCAGAATGCGCCGATATCCTGACCAGCCATCGACGCCGGGACGGTCCACAACAACATGTTTTGGTAGTAGTCTCCGCCGTACATCCTTTCTCCTGTATCGCCCCGCACGATGTTCGGTTGATCCCAAACCAGACCGTTTCGCGCGATGTTGTCCCAGCAGCGCCGGCACAACTCGATGCCAAGTTCGTTCTTACCCTCATACATGTAGGTTGCGCCCAGCATCAGAACTTCGGGCGGAAAGAAGGCATACGGGTTGTAGTCCCATCCAGGACTCCCCTCGCCGCTCGTCGTCGGGCGACCTTCAGCGTTGGTGAAGTTCACTGCGCCATACGACGTCGCCGCGACGGCGGTACGCTCCACCGTCTCAAGTGTCTTCGTGATCCTGTCAGGTTGAAATACGCTGGGCAGGTTCGCCAGGCGCACCATCCACTCACCGTCGAGTTGATTCGCCATGATCAAGTCGGACTTGTTGCCTGTGGCCGGTTCGTAGTAATTCAGGTAATACTCACCCGTCCACATCTTGTTCTCCATCGAACTGCTGCCTTGACGGAACCATTCGCGGCACTGTTCGGCAAAGGCGTGGTCGCCCACGCGCTCCGCCATCGCCTCGGCTTGCCGAAGGTTCGCTAGGTGAATGCCGCCAGCGTGCGCGGCCATGCCCGCCCAGGTGCATGCTTCGAACCATTCCAGCCCGACGTTGCCTGTGGGGAAGCTGATGATGCCATCCGGCCCATCTTCGCGGCGAAGGTTCATCGTGAAGATGGTGCTGCGCTTCACCATCTCGTAAAGTTCTTTGAGGGCGTTCTCGTCGTGCGTACGCAGCCAATAGCGATACACCATATCCACCACACATGGGCCGTTCAGCACAGTCTGATAGCCGCGCGTCGGCGTCGCCATCTCGATCGGTGGGGTCGGTGGTTTGTCGGTCATGCCGCCGAAAATCCACGTCACTTCGCCATTCTCGAATTGATAGGCTTTGTAGCCGCGCAACGTGGACAGCGCGAGCCTCGGGAAGAAGAAGACGACTGGGTAGTTGCCGTAAAAGCTGCACGGCACGCACTCGATCTGTGGGCAATTGCGCGGGTCTTCGTTCATGCCCCATAATCCATCGTCTGGGCGGCACCATTGACCGATCGGCGGTTTAGCCATAGACCAGAAACCGGTCTCGGTGATCAAGTGCAGGATGTTGACCAGCGAGTCGCGCAACCAGATCGGCAGGCTGATTTCGTTGTAGATGACCGACTGCCAGGCTAACGTGCGCCGCAGCAAGGATTCGTGATTCTGCGCTAGCCGATCTGCCACTTCGAGAGCGTTGCCAAATCGCGCAACATACATGTGGGTGTAGGCGCTGCCTCGACCATCTTGCGGCGTGCTTTCTCTCAATTCGCGCTCGTACCATCGCAGCGTGTAGCGACTGAGTGGGTCGGGCGTGCCACCGGCATACCACTGTGGACTGTGCCAGGCCAGGACGAAGCGGATGACTGTGCGCTCATCAGGCTGCAACGAGAACTTGACCGAGAGCGACGCGCCGGGCTGCCCACTTGCATAGGGTAAGCCTTTGTTGGCGCGGAACCATGCGCCGCTGTCCAGTCCTAATTCACCGCCGTGCGTCACCTTGTCTTCGCCAATCACACCCAGGACATAGCCCGACTTCTCACCAGCGACCTCAACGCCGGTCAGACCGTGCTGATGAGCAATGAAGCGGCGACGCATGGGCAGCGACCCGGCCTCTGCCTCATTTGGGCCGGGAAAGCTAAACAGCAACGTCCCATCCTTGACGGCATCGGTATGGTTGTGCAGATGCACTTCTAATACCGCGCCGGGTATGTTCGAGTTCTCCAAATCGCCGGGCAGAAATGGCGACCAGGCGCGCAGGCTGACGCTGATCGGTGCGCTGGTGTGATATTTCAGATCGGCGATGGGGTAATGTCCCCAATACTCAATCTTATCAGCGGCATTCACACCCGGCAGCGGATGTCCCTTCGACCCACTCACGTCATCCGCCGTCTTCAGGCGTTGGGTAGAGAGCACCCAGACGCGGCCATCCACGTGCAGGCCGAGGAAGGGTACATTGAGTGGCCCACGACGCGGGACGTGCGAATTGAAGATGGTCATGAAGCCAAACGTGCCGTCGGCTTCGAGGTCAATTGCGCCGGTATCAATCGCGCCGAGCGGCATGCCGCAAGTGGGCGGATGCTCGCTGGTGTAGATGAAGCCACACGCCGGTCGCTCGAAACCGGCAGCGCCGAATTCGGACCAAGTCAGCACAGGCAGATCGGATGGAAAGAGTTCGTGATGCATGAGTGGTTCTCCTCTAGTGCTACGTTAGGTGAGATTTTGCACTTCTTACAAGTTGTCTTTTCAGCAGGCTACACAGTATTGCGATGGCTGATTTAGTGTAAAAAGTTGCTTAACGAAGCACTAGTTTGCGTCCTCGCCGTAGATGATCCGTCGCGCCTCGTCGGGCGAGGCCACTTCGCGCCCCACCTCGCGCGCGATCCGCACGGCCTTCTCCACCAACTCGGCGTTTGACTTCGCGAGCATTTGGTCCCTCACTTCGAGATACGGGCAGTCTTCCATGCCAACGCGCACATGCCCGCCCATTGCTATGGCGTGAGCGATGATCTGCCAGTACGACGGCGGGGCCATGCAGCTCATGTTCCAGTTCACGCGCGGCGGCAAATGATCCACCATGTAATTCAGCGCCTTGGATGTGGGCGGGATCCATCCTTGCCCTGACCAGCCAAGAAAGATGGTGAGCCAGAGCGGGTCCGCCAGCAAATCCGGTTCATACTCGGGCTGCTTGTTGGCATTCCAGAACTTTCCTTGCCGCACATAGTTGATGGCCCAATATGCGCCGGTGCCAAAGCATTCGATCTCCAGCTTCACGCCGTGCTGCTTCGCCAGGCGCGCGTATTCGCGCAGTTCGGGAATCGGGTGCACCGCATAGATCGGCTTGGGTGGGTCATCGGAATAGGGCACGAAATATTCATCGTGTGAGTTGAAATTGATCGAACTCATGTCGGGCTTGAGCAAATCCCACAGTTGCAGCTTCTGCTCCAGCCGCATGCTCGCCAGCCCATGTTGCACGAGCGGTCGTTCTCGCGCGCCGGCGTACAGCCGTTCGGTGATGTCTTGCCAGCCTTCGATGATGGGAATTTGGAGTTGCCGTCCATCTGGTTGGATGGCGGGGTCGGACGTGTAGGATCCATGCATGTGGCAAATGGACGCGCCCGCATTCACAGCGCGCACGTACTCCTCAGCCACGCCTTTCGTATCGTTCGGCCTCGGCCCATTTGGGTTTTGCCAATACGAAAGCGTCGTGTCGCAGGTTACGGTGATGATGAGTTTGTCCATAGTTTTTATCAGCGTGAGCGTTCAATTCACCTCAATCCATCGTGATCACGACACGTCCCAACGCCGCGCCGGAGCGCATGAACGCGAACGCATCATTGATCTCGTCCAACGGGAAAGTGTTGCTGACGATGGAACGCCAGCTTGGGCTGCCGACCAACGCGATGGCGTCGGCCGTGTCTTGGTGCCCGCCCGAACGTGAGCCGACGATCTCCAACTCAGAGCGCGTCAGTTGTTGCGGCGCGAGCGGATATGTGTCCTGCGTGTAGCCGATGATGACCAGCCGGCCAGTCTTTCTGAGCGCATTGACGGCGCAGCACAGCGTGCCCGCTGACCCGTGACAGTCGAAGGCAACGTCAACGCCTTCGCCATTCGTGACTTGCTTGATCCACTCATTGAATTCGGCTACGTCGGCGCGAAACGCATGAGTCGCGCCGAACCGGCGGGCGTGCTCAAGCTTAGCGTCGGCAATGTCTGCGACGATGACAGATGCACCCGCCGCGATAGCGGCCTGCATCACGCTCAATCCGACGCCGCCAGCACCCAACACTAAGACGCGATCACCAGGGAACAACTGCGCTCGCCGCCGCACGGCGTGCACTGCGCTGACCACGGCATCGGCGATCACGCCGCCATCAGCGAACGAGATGCACGCAGGCAGATGAAAGAGTTGTCGGGCAGGAATGACGAAGTACTCGGCGAATGCGCCTTGACGCTTCGACACGCCGAGGATGCCGTCCACATCGGTGCACAACGTCTCGCGCCCGGTACGGCAGTAGCGGCAATTCCTGCATGTGTAGAAGATATTCGGTATCACGCGGTCCCCGACGGCGAAGCCAACCACTTCTGGTCCGATTGCAGCCACGACTCCCGAAGCCTCCTGTCCCATGACGAATGGCAAATCAGGCGTATAGCCCCATCCAGCAGCGATATGCAGGTTGATGGCGCTGATCCCACACGCGCGCGTCTGCACCAGCACCTCGCCGGGGCCAGGCTTTGGCGTTGTCATCTCTTCGATGACCAACGGCTTACCCGTTTCGCGCAATACAGCGGCTTTCACAATGACTCTCCCTGATAACTCAAGCTTGAACACTCACACGCTTCGGCAGGCCGTTCTCGTTGGTTTCGATGACTGGGATCCCTTGCAGATTCAACTGATCGGCAAAATGGCAACTGGCGAAATGGTTGGAATTGATTGGCCGCAGTGCGGGCGTCTCAGCCTTGCAAATATCCTTTGCATAGCGGCAACGCGGATGAAACGCGCAACCCATGGGCAGATTGGCTGGATCGGGCGCTTCGCCGCCGGTGATGATGCGTTGCGAGCGGTAATGCGGGTCAGGCCGTGGGATGGCTGAGAGCAGGGTTTCGGTGTACGGGTGCTTCGGCTGTGATAACACCTCCTCGGTCGCGCTCGTTTCGACGATGCGGCCGGCATACATGACGACGACGCGATCGCTGATATGCCGCACCACGCTCATATCGTGCGCGATGAACAAATAGGTCAGCCGGAACTCGTCCTGCAAGTCCTGCAGCAAATTGACGATCTGCGCCTGCACCGACACGTCGAGAGCCGACACTGGCTCGTCACACACGATCAGCTTCGGGTTGAGTATCAATGCGCGGGCGATGCCGATGCGCTGGCGCTGTCCGCCGCTGAAGCTGTGCGGATACCGCCGCAGGTGTTCCGTCTTGAGGCCGACCGCGTGAATGATGCGTTCGACGCGGTCTTGCAGCTCCGAGCCGGAGGCCAGGCCGTGCACGCGCAACGGTTCACCGACGTTCTCCAGCACTGTCATGCGCGGGTTGAGCGAAGAATACGGATCCTGAAAGATCATCTGCATATTACGGCGGAACGACTTGAGTGCCTGTCCCTTCAATTGCAAGATGGAAATCATGGACTCGTTTTGCGTCTGCTCATCTTTGAACAGGATCTCGCCCGATGTAGGTTCCACCACGCGCAGAATGCATCGCCCTGTTGTGGTCTTGCCGCAGCCGCTTTCTCCCACCAGCCCAAGCGTCTCGCCTTCGCGGATGGTGAAGCTGACGCCGTCTATTGCTTTGACATAGCCTTTCACTGTGCGCAGCAGGCCGCGATGAATCGGGAAGTACTTTCTCAGATCGGTGACCTGCAGCAGCGTGTGCCGATTTGCCAGCCTATCGAACGTAGCCGTATCTGTCGAATCGGCCGCCACCGGCGCAATCTCACTCTCGCTGCGCGAAACTGGTTCAGCCATGCCGGCTTCCTCCATGGGCTTCGTCATCCGCGTCGGAGTAAAGGTAGCAACGAACGAAGTGTTTGCGCCGTCGCTCCGCGGTCTCGGCTAAGTTCGTGAGCGCGGGCACAGCGCGATCACAAATGTCCGCCATGAAATGCTCACACCGATCGCTGAATGGACAGCCTGACGGAAAATCGAAAGGATCGGGCACCATTCCTTCGATGGTCGGCAGCCGTCGTCCAGCCTTGCGGTCAATGCGCGGGATGGACCGCAGCAGCGCCTGCGTATACGGATGCTTGGGGTGATCGAATATCTCGTCAACGCTCGCATGCTCGACGATGCGACCTAGATACATCACTGCCACCTCGTCGGCGATTTCGGCAATCACGCCCAGGTTGTGGGTGATGAACATGACGGCCATGCCGTACTCCTGCTGCAAGCGCCGCAGAAGATCGAGGATCTGGGCTTGAATGGTCACGTCGAGCGCGGTGGTCGGTTCATCGGCGATCAGCAGGCTGGGGGTGCAGGCCAGCGCCATCGCAATCATGGCGCGTTGCCGCATACCACCGCTCAGTTGGTGTGGGTAGGCGTCAATCGTGCGATGAGGCTGCGGGATACCCACCCGGGCAAGCAAGCCAGCGACGCGCTCCTTCGCCGCTTTACCGGTCACGTCAGGTTCATGAATGCGGATGGACTCCATGATTTGATTGCCGATGGTGTGCATCGGGCCGAATGAGGTCATCGGCTCCTGAAAGATCATGCCGATATGCCGGCCACGAATCCGTCGAATGTGTGCGCCTTTGGGATCGAGCTTGGCGAGATCAATTGCGTCGTCAGCGCCGATGTCGTTAGACGAATGGACGCTTGAACTGGTCTTCGCCGTTGCATCGCTCGGCGTGCGAAAGAGAATCTCGCCGGAGACCAATCGGCCCGGAGGCGACGGCACCAGGCGCAGGATGGAGTGTGCCGTAACCGACTTGCCACAGCCGCTCTCGCCGATGATGCCAAGCGTTCTGCCGCGCTGAAGGGAGAAGCTCACGCCATCTACCGCTCGAACCACGCCCTCGGACAGGTAGAAGTGCGTGCGGAGATCATTGACTTTCAGAAGCCAGTCTTGGTTACCCGCGTTGTCATCTCTCGCAGAGACAACGCCGGTGTTGACTTCGACGTAGTTGGCGTTGAGCAATGCACTCATACCGGCGTCTCAGATCAAATATGGGTCAGCAGCGTCGCGCAACCCGTCGCCGAGAAAGTTGAACATCAGCACAGTCACGATGACGAACAGGCACGGCAGCAGGAGCCAGGGATACAAGACGATCGCCGACAGGTTCTGCGCATCTTGCAGCAATACCCCCCAGCTCACCGCAGGTGGTTGCATGCCCAGACCGATGAAGCTCAGGCTGGTCTCGGCCAGGATCATGGCCGGGATCGAGAGCGTGATGGATACGATGATGTAGCTGAAGAAAAGCGGCAACAGGTGCTTTGCGATGATGCGCGCTTCGCTTGCGCCAGCGACCTTCGCGGCGATGGCGAAATCCTCCTGCCGGAGCGACAACAACTTGCCGCGCACGACTCGCGCCAAGCCAGCCCACCCGACGATGGAGAGCACGACCGTGATTGCAAAATAGGTTTGTATGGTTGACCAATCGCGCGGCACGGCCGCAGCGAGCGCCATCCACAGCGGCAGGCCAGGGATAGAGATTAGCAGATCAATGATGCGTTGGATCACCTCGTCTACCGCGCCACCGAAGAAGCCCGAGATACCGCCGATGGTCAGGCCGAGCAGGAAGCTGAGAAACACGCCAACCAACCCAATAGTGAGCGAGATGCGCGCGCCATAGACGACGCGAGAAAACACGTCGCGCCCCAGTCGGTCAGTTCCGAATAGAAAGATGGGCGCGCCCTCGACCCCGAATAAATGGATATCTGTTTTGAACAGTCCAAGTAGCTTGTATTCTTCTCCGCTGACAAAAAACCTGATCGGATAGCGCGTGGTCATGTCTTCAACGAACACCCGCTGAAACTTCTCGTTGAGCTTGCCTTCTAGCGCATATACGAACGGGCCGACGAACTCACCAGTATCCGATGCGATCAGACGGATGCGTGTTGGTGGGCTAAACAGATGTTGGGGGAAATCCTTCACCGGCGTGTAGGGGGCGACGAACTCACAGAAGATCGCTATGAAATACAGCAGGGCTAGCACGACAACCGCAGTCATGGCCAAGCGGTGTCGCCGAAATTTCGACCAGATCAGTTGCCACTGCGATGCGGTGTAATACTTGCGCTCCCGCTCGACGCGTTTGGATTGTGCGACGGCTGCGTCGGCCGCTTGCTCGAACGGGTCGCTTCGCTTTCGCCGTGGGATCAAGGGAATATTAGTCATACAGCGTTGCCCTCAAAGCGTATGCGCGGGTCGAGCCAAGCCAGCAGTATGTCCGACACCAACGTGCCAATGACCGTCAGGCAACTAAGGATGAACACGATGCTCCCAGCCAGGTACATGTCCTGATTGAGAAGTGAACGCATGAGCACCGGCCCCGTCGTGGGGATGTTCAACACATAGGAGACCAACACTTCACCGGCGAAGAGCGCTGGCAGCATCCAGCCGATCGTACTGGTAACCGGGTTGATTGCAGTACGCGCCGGGTATTTCAACAGCAGCCGGCGCTCGCTCAGCCCCTTTGCGCGCGCGGTAATGACATATTGCTTGTTCAGCTCATCCAACATCATGCTGCGCATCGTGCGGATCAGGCCGGCGGTGCCAGAGAAGCTGATGATCAGGATGGGCACCCAGATGTGCTTGAGCATGTCAATGAATTTGGCGAGGCTCCACGGCGCATTCTCAAATTCGGGCGACACCAGCCCAATCGCAGTGATGCCAAACCGACTGAAGGCGATCCACATCACCACCAACGCAAGGAGAAACCCCGGCACCGACAAGCCGATGAATCCTACGAACGTCCAGAAGTAATCGAAGAATGAATACTTGTGCGTGGCCGAGTAAATGCCGATTGGCACCGCTATCAGCCAAATCAAAATCGCTGACATGAGCGTCACCAGCACTGTGAGGGGCACGCGTTCGGCCAGAATTTCACCGACGGGGCGGTTGAGTTGCATAGAAAAGCCGAAGTCGCCGCGCGTAAGGATGCCCATGATCCAAATCCAATACTGCTGTAGCAACGACTTGTCCAGGCCATACTGCACCTTTAACAGGTTCACTTGTTCTTCGGCAATCGGAGTGCCCGCTGAACGCAAGCGCATCACCTCCATCTGTAAGAAATCACCCGGCGGCAGTTGGATGATGACGAAGGAGATGATGGAAACTGCAGTCAAGAGCGGAATCAAGATCAGCGTTCGTCGCAAGATGTACTGAAGCAGCATGGCTGTTGCCGTCGTCGAACTCCGAGTTCGCGCTCAAGTACCTCGCGAACTCGGAATTCATACGTGTTTCACACTGACTGTGCTGCCTAGAGGCGCCTATTTGAAATAGAAGATCTCAGCGCCTGCGGCCAGTTCAATCGCCACAGCATTCGGGTCGTTGGGCACGTTGCCCAGCTTGTTGCTGACAATCAATGGCCCTTTGACCGGATCAACGATGGGGATGAATAGCTGATGATCGTTGATGATCTTGCGCATCTCATCCCATAGCTTCTTCTGCTCTACCGGATCAGCCGAGGCGAACATCTGGTTCTGCTTGTCGCGTAATTCGACGTAGAAGTCAGGCGGAGTCTCGCCTTTGGCCAAGTCGTCCGCTTTAGCCGCATCCGGGCCGTCCTTGCCGCCACCGAACTCCCAGTTGTAACCGCGATACCACATTGGTGCGTAGGTTTGCTGCCAGGCAAGGCCAACATAGTCGCCGTTTTCGTGCCAAGGGTGGCGCATGTAATGGAACCACCAAGTAAAGGTATGCAATTCGTTTGCACCGGCCGTGGTCAGGAACAGGTTGGTCTCCATGTTCTTAATGGTGCTGCAGATGCCAACCTCCTTCCAGAACTTGCTGACTTGCTCGGCGACTGGCACTTCCTCGCCTGTGAAGGTGGAAAGCTCCCAAGGAATGACGAACGGCTTCCCATCCGGGCCGAGGCGACAACCGTCGGCGTCTTTCCGATCCAGCCCCAAGCCCTGCTCCTTGCCCAGCTTGTCAAGGATCTCAGCCGCCGCAGTCGGGTTGTAAGCGGGTTGCGGGTAGTCGGCAGACGCAGGTTCTGCGATGCCGTAATACACCGAGTCCACGATCGCCTTGCGGTCAATGGCCATGCTCAGCGCCTTGCGGAACTCCACATTGCCTACCACTTTGCGCCAGTTCCCGTCTGGGTTGGTGAGATTCAGGAACACTTCGCCGAGCGAGGCGTGTTGCGGCAGAATCCGGACGGTGTAGTCCTTCTGTAGCTCGTACTCCTTGTAGAGCGGCAAGCTCTTCGGGTTGACGGGGCGGCGAGCCATGTCCACTTCGCCCGCAATGATTTTCAGGGTAGCGGCCTCAACGTCGTTGACGATGCTGACTTCGACGCGATCAATGTACGGCAGTTGGTTGCCTGCGGCGTCTACCTTCCAATAGTAAGGGTTGCGCTCCAGTACTGCCTTGGTATCGCTCAATTCCTTCAGGACGTATGGAAAGAGCACCGGCGTGCCGTACTTAAGTTGGCCTTGCACACCACTCATGAACGAGAACACGCGCCACCATTCGCCAGGTTGGAATTTCAATTCCTGAATCAGCGGCTCTATCTTTTCGATGGGTGTGAAGTCGGCGTGGTACTGCTTCATGAACTTGCTGTTCGGGATATTGGGTGTTGCGTAGGTTAGCAGGCCGGTGATGCCGCCAAACGGCTTAGTCGAGACGAAGCGGAAGGTGTACGGGCCGTCAATCTCCAACTTGAGCGGTTCGCCGTTTGGGTCACGCCCCGAGCGCCAGTTGGCGCTGATAGATGGCGTAAGCTTTTTGTTGTTCACGACATGGTTCCACCAGAACTCGACGTCCTCAGTCGTGAATGGATCGCCATTGGAGAACTTCATGCCCTTGCGCATGTGGAAGGTGAACGTCTTCGCGTCGGGGCTGATCTGAATGTCACGGAAGACGTTGCCGTGCAACTTGCTGCTGTCGTGCTTTGTCCCTTCGGTTGCCAACCAGAATTCATTTCGCAACCAACTTGCATCGTGACCGATGGAGCCTTTGTCATAATCCACCAGTCGCAACGTGCCACCGTACTTTCCAATTTCTGGACTCGGCAACCACGGCAGCAGTTGAGGAACACCAACGAGAGGTTCTTTTGGCACGCGCTCGGCGCAGGCCGGTAGTTTGCCGGCATCCACCAACTTGGTCAGCATCGGAGATTCGCCGCACTTGGCGTCGCCAGCTTGAGTGGCCTCTGGAGCTTTGGTGACTTCGACGGCTGGCGCCGCAGTGGCCTCGGCAGCGACAGCTTGAGGCGCCTCGGCCGGGGGTACTTCGGTCGCGGCAGGGGCGGCAGTGGGCGCGGGCGCTGCACACCCGGCGACAGTCAGGACCACTGCTGCAAACACGGAAAAGAAAAAAGGTCGTGTGGAAACTTTCATCTTGCTCAACTCCAGTGAAAATAAGTCAGGCGGCGACCGCCATTAGTGGGGCGAGCGTCACCTGATAACCAAGCTGTTCGAGGCGGCGGACGGCGCGGCGCTTGACGCCCTCATGGTCACGCTCGTCAAAGTA
>Ga0308410_1000729_pt1 | contig 18190 bp, 10 predicted proteins | sample HotsprOSTMatCore_FD_203467 | JGI IMG/M metagenome (GOLD analysis project Ga0308410, IMG submission 203467) | Hot spring phototrophic mat microbial communities from Octopus Spring, Yellowstone National Park, Wyoming, United States -... | ecosystem: Environmental > Aquatic > Thermal springs > Hot...
CCTTCGCAGCTCGCCGAGCAAGACCTGGCTCTCGACCTCGGCGTGGTTGCGGACGCTGAGGAGGTGTTTCTCAATGGCCGCAGGATCGGCGCCCGCGGCGCCTTTCCGCCCCGTCCGGTGGGCGCCGTGCTCTCCCCCCGCCTCTACCGCCTCCCACGCATTTCCCTGCGCTACGGCGAGATCAACGAGCTGGTGGTACACGTTTACTCCACCGCCGGGTGCGCCGGCCTCCTCGGGCCCGCGCCGCGTATCGACGCATACGGCCCGCGCTTGGCGATCTACGTGCAACGCGACACGCTCTTGACCGCGGTGGCGGCGTTGCTACTCACGTTGGCGGCGCTGCACCTTCTCCTCTTCGCAGCCCAACGGGACGAAAGTGCGCCTTTGATCGTCGCCGCTTTGCTCGCCTTGGCGGCGATGTTCTTCCTCACCCAGACGACCTGGGGACCCGCTGCCATGGTCAGCGAAAGTGTGGCGTACCGCCTGCACGTTTCTGCTCTGCTAGGGTCATTGGCGGCATTCGTAAGCCTGGTGTACCGGTACCTACAGGCACCGGTGCCCATCCCCCTCGTCACCCTGCAGGCCGCCCTCGTCCTGGGCGTTGCCTTCGCGGGGGTGTGGCGCTCCACCTCTGACCTCGCAGTCCTCGTACACGGAGGACAGGGGACGCTCGTCCTGCTCGGACCCTATCTGTTGTACAAGCTGGCAGGCCCGGCACGGCTCAAGCGCCCGCTGGCACGGCCTGCCTTTGCCGCCACGGCGTTACTCGCCCTGACCGTCGCGGTCGATATTGCCACCCAGATCTCACTGCTGCCCAGGCGCTCGGGTCCCGTGGGCGACAACACCTCCTTGCTCGGCATCATCCCTTTCGCCCTGGTAGTAACGGTGATTTTCTTCCAGCGTTGGGCGAAACGCCGTTGGGGAGAAGCCGTTGACGCCCTCGATGGCCTCCTGCCCGCCGACCAGTTTCTCCGGCGGCTGGAAGTGGAGATGGAACGCGGGCGGCGCAACAGCTCCTCGTTCTCCATCGCCCTCCTCCGCCTCTCCGCCGCCGAATCACAGCGCCTGGAGACTCTGTTCGACCTGGCCGGCAACGCTCTGCGCCGGACCCTCCGGCAGATCGACGCTCTCGCCGTACTGCGCCCCGATACCTTTGCCGTCCTGCTCGCCGACGCCGACGAACGCTCGGCCATCCTCACGGTAGAGCGCTTGAGGCTGGCGGTCCTCGAAGCCATGCCCAGGGGTGAGCCGCAGCCAACCATTGCCGCCGGCGTGGCGCAATTTCGGCGAGGCCACCATGAGCTTGCGCAGGACTTCGTGGCCGAGGCCAAGGCCGCCCTCTACGCGGCCACCGCCGAAGGCCGCAACGTCACCGCCACCCCGCCGTGAGCGCTTCCTCTGGGGCGCCCGATTAGCGGGACAGCGAGGCCAGCGCCTCGGTCACCATTGGCTGGTCGGGATCCAGCGTCAATGAGCGCTCTAGCGCCGCGCGGGCTTCATCCTTCGCCCCCGCGCACGCAGCGGCTACGCCGAAAAAGGCGTGGACCGCCGCCGAGGTAGGGAAAGCTTCGGCGGCTGCTCGCCCCACCTGCAGGCCTTCGGCGCACCGGCCCGAGCGCACCAGGAGGGCGAGGCGATGCACCGTCAGGCGCACCTCGTGCGGGTAAAGCATCGCACCTCGCGCGAGAAGCCGCAACGCTCTCTCTGGCAGGCCCCGTGCCTCGTACTCGCTGGCGGCGCGATCCACCGCCCCGGCACCGTCGCGCAGCCCCAACTCCACGGCGCGCCAAAGTGCTTCGTCCGCTTCGTCGTAGCGCAACGTCTCAAAGTAGAGGCGGCGCAAGTTGTAGTGGGGCGACGCGTAGCGCGGGTTCGCCTGAATGGCCTGGCGGAAGGCGGCCTCGGCCTCCCGGTAACGTTTGGCCTCCAGGTGGACGAGGCCCAGGTTGTTCAGCGACCCCTCGGTGATTCGATTCGTTCCGGCACCACCCTCGCCCCCCTCCAGGTAGCCCAGCGCCTTGAGCTGGGCGATGGCCTCGGGGGAAGGTCGAGCCGGGGCCCCCGGCGACGGGCGATAACTTTCGGGGGGGAGCAGGGCCGTCCAATCCACCGGTGGCCGCCCTGCCGGCGGGCACCCGGGGAGGGGACGCCCGCGCCAACTGACTCCGGCCGGGATACCCAGCAGCGCGGCCACGGTGGGTGCCACGTCGTACACGGAGGGCACCTCGCGGACCCGCCCCAAACGCGCAACGCCGTGGCCGGCGACCACGAACACCCCCACCGGACGGTGCCAAACCGCCGCGGTGGCCGCTGCCACCCCCGACAACTCCCGAGGCCGGTCGGCGCCCCATTTGAAGCCGTGGTCCGAGATCACCACGAAGGCGCACTCCGACAGGGGGCACTGCTCCAGCAGCCGCCCGATCCAGCGATCCACCGCCGCGTGGTAGCGCTCTACGGCGGTTTGCGCCACCTGCCCGAACTGCTCGTCGCGGCCGGGCAGCAGCGGTGGCAGATAGGGGGCCAAAAGGTGGCCGATCTCGTCAGTGCCGATGCAATAGACCATCAGGAGATCGGTGGTGGGGCGCAGCACCGCCAGGGCGCCGCCGAAATAGGTACGGGTCCCCACCAAAATGCGACGGAAGCCATCGATAGGATCGGCCATGCCGCGCCCGGCCGCCACCGCCTCGCGGTACGCCGTCGCCGACACCGGCATCAACGCCCGCACCGCCGCTTCGTCCGTCTCTCGGGCGGCGCGCGCCGCCACCTCTCGCAAATCCTTTTCTAGCTGCGGGGGGAAGACCAAGGTGCCCGGCTGTTCCTCGCCTACCGTGTCCGACAGCAGATAAAACAGGCGGTCGGAGATCATCACCCCGTTGACCGTTTCCGCCGGCCACGTCGCCCACCACCCCGCCACCACCGGCGACAACCCCGCCGCCGAGGCAATGTTCCATAGCGCGGGTACGCGGCGCTGGCGGCCGGTAATGGGGATGCGCGCGCCACTTTCGGCATCCACCTCCAGGAAATCCAGAATCCCGTGCTCATCCGGGCTTACGCCGGTGGCCACGGTGGTCCAGATGAGCGGCGAGAGGATGGGGGTGAACGACTCCAACCCGCCCCAACTGCCCGCCGCCATCAGCCGCGCCAGGTTCGGCATGAGGCCACGGCGTGTCAGAGGCTCAAGCAGCTCCCAGTCGGCCCCATCCAACCCCACCACCACTACCCGGCGAGCCGGCCGCCCCACGCTGGCCGACACGGCCGCCCGGCGCGCCGCTGCCACCGCGGCCGAATCCGGCACCACCTGCACTGTCACCGCCGTCGGCGCAATCTCAAGCCGTGCCGCCGCCAGCTCACCCAGCCGCTGCTCCACCTTTGCCTGACAGTGCTCGCTTGCTAAATTGGCCAGACAAGGCAACGAAACCGCCGCCACGACCCGGCGAACCTCCTCCCCCAAAGCCACCCTCAACCCATCGGCCACGGTATCCGCCGGGGTCAGTGCATACCGGCCCGGCGACGGCGATAGGCGTACCTCCACCCACACTCGCGACCCTTCCGCCGACGCCGCCTCCAACCTTGTCCGCACCGGTGACTCGCCTACGGCTTGGAATCGCCAGCGCGGCACCCAGGCACCGCCGGCGCCGGCGACCACGAGGTGCCCCGCGTGGGGAGACCAACCGAGGACCCCGGGCGGTAGCCGCCGCAGCGCGCTCACGGCCGCCACCACGAGGGAAATTACAACCGCCAAGACGGCGAGGAGTTTGCGCATACGTAACGAGCATACAAGAACCCCGGGGGCCACGAGGGCCCCCGGGGGTCGCTGAATACGGAACGCCTCAACGAGCGCTAGAAGGCCACTCGCACGCCCACGCGGATGGAGCGCGGGTCCTGCCAATTGTTGGCCGTGTTGAAGGCCGGGTTAGTGGGCGGCCGCGACGCGTCACCAGGGCGGATCGGGGGCTCGTACTTGCCGGTATCGTAGTTGATCGGCGTGTAGTCCTCATCGAGGGTGTAGCGCATGTTGCGCCCCGTCTCCCCTTGGCGATTGAGGATGTTGAAGATGTCAGCCAGGAAGGTAATTTGGAAAGTACCTACCTTGATGGGGTAATCGACGTGCAGGTCGATTTCGTACTCGTTGTTGGTGCGCCCAAAAGCGCCCCGCTCGGAGAGGTAGAACTCCCAGTTCTGGTAGGCGATGGAATACCCCATGGCGGTGATGGGCACCCCCGACCGGTAGTAGGCCGACAGCCCTACGTTCAGGCCCATGGGGAAGTTATAGAAGCCGTCCAACTTGAACTGGTGGGTGCGGTCGTTGGAGAGCTTGCCGGTGTTGTTCACCTGGAACTCGGCGTAATCGAAGGCCGAGTTGAGGTTGGGGTCGAGCTGGCCGGTGGAGGCCTGGAAGGTACCGTCGTAGTTGCCCTCCAGCTTGGACCACAGATAGCTGGCGATCATCCCCCAGTTGTCGGCGAAGCGCTTGCGGGCCGATACCTCGAACCCCGTGAAGGTGCGCTTGGGATTGGGGACTGGGTAGGAACGTTCGTAATGCATATCCCACGACTCGCGCAGCACGCCGCGGCCCGGGTTGCCGATGTAGTACCCTTGGTCGAACCCCAGGGAGTCCTCGATCACCATACCCAGATCACGCCAGACGTACTTGGCACCCACCGCGAAGTTGCGCGCCACCTCGTACTCGGTACCGAGGACGATTTCTTCGATGTACTGCCCCTTGAGGTCGGGATCCACCGGGGTGTTCTCATGCCCAAGGGGTGCGCAGCGGCGCACGTACTGATGGGTGTCGGGATCGCAAAAGACATCGCCGGGACGTGGCGAGTAGTTGTAAAAGAACGCTGTGATCTCGCCGCCAAAGGAGCGGATCACCATATCCATGGGGATCATCTCATAAAAGCGGCCGTACGAGCCGAACAGCTTGGAGGTACCGTCGCCCTTGTAATCCCAGATAAAGCCGAAGCGAGGCGCCGTGTTCTTGATCTTGGCCTGTACCACGTTAGCGTTGTCGTACAGGCGCTGCTGCTCGTAGCGCACACCGAGGTTGAGGGTCAAAGCCGAAGTCACGCGCCAGGAATCCTGCAGGTACGCGGAGTAAGAATCTGCGCCCGAGGTGACGATCTGGGGGTTCAAGATCCACGACGAGTCCACCGCGAAAATGTCAGTGGGGAAACGCTTCATGTAGAAGCGGTGGCGATAGTACTGCACGATCTGCCCGGTACGAGCGTGGCGCCGCTGCAGCTTGTAGATCCGCTCGCCGCCGGTGTTGTAGTTGCGGTTGTCGACGTCGATCTCCTCATACTCCGCGCCGATTTTGAACTCGTGATCGCCGCCGAAGTTGTTGAGGAAGTACGACAGGTCGGCACGATAGTCGTCGCGGCCAAACTTCTGCCGCTGGGCAAAGCCCAAGCCACCGGAGACCACCAGTTGCCCGGTCTGTAGGTACAACGGGTTGGTGTAGTCGCCAACCCACACCATGTTGAATCCGGGACCGTCCTCGATGTTCTTCTCACGGTGGCGCGCCGCTTGCGCGTTGACCACCACCGAAGCCCCCAGCACCCCCTCGTACTTCAACGTGCCGTCGGTACCGCCCTCCTCGATGGTCTCCAAGAAAGTGGTCTCGGGGCCGGCGAGACTGCGCGCCGGACCCTCCTGGGTGGAGGGGTCGCCGAACAGTGAAAGGACCAGCGAGTGGTTTTGGCTAGCGCGCCACGTGAGCTTGCCCGACCACAGGTCACGCCGCACCTTCTGGGTGTAGATCTTGCCCCGCGCTGGGCCGCCAAACGGCGTGAAGTCCTTGGAGACCTTCTGGTCTTCGTCCTCCGCCACATAGTTGTAGGCGCCGTAAAACCACAGCGCATCCTTGATCAAATAGCCGCCCAGGTCGGCCCCAAAGTCGCGCCGATCCAAAGCATCCACCGTGAATGAGCGGGCCAGCCTGGCCGCCGACTGCTCGATGGACTTTTTGGTGCCGGAACGCAGGCTCTCCGGGTCGTAGTAACCGAACACCGTGCCGGTGAACTCGTTACCGCCCGACTTGGTGATCACGTTGATCAGGCCGCCGGTGGCACGCCCGAACTCGGCGTTGTACGAGCCGGTCTTAACCTGCACCTCCTGAATGAACTCAAAGTTGAGACGCTTGCCCTGCTGACCGAGCTCGACACCGGTGGTATTGACGCCATCGATGTAGTAAGCGTTCTCTGCCCCTGAGGAGCCATACACCACGATGCCAGAGGCGTCGGTGCTGGTACCCGGCGCTATCTGAACCACCGACGCGTAGTTACGACCGATGGGCAGGTTGGTGAAGAAATCCTTGCTCAGGTTGGCCCCGATTTCGGAGGAGCGGGTGTCAATGGTGGGCGCGGCGCCGGAAACCACCACCTCTTCTTCGAAGGCGCTGCGCATCTGGACGTTGAGCACCACGGTGCGCCCGAGTCCGACGATCACGTCCGCCGATTCGGTGGTAGAAAACCCCGACAGCGTCGCCTTCACCGTATAGGTTCCCGGCGGCAGCAGGACCAGCCGGAACTTGCCGGCGTTATCGGTTACCACCACGCGACTACCCTGCAGATTCGGCGAAGTGGCCTCTACGGTTACTCCTGGCAGGGCGGCGCCCTTCTCATCGGTCACCGTACCTTCGATGGAACCGGTGGTTTGCGCCGATGCTACGGCGGCCAGGAGTCCTACCACCGTAGCGAGAATTAAGTACTTACCCCTTCCTCTCATGCATCCTCCTCTCTCCCGTCACGGATCGTTGTGTGGTTCGTTCCCTGCCCGACACTCTCACTGCCAAGCCTCGAAGAACCCAAGAACTCACACCAGTGCCGCAGCCTCCTTTCCCGCGCGACCCCTACCGCGCTCGCGCGCGCTTCGAAAGCCCCATGACGCACTGGCTAACTTACATGCAACATCCCTGCCAGACTATTTTCAATTCTTTAATGCTTCCACTGCCATGCTTTTCTCGATTCTGTCTCATCTTTCCGTTCATAAATTTGCATGGACTGTTCAGGTTTTTGAACATCAGCGCAGCATGACCAGCAGCTGCCCTCCCTCTACGGTGGCCCCGGCGCTTACCAACACCTCGTCGACGCGGCCGGCTCCCTCGGCGCAAATGGGGTTTTCCATCTTCATCGCCTCCAGCACCAGGAGGGGTTGCCCGGCAACTACCGCATCACCCTTGCTCACCGCAACTCGCACCACCTTGCCCGGAATCGGTGCGCGAACCTCCTGGGGCCCGCGCCGGGCATCCGCCCTCTGTGCCACCCCGCGTTCCAAAGGATTCCGAAGTTGAATGACAAACTCTCTGTCGGCTAAAGAGATGCGCCATCGTTGGGGACCCAAGCGCTGGTGCGCCACCGAGTAGGCGCTGCCGTCCTCACCCAACAGGGCCGCTAGGTTGGCGGCCACCGGCAGAAAGCTCACCTGGCGCTCGCGGCCATCCACGCGCACCGTGAACTGCTGTCCATCACCCGAAACGGAGACCTCGAGGCGACGGCCGTCGCGTTCCACCCACCATTTCATGGCAAGGCTCCCAGGAAAAGACCAGTCACTGCACCCCCTGTCCTCGGGCCAAAGGACGAGCCTTGGTGGCAGCCGCGGAGTTCCAGCGTGTAACGGGGTACCAGGAGGATCAGGGGGAGCGACATCACCGCGGGAACCTCCCGTGGGCCACCCGCCGCCCCTCCTGGCGCCACCCCGCCCCCTCCCGTTCCACCACGTCCATCAGGTCAGCCGGCAACGCCGTCGCGGCCCGCGCTTCCAGGCAGCCTGCCGCCATGATCGCCACCTCCTCCAGCTCCGGCGAACCGGCGGCCTGCAACGCCTCCACCGATCCCGCCCCCAGCAACTCGTCCAACAACCCGGTGTGCAGATCACCACTGCGAAACGCCGGCACGTCCAGGAGGAGGCGAAACAGCGGCAGGGTGGTGGCGATCCCCACGATGCGGTACTCCGCCAGCGCCCGGCGCAGGCGGGCCAGCGACTCCTCCCGGTTGGACCCGTACACGATGAGCTTGGCCAGCATCGGGTCGTAATCCAGAGGCACCACCGAGCCGGTGCGCACCCCGGAGTCGACCCGCACCCCGGGGCCGCCGGGGCGTTCCAAAAGCTGGATGGTCCCCGGTGACGGGGCGAAGTTGCGCAGTGGATCCTCGGCGTAGACACGGCATTCGAGGGCGTGACCGCGCGCCACGATGTCCTCTTGGCGCAACGTCAAGGTCTCCCCCAGTGCCTCGCGGATCATGAGATGCACCAGGTCAACGCCGTAGACCACTTCAGTGACCGGGTGCTCCACCTGCAGCCGGGTATTCACCTCCAGGAAATAGAAACGGCCATCCTGGCCCAGGAGAAACTCCACCGTGCCGGCCGAGCGGTACCCCGCCCCCCGCGCCACCGCCACCGCCGCCTCGCCGAGGCGCCGTCGCAGCTCGGCGTCCACCGCCACCGAAGGAGTCTCCTCGACGACCTTTTGGTGTCGGCGCTGCAGCGAACACTCCCGCTCGCCAAAGTGCAGGATGGTGCCAGCGCGATCGCCCAGGATCTGCACCTCGATATGCCGTGGGCGCTCGATGAGCTTTTCGGCGTACACCCGATCGTCGGCAAAGAACGCTTTCCCCTCCGAGGAGGCCCGCGCCAGCGCCTCCTCCAGCTCCTCCGGCCCCCGCACCACGCGCATCCCCTTGCCGCCGCCCCCACCCACCGCCTTGAGGAGGATCGGGTACCCCACCTCCTGGGCGAAACGGTGCGCCGCCGCCGCATCGGGGAGCGGCTCGGTGCCAGGCACGATGGGTGCCCCCACACGGCGCGCCAACTCCCGCGCCGCGGTCTTGGAGCCCAGCAGTTCGATAACCTCCGGCGGAGGTCCGATCCAGATGAGACCGGCCTGCTCCACAGCGCGGGCGAAGCCGGCGTTCTCCGCCAAAAACCCGTACCCCGGGTGGAGCGCCCCTGCTCCCGCCTTCTTGGCCGCCGCCAGAATCGCCGCCTGGTTGAGGTAGGACTCCCTGGCCGGCGCCGGCCCGATGGGCAGGGCGAGGTCGGCGGCCAGCACGTGGGGCTGCGTGCGATCCACCTCCGAGTAGACCGCCACGCTCTCATGTCCCAACTCGCGACAGGCGCGGATGATGCGCAGCGCGATCTCACCCCGGTTGGCGATCAAGATGCGCATGGGGACTCCTCATGGCGCCCTTCGCGCCGCCACGGCCGACCGGGGTGCGCGGAAGCTCGCCGGCCGGCACAGCGGACGGCCGGTACCACCGTGCGTTCGTTCAGCGGTGGCACCAGCCTCATAGCGGTATATTCCCGTGCTTTTTCGGGGGCATCCAGTCCCGCTTGTTGGCTGCTAGGGCAAAGGCTTGCACCACCCGCCGGCGGGTGTGGCGCGGTTCGATCACCGCATCCACAAAGCCGCGCTGCGCCGCGCCCAAGGGATTGGCGAAGGCGTCGTTGTAGCGCTTTACCAGTTCCGCCCGCCGCGCCTCGGGGTCGGGGGCGCTTTCGATCTCGCGGCGATAGAGGATGTTCACCGCCCCTTGCGAGCCCATCACGGCGATCTCGGCGGTGGGGAAGGCGAAGTTGAAATCGGTGCGGATGTGCTTAGACCCCATCACGCAGTACGCCCCGCCGTACGCCTTGCGGGTGATCACGGTAACCTTGGGCACCGTCGCTTCGGCCAGGGCGTACAGCAGCTTCGCGCCGTGCCTGATGATCCCGCCGTGCTCCTGCTCCACGCCGGGCATGAAACCGGGCACATCCTCGAGGATCAACAATGGGATGTTGAAGGCGTCGCAAAAGCGCACGAAGCGGGCGCCCTTGTCCGAAGCGTTGATATCCAACACCCCAGCTAAGTGGGCCGGTTGGTTGGCGACCACCCCCACCGGGCGGCCCGCCAATCTCACGAAGCCGACCACCAGGTTACGGGCGTACAGCTCGTGCACCTCCAGAAACTCTCCATCGTCGGCCACAGCGCGGATGAGCTCCTTCATGTCGTAGGGCCGGTTGGGATCGGTTGGCACCAAGCGATCCAGCTCGTCGCTCTCCCGCTCGGGTGGGTCGGCGCTGGGGCGGACCGGGGGATCCGCGGCGTTGTTGAGGGGCAGGAACGAGACGAGACGGCGGATGCGCGCCAGGGTATCGATGTCGTCCTCACACGCAAAGTGGGCCACTCCGGAGATCTGAGCGTGGGTGGTGGCGCCACCCAGGCGTTCCATGGTGACCTCTTCGTGGGTGACGGTACGGATCACCTCCGGCCCAGTCACGAACATGTAACTCGACCCCTTGGCCATGAAGATGAAGTCGGTGATGGCGGGGGAGTACACCGCCCCACCCGCACAGGGACCCAGGATCGCTGAGATCTGCGGGATCACCCCCGAGCAGATGGTGTTGCGCAGGAAGATGTCGGCGTAGCCACCCAGCGACACCACCCCCTCCTGGATGCGCGCCCCTCCGGAGTCGTTGAGACCGATCACCGGGATCCCGAACTTCAAAGCCAGATCCATGATCTTGCAGATCTTTTCGGCGTGCGCCTCGGACAGCGAGCCGCCGAAGACGGTGAAGTCCTGGGCGAACACCCCCACCGGGCGCCCGTCGATGCGGCCGAAGCCGGTGACCACGCCGTCTCCCGGGATGCGCTGCTGATCCATGCCGAAGTCGGTGCAGCGGTGGGTCACCAACCGGTCCACCTCGTCGAAGGAAGCCGGGTCCAGCAACAGATCCAGCCGCTCCCGCGCCGTTAGCTTGCCCGCCTGGTGTTGGCGCGCGATGCGCTCCGCCCCACCTCCCTCGAGACTGGCTTGTTCCAGCTGGCGCAACCTCGCTCGGAAGTCTTCGCTCACCGCTCGCCTCCCCACCTCAGTTCAAAAGCGGCTTATGCTACCACGGCGACATGGGCGCACCAGACCGCCTCTCCGACGCCCTCACCGCCTGCCAGACCTTGCTGGGCAGAGCTCCCTCGCCACCACTGGAGGATCTCTACCTAGAGCGGTCCGTCGAAGCATCCTGGCGCGTCGCCGGGGGGCGAGTGACCCATCGGGGGTTGGCTCGGCGCGACGGTGTGGCGGTGCGCCGGCCCGACCGCTTAGACTCCAGCGACGCCACCGATCGGGTGAGTCTAGCCCGCCTCATGGGGGTCTCGCCTCAGTGGGTACCGATCTTCCCCCTTCCAGATCCTCCCCCGCCTCCGGACCCCCAGGAGTGGCTGTCCCGCCTTGGGTCAGGAGAATGGACGCTGCGCTGGCGCTGGCGCTGGGCCGCTGTGGTTCGCCGCCACTCGGCTGCGGTAGTCACACGCCCAGCGCTGCTGGAGATTGAAGCCACCGACGGCCAGCGCGCGTTGGCCGTCCTCCCCCTCGCCACCCCCTGGCACCCACCGCGCCCCGCTGAGCAAATCCGAGGAGCGCCGCCGCGCGGCCGACCCCTGGTTTTGCTGGCGCCGCCGGCGGCGGCCGCGCTGGTTCACGAGGTGATCGGGCACAGCCTGGAAGGGGATCTGGTGCTGGCCGGCCTCTCTCCTTTGGCGGGCACCGGGCGTCGCTTCCGCTTCACCCTGCCCCTGGACGTGACCGACGACCCCACCCGCTTCGACCTGCCAGGTGGTTTCACTATTGATGACGAGGGTAGCGCTGCCCGTCCCCGCCCCCTGCTGCGGGGTGGCGAACCGGTGGGCGTGCTGGCCGATCGCGCGACCGCCGCCCGTCTCAACGTGCCGGCCGGCAGCGCCCGCCGGGGTAGCGTCCACGCACCCCCCCGCCCGCGCATCTCCAACCTCATCACCCGGGGCCGCGGATCACCCCTGCCCGATCTGCGCCGCCAAGCTCGCCTGGAAGTTAGCTCGGTGCGATCCGCCAGTTTCGATCTCGCCACCGCCACCGTGCGGCTGGAGGTGCGCAGCGCCTCCACCTTGCACCGCGGGGAGCCGGCCCGCCCACTGCCCAGCTTCACCCTTCACGCCCCCCTCGAAACCTTGCGCGTTGGGCTGTTGGCCTGCTCCACCCAGACGCAAACCAGCGCCGAGCCTGGGTGGTGTCGCAAGGATGGCGAGGCGGTCCCGGTGGGCAGCGACACCCCCTGGCTGCTCGTGGACGCCCTGGAGGTGGCGTGAGTACCGCCTTGCCCCCCGCAGCGGAGGCAGCGCTGGCGGAGCTGGAGCGCGCCAAGGTCCGCCATGAGGTCTTCGCCAAAGAGGGCGAGACCTGGACCCTGCGCTGGCGTGGCGGCCAGTGGGAACGGCGGCACGCCCACCAGGCGGGCGTGGCGTGCCGCCTGGCCGGCGGCGGGCGACGGGGATTTGCGGCCATCGCCGGCACTGCCGCCACTGCTGGACGCGACGCGGCGCGCGCGGCGCTGGCCTCCGCGTACCCTGGCCCGGACCCGCTGCCGCCGCGCGCCCTTCTCGGCGGCTGTCCCGTGCCGCCGTCACCCCCCCCACCCTCGGTGGCAGAGGCTGAGCACTTCGCGGCGCACCTCGCCGACGCCATCGCCTGCCTCTCGCTGCGGATTGAGGAGATCCGCGTCGTCACCGGCTGGAGTCGGACGCTGCTGGTAACCGGTGAAGGGTTCGCCGGGACGGCCAGCGTCGGTGGCGCCCTCGTCGACGTGCGCGCCAGTCAGGGCGAGCTACCCGCCACCCTCGTCCACCACGCCGTGCCAGCCCTATCGGAGGCGGTCGCCGCGCGGTTGGTCGAGGTCGTCGACGCTTGCGCCGGCCATCGCCTACCCGCCGCACCGCCGCAAGCCGGCCTCTGGGACGTGCTTCTCGCCCCCGAGGTCGCCGCGCACCTGCTGTTGGCCCTGCTCGACCTGCTGGGCGCGCAGCCTCGGCGCCGCCGGCACGTCTCCCCCGCCTGGCACTTGGTGGACGCCCGCTGCGGCCCCGAGGGTCTCCTGCCGCTGCCCTTTGACGGCGAGGGGATCCCCTCCCGGCGGGTGGAGTTGGTGGCCGGCGGCCGCTTGGGAAACCCGGCGCTCACCTGGGAAGACGCGGCGGGCATGGCTGGGCGCGCGGGCGGTGCGGTCCGCGCCTCCTACGCCGACCCGCCCACCAGCGGCCCCGCCAACCTGGTCATGGGAGCCGGGACGGCGTCCCCAAAGGAGCTTGCCGCCGCCATGTCCAACGGCTGGCACCTGCGAGCCGTGGCCGGGCCGGTACAGCTGGACCGCCCTCGCGACCGCTTGGTCCTGCCTGCCCTGGGGGTGCGGTTGCGCGGCGGGGATCCCGTGCAGGTGTGGCCTCGGGTGGAGCTGCGGGCCGGCTGCGGCCGCCTGCTGGCCGCCCTGCAGGCGGCCGGCGGCGACCCCGCCAGCGCCTCCCTACGCGCCGCGGTGACCACGCCGTCGCTACTCTTTCGCCAACTGGAATTGGGGTAACGCCGGGAATGCTCGTCTGCGTGCCCGAGGCTATACTCTCGCCATGGCACCGACGCCTCTGACCGTGGCCAGAAGGCGGCGGAGTGACGGCCGGTGCCCCAAGCGTGAAAGCGGCCCGGTGTCCACGTTGGCCGGAGGAGGGAGGTGGCTTCCATGCGCAACGGGTTTCGCACCCTCATCGTACTCATGACTCTGACGTGGCTGCTGCCCGGACTTGCCGAAGCGCAGCGCAAGGCGAGGCTGGTGGGGAAGGTCGTCGACCAGGATGGCAAGCCCCTGGAGGGCGTGACGGTCACCGCCACCTCGCCGCAACTCCCAGACTTTAAGGAAGTCCGCACCACCGACCGCAAGGGCGCCTTCATCATCGACTTCCGGCACGTCGACGTGACCTACCAGTACCGTTTCGAAAAGCCAGGTTATCAGGTTACTGAGGCCACTCAGGAGTGGTACCTGGAAGGCACCCAGCACTTCGAGTGGAAGATGCGGCGGCAAATTTCGGTGCCCGGCGGAGCGGCGCTCACCGTTGCCACCTCGGAGGAGGCGGCGTTGGCCTACAACTCCGGTGTCGCTGCCTTGAAGGCCGGCAACTACGTACTTGCTGAGGCTAAGTTCACCGACGCGGTGCAGCATGACCCCGGGCTCCGCCAGGCGTGGGCAGCACTGGCGGCGGTGCAGGTGGAGCTGGGACACGACCGCCAAGCGGCTGAGTCGGCAGAGCGCGCCATCGCCCTGGGAGCCATGGATGAAGCGGTGCTGCTGGCCCGCTGGCAGGCCTACACCAACCTCAAGGACGAGGCCCGCGCCGCCATCGCCTTGGAGGATATGCAACGCATCGGACGCCGGCTGGAAGAGGCCAAGAGGGTACACAACGAGGCGGTGGCTCTGGCGCGGGGAGGGGACCACGCCGCCGCCTTCGCCCGCTTCCAGACCGCCCTCAACCTGGATCCGAACCTCCGCGAGTCGCTCCTCGGCCTGGCCACCGCCGCCCACGCCTTGGGACGTCACGCCGAGGCGGCCGCCGCTGCTGAGAAGGTGCTGACAGCGGATCCGACCAACGAAAAGGCGGCCCGGCTGCGGTATAACGCCTGCCTGGCTCTGGACGACAAGTCTCGCCTTGCCGAGGCGCTGTTCGGCTTGGCCGCCTACGAGCCCGAGCTTGCCCGCAACGGCTTGCTCAAGGTGGCGTTCGACGCCTACGACGCCCATGACACCGCCTTGGCCAAGAACGCCTTCTCCAAAGTGATTCGGCTCAAGCCCGACTACCCCCAGGCTCACTACTTCCTGGGCCTAATCGCCATCGGCGAGGGCAATAACGGCGAGGCGGTCACCCACCTCCAGCGCTTCCTGCAGCTCGCCCCCAACGACCCTGAGGCGGCCTCGGTGCGCGAAATGCTGGCTCACCTGGCAAAAAGTTAGGGGCGAGATGCCCCCACGGGCCACATTGACGCCCTCCTCGCCGCCGTACCGCGAGCGTGCCCGACCCACCATCCACCCCTTCGGTCAGGGACGGGAGGCCTCGCCACCCGGGCACGCCCGCTTGACACCACCCTTGAGATGTTCACAATGCTGGTTGAAGTCAACCTCATGCGTCTTACTGCCATCGCCGACCAGCGCCTCGAGCCGTATGCGGCGGCACCCGCCGCCCGGGCGGACCAGTGCGGCGGGTTGGTGAACCCGTCCCAGGGGCGGGAGCGCGTCGCTTGTTTCCCTGGCCCGTTGGCGAGCGAAAGCGGCTCACGGGGACCCCCCGGCCCACTCCCGTCGTACTCCCTAACCACATCGCCCATGCAAGGAGGAGGAAAAGACCATGTCTGCAGCGTTGGATAGAAACCTGCGAGGGGTACTTATTCTGGCCATTGCCATCGCGGTGATGGGGGCCGTCGCCCCGGCGCTGGCGCAGGAGGAGCAGCCGGCGGAAACGAAGTTCAAAGAAGAGGTGGAAGTCACGGGCTCCCTCATCCCCCGCCCCACACTGGAGGCGCTGAGCCCGGTGACCAGCCTGGAGATCGAGGAGCTCAGCTACCGTGGTTTGACCCGCATTGAGGACTTGCTGACGGCCCTGCCGCAGATCTTCGCGGCGCAAAACTCCACCATCGCCAACGGCGCCTCGGGCACTGCCACCGTCGATCTGCGGTACCTGGGTCCGGTGCGCACGCTGGTGCTCATCGACGGCCAGCGCATGTCCGCCGGTGACGCCTTCGCGGTAGCGCCGGACCTCAACTTCATCCCCTCGGCGCTGGTCAAGCGCGTCGACGTGCTCACCGGCGGCGCGTCCTCAGTGTACGGCGCCGATGCCGTCGCCGGTGTTGTCAACTTTGTCCTTGACAAAGACTTCGAGGGGTTCCGTGGGGGCATCCAGTTCGGCGGTTTCCACCACAAGAACGACAACGAGATTGCCCGGGCCATGAACCGGGCACGGGGGTTCAGCGTCCCAGAAGGCAGTGCCTGGGATGGTGGAGCACTAAACGCCAATATCGCCCTGGGTGGCAAGTTCGCCGAAGGCAGGGGACACGCGGCCGCTTACCTGGACTACCGCCGCACCTCGGAGGTGCGGAAGGATCGCCGCGACTACACCAACTGCGCGCCGCGCATGGGTGCCAATGGGCCGTTCTGCGGCGGTTCGTCCACCATCCCCCTCGGGCGTTTCATCGTCTTCGATAAGGACTTCAACTTCAAGGGCGATTACACCCTGGACCAGAGCGGGCCCGGCAACACCTTCCGCAACCGTGTCGCCACCGACGTGTACAACTACGCGCCTCACAACTTTATGCAGCGTCCCGACGAGAAATACATTGCCGGCGGCTTCGTGACCTACGACTGGAACCGGCACTTTGAGGCGTACGCGAACGTCATGTTCATGGACGACTACACCGACGCCCAGATTGCCCCGTCCGGCAATTTCGGCAATACGTCTCTGCTCAACTGCGACAACCCCATGCTCAGCCCGCAGCAGCGGGAGTTGCTGTGCACCCGCGCCGGCTATGGGCCCAATGACATGGCCAACGTGTTGATTTTGCGCCGCAACGTTGAAGGCGGACCGCGGGTCGCCCAGCTGCGCCACACGGCCTTCCGCATGGTCACCGGCCTTAAGGGCGAGATCAGCGATGCGTGGAGTTACAACGTCTTCGGGCTCCACTCCGAGGTGCGCTCACCCCAGGCGTACGCCAACGATCTCAACATCAACCGGCTGCAGGACGCCCTCATCGTCGACGGCGACCCCAACGACCCCTCCACCTGGCACTGCCGCTCGGGCAACCCCGGCTGCGTGCCCTGGAACATCTTCAAGATCGGCGGCGTCACCCAGGCGGCGCTGGACTACCTCGCCCTTCCCTTGGTGCTGGATTCCGGCACTAAGACCGAAATGGTGGGGGCCCGTTTCACCGGTGATCTGAAGGCGTACGGCTGGGCCATCCCCAGCGCCACCGAGGGGATTCAGCTGGTTTTCGGCACCGAGTTCCGCAAGGAGTCGCTGTTCGTGAACCCTGACCTGGCCTACCGCGAGGGGTGGGGCTCCGGTCAGGGCGGACCCACCAACCCTGTGTCTGGGACTTATAACGTCAAGGAAGCCTTTGTCGAGGCGTTGGTCCCCCTGGTCCAAGGGGCGCCTGCAGCCCGGGACCTGAGCCTGGAGCTGGCATACCGCTACTCCGACTACAACCCGGCCGGCAAGCACCCCACCTGGAAGGGTCAGCTGGGATGGGCGCCCACTAGCGCCTTTAAGGTGCGCGCCGGCGCCAACCGCGCCACCCGCGCCCCCAACGTGGTCGAACTCTTCACCCCCCAGGGCTTGGGGTTGGGCGGCAGCCAGGACATCTGCGCCGGTCCCAACCCTACCGCCACCCGGGAGCAGTGCGCCCGCACCGGCGTCAGCCCCTCCCAGTACGGCAACATCCTTCCTAACCCGGCAGGTCAGTACAACACCCTCGGCGGCGGTAACCCCAACCTGGTTCCCGAGGTGGCCGACACGCTCACCGCTGGGGTGGTGCTGACTCCCGCGGGCGCGTCCGGGCTTTCTTTGGCCCTCGACTTCTTCAAGATCGACATCGACAAGACCATCGGCACCTTGGGCGCGGACGACATCATCAACGCCTGCGCTAACACCGGCGATCCCCGCCTGTGCAGCCTGATTCACCGCGACCGCGCTGGCACCCTGTGGCTCACCCCCGACGGCTACACCATCACCACCAACCAAAACATCGGCACCCGCTCGGTGGAGGGGGTCGATGCCAACTTCTCGTACCTCCTGCCCGCGGGCAAGAGCTTGTTCAGCTTCAACTTGATTGGTTCTTACCTGCGCAAACAGGAGATCGACACAGGATTGTTCACCTACGACTGCATGGGGTTCTTCGGGAACCAGTGCGGAATCCCCTCCCCGCGGTGGCGGCACCTGTCGCGCATCGGCTGGGAGAGCGGGGACCTGTCGGTTTCTCTTGGCTGGCGGTACATTCACTCGGTCACCAACGACGATGGCAGTCCCAACCCGGCCTTGAGCGACCCGCGCAACATCCCTCTCTTGAAGAAGAACAGCATCTACCGCATCCCCACCTACAACTACATCGACCTCGCCGCCACCTATAAGCTCGCCCCGGGGATTCGGATTCTCTTTGGTATTAATAATATCGCAGACAAGGAGCCACCGCTGGCGCCGGACATGACGGACAACGATTACGGCCCCGGCTTCTACGGGACGTATGACCCCTACGGCCGCTACATTCACTCGGCACTGCAGTTCACCTTCTAAGTCAACGTGACCGTAAAGCTCGAACGGCCCCTTCGGGGGCCGTTTCTTTTTTGTTCGGGGGGTTTCGCCGGCCCCCCACCCACG